>Ga0182024_10023940_pt1 | contig 10893 bp, 7 predicted proteins | sample P32metaG_FD_120480 | JGI IMG/M metagenome (GOLD analysis project Ga0182024, IMG submission 120480) | Permafrost microbial communities from Stordalen Mire, Sweden - P3-2 metaG (Illumina Assembly) | ecosystem: Environmental > Terrestrial > Soil > Wetlands > Permafrost | place: Sweden: Stordalen... | reverse complement strand
TGCAGATCCACGCCGTACAACAGCAGGATGTCGCTGAACTTTATCCGATAGATCGAACTCAAGCTGTAAAGCTTGAAAATGCTAGGGACGGAATCCGAATTCTCAATCTGTGTGAGCCAGGCGTTGGAAATGTGGTATTCCGGATTGTCTTCGGCTACCGCGATTTTTTGGCTAAATTCGGCGACGTCGCGCGTGGTAATCCCCAAGCGGTTGCGAATATCTTTGAGTTGCTCGCTGGGGGGGAGGGCCAGAGCCATACATTATTCTACAACACGCGGCAATTGAACCGCCAATCCGTCCCTTCCACGCTACGTCTCTAAGTAAGTACGAATTCGACAAAGACTCAACAAACGTTTCAACAATCGTTTTCACGGACACACCCCCTGCCTGTTTTTCGTCTCTTTTGGTACACTCACTCTCGCTTTTGTCAGGAGAGCCTGCTTCCATGAACTCGACAAGTTCGCGACGATGGTCCGGCAAAAAATCTGCGTCAAGACAAATTTTCGCCATTGCCGTTGTGGCGCTTACTGCCGCCCTCGCGATCGTCGGCGCTCGCGCTCAATCTGCCGCCGCACAAGCGCCGGGCACTCCGAAACTCGCTGAACAGCAGTTTAAGAACATCAAAGTCCTGAACGGCATCCCCGCCGAGCAAGTGATTCCGGCCATGCAATTCATCGCCGCTTCCTTGGGCGTCGAGTGCGACTACTGCCACGTCCGCAACGATCATGTGACCGGGTTGGCTTTCGATAAGGACGACAAGAAGCCAAAACTTATCGCGCGCAAAATGATCCAGATGATGTTCGCCATCAATAAAGACAATTTTGAAGGCAAGCGCGAAGTCACCTGCTATTCCTGCCATCGTGGCGCCGCCCATCCCATCGGCACGCCGCTTGTGGCTACCGAGGAATTAGCTCCCGATGCGGGAGCGGAGAAGAAACCCGCCGCAGCCGCCGCCCCGCCTGCCGCGGATCAATTTTTCGATAAGTATCTAGCCGCGACCGGTGGCGCTGACGCCGTGCAGAAAATCAGCAGCCGCGTCGAAAAAGGCACGCTCAGCGCGTTCGGCGGCCAGCACTTCCCCGTCGATATCTACTCCAAAGCTCCGGACAAACGCCTTTCCGTCATGCATATACCCGGCGGCGACAGCATCACCGCGTTCGACGGCCACTCCGGATGGCTCAGCGTTCCGGGCCGCCCGCCTCATATCATGACGCCCGAGGAAAACGCCGGCGCTCGGATCGACGCCGATCTGCACTTCGCGGTAGACGTCAAGACGTTGAGCCAGAAGTGGGCGGTGCAACCCGGCGAAAAAATCGATGACCACGACACGACGCTCGTCGTCGGCAGTAGCGAAAACGCGCCGCCATTGCGGCTGTACTTCGATGTGCAAACCGGTCTTCTGCTGCGCTTGATACGGTATTCGGAAACGCCGCTTGGCCGCCTGCCGACGCAGATCGACTACAGCGACTACCGGGACGCCGACGGCGTAAAATTGCCCTACCGCTGGTCGCTCGCCCGACCGGGCAATCGCTTCACGATCCAAGTCGATGAGTTGCACCAGAACGTCCCGGTGGATGACGCCAAGTTCTCGCCACCTCCAATGCCTCCGCCTCCAGAGCAAAAACCACCGGCGCACTGAGGCTTGAGCTTGCGATGACGGATAAAGCTTGGCGCGGCTCCACGGGGCACAGGAGTGCTTGTGCTACCTGAGGGAATCGGCCGGCGCTTCGTGCCTCAGAGCCAGCCAGCTCTGAATTTCTGAGCAACAGCCTGTCTTTCCTGGGCCCTGCGGAATCATGTCTAGTTAAACCCTCACCCTTGAAAAACATAGAGGTGTGGTGACCGCGGAAACGGCAGCCCCTGAGACCCAGGTTCAAAGCGAACCGGCGTCTCGCTCCCCACAGCCACGGCATTGAGCCACGGCATTGAATGTCAGGATCGCGTGTTAGTTTTCTGTGGGCTTCTCGACGTGGTCGATGACGAGAATATCTGTTGGGGCTGTTTGTAGTTCCAGTTTCAGGCCGAGTTGCTGCTGAAGAGCCGTTACCAGGGGAACGCGGTTGGGATACGGCGGGTCGATCGGAGGCAGGCCTGCCGGACGTGGGGGTAACTGGCTTGGATCGGGAGCCCACACCAGGTTCATATCGTACTCTCCAGCCAGATTGGTTTTGTCTTTCACCATCGTATTGGTAAGGTTCGACAGGTTGGCGACGAGTTGAGTCATGGGCACCTTCAGGCCGTCGAAACGCCCATCCCAAGAAGACGTGCGGAGACTGCCACAAGGCGGCGGAGGAATTGGCATGCCTGGCGTCCACTCGGGCTGAAGGGCGGGGGGTGGACCGCAGTCGCCGTGAGCTTCGTGAAGTTTTCCGCGTTCGGCTACGACCAGGGAATAGATCGGTAGATCTTTGGTTTCGTGGTGCAATGTCATCTTGAAGTGGTGTTCGAGAAAAGCTTGAGCCATGCTTTGGTTCTCAAGATCTCGCTGGTCGTTGCCAAGCTTCTGCAGGTCATCGATGACGGATTGTTCTGCTTTCGCATCGACATCGTACAGTTCCGAATGGAACCAGTCCGGCGCTCCCGAAATTTGGTAGTCCTTGATCCCGTAGGCCGTTCGAATGAGGTCGAGTGTCGAGACGTTCGTCGCAGCGAATACGCCGGGGGTGAGCAAGAGCCTCTGTCTAATAATGCCTTTGCCCGTTTGGAGACTCGCGGTGCCAGCCTGATCTAGTTTAATCGAGGCGACCTTATAGACTGGAGCCTTGGCGGTTGAGTTTTGGGCCTGGAACTCGGAAGGCTTTTCGACATGATCGATTACGAGGACCTCCATGGAAGCTTTTCGGGGTTCGAGTTTTAGGCCGAGTTGCTGCTCGATTGCCGCAGAGAGCGCGGACTCGTAAGATTCGGGCGGAGTTGGATTGTCGATTCCTAGCGGGATGCCATCGGGGAGTTGCACCGCGAAATCATAGCTGCCCGACAGTCCGGTCTCATCGAGCACGGTGCGATGCAATTGCCAGGACAAATGCCACAGGAGGGGCGTGATGGGAACTCCTTGCCCTATCAGGTTATTGCCTTTGAAATGGAAGCCTGGCCTTGCGACTCCGTCGGGGCCTTTGAATCCGTTGGGGTAAGTGTCGCCCGGTTTGGATTGCTGGAGTTTGGGACCGCCTCTTGAGACGACCAGAGCATAGATTGAAAGTTCTCTGGTTTCGCGGTGGAGGGCGAGCTTGAGGCGATCCGAAAACAGCGCTTGCAGCATCACTTTCTGCTCCGAGACTCGCTGATCGAGGCTGAGCTTGCGGGGATCATTCATGGCAGAGCTGTCTTCTCTCGCCTCCACATCGTATTTCTCGGAGGTGAGCCAGGTGGGTGCTCCTACGATCCGGTCGTCTTCGACGCCGTAGGCTGCTCGAATGACCTGCTGCAGCGAGGCGTTCTTGGAGATGAACTCGTCGGGGCCGAACATAAGCGTATCGCCGCTCGATTTGCTTGGAGCGATCGTAACGGTTGCATAAGCAGGTATCGCGACGGTTGCGTTTTGGACTTGAGAGGCGGCGCGGCTTGGGGCGGCGTGGAGCATGCCGGCCGCGATTGGTGCGGCGACGGCCAGGACAGCGGCGGCACCAAGCAATAATTTCCTGTTGAAGTCGAGTTTGCGGGCGACTTGCTGGGACATGATGCGGGTGATGCGTGACTTGAGCTCGGCGCCGGTTACGCCGGAGACGCACGTCAGCGGCGAGCCGACGCAGAATTCGCAGATTTTCAGGATGCTTTCAGCGTAAACCTGGCGGTCGCTGCCGGATTGCAGGACTTCCTCGTCGCAGGCGCGTTCGCGCTCGTCCACCAGGCGGGTTCCCATCCACCAAACCAGCGGGTGAAACCAGAATGCGGCTTCGACGAGCATGTGGATGGCGGCGGCCAGATTGTCGCGGCGCCGGATGTGGAGAAGTTCGTGAGCGAGGACGGATTTCAAATGCGCGTCTTCGAGGTGGCCGTTGATTCCACGCGGCCACAACAGGACGGGCCGAACGATACCGAAAATTCCGGGCTCGAGAGAACCGCACGACGATCGTATGGCGACGTGCTTGGGCATCCCGGCGAGAGCTTCCAGCTGGTGAAGGGCTTCGACTTCGCGGCCTTCGTGTAGCGGCTCGGATTCTCGGACGGACGCGGAAATGCGGCGCCAACGCACGCACCATACGAAGAGAACGATCGCAAATCCGCAGAGCCATGCCACCAGAAGCGCGGGAAGGAGATAGATCAGATTTTGCGAAACGCCGGACGGAGTGGCATGAGGAATTGCTGCGACGGTTTGGCGCGTGAAGGGTTGGCCGACCTGCTCCATCGCAAAATACAATCTGGTTTCCGAGGGCGCGGAGGCGCGCGGTGATGCCAGATAGCTGCCCATGCCGGCTAGCAAGGAAAACGGAACCAGAAACTTGAGCGATGCGGCGAGCCAAAGCCAATAGCGAATCTGCGCGCGATTGTTGCGTAAGACCAGCGTCAATAGCGCGATCACGCAGGCAAACAGCGTGGACTGCCACAGGTGGTTACCCAACGACGGGGCGATGGCGGTCCATATTGCGGCCAAGAGTTTCGCGATCATTTCGATTTTTCCTTTCTCGCAAGCTTGCGGAGAATTTTTTCGGCTTCCTTCACGTCGTCCAGGGTGAGTTTGCCAGACTCGATCAGGTGCGCCATTACGGGTTGCGTGCGGTCTCCGAACAGGGCGAGCAGGTCGTCGATCAACTTGCGCTGCGCGGCGGTGCGGGAGATGGCGGCTTCGAAGATATGGAAGTTGCCGACCTTCTTGACGCGACGGACGGCTTTTTTCGCTTCGAGACGATAGACGGTGGTCTGGATGGTGGTGTAGGCCGGGCGGTTTTTTTCGGGAAAGGCTTCCTGGATGTCGCGGATAGAGGCCTGTCGCTGGGTCCAGAGGGCGTCCATGATTTGCAGTTCCAGTTTTGTTAGTTTGGGGTCGGCCATTGATTACCTACTACGTCCGTTTGTTATCCTACTACGGCGATAGGTGGCGTCAAGGTTTTTTTCGGGACCAATCTTCGTTTTGAGTTGCCTTTGAATTTCCGCGGCATGCGAGGGCAACGCCGGACTGAAGTCCGGCGCCTACATTTCGGTGCCTGCATATCGTTGATCTGACAGCGTGGCAAGGGGCATTGGCCGGTCGGGGCAAACGCCGCTTCTACGCGAGAATATGCAGGGGTTTTGCGGACCACAAATGCGCGAGTCCGGATGGCGCGCGCAGAACAGGTTCGCAGTTCGGCTATTTCTTCGGGGGTTCGGTCGTGGGTTTCGCGTCCTTTGATGGTGCTTTTTGTTCCGGCGCTTTACCTTCAGGTGGCACTTTGCCTTCTTCTCCTGCCTTGGCTTCGGATGACGGCGCTTCCGGGGCTTCGGTGGGCGGCTTCTTCTGGTATTGGACGGTCACGGAGATGCGGCGATTTGACGGATCGAGGGGCGCGTCTTTTTTTCGCAGGCGCTAGTCGGCGAATCTTGAGAGCGCGGGGGCAGCGTGCTCGACCGGCCAAGCGATCAGGCAGCGTGGAAAATTTTCCTTGGGGATTCGCCATTCCGCTGCGTAGCGGAACTCTTCCAGCCAGGTGCTGATGCTGTCCGCAGCCTGCTGGCGATGGACTTCCACGATGATGAGTGGGCGTTGCTTCGCGAACAGACGGGCTCCGCCACGCAAGACTTCGTACTCGGCACCTTCCACATCGATCTTGATCAATTGGGGCAGCGGTCCACCGCCGGCCACAAAATCGTCGAGGGTCGTCACCGGTACGGAGATGATCTCGCCATTTCCCAGAACGGGGCGTTGTCCATCCGATTCCACTCCACCTTGCGACGGCTGATCTTTTCCGCGGCGAAATGGAATTACCGATTCACGCCGATGCGACCACACGGCGGCGTGGACCGCCTGAATGCATGAGCCCAAATGATTTCGCAAACTGTTTTCGTGCAGGCGCTCGATATTTTCGGGATCACCGTCAAACGCCACCACGCGCCCGGACCCGCCCACCAGTCGCGCCGCACCCAGTGTGAGCGATCCCAAGTGCGCGCCCACGTCGTACACAACATTGCCGGGGCGGACCATCGCACAAATGGCGCGTTGCACGCCCGGTTCGTGCTCGCCGCGCCAGAAACCGGCTTCCTCCGGGATACGCAGGCGCATCCAGAGACCCTGCGCAAAACCGGATTGGACTTGCACCCAGGTCGTTCGGCTCCGCAGAACTTGGCGCTTGGTGAAATCCTTGGCGTCGTTGAATCGGACCTGCGCTTGTGGCCAGCGACGAAACATCGGCATAAGGACACGCTTTTTGAGAGCAAGATAAGCGCGATAGACGAGGAGGTAGAGGAAGTTCAAGGCGATCGAGATGCGTCAAAAATACGCCATGCGTCATTTGAATGTACCGCGGCTATTGAAGGAAAGGCAAAAGGCACGCGCGAAGTGGCGAGGAGAAGAGCGCGGGTCATTCGGTCTGTGGGAAGGAATGACCCGCAAGTTCAAACCAGGAATGCGGAGCGAAGCACAACCGTACAGGCAAGGGACAGGCGTCGTTTGATGCCGACAGCCAAGGCCGTCCGGCAAAAACGTCTTTGAAGTGGGCGGCAAAGTCTGCCGAGGACTAGCTTCGCACGGCCCTCTGGCAGGCGAACAACACTAGCCTTTGAGTAGGGTCGTCACGTGGGCCGGAGTCAGCGGGAGTTTGCGAGCGTGCACTCCGGTGGCATCGAAGAAAGCAGCAGCGAGTGCCGGCGGAACGACCGCGTTGGCGGCCTCCGAGCCTCCACCAAACCCTTTATCGTCGCGCGAAATCTGCACGATCTTGATGTCGGGCATCTCTTCCATAGTCAGGATCTTGTAGCTGCCCCAGTTCGTGCTGGTCACTTTCGATTTGTCGAAAGTGACTTCTTCCTTCAAGGCTTCACTGAGGCCCATGACGACGCCGCTCTTCATGCACAGACCGAGTTGCCGCGGGTTGATGACCTTGCCGCAGTCAGCGCCAATCGTGAATTTGGTGACCTGCATTTTTCCCGTCGCGGGAACGACAGCGATCTCGGCGATGCCCACCCAGTACGCGTTGGAGCGAACGATGATGCTCACGCCGCGGCCGGTCACCGGAGCTGTCCCCGTTTTGCGCGCCTCGTGGTGCGGCGACGACCGGGATTCCCATCCCGCGGCCTTGGCGGTGGCGTTGAGGATTTCGATCAGCCGCTGGTCGGTGGTGTGCTCAAGCCGAAATTGTATTGGGTCGGCGCCTGCGCTTGTGGCCGCCTCGTTGACAAGCCCTTCGAGCGCGAAATTCTGCTGCCGCTGTCCGGGCGTGCGCATGATGTTGCCGCGCAGCCCGCCATAGGCCGAATCGGCGCCGAGGCTCGCCATGCCATAGGCCTGCTCCAGCCTGCGCTGAATCTTGTCGTATGGCCATTGGGTAGCAACCCAGCTTCCCGGTCTTGGCGTGGAGCAAGGCATCCCGGCGAGAATGGCGCCGAGAAGCCGGGCATCACTCTGATGCGGCGTGTACGAAGCGCTGTGTACGGCAATCACGCGGCCGTTCGCGTCGACACCGGCCTTCATGTCCAGTAGATACGCCGGCGAAACGCTGGACCACGCCAGGTCTTCCTGCAACGTCCACTGCACGCGCACGGGCTTTCCAGTCATTTGCGAGAGGATCACCGCATCGGCTTCGGCGCCATCGCCGCCAAAAGTCGTGCGTCCGTACTGCCCCGAATGGTCCAGCCAGCGAACGACAACTTTCTCGGCGGGTACGCTCAACGTATTCGCGATCTGTGCGCGCAAGCCTTGAGATTGCGCCGAATGGGTCCACACGGTGACGCTGCCATCGCTGCGGACGTCGGCGACCGCTACGAAGGGGCCAATCGGAGCGTGCCTGACGTAAGGGAGCTCATAAGTCGCCGAGATGGTTTTAGGCGCGCTCGCGAGGACCGCGGCGACCTCGTCCGCATTCCCCCTGCTTTCCGACGGCGCTCCCCAGCTGCGCTCACGAAGTGTTTTCGTCAGATTCTCGCTGCCGGGCAAGCCAGACCATTCGGTCCATTTTGTCTTAGCAGCCTGGGATTGCGCCGCTGCGACCGCCTCCCACTCATTAGGAGAGACAACAGCGACTAGATTGCCCTTTCTTACGACCTCGGCGGTTGGGAATTTCGTTTTGTCGAGTGCGCCCGCGGAGATCAGCGTCGAGCCCAGCGTCGCCGGACGCACCATGCGAGCATGCAGCATCCCTGGCAACGCGACGTCGCAACTCCACCGCGCTTTGCCGGTAACTTTGTCGGGAATGCCCGGCACCGGGTACGACGTACCGATCACCTTATATTGGCTCACCGGCTTCATCGGCGGGTCTGCGGTGACAACGAAGCCGTCAAGCCCCGCCAGGCCATTGCCATCGGGCACGGACGGATCAACGGTCGCGCGCTTGCCCGTGACCGAGATCTTCAGATCGAGCTGCTGAGTTTGGACAAGCTGGCCGTAGCTAATGCTCTTGCCGCCGCCGGACACGATACCGTCGGTAACCGTAAGAGTGGAAACGGGAACGCCGAGTTGTGTCGCAGCGAGGCCGAGCAGCGCCTGGTAGGTATAAGCGGCGACTTTGCGAACGTTGGCCATGCCATACAGGAAGCCGGCCGAGTAACCACCGTCAGGAGTCCTATCCGTATCGCCAAGGATCAGCGAGATGGCTTCCGGGCGCACACTCAACTCTTCGGCAATCGCCTGGGCGTAGTAGGCGCTCATGCCGGTGCCGGTTTCTGTTCGCCCGGTGCGCGCGACGATCGAATTATCACCGCGAATTTCGAGCCACGAGGCGAGTTGGGTGGGGTCCAGCGAGGTCTGGCTTTGGGAGTCAGCGGCGTTAGCAATGGTGGTGCTGCCGAAAATTTCAACCGGGACGGCGACGGAGACGAAAAGAGCGCCGCCCATTTTCACGAAGCCGCGTCGGGTCAGCGTTGCGGTGAAGGGCGTGGCTGGCTCGGTCGGCACGATTGGCTTTTGCGCTGGCGTGATGGGCGAATCGATGCGCATTTCTGTTCGTGGTGGCATCGGGTTCACGCCTTTTCAGCTTGCATGGACTTGGCGGCGCGCTGCACGGCATCGATGATGGCCGCGTAAGTGCCGCAGCGGCAGAGGTGCGGCGACGGCGGCGTGTTCGTGAACGCGTCTTTGATTTCTGCGACAGTCGGATTCTTATTCTTGGCCAGCAATCCCATGGCGGCGATCATCATCCCGCTCTGGCAATAGCCGCATTGCGGCACCTGTTCGTCAATCCACGCTTGCTGGATCGGGTGGAGAGTTTTGGCGGCATCGGCTGGGCTCAGGCTTTTCTGCTCCGCCCACACGGCTGGCAGGCCTTCGATGGTCGTCACTTGCTTGCCGACCGCGTAGGAAAGCGGTGCGACGCACGCGCGGACTTCTTCGCCATCGAGGAGGACAGCGCACGCGCCGCACTGCGCCATGCCGCAGCCGAGGCGCGGGCCGGTTAACTTGAGCTCGTTGCGCAAAACGTAAAGCAAGGGCGTGTCTGGCGCCGCGGACACAATATGCTTTGCGCCGTTCACGGATAAGCTGACTTCAGCCGGCATTTCGGTCCCCTCCCTCGCGGGTTAGAGTCTCATGATTGCATTCAAGCGGCCGCCGCGGCCAGAACTGATCGTTAATCGGCTACAACGCTCGTATCGATCCCGCCCTGTGCGCGATCTCGACGCCCTTCTCGTTAGACGCCACAAGAACAATTTCCGTGAGTGCACGAGCTGTTGCCCATCCGGTACGTTGCAGGATTCTCACAAATTGCTTTGCAGAGGAGTCTTTTGAGTTTGGGGCGATGAAAACAACAGTGTATTGGTGCCTGAATGGTGGGCCTGGGTGGACTTGAACCACCAACCTCGCCCTTATCAGGGGTTTTGGCCGATCGTGTCTGACGACGCCTGCTTCCGAAGCGCTGTTCGAGGTCCGCAATTCGCTTCAACGATCGTGGAAGCCGTTACTTGGACTGCATGGCCGTGTCTCACGTTGACGTTTGCTGTCAGAACAATTGGGCGCAGCGGCGGCGGTTAAGGCCGCCGGCGAAGGACTCGTGAAGTTTCTTCGCACCGCGCCCAAACTCGCGGCAGAACCGGAAGACACACTCCGATAGCCACAATCAAATTCCTCGTCGAAGCAGGGCTTGGACGGCGCACCCTGTAGACCTGCCCACGATTCGAGCAGAGAAAATCCATCTGCAAAGAAACGAGGCCGCGATGTCGGAGATTGCGTCGCTAATTGTCGGAAGCGAGAAGCTCACATCCATATTTGGCCGATGGCCATCATTTCATAATGCGGAGATTCATGATCTTCACCTTCAGCGAGGCTACATTAATCCGGAAGATCAGGTCTACGCATTCCCACTTTTTGACGTTAAGACTTCACCTCTGGCTGATGACGCGCGATATTGACCAGAAGGGCTTTTAGCTATCTGGCGATAGACCAGATTAACCTTCGTCTCGTGGGCCTATTGTTGGTGGGATCGGTTGGACACGAATCGCGGTTCTACTCGCACCTGTATGGCTTCGCAGTTTGCTCCCGGTTCTTGTGGCAGTTGGCGGTTTCATGATCCTGTGGCGCCGCGTGCCAATCTCCCCTTGGGAACTTTCTTCTGGCTGTCTGCTCAGTGAGTTATGATTTGCACGTAGTCGGAATTTTCGTCGCTGCTTTTCGTTGAGGCCGATATGAAAAAAATGAATGGCATTTCTGGAAGAACAGCGAAATCGCTTCTTGGCGTCGTGGCGTTGATGGCCCTGCTCGCGGCCGTGGCCGCGTCATCGCGGGGACAGGAACAGATTTCTAAGCGCGGTATAGTCACGCCGCTCGCGAGTGCCAAT
>Ga0182024_10023939_pt1 | contig 10893 bp, 7 predicted proteins | sample P32metaG_FD_120480 | JGI IMG/M metagenome (GOLD analysis project Ga0182024, IMG submission 120480) | Permafrost microbial communities from Stordalen Mire, Sweden - P3-2 metaG (Illumina Assembly) | ecosystem: Environmental > Terrestrial > Soil > Wetlands > Permafrost | place: Sweden: Stordalen... | reverse complement strand
GCACGCTGTCGCCGCTGACGCGGAAGAACTGCTGGGTAGTGTATTTCAACCCGCCCCATTGGGGCGCGTCGCCCTTGGGAACTTGTTGCCGGCCGATATCGACAACGTCTTGGATCGTGCCGGTGCCATAGGTCCGCGAATCGCCGACGATCAGGCCGCGGCCGTAATCTTGGATGGCGGCGGCGCAGATTTCGGCTCCGCTGACCGTGTTCCGGTTGACTGCGACGACCAGCGGCCCCTCCCAGACGGCCGCCTTCGCGCCACTGGGGTACGTGTGAATCTGTCCCGCGCGGTTCTTGACTTGCAGCACCGGGCCTGGACCGACGAACAGGCCGGGCAGCGCTATCGCCTCCGTCAGGGTGCCGCCATTATTATTGCGCAAATCCAACAGCACCGCATCGACGCCGGCGGCCTTGAGGCCCCGCTCTGGATCTTCCAGCAGCTTGCGAACGTCGCTGGTGACGGTCTTCGCCGCGGCCCCGCCGGCCTGAAATGCCGACGAGTAGAAATTCGGCACTTGGATGATGCCGATCTTGAAGCGCGTACCGTCCGCTTTGCGGCCGTGCTCGACGATCGTCGCGCGGGCCTCGGCGGTTTGGACCTTGGCGCGAACCAGGCTGAACGTGCGGGGATCGGATTGGCCCTCCGGAATAACTTGCAGCCGGACGATTGTCCCCTCCTTGCCGCGCATCAGGTTCACCAAGTCGGCTAGCGGCAGGTTGGCCGCATCGACCATCGGTCCTTCCGCTCCCTCGCCGACGCCGACGATGCGATCCCCCTTCTTCAGCCGGCCGTCTTTGGCCACCGGCCCACCGGGCAGCACGGTTTGGATGATCGTCTCGCCATCGACCATTCGCACCTGAGCCCCAATGCCCTCCAACTGCTTGCGAATGTCGGCCCTCGTGTTCTCGAGCGTGGCTGGCGACATGTAGATGCTGGTCGGATCAAAGGCATGTGCCAAGGCAGTGAGATAAATCTCCAGTAGCTGGTTGTCATCCATTTGGCGGTCTCGCTGCAAGTTGAACTTGTAGCGGCTCAGAAGGCGCTGGCGTGCTGGGGCGTCGGCGACTCCCTGCAAGCGGAGCGTGAGCAGGTCGTATTTCACGCGCTTCCGCCACGTCTCGCGGGCTGCCGCATTCAAGACGCCGGCGTAATGGGCCGCCGTGGGATCGCTGACGATGTCTTCATCGACGGTGAAATCGTGCTGGGCGGCGGCAAATTCCTCGGCCCAGCCGGTGCATTGCACCACTCGCTGGAAAAAGACCTTGTAAATCGAATAGGCCGGCGCCGCGTCCCCCTCCTTGCCGAGTTGGCCGAGTTCTTTCGACCGCTTCAGAAACCCGTCGACGTCGGATTGGCGAAAATACTGTTTGTTCGGATCAAGTGCCGCCAGATAGAGTTCAAGCCAGCGTTGCGAGACGTCGTCGTCCAGCAGCCGCTGGGTGAGATGCTTTTGCTCGAACAAGGCGACCACGGCGCGGACGATCTTCCGCGATTCAGCCGTTGGGCCGGTAAGCCGGGTCAAGGCCGCCGGTTCGTTCGCGGCCCCGCTTGCAGGCAGGTGGGGAGGCTCGTCGGCGCCGCGGAGATTTTGAGCCAGCGACAATGCGACGACAAACACCGCGGAACTTGCCAAAGTGGCTTTCATCACACATCTCCCTCGCCATGCGTTTCGTTTGCGAGCTTCCGTGCGGTAAAGTCGCCCGCGACGGGGCGACATCAGTATAGCACTGGGGGGGTCGCGTTTGTAGGCAACTCCGAGACGCGCGGACGGCGAGAATTCAAGAGCAGACGCTTGATTCTCGGCTGAATCGCGCCGATAATCGCGAACGGCCGTTGGGCCTCTGATCAAAGGAGTTCTTTCTCGAAAGAGTTCATTCTCGATGGCGGTGCGCCGCTAGGAGGGGAAAATGTGTGTACGTCGCAAGGTGTGTACGGTCTGGCTGGCGACGCTGGTTGCCGCGGCGTTTTTCGCACGACAGACAATGGGCAACGGGCCCATGAGGGGACCGTCAATGTCGTCGCCTTCTCACGCCCCCAGTTCGTCGGGCGGCAGTCGATCGTCGAGTATGAATCAGCAATCGCGACTCTCCCCACGAAATTACCCTAACAACCCGAGCAACATGTCGCCCACGTTGCCGGCGCAACCCAATACTCTCCAGCCCAACACGGTCCTGCCGAATACGGTCCAGCCCAACACGCCAGCCCCAAATGTCGCTCCCGTGCCGAACCAGGCCCTACCGGCGATACCCCAGACGAACTCCGGGATCGCCGCCTGGGTTGCCAGCCTGACCCCCGCCGAAAAAGCCGCGGAGATTGCGCAGCTACAAGGCGATGACAACAGCCTCGTCAACGGCGTGGCCGCAGACCAGGCTAACAACCCCACCCCCTTCGCCGCAGATCCGACGCTGGGCTCCCTCAGCCCTGAGCAACAGCAGGCACTCCTTAAGGCCCTGCAAGCCGGCGATCCAGCGAAAGTCCAATCGCTGCTAACGCCCCAGCAATTAGCGTCGAAAGACGGCCAAGGCATCCTGCAGGTGGCGCAGATGGAGCAGGTTCTGCAGCCCCTGCTCAATAAGGCCAACAACGGCGCCTTGACGACGACTGATACGGCCAATGCTTCGTCCTCGCTCTCGAACACAGCGTTGTCCGTGGCTAATACTGTCAACGGGTCACCAGTCGCAGTCTCACAGTCGGCGCTTCAAACCGCAATCCAGCCAACCATGAGCCAACTGTACACAAACAGCCAATTGATTGCCGCGCTGAAGGCGGGCGGTCCGGCTCAAGGCGCCGTTGCTGCCCAGCCGACAGCCGCGGGTGGCAAGAATCCCCAGGTGCCACGCGGCGATCACGTCCGCATTGCGCTCGTTCCCGGCATGGATCGGGGCGCGATTGTGCCTTTGCCGGGCATGGTTATGGTGGGAGTCGGTTCGGACGGCGACGATCCGGGCGCAGTCACACTCGGAGACGGCAACGTGGCCCTGGCGGCGGGCTTCCCCGTCGGCACCGCGCCGCCCGCGCCCGACGCTGCGGCGGACGCTTCCTGCACGGCGATTCGTCTGATCAATGCAGCTTCGTCTGACGTACACTATTCGGCCAATGGAAATCCCTTCTCGATGGCGCCCACTTTTGAGCAAACGCTCGACGGCGGCCAGACGTGGATTGTCGAGTTCGATCGCGGCGGCGGAGCAGGTACGGCCCGCTATTCGCTGGCGGCCGGCACGTATAATTTCAAGCAATCCGATAAAGGTTGGGAGCTTTATCAACAAAGCTACAACGTGACTTTGGACAACCGCGACAACAAGATCGATTTCCATTACGTCCAGCTCAACAAACGGGAGACCTTGCCGGCCGGCCAGACCCTGGAGTTGACCGGAACTTGCCCGCCGGTTGTGCGATTCGACAATAGCGCGGGCCAGATCAAGCAGAAGCGGTTGGAATCGGGAGATTACAGGGTCGCGCTGGCCGACGACGGCACATTGGACCTGTTCCCGGCTGCGGGCGTGATCTCGCCCGCCGCCGCGCCGCCGGCCCCGCCAGTGCCGCCGCTGGCCCCGCCGCCGCCCGCCGTTGGCAGCGGCGAGAAAGTAGTAATCCTTGCGGCCAAACCAGTCCTTGCGGCCAAACCGCTGCTGCCCACCCTTGGAATCGGCGAGAAAGCGGTTGGCGCGGCCAAGCCGCTGCCCCCCCATTTCAAGATTCTTGACCCCTTGGCATCCATCCTCACTCAAGCAAAGTCGCTTCCGAGCGAAACGAAAGCGGACGCGAAGAACTGAAAAAGACCGCCATCTGTGGCAAAGGAAAAGGTGTCAGGAATTCTCACGAATTCCGCTCCATGTCGTCCACCCTCGGCACGCGGCTAGCGTACTCTAACCGTATTATTTCGCCAGCATCCAGCCCGCAATTTTCTTGACCACCTCCGGCTCGATCCCGTTAAAGCCGTGATAGGAATACGCCTCGCAGGGGTCGCCGCGGCTCGTGCCTCCTTTGACCGGGAGCAACTCCTTCTTTGACGCAGCAGTGAGCTTATCCATCACCAGGGAGATGCTGGTGTACGGACAGTGCGAGCAACCGTCGTTGACGTGATGCACCACGAGCACGGGGATTTTTATCCGGTCGAGCTCCAAGACGGGCACGGAAAATTCCTTGTTGTCGGTGAGGATTGTGGAGGTGAGCACCAAGCCATCGGGACCATCCTTTCCAGTGAGGTAGGTCGCGGCATAGGCGGCCGATTCGGTGCCGCGGCTAGTGCCCACTAGCCAGACCGGCAGGTCGGCCTGCTTGCGGCACCACGCGATGACGGCCTTGAGATCCGTCACGTGCTCGCGCGTGCCGCGAAAACCGGACAGATAAGGCGGACCTTGGCGGTCGGACGGTGCATCGACCACCACGACCAGCAATCCTTGATCGGCGAAGAGCTGCCGCGAGCGGACGAGAAAGTTCCCTTTGCCCCAGCCGAACGAACCATCGGCGGTGATTTGCAGGCCGCCGTGGCCGCCGGCCAAGAGAATGGCGATCGCTTTGGGTTTTTCGGGCGAGAGCACGAGCAGTCGCTGCGTTACTCCGCGCCGCGCGGGAATATCGACAACCTTGGCCGGCGTCTCGCCGAGGGCGTGAGCCGCCCAGCTCAAGACGAGCAGCCAAGTCAGCGTTTTCACGGCGTTGAGCATGGCGATTCTCCGTGGGCGAGAGGAGCGCGCCGGGCGGCCGACGCACAATCGCCGGGGCCGCGTGCATGGCATGTGAATCTGTTTTACCAAGTGTCTCGGACAAGTCAAGTTTTCATGCGGCGGATGGATCAAGTCGGCCATGCTCGCATGGCCATCGCCGAAACAGAAAAGGGGTCAGAACGATTTTCTGTCCGACAAATGCCGATAAATAGTTCTGACCCCTTTTCCTCTTCTTGCACACGCGATTAGGACGCTACAGGGTTACTTGTGAACCGCCCATAAAACGCTTACTCTGGCCGGTTTGTCACTTGGCCCAAGATTCTGCCTCCTCTATGGCTAAAAAAAAATCGTCCGCCGATCCGGTTCGTATCGCGCTCGTCGGTGCTGGGAAAGTCAGCGATTATCATCATGTGCCGGGGATTCGATTGGACGATCGGGCTCGGCTTGTCGCCGCTTGCGATGCCGATCCGGGGCTGTTGGAGCGGCGGCGGGCTGAATGGGGGCTGCAGAAGACGACGACCGACTTCCGCGAGCTCTGCGCCGATCCGGAGATTGATGCTCTGGTGATCGCCACGCCGAATTTCACGCATTGCGAAATCGCCACCGTCGCTGCTCAGGCCGGCAAGCATCTGATGTGCGAAAAGCCGCTGGGGCTGAATGCCGACGAAGTGAGCCGGATGCAGCAGGCGGCCGACAAGGCGGGCGTCGTTCACATGACGGCGTTCACTTATCGCTTTGCCCCGGCCATGCGCTATCTGAAGCATCTGCTCGCAAGCGGTGCGCTCGGCCAGCCGCGGCATTTTCGCAGTCAGCGATTCCTGGATTGGCCCGAGACGAGTTGGGGCTGGCGGCAATATCGCGCGCAGGCCGGCGCCGGCGATCTGTTCGACATGACGATCCATCGCATCGACCTGGCAATTGATCTGATGGGCCCGATCGAGCAAGTCTGCGGCGCGGTGGCGCGATTTGCCCCGCGAACGCAAACCGTCGATGGCAAGGCCTGTCCGCCATCGGATGTCGACGATTGGTCGGCCCTGCTCGGCGAATTCGAATCGGGCGCGACCGGCGTCTGGGAAGGAACGACGCTGGCCAAGGGATACGACCGCAGCGGATTTGGCCACGAATGGGCCGAGATCAATGGCTCGGAAGGCTCGGCCGTCTATCAGTTGCATCTGCCGAACACGATCCTGATCGGCCGCACCGGCCAGGATTTGGCGCCGGTCGAGGTGCCGCAAGAGTTTCTCAAGCCGGCCGGCAGCCCGCGCGATCCGCGGGAAGGGAACCCGGCGACGGTGTTCCGCTACGATTTGATGTGGGAATTCGTGTCGGCGATTGTCGAGCGCCGGGAAGCGAAACCGAGTTTTCTCGACGGGCTGAATGCGCAGATCGTGGCGGATGCCGTGCTGCAATCGCACGCGGAGCGGAGGTGGGTGGAACTTAGGGGCTAGGGGCTAGGGGACGAAGAACGAAAACACGCGCGCTCCCCGCAAGCGAGCCGCACGACGCCGTTTGATAGCGAAGCCCGCTTGCGGGGAGCGTGCGTCGTCCGTCTTCCCTAGCCCCTAGTCCCCAGCCCCTAGCCCCTTCGTCTGCCCTCCGCCCCTTTCCTCTGGCCCCGAGCTTCTCCATCAGTCATAATTGATGTCAACAGGGGAGAGTCGTTTCCTTCGCTCGCCCGGTGGCCTCATGGAACATCGCTGGATGAAGGGTGTCGTCGTCCTGTTTTGGATGGCGACGATGTCGTGGCTGGTTATCGAGAAAGTTTTGCCGCCGCTGGAACGGGGCGAGCCGCCCACGTTTCATTCCGCTTACGGCGATTTGGATCCCGAGGCGCCCGCCATCGGCTGGACCGTCGCTTGGAACGATCGGCCCATCGGCTGGGCGGCGAGCCGGGTGCTGCATCCGAACTCGGGCTTGTATGAAGTCCATAGCCGGGTTCATTTCTCGCATTTGCCGTTGGAAGAAATGGTGCCGGTGTGGATGCGCACCGTCTTGCGCAATGCCGTCGGTTCGCTGGGCAGTCCGGAAATGGACGCCTTCAATCGTCTGGAAATCGATCCTTTGAACCGCCTGGTCGGGTTTCGCTCGACGATCCATCTGAAAAAAGTGCCGCAGGCGATCGTGATCGAAGGAACGATCGAGGGAACGCGGCTGAAGCTGCATATCGATGCCGGCGACGTTTCCTACACGCCGTCGGATCATTATTTGCCGCAAGACGCGTTGGTGGGCGACGAACTTTCGCCGCAATCCAAACTCGTCGGCCTGCACATCGGCCAGACCTGGACCGTGCCGGTCTATAACCCCTTGCAGCCGGAAAGCCCAATGGAAGTGTTGGAAGCGACCGTGAAAGGGCACGAGACCATCAATTGGAACGGCCGAGGAGTTGACGTGTTGGTCGTGATCTATCAGACCGATTCGGGCTCGGCGCTCGGCGCGGCGCGCACTCCGCGCGGCAAGCTCTGGGTGCAATTCGATGGCATCGTGCTTCGCCAGGAAACGTGGCTCTTCGGCTCGCGGCTGGCGTTCGTGCGCATGTCACCGGAAGAATCGGAAAAATTGACCATCGGGTTGGACGACATCTTGATGACGCGTCCGACAAGCCGCCGCGAGAAAGACTCACTCGAACTGCCAATGGACCGTTGAAAAATTTGGAATGATTGAATTTCAAAATGTCATGCGGTCGTATGGCCAGAAACTGGCCGTGGCCGATCTGAGTTTGAAGATTCCCGCGGGGCAACTGTTCGCCCTGCTCGGGCCGAACGGGGCCGGCAAGACGACCACGATCAAAATGCTCGTGGGCTTGCTGCAGCCCAGTTCGGGTAGCGTCAGGGTTTGTGGGCACGACATGGTGCGGCAAACGCGCGAAGCGAGCCGCGTTGTCGGTTTCGTGCCGGATGAAGTCTATCTGTACGAAAAACTCTCGGGCCGCGAGTTTCTTGAATTCATCGCCGATTTGCACGGTCTGAATCGCCGCGATGCCGCGGCGCGAATCGGCAGCCAGATCGACGCGTTCGAGTTGGCGCAGTTCGTCGACGACCGCAGCGAGACTTATTCGCACGGCATGAAACAGCGATTGGCGCTGGCCGCCGCGCTATTGCACGATCCGGCGGTGCTGGTGCTCGATGAGCCGATGGTCGGCCTCGATCCGCGCAGCATGAGATTGGTCAAGAATCTTTTGCAGCGGCGAACGGCCGCCGGAATGACCGTCTTCATGTCGACCCATTCTCTTTCGCTGGCCGAGGAAATTGCCGATTTGATCGGCGTCGTCGACGGTGGACGGCTCATGTTTCTCGGCACGCTCGCCGAACTTCGCGGACAAGCGGCGCATGGCCACAACTCGCTCGAGGAACTTTATTTGGCGTTGACCGAGTCGGAGGAAGAGCGACGGTCGAAATCATCTGCTATCCCCTCACCCGCACCCTAACCCTAATTCGCAATGAGCGCGGTCGGAGCCAGTATCGATGTCGCGGCGGCGCTGCAAGCTCAGGGGGGCGAGTTGCTTTCGCCGGAGCGCGAAGCGCAAGTGTTCTGGTCGCTTCGCCGGCGGTTGTTGCAAGCCTCGTTACGGCGATTGTTTCGAACCGCGCGGCTGCGGGCCATGCTGGTGATGTTTCTCAGCGTCGTCTTTTGGGGCGCGCTCTATTTCCTGTTTTACAGCGGCTTCGATCTTCTGGCCGGGCTCTATCCGTCGGCCGTCGAATCGCTCTACAACGCATTCTTCGCGTCGCTGATGGTGATGCTGCTGTTTTCGTCGGGCATCATCATGTATACGAATTTGTATCGCTCGCCCGAGGCGGCATTCCTGCTGACGACGCCCGCCCGACCGGATCGAATCTTTTCGTACCTGTTTCAAGAAGCGATTTGGTTCAGCAGTTGGGGGTTTTTGTTGCTGGGGAGCCCGATGCTCGTGGCGGCCGGCGTCGTGGTTGGGGCGCCGTGGCACTACTACGCTCTGATGCTGCCGTTTATGTTGGCCTTCTTGTATATTCCCGCGGCACTGGGCGCGATCCTGTGCCTGTTGATCGTCGATCGGCTGGGGCGAATTCGTTGGGCCACCGTGCGCTGGGTTGCCGCCGCGGCGATCGCGGGTCTGCTGTGGCTTGGCTGGTCGGTGCTGAACGGCGGCCAGAGCGACCTGCTGACGCCCCGTTGGTTTCAAGAATTGTCCGCGCGGCTGAGTTTCACGGAAAACCGGCTGCTGCCGAGTTGGTGGCTCAGCGCCGGATTGCTCGAGGCGGTGCGGCGGCCGATGGCGGGCGTGTTCGACGATCATCCTTTGTCGGAGAGCATCAAGTATCTCGCCTTGCTGATTTCCAACGCTCTGCTGTTTCACCAGCTTGCCGTCTGGTTCGCCGGTCGAGTTTATCGGGGAAGTTTCAGCCGAATGCAGACGGAGCAAGAGACGCGCCGGCGGACGAAAATCGGCATCTTCGACCGCCTGCTGCTGAGCCGATTCGGCGGCACCGGACGCCCGCCGTCGCAACTGCGGTTGCTGCTGGTCAAGGAACTGCGGTTGTTCCGCCGCGATCCGGTTCAATGGTCGCAATCGTTGATCTTCTTCGGGTTGCTCGCTCTCTACTTCTTCAACATCCGGCGATTCAGCTACAACCCGACGTATTCGGCGATGATTGGATTTCTGAATCTCGGCGTGGTCGGCCTGATTCTCTCGACGTTTACGACCCGATTCATCTTTCCGATGCTGAGCTTGGAAGGGCGGCGATTTTGGATTCTCTCGCTGCTGCCGGTGAGCCGCGATACGATCGTTTGGACGAAATTCTTTTTCGCCGCCGGCGGCTCGCTGCTTCCCTGTTGCGGATTGATGTTGCTCAGCGGCGCCATGCTCGACATCAGTTGGCGGATTCTGCTGGTGCATCAGATTTCGTGCGCGGCTCTCTGCCTGGGACTTTCGGGCATCGCCGTCGGCTTGGGGGCGAAGATGCCGGAACTTCGCGAGCAGAACCCCTCGAAGATCGCGGCCGGCTTCGGCGGCACGTTGAACCTCGTGCTCAGCGCGGTCTATATCGTCGTGATCGTGATGCTGACGGCGGTGCCGTATCACTTTTATTTGATGAGCATCCATGGCCTCGCGCCCGCGCAATCGGAGCGAATGACGCGGCTGCTCGGCAACCCGACCGCCATCTCGGCGGGCATTGCGCTGACCATCGTCGTCGGTCTGACGGCAACATTCTGGCCGCTGCGAATCGGCTTGCGCGCGTTTCGGCGAATGGATTTGTAAGTAAGGCTTGAGGCTGTAGGCTTTAGGCTTGAGGTCGAAGAGGACGGTCCCGATGGCAAGCTATCGCCGAAGCTCGTCCAAGAGTTCTACATCGGTCAAGATGCGGATTCCGAACTGAGCGCAATAGGCTTCGACTTCCAGTCGTCGGAGATGACGGTCGAGCGTGCAGAGCACGTCCGCCTGTCCAGCTACGGCTGTCGCGACGATCGGATCGTCTGCCGGATCGTGTGGCACGGCGGCGGGAATGAAATCGGGTAGTTCGACGATTTCGGCCTTCCGCGACACTTCCTGCACATGTTCGTCGGCCTGTTGGAGAGACCAACCGGTTGTCCGCTGAATACGTGGATACATCAAGACGCGGCGCAATTCACGTAACGAATATTCGGACACGATCAACGAGTGCTTAGCGTCGAGCGAGAATAAGAAGACGGCCTGAGCCGGGCTATCCGCTCCACCAGCAGCCCTGACCATGATATTCGTGTCGAGAACGATTCTCATGCGGGTCGCGGGCGGATATGCTCCATTGCCTCGTCCACGGCGGCGTTGAACTCCTCCGTCGTTATGCCGCGGGCTACCATGCTCTGACCTGTCTCGGCCAGCCGGCGACGAATGTTCTCGACAGCCTGGCGCCGCGCCTCTTCGTCCTTTTCCTGGGGCGGTGAGATCACGACTAGCCGCACCTTCTGATTGTCCTCGAGATGGCGGCCGAGCAAATCCTCCAGCGTCCGCCGGGCGGCGGCGGGAATCTCGTTCACGGCGTGGGTGACTATTGCATTCATACCTTTAATATACGCCGCACCGGTGGCACGAGGCAACAAAGCAATCCGTTTGACAGCGCCTCTGGGCCGTGTTAAATTGCCGCTTATCGTGCGTTGGTGGTCGGCCGCGCGCAGCTTTTGCGGCCGACAGACAAGGGAACTCCGGTGCAATTCCGGGACGGCCCCGCCGCTGTAACCGAGCGATCGAAAGAGGAATCGACCATCTAAG
>Ga0182024_10023938_pt1 | contig 10893 bp, 7 predicted proteins | sample P32metaG_FD_120480 | JGI IMG/M metagenome (GOLD analysis project Ga0182024, IMG submission 120480) | Permafrost microbial communities from Stordalen Mire, Sweden - P3-2 metaG (Illumina Assembly) | ecosystem: Environmental > Terrestrial > Soil > Wetlands > Permafrost | place: Sweden: Stordalen... | reverse complement strand
TCAATCTGCCGCAGCAAACTCACAATCTGCTCAGGTGTATGCTTCTTGCCCTTCGCCATCTCCAGCTCCTTTTTGTACAGTCTCTCTCACGAGAACTGGTACATAAAAGGCCGGGCACTCCAGTTTGCTACTCCATCACGTTTCGCTATTGCTCTATCACGAAGAATGATTGGACGCCGGGAGGTCGTCGGCTAGACCCTACATTTCACAGTCCGGGCCTTCACGGATTTTTTGGTCACGGCGGAACTGGAGTCAGTCGAATGGAGTCCCAAATCCTGCAACGGAAGCGCCCCGGGAGGGTGACGCTGGCACCGGAAGAGAAGCTCCTCGTTGGACGGGTCGAAGCCGCTGAGATGCTTTCAATCAGTAGGCGCTCTCTCGACTACCTGCTGGCCCAGAAACAGCTCACCTTCCGTCGGATTGGGTCGCGGGTGCTGATTCCCGTCTCCGATCTCAAGCGCTTCTCCAGAGCCGACCACCCACAGAGGTTGGCAGGATAGGCCTCACCCTGATCCAGCTAATTCGTAGCAAAATAGAGCCGGAGGTGCATCCCCAATACATCGTGACCAGCCATTTCAAGGATATCGCTTCATCCCGTCGCCCTACCGTCGTATTACCGCCGATCATTGGCAATAAAGAGAACATTCTAAACCACATGGCCCTATACACTGCTGACCTGCGACGCCTCTCACAGGATGATCGTCCCGCGCGTATCACCGGTTGTTGGCCACTCATCTACGCGGCCGCGCGCGAGCGCTTCCCGCTAGCAATCGACCTCCCGGAGGGGTTGATCATCATTGGCAACCGCTGCGATTCTTCCTGAGCCCGAAAACTTGTCAGACGATCTATAGCATTGAGTTTATGGTCCGGTGACAAGTGTGCGTACCGGACCGTCATGCTGATGTCCTTGTGCCCGGCCAACTCCTGGGTCGTTCGTAAATCAACTCCGGCCATGACCAGCCGGCTGATGAACGTGTGACGAAATACGTGCCATGTCACATCGCGCAGAGCAGGGTCTTCAACGATGGCATCCTTCATTACTAACTTGAACCATGCCTTGGGGCTATCCATAGCCTCCCCTAAGCGACTCAGAAATACTCTTGATGTATTCGAACTCCGGCGGGTCTTGCATTGCCGTAAAGCCTCCAACGCCCTCTCATTGAGCACCACGATACGCTTGCTTCCATTCTTCGTGTGCTTGAGATCGATCTGCCTCCGCTCAAGATGTACGTCGTCCCAATCGAGCAAGTGCTGTTCCGACATTCGCATTCCTGTCTCAATAGCTACTGTGAAAGCCGGTTCATGCTGCGGACACCGTTCGAGGATCTTCTTTCGCATGACCGCCTCCTCCTGAAACGAAAGAAAGCGAATGCGAGCGTTGTCCTCCTTCCGTAATCGGACGAGACGCGCCGGGTTGCTCTGGGCCCGACCGTTCCTGATTGCCTCGGCAAAGATCATGGACATGGTCGAGCGGTATCGATTAAGCGTAGCTGGCCTCAAGTCCGAGCGGCTTGTCAGGTAGGAAGCAATCTGCGCGGGAGTGATTTCGTCCGCTTTCAGCTTGCCAAACACCGGTAGCAGGCTGTTTAGATTGCATAGGTCTCCGCGATGGCTGCGTTTATGGGCCGCTGAGTACAACATCGCTTCCCTAGCGAGATCCTCGAAGAGGACAGCCTTCTTGACCCTCAGCGACTCAGGTAGCTTCATCCCGGCGCGGGCCTCCGTCTTCCTTTTTTGGTAGAGGGCTATCGCGTCAGATCGCCTACCAACCTTCTCACGATGACGTTTCCCAGCGAAGTAAAAGTTGATCCACCACACGCCGCTGTCTGCCGGATTCTCAAACACACCCCGCACTGCTTTCGCCATGCCCCTTCTCCATAATCGACAGCTTGTAGATCTTCTCTCAGTGGCTGTTTTGGTGGCTGTTTGGTGCGGACTCTCCAGCCACCTCCATGCAACCTTGTGCCGCTTGGATAGAGTATACAACTTAATTGGAATCAGTTGCTTCTAGCTTCTCACTGCTTCTCTATGCAACCCCGTGCAAACGCCAAAAATCAGACTCTTAATCGACTGGTCGCAGGTTCGATCCCTGCCGCGTCCACCACTTCGCCACTGATTCAAAACGACCTATCCATAGAAACTCTCGGCGCGCCAGGGACGCATCCAACCGGTGAGAGGTGAAATATGAAGGGACTGCCGTGGATCCCATTTGTCCAGAATTGAGGTCGTCTTTGGCCGAATGACAAGTTGGTAAGTGACAGTCTGGGAATTGTCCGGGCGCCTGAGCTTTATTGCTCAGATAGCCGGCTGTTCTGTTGCTAACCTAGGGAGGATCTCCAGGGGTTTGGGAAAGCGGGCGCACCCGATGCTTTGGACAATCTTCGTGGTGGTTCTGGTTCTGTGGCTCCTTGGTTTCACCTTCCACATAGCCGGCGGACTGATCCACCTTCTTCTGGTTGTTGCCTTGGTGATCCTGGTCATCAATCTGGTCACTGGGCGACGAGGGTAGCCGTAGGAGAATCGCGACCGCTAGCTGTCAAAGGCAACCGATGCTCGAACTCATAGTCACGCTTTCCGTTTTGGCGTTGTTTAACCGCCTTCCCGAACAAGGCTTTTACCGACCCATACTCATCCTGCTGGCTGCCATTGGCATTGCATTTCTGCCTGCTCGGGGAGGTGCCCAAACATTGGCTGCCTCGGGAACCTCGACTGCCGTTAGTGTAGATGCCCCGCCATCGCAACCCTATTTGAGTTACACAAGGCCGACGCAAACCACAGAGCTTCGCAACTACCTCTTCGATTCCTTCGGGCCGCATCCAATCGCGATCGCCGCGGTCACGGCAGGCATTGATCAGATAGACAACTCTCCTCCGGAATGGAATGGAGGTGCTGAGGGCTATGGCAAGCGGTTCACTTCCGCTATCGGCATCAAAGCGGTAAGCACTTCGACGCGGTTCGCGCTATCGGAAGCTTTGAAGCAGGACCCGCTCTACTATCGCTGCGCCTGCAAAGGCATATTCCCGCGCATGGGACATGTCGTCATTTCGGCCTTCATCGCGCGCACTGGCGAAAGCGGCCGCCGAGTATTTTCATTCCCAGCCCTCGTTGGGCCCTATGCGGGTTCGTTTACCGCCGTCTATGCCTGGTACCCAGACCGCTTTGGAGCCAAGGATGCGCTCCGGATCGGCAACTATAGCCTGCTGAAGTATGTGGGAGGGAATATTGCATCGGAATTCTTCAATAAATCCCCACACTGGCTTTCGCGTATGCGTCTCAGCAGCCCGCGCGACGCTCGTGATTCTGGTCCGAGCCAGTGAGCGACTCCGGACTGCCTTTGACCTGATCCTTGCAAGAGCCAAACTGAAGAATGGTGCGCCCTGGGTGATAACTTCAGAACCTGGATGCAAGTTGGAACATTCCACCCACAATGGGTGAGAAAAGGAGCAGGTCAATCACATGCCCCCATTGGCGTTTATCTGAAGCTTCTTCGTTCCGACCGGATGGCCGTTCTGCTTTACAGTCACGGTTACCTGCCACGTACCACCAGAACCCAGATCGCCGTTGCCTTGATACAAGCCGCCACTCTTGTCGATGAGCTTCGAGGTTACGTTCATCGCAGCCATGCCCATTTCGGGCATCGCGGGCATTAGAAACGTAACTGTAACCTCCGCGCCGGAGAGGGGTGTTCCGTTTGCCGCGGCCACTTTAACCTGAAAGACATTCGACCCTTTGTGTGGCGGATTAGGGTCGGTTGTCAGATCAATCCTGACCGCCTGCGGGGATGTGGTCGTCGAGTTTCCGCTGGCACCTGACTGCGGCGCCGTTGGCTGGGCTGATAGGGCGTAGGCCAGAGCGGTGGCCGAAACTATTGCGAGGGAAACGCGAGCTATGGAAGAGTGCATTTAGAATCTCCTTATGGACCGGTTAGTAGATCAGGCATCCAGCCGCTGCGCGCGCAGTTTGCCGGTTCGCAGTGCTCGTTCCTTCATCATGACGAAGAATACGGGCACCAGAATAAGAACATGAATGGTCGATGTAATCATGCCGCCGACTATCGGCGCGGCAATCGGCTTCATCACATCGGAGCCGATACCTGATTCCCAGAGGATTGGGACGAGGCTGGCGAGGACGGCGACGACCGTCATCAATTTGGGGCGAAGACGTTTCACGGCTCCTTCGATGACGGCATCTTGAATATCGGCATTGGTACGAATGCTCCCCTGAAGTAGCCTGCGTTCCAGGGACTCATGCAGATAGACGACCATCACCACGCCTGTTTCGACAGCGATACCGAAGAGCGCGATGTAACCCACCCACACGGCGACACTGAAGTTGTAACCGAGCAGCCATTGCAGCAGCAGCCCGCCTGTCATCGCATAAATAGTGGGCACAATCAGGACGACAGCTTCGGTCACAGAGTGGAAGACCATGTACAGCAGCAGGAAAATCACGAAGAAAACGATAGGCAGAATGAGCTTGAGCCGTTGCTTCGCCCGCAGTTCAAATTCATACTCTCCCGACCACTTGTATCCGTAGCTCGCAGGAATCGCAATCTGGCTTTGTAGTTTGCGATTGGCCTCGTCTACAAAGCCTCCGTAGTTCGTCCCCTTCAGGTCGATATAGACGTACCCGGTGAGCTGGCCGTCCTCATCCCGAATCATTGCTGGACCATTGGAAAATGACACCTGCGCGACCTGGCCTAGCGGAATCTGCGCCCCGGATGGAGTGGCGATAAGCACGCTACGCATTCGGTCCACACTGTCGCGGAAATCCTGCGAGTAGCGCACGTTGATGGGATAGCGCTCGCGTCCTTCGATATTCTCCGCGATGTTCTGGCCGCCGATGCCGGATGACACCGCCGTTTGCACATCGGCAACGCTGAGGCCATAGCGCGCAGCCTCAGGGCGATTCACTTCCACGTTGATGTAAAAGCCTTGCGAGATGCGTTCCGCAAAGATTGACCGTACCTGTGGCATGGATGACAGGACGTTCTGCATCTTCGCCGCGAGTTGCTCAATACCGTCTACGCTTGGCCCCTGAACCTTAAGGCCCAGTGGCGTTTTAATGCCGGTAAGTTCCATATCGAGCCGGTTCTCGACCGGACTTGTCCATGTATTCGCCAGTCCCGGAAACTGTACCTTCTCGTCCATCTCCTGAATGAGCTTCGTGTATGTCATTCCAGGCCGCCACTGCTCTCGCGGCTTGAGCATGAGGGTCGTGTCATACATATCCAGCGGCGCATTATCGGTAGCACTGTCTGATCGTCCGACTGTGCCGAACACGCTCTCAACCTCGGGGAAGGCACGAAGAATAGCGTCTTGTTTTTGAAGCAGCGATTTTGCTTGCTCAATTGCGATGCCGGGAAGCGCGGTAGGCATGTAGAGCGCGGAGCCTTCAAAGAGCGGAGGCATAAACTGGCTGCCCAGTTTGAATGCAACGGGTAGTGTGGCGATCAGGAATATCAGATTGATCGTAATCGTCAGCTTTCGATATTTCAGGCAGAAGCGCAGGATCGGCAGATAGATCGCCTGCGTGAAGCGAGAGATAGGGTTTGCACTCTCCGGCTTGAGCCGCCCTCGGATTAGAAGCACCATAAGCACCGGCACAAGTGTGATTGCGAGGACCGAGGAGGAACCTACGGCGAGAGTCTTCGTCCAGGCAAGAGGCCGAAACATCCGGCCCTCTTGTGCTTCGAGCAGGAAGACAGGCAGGAAGGAGACAACAATGATGAGCAATGAGAAAAAAAGCGCGGGGCCAACCTGTTTCGCGGCATTGACGAGAATTTCTTTGCGCTCCCCTTCCGACACTGGGGTTGCGTCCAACTCCTGCCGTTCGGAGAGATGCCGGTATCCGTTCTCAACCATCACAATCGCTGCATCGACCAGTACGCCGACTGCAAGAGCAATGCCGCCAAGAGACATGATGTTCGAGGTCACGCCAAGAAAGTAGATAGGAATGAATGAGACCAGAACCGCAATCGGTAGGGCAAGGATGGCGATCAAGGCAGAACGGAAATGAGATAGAAAAACAATGATGACGAGGCTGACGATTATTGCCTCTTCCAGAAGATCGCGCTGGAGAGTGGCGATCGAATCGTTGATGAGGCCCGATCGGTCATAGCCTGCGACAATCTGTACCCCAGCTGGAAGCGACGGCGCAATCTCACGGAGTTTTTGCTTCACTCCTTCGATGACGTTCAACGCATTCATGCCCTGCCGCATCACAACGATGCCGCCGACCGTCTCGCCCACCCCGTTCCACTCTGCGACACCTTCGCGGATGTCCGGCCCAAAAGTCACGTTGCCAAGGTCGCGCAGCAAGACCGGGGTGCCGTCTTTGCTGCCCACGGCAACCGACTCAAGATCGCTGGGAGATTTCAAGTAACCAAGGCCGCGAATCATGTACTGTGCCCCGCTCAGATCGAGCACTCTGCCGCCGACCTCATTTGTGCTGGCCTTCACCCGGTCGATGACTATTGACAGAGTGATGTTGTAGGCCAGCAGCTTATTTGGATCTAGCCGTATCTGATACTGCTTTATATAGCCGCCGATGCTCGCAATCTCCGAAACACCCGGAACAGTCTCCAGCGCATAGCGCAGATGCCAGTCCTGAAGGCTGCGAAGATCGGCTAGACTATGCTTTCCACTCTTATCGACGAGAGCATATTCAAAGATCCAGCCCGCGCCCGTTGCATCTGGCCCAATGGCGGGATGAACGTCGGCAGGCAAGCGCCCTCCGATTTGCTGGAGGTATTCGACGACCCGAGAGCGTGCCCAGTAAAGATCGGTCCCGTCTTCAAATACGACATACACATACGAATCGCCGAACATCGTCTGAGCGCGCACGGCCTTCACATGAGGAGCAGCAAGAAGGCTCGTAACGATAGGATAGGTGACCTGATCTTCGATGATGTCTGGCGGTTGTCCCGTCCAACTTGTATGCACGATTACCTGAACATCGGAGATGTCAGGGAGCGCATCGAGCGGAACATGCCGCAGCGACCAGATGCCGGCAAGCGTCAGCAGCAAGACGCTTGTAAATACGAGGAAGCGATTGCGAGCGCAAGCATCAATGATGCTGGAGAGCATGTCACATCCCCCCTTCGGCATTGACGCGCAACTGCTTCGTGCCGATAGTCTGGTCGTTCTGTTTCACCGACACCGTGACCTGCCACGTTCCGCCCGTCTCAAGCACACCCGTTCCGTCATAGACGCCTGCGCTCTTCTCCGTGAGTTGCGTGGTCGTATTCATTGCACCCATGCCCATTGCTAGCATGGCAGCCATGAAGAAGGTGACTGTGACCTGCGCCCCCGCCACGGGCTGTCCGCCCGCCCCGCTCAGCTTGACATGGAAGGTATTCGACCCTTTATGAGCAGGGTTTGGATCGGTTGTGAAATCAATCGCGACAGTTGACTGCGGCTCTACGGTTGCGGCGGAGGCCTGCTGCCCAGCGCCGGGAGGAGCCGGGGTATAGGAACCTGCCGCAGCCTGTAGCTGGCTCTCGGAATCGAGGAGAAAATTGGCCGAAATAACAATCTGCTGATGGACCTGTAGGCCCTTCAGCACCACAAATTCATCCCCAACCCGCGCACCAAGGCTGACGTCCTTCGGCTCCAGACTTCCACTTCCGTGATCGACGAAAACAATTTGACGCGTGCCGGTCTGAAACACTGCGGAGGCAGGAACAATAAGTTGCCGCCCCAGGGCGGACTTCAGATCGACGTTCACAAACATGCCCGGCTTCAGGGCAATGCCGGGATTATTGACCGCCAGACGTACTTTGACCGTCCGCGTCGTCATATCGATCTGAGGCAGGATTTCTTCGACACGGCCCTGAAAGGTGCGCCCCGGATACGCATCCACCGTGGTTGCCGAAGTATCTCCGGGCTTCAGTCTGCCTACGTCGTTCTGAAAGACCTGCGCGTTGACCCAGACGTGCGACAGATCGGCCAGCGTATACAGTTTTGTCGCCGGTTCGACATACATATTCGGGAGCACATCGCGCTCCATAATGTAACCAGAAGAGGGGGAATTGATGGATAACTCAGGGAGAGCCTTCCCTGTCTCCTGGAGCTTCACTATCTCGCTTTCCGGTATGTCCCACTGTCGCAATCGCTGTTCCGCCGCCGTGGTCAAAGACGACGCGCCGCTTGCGACCCCATCGACCGAACTTTCGCGAAGTACGCTTTGATTCCGCCGCGCCAGCAAATACTCTTCCTGTGTCGCTACTAGGTCTGGACTGTAAATTGTGAAGAGCGGATCGCCCTTGCGGACATATTGGTAGGTGGCGTCGGCAAAGACCTTGCGTATGTACCCGGAGAACCGAACCTGCACAGACGACTGAAGGCGCTCGTCAACTTCAACGGTCCCTGTTGCTCTAATCTCATCATTCAGTTGTTTGTATTCGACAGTTCCAGTCTTGACTCCAATCCTGTTCATCTGCTCATTCGTCAGTTGCACAGGCACAAGCGGAGCTTCCATCTTCACGGCTGTCGCAGTCGCATCTTTGCCCGCGTCTTCCATCGGACCGGATGCAATGGGTCGAACGCCAGCGGGAGCAGTAGTGGAAAGAACTGTCGCTCGGTTGCTGTAGACATACGCAGCTGCTACAACGGCGAACAAGAGGAGCCAGAAGATTGAGGTGCTGATAACGTATCTATTCATCGCAGTTGCGCTCCCGTCAGTGTTTCGAGACGTGCCAGAGCAGTTTCGTGGTCAAGTAGCGCCTGTTGATAGTCATGCTCAAACGTCAATAAATCGAGCAGTGAGGACAGCACCGGCGCGAACATCTGTTTGCCGGATTGATAGGTAGTCTGCTCAGCGCGGAATGCGGCTTCCGCCTGCGGCAGGAGACCATCCTGATACTCCTTCAGCAGCTCAGCAGTGTTCGTCACGGTGATGTATTCCTTTTGAACCTCCGCGAGTTGCTGTTGCACCTGCGAGTCGAGTTGCTGTCTGGATTGCTCCAGCGACTCTGCTGCTTCTGCCACCCCTGCCTCGACGCGCTTGCGCCGGGGCAGACGCATACTGACCGTCAGCATGTAGTAGTCCCGGTAGCCGCTGCCCGTCTGCTGAAACATATATCCAACATTGAAGTCTGGTTTTCCCTCCCGTTGGGCCGACTTCAGTTGGGCATCCTCCTTGTGAACATCCGCGGTGTCAACGGCAACGGCAGGACTATGCGCGGCGACCAGATTTTGCAATTCCTCAGCGGTGCGTTTCAGCGGAGTCATCAAAAGAGGCTCTGGGACAATGTCGGCGGAGGTCTGTGGCCGATGCAGCAGTTCCTTGAGACTGGCCTGTAACTGCCCCATCTCCTGATGGTGCATCGTGACCTCGCGCAGGATCTTCGTGTGCTCGATTTGCGCCTTCAGTACATCCGCCTGACTACCTTGCCCGAGGCTGTACCTGGACAGACCCGTCTCAATCAGCGGCTTCAGAACGGCATCGTTCCGCCCCAGGATTGAGAGCGTTGCGTTCAGGTAGGCCAGCCGCAAGTAGAAAAGCTTCACCTGGTCCGTGATAGAGGAACAGAGAAGTCCCGCTTGCGCCTGCTGCATATCGGCGTCACGATTTGCTGCCTCGCCTTTAAGTTGGAGTTTCCCGGCATAGGGAATATTCTGCGATGCACCAAATCCTATGTAAGCGAAGTCGCTATTGCTGAAGCCTGCAAACGGCTTTGGGCTGCCAACGCTGAATGACTGAACCGTGAATTGCGGGTCAGGCAGTGTCGTCACCTGTTGGGCAACGTGCGTTGCTGCCTTCCAGGCATGGTCTGCGGCGGAGAGTTGTGTGTTATTCGACTGCGCTTCCGAAATCAACGTAGCAAGTGGCGTCGGCATTCCAGACATCTCCTGCGCGCATGCAGAGATACCCATTGCCGTCACCAATGCGGCGGTCCAATACAAGGCCACCTTCATAGGGAAACTCCTGTCTCGATTGCAATTCAGAGATGAGCACGCGCAGATACGCGGCTCGAATCCTTAGCGAGAGAGGAGCAAATCAGATTCGCAAAACACTGATTGATGAGGGGGAAGACTTTGGAGGGGAGTGCTCGGGGCGTTGAAACCAGCCGTTACCCGCACCTTGAAGAGTCAGAACCTCAAAAGAGGCGACCCAAGCGGCTGTGAATGCGGCTGGATGAAATCTCGCCGTATCCGACTTCAGCGCACCGTCCTGAAGACTCTTCGGAGCTTTCTTGCAGCAGCTCTGAGAGGACAGCATCTCCATCTGTCCGCATTGACTCTTCATCATGCGGCAGCAGACACGCTCTTCAGCCGTCATCTGCGCGCCAGCGGACACACACGCCATCGCTGGGGCCACACAGGACACTAGCAATAGCAGAATCGCTCCGAACTGGCGCAGAGACTTCACTTGACAGAAGAATACGCTGTGCCTAGAAGATTCCACAACTGGAACAGCTCAGAAGCACACGCTCTCACAGTACCCCAAGCATGAGACCTTACGCGATTCTGGATGGATAGCAAGCGATATCTGCGTCCGCTTGGGCAAACCTATCCGGGTGTACGAGTACCTTGGCGAGGTTTGAATGCGATACGAAGTGATACGAAAAATCGTGCTTGACACACACCCACGCGCATCCACGGCAATCAGGAGAATCAAGAGCGCATTGCCGCGGTTTCCCGGTAAGCCCTTGTATCGGTCCAGTTTACGGCTATCTGGTTGAAATTGGTGCGCCCGGAGAGATTCGAACTCCCGACCCTTTGGTTCGAAGCCAAATGCTCTATCCAGCTGAGCTACGGGCGCACATCTGGCCCACATCAGTGTAGTCGCTTGTCCCTATTCCACCGAGGGCCGCACCGGCGCCGGAGCAGCTACGTCCTCCGGCCGCAGGATCAGCGACACCGTCTCCACGATGTCCAGCCCCGCGCG
>Ga0182024_10023937_pt1 | contig 10893 bp, 13 predicted proteins | sample P32metaG_FD_120480 | JGI IMG/M metagenome (GOLD analysis project Ga0182024, IMG submission 120480) | Permafrost microbial communities from Stordalen Mire, Sweden - P3-2 metaG (Illumina Assembly) | ecosystem: Environmental > Terrestrial > Soil > Wetlands > Permafrost | place: Sweden: Stordalen... | reverse complement strand
TTGGCGTCCATAACCCTTCTTGCCGGACCCGCTTCTTTCGTCGCCCCATCGCCATGATCTGAAGACGATCAGAACACTCCCAAGGTCACATTCCTGCTGGCTTTTCACCACGCGCTGCTAGGGGCTCCATAGCTTTTGCATTGCTCTCCGGCCGCTTCGTCTTTAGCCGGATCCCATGTATCCGCGATACGCCGTCCCTCCGCATTGAGCGGAATCCCGAGGTAGTCTCCCTTCACCGGAGCGATCATCCGGAATCGCCAGTCTTCGGTGACCATTGCCACCCAGTAACCGGTCATATCGAACGCAGCCCTAGCCCGTGCTGTTTGTGGCACCTGCGGAGCGCCTCCCCGGCCCCCCTGGCCGAATGCGCTGTTGGTAGCAGGGGATGCGGCCAACATGAGGCCTAAAAGCAGCGCTCGATATTTCATGAATGGAATCGTCCCTCTCCGTCTCTCCAAGGCCGGGCAGTTTGCCGGTGGAATATATCTGATTTCGCGTTCCGACTTACTGCCTGTTTTCGGCGCCCGGCGCGGCTTTGCCCAAGGGCATGTCCTTGCCATTGATGACCATCTTCCTCGTCAGGCAAACGTTCGTGCCGGCCTTCGATGGGTTGCAGGTGAGCACAAGTTGATCTCCCGGCTTGATGGATTCCTTGCTCCAGCCCACATGCAGGTTTCTCATCATGATCGGCGCGGGCAGAAGTTCCGCCGCCCAATGTTGAACGTTGCCATTCGCGTCCTTCACGTCGAAGTAGATTTGTGGATGGGGATAGGCAAAATCCCATTCGGTGACTGTCCCGGTCACGGTAATCGTCTTATCTACTTGATAGGACGTTTGCGTCCCGTGATGTGCGAACATTGTGGCGCACGCGAATAAAAGCCCTAGACCCAGCGTAGGTAAGCTGGTTCTTGTCCGGTTCATGTTAAAGTCTCCTCGCTCGTCAGTCTCACCCAGGTGAACTAGGGTGAGGCAAATTGTTTGTAAGTGTATCACTGGGCAAAGAGATGTTCAACCTGTAAAGCAGGTGCGGGAGCGAACAGCATGTTGTTTGGCAATCCTGCTCTATTCTGCCGCGCCAGACTCTTCACGTTTTGGCCAGGAGCATCGCCCGTAACCTGCTTCGATATCCAAACGCCAACTACACGATAGATCCCAGGAAACCATGTGGTATCGTACACGTGGATTGTACAGGAGGAGTTATGGACGAATCGTCAAAACTGACAGGCTGGACGCTAAGCATCTTCCGTTTCATCGCGGGCTATGTTTTCATACAGCCCGGGCTTGAGAAACTGTGGGGGTTCCAAGGCGGTCGTATGGACCACAACTTCGCCACATTGCACGGTTTCGCCGGACTCCTCGAGTTTCCCGGCGGGATCTTGTTAATGCTCGGCCTCTTCACGCGACCGACCGCCTTCATCTTGTCCGGAGAAATGTGCGTCGCATATTTTCGCTCTTGGGCTCCGCGTGGATTCTGGCCCATCACAAACAGCGGCGAAATCTGCGTGATTCTCTCGTTCGCATTCCTGTGGCTGGCCGCGGCTGGCGCCGGCCCCTGGAGTTTGGATTCCCTAATTCAAAAGCGAATCGAATAACGTTAGCAAGCTGCGCGCGACAGTCAGTTCCTGGGAAACCTATGTGCGCGCGATCCTCCGCATCATCCTGGCCTTCACCTTCTCTCTTCACGGATATCGGCTATTGTTTGGCTTCTTTGCACTCACGGGGCGCCTCACCAGGCAGCAAAGGAGAGGCATGGCCATCGACAGCCTGCCTCACATAGCGGGCCTGGTGATCATCGTTGGAGGAGTGTTGCTTTTCCTCGGCTTGTTCACGCGAGTTACTGCATTAATTCTCAGTATTGGGCCGGCGGTGACTTATCTCACCGTAGCTGCTCCTCGGGGCCCTTGGTCGATTACTAACGGGGGCCAGGAAACAATCCTCTACCTGTTCGCGTTCCTCTATTTCGCCGCTGCCGGAGCCGGCGCCTGGAGCCTAGATTATTACTTGCTGCAAAGAAGGCGGGCCTATCAACGCAAGCCGGCTGCCGTTGCTATTCAGACTACTTAGGGATATCCGTGAGCTTCGTCCTGCCGTGGGCTTGAGAACGTGGTTTATCCAGGATCGTAGATTGGAGAAGAACGCAGATGGCAACAGTATCAAAATGTGGTCGGCTCCCGCTGGCAGCAGCCTTCCTCGTCATTGTATTGGCGCTTGCGAGGCCCGCATGGCCGCAGTCGTCTGAGCTCAGCATCACTCTGGCCGGCCAATCCATGATACGGTCGGATATCCGTGTCACGGCACCTTCTGCCGTGCCGGTGATTGCCTCGCTGCTAAAAGGCGACGTGAAATTTACGAATTTCGAAGGGACGGTCGCGGAACCAGGTCAGCCGAACGACACGGTGCCGCAGCAGCGGCCGAACGGGGGCTGGCTCGCGCCGCCCGGAACGCTCGATTCATTGCAGGCCATAGGTTTCAATCTAGTATCTCTATCCAACAACCATGCGTGGGATCTCAGGGCCGTGGGGATTCAGAACACGCTTCGGGAGGCGAACAAGCTGAATTTGGTCCATGCCGGCCTCGGAAACGCTCTGGACGAAGCTGTAGCACCCGGCTATCTGCACACCCCGAAGGGCTCAGTTGCGCTTATAGGAATCGCTTCCGGTGAGGTTGCGCCGGGAGGCGCAGCCACCCGAACGCGACCGGGCGTGAATGAACTCCGCGTCGACCAAGGGAGTGAGGGTAACGTCATCGGCTCGACCTCAGATCGTTATGGAACTCCCCTGAAGCGGAACGAGGAGGATGCTCAACGCATTCTTCAGAGCATTCGGAACGCTCATAACCAAGCCGACCTCGTCATCGTGTATCAACACAATCACATCTACGATAAGCCTTTTGGGTTGATCATGGCGTAAGAGTTACCGGAGCGGCTGGTGCCACCTGACTGGATCAAAAAATGGACGCATGAAGAAGTCGATGCAGGTGCCGATATCGTCTTGATGCATGGCGCACCTCTGGTCCAAGGAGTCGAGATTTATCACAATCGACCCATTTTTTACGACATGGGCAACTTTATCTTTAACATGCCACCTACGGGCGGGCTTGACGAGCCAATTATCTGGGAAAGCGTCGTGGCGTATCTCGAATACCAGGGGAAGAATCTACAATCGATCACGTTCCGGCCGATCTTCCTGAACAAGATTGGCGAGGGCCAGCCCGACGCTCACGACGGGCACACGAATAACCAGTTCCTAGACACGCGCGGCTTGCCAAAGCCGGCTACGGGTGAGAGAGCTGCTTATATCCTTCAACGGCTGGCTGACGTTTCACGGCCTTTCGGAACAATAGTTGAGGTGAAAGGCGATACTGGGGAGATTAATCTGAAACGCGGAAATTAGATCGCTGCGGGAGTACTGGCGCTTGCAAGAGCAGCCGGTAGCGGAACTCGCGCGCGAGTTCGCTCCGTGGATGGACTGGAGTATCGCGTTCATTCTGCTCTCGGGCGCGCTCATGTTTTCGTCCGGAGCGCTGAGATACTTCGACAACACTTCCTTTCGCGTAAAAATGCTGCTATCCTTCTCGGCCCTTCTGTTTCAATTCACGGCCTTCCGTAGCGTGGTCCGCTCGGAGGACAGCAAAATTTCACCCCTGAAGGGAAAGCTTACCGGCATCGCGGCACTCATACTCTGGTGCGGTGTCGGACTCGCTGGCCGCGGCATTGGATTTGTTGGATAGCAGCTCTTACCACAACGCGATGTTCACTTCTTGCTTGGAGGAAGCGAAACAGCACTGCTACTGGAGCTCCGTTTGCAATCATACGAGTCCGTGGCGAGGGCCGAACGGACCGGCCCGTAAAGAGATCACGTGGAACTTTTCACTTGGGACAACAAGTATTCGCTTGGACGTTCCGACCTTGACAGCGAGCATCAGGCGTTGTTCCGCATGGCTGAACACCTCTACAACGCAATCGGTCAGGGCACTTCTCAAGACGAGTTGATCGCGCTCTTCGCTCGCCTGACCGCCTATGCGCGGTTCCACTTCGAGAATGAAGAAGCGCTGATGCGAAAGACCGGATTTCCCGACTATGAACAGTATCGTCGGGAGCATGCGGCTGTCACAGCAAAAATCGCTCTGCTCGACGGCGAGCTCCAGGCCGGGGTTGCGCGCGTCGACACGGCTACAATGGAGTTCCTGCAGAACTGGCTGCAGGACCATGTGTGCGGCACAGATATCTGGCGCAGCATATTCAAAGGCCGGAAGGAGGAAGCACTCTAAGCGTCCAACCGTTGCCGCGGAGCTCGGTTCGCTCGAAATAGCCTGATGTCGCTTTGTCAACGACGGAATGCGGGCAGATCGTGCTAGATTTGTTCTGCTAAGCAGCCCCGCGTTGTGCGGGAGATCGCAGGGAAAGGATGCTCCTCCGGAATGTTCATTGAGAACCCGCTCAACTCGTCTGAGTTGACTTTTCCGGTCCTCGAATGTTTCCACATTGTCGGCTTCATTGTGGCGATCGGGTCGGTGGCGCTGGTAGATTTTCGCCTGCTCGGCCTGTGCTTGCGACATCAAACTCCGGGACAACTTACTAATGACACCAATCTGTGGACGATCATCGGCCTGACAGTCTCGGTGTTTGCCGGTCTTCTGCTTTTCTCGACTGACCCGGACAAGTACTACCTGAACTCCCCCTTTCTGGTGAAAATCGGTTGTCTTGCGCTCGCGATTGTCTTTAACTATACGATCCACCGCAAAGTCATATTTTCGAGAGCCTCGCCCGCCAGTAGCCGAGCGGTAGCATGCGTGTCCCTTGGATTATGGGTATTGGTGGTGTTCGGCGGGATGCTGGTATCGTTTACTGCGATCTGACGTTCCTAGGGCTTCCTATGCTTCTTTCGTTCACGATATGGCTGCAGAACACGGATTTGTTCGCTTATGTCCGTAACTCAGGCTACGCGTACCCGGTCCTTCTGTCGCTTCATATCTTGTGTATTTCTCTTTTTGGCGGGATGATCCTGGCCACCGATATGCGTATCCTGGGCTGGGGGATGCGCAACCATTCGATCTCCGACATCGTAAACCAGCTGCGTGTTCCAAAACGGGTCGGGTTTGTCCTGGTCGCCACCTGCGGAATTCTGTTGATCGTCTCCAAGGCTGAGGAGTATTACTACAATCCTTTTGTCCGCATCAAGATGGTGCTCCTGGCTCTGGTAGCTGTGCATGCCGTGGTCTTCCGGTCGAGCGTGTATAACAAGGCGGCCGCCCTCGACCAACTGAAGCCGCTGCCAGTGCGGGCGAAGCTCGCAGCCGGTCTCTCGCTGCTGCTGTGGCTGAGTATTGCTTGCGCGGGAAGAGCGATCGGGTATATCTCCGGTTCAGCTGGTTCTCATCACTACGCCGGCTTGCTTTAGCATCTACACCGATAATTTTTGTGAGGTGCCGCGACTGCCGCCCGGTCAGGGTCGCTGCTGCGCTCGCCATGACTCAGCCGCAGGAGCAGATCGTCGCCCACCAAATGTAACGGATCAGGCAGCCGATCCACCCACTTCTGTGGGCAGCGTACTCGCACCGGAGCTTTCACCGTCTGGCGGATTACGGCCAAGAAGCGGATGGTCGCGAAGCTGAAAGCCATCAAGGCTGAACTTCAACGCCGGAAGCATGACCCTACCCGCGAGACCGGCGCATGGCTTCGGATGGTGGTGCTGGGTTACTACCAATATCATGCTGTTCCCGGGAACTCGACTCAGTCGCGCATCTTCTAGCGGCGCGCTTGCAGGCTGTGGCGGAGCATTTTGGTTCGTCGCAGTCAACGCGCCCAGGTGCGCTGGGGGCGCTTGTTCCCCATCTTGTATCGGTGGATTCCCCAACCCCGTGTTATGCATCCTTATCCCGATGCCCGCTTCGCCGCCACTCATCCTCAGTAAGAGCCGTGTGCGTAAACGCGCTCGTACGGATCTGTGCGGGGGGCGATCAGCGATGGTCGTCCCTACCGCGACAGTTATTTTTTGGGAGGGCCTCCCCTCGTGTCGGCCTTCTAGTCTACTTTTTCAATCCCGCGGTCCAATTGGTGACCACGGTCAGCGGCGGCGACGCCTCGCCCGCGCCTCCCGCCGTGATGATGAGGAATCGCTTGCCGTCCGCGGTGACGTCATATTCAGACAAGCCGTTATTTGCACTGGCCACCATGTGCGCGTCGACCAGAGCCACGGGACCGCCCGCGCCTCCAACCAGCTCCGCGTGTGATGCAGCCACTCCAGGAACCCTGGCAGGCGGCCTGCTCGCTTGGGGAACCACTCTGCATGCGTTGCCGGCGCCTAGCACCGCTTATACGGCTACGGAGAACAAGTTTTCGGCGAGCAACTTAAGCGCCGCCGAATACGCGCATATAACGCAGGCCTGTGAGTTCAACCAGATCAACGGGTCGGGTCAGTCCGGCCAATGCAAAGGTTGCCAATCAGGCGGGCAATAGGAGTAACTCGGCAGTTCGGCAGTAAGGACGCGGCGCTAGAAGACAGTTTGCACATCGTGCGGCAAGGAAGCGGTTTCAGCGAAAGTAACTGTTGAGTTTGAATCTCGTTTTGTGCCGTTGCATTGTCAGGTGGCTGTGTTGTCGGCAAACCATCGAAGTGCCTCGTTCCGCGATGCGCTGGCACCCAACTCCTGAATTACGGCGCAACCGGAAGTTTCTTTTTCAAAATTTCGGATTCGGGCGATTACTTCCGGGTTGCTGACAACCCAGGAGTTATTCGGGAAGCGTCACTTAAACAGTAGGCCGTGATACGGCCGAGTGCCATAAATAGGCACCATGCAGCAGAAATTGCGCGCAGCCGCATGAGTTCCAAGCTCGGCGAGGTCGGGCGCGCTACCGATAGCAAGCTCGGCCGCTCGTTAGTTATCAGGGTCTTGCCCGAGGTGAGCGATGCCGCCCGTATGGAGCGGTTTGAGCGCGAGGCCAAGGTGTTGGCTTCGCTGAACCATCCGCATATCGCCCAGATTCGTGGTGTTCATCGGGGAGCCGGTCGAGGCGAAAGACCTCTCCCGGGTGTATACTCACATTTCTAGTTCTGCGGACGGGGGTGCGCATGAAACGACCACATTTATGTGGATTTGTCCTACTGGCCACGGCGACCTTCTTAATCGGCCAGACAACTAGCGGAGGACCTGTAATTACGGGTGTCCTCAACAATGCTAGCGGTACACCGGTAATCGAAAGCGGCTCGTGGGTTTCAATCTACGGCTCGGGCCTGTCGACAACAACGGGTTCCTGGCAATCGTCCGACATTTCCGGCACGACCCTGCCGACCACGCTCGACAATGTCAGCGTTCTCATCGATGGCAAGAAAGCCGCGATCGCCTATGTCAGTCCCGGACAACTGAACGTTCAAGCGCCGACCGACAGTGCAACCGGCATGGTTCCCGTGCAGGTTTCCGGCCCGAACGGCACTGCCAGCGCGACAGCAAACTTGCAGAATTACTCGCCGGCGTTTTTCCCGGTCCAGGCGAAGTACGCTGCTGCCCGGCATAATAGCGACGGGGTCGAGGTCGCGCCCGTCGGGTTTCTCGGAAGTTCCGTCACCTCGCGTCCGGCGGTCCCAGGCGAAACGTTACAGATCTACGCCACCGGCTTGGGCCCTACCACGCCCGCAGTGCCGGCCGGCCAACTGGTTGCCGCACCTGCGCCCTTGACGAATCTTACCCAACTGCACGTAACCATTGGCGGTGTGGCGGCCGCCGTGCAGTATGCCGGTATCGTCGAGCCCGGCGTGTACCAGATCGACTTGATGGTTCCACAACTGGACGATGGCGATCAGCCGATTCTCGCAACCATTGGCGGCGCAAGTTCACAGACGGGAGTTTTTATCCCGATCAGTAATTCGGTAACGGGGACCGTGGCCGTGACGCTTGGGCCGAACGGCAGCAACGTCCGCGGCGGTTCCACGTTGACCCTCGCGGTCAAGGTCAACAACACTTCGAACCAATTGGTGACTTGGCAAGTCAATGGGATTACCGGAGGTAGTGCTGCCGTGGGAACCGTTTCGGCTGCCGGCATTTACACCGCGCCAGCCAATCTACCTGCGTCCCCAACCGTTCAGGTGACCGCGATCAGCCAGCAGGTCACCACCGCGCGGGCCAGCGTAACCATCAATCTTGAGAACCCGGTGCCGTTGGTCGCGGCGGTAACGCCCAACCCGATCAATCCCGGCAACGCTACTCTCACGGTCAGCGGATCCGGCTTCGCGAATGGCGCCGTAGTTTATCTCGCTGGTATCGCACTCCCGACCACGTTTGTCTCCGATTTGCAACTCACCGCTACAGCTACGGTGGTCATGCCGGTTGGGCGATTAGCGGCGGTCAAAGTGACGAACCCCAACCCCGGCACGGTTACTTCCACTCCGATTGCTGTCCCGGTCCGCCTCGCCAATGAGAAGATGGCATACGCCGACGCGGTCCGCTTCCTCCAGATGGCCACCTGGGGACCGACGCCGCAGGACGTGGTGAATCTGCAAACCATGGGGCAGCAGGCCTGGCTTTCGGCGCAGTTCTCCCAGCCCGCCAGCACCTGGCCCGATCCCGACAGCACCACCGAAAACGTCACGCGCTTGCAGACCGCCTTCTGGAACGTCGCGCTGACCGGCGGCGACCAGCTCCGGCAGCGCATCGCGCTGGCTCTGGGCGAGCTCATGGTGGTTTCCGCCGTCAGCGATACCACGTTTCAACAGATGGTGGCGTACCAGCGCACGCTGGGCGCCTACGCGTTCGACACCTACCGCAACGCGCTCAATGCCATGACTCTAGATGCCGCAATGGGCGATTACCTGAACATGGTCAACAATGCCAAGGCCACCGCCACCACGTCGGCCAACGAGAACTACGCGCGCGAATCTATGCAGTTATTCACGCTGGGCGTGGTCGAGCTCCAGCCGAATGGCCTCGCGGTCCTCGTCAACGGCAGCACGGTTCCCGAATACGATCAGGCAACCGTGGCCGCCATGGCCAAGGTAATGACCGGCTGGACCTATGGTGAGACTCCCGGCTACGCGTCGCTCTGGACGAATATGCCGTATTATTTCGACCCGATGATCGCATTTGAGAACTATCACGACACCACGGCCAAGACCCTCAATTTCCCGATACCGTGCACGATCCCAGCCGGAGGCACCGCGGAGAGCGATTTGAGCGCGGCGTTCGATTGCGTCTTCCAGCAGGCCAATGTGGCTCCGAACGTAGCCTTCCGGTTGATCCAGCATTTCGTGGAGAGCAGCCCGTCGCCGGCATATGTGAGCCGCGTAGCAAACGCCTGGCAGATGTCCGGGGGGAGTCTCCAGAGCGTGATCACCGCGATTCTGACCGACCCCGAAGCGCTGACCCTCGGCACCGGCAAATTGACCGAACCGTTCCTCTACGCGACCAACCTGTTGCGCGCGCTCAACGCCACCATCACCGCTCCCGACGCGCTTACCGGTCAGAGCACCAACATGGGGCAAACCCCGCTCAGCCCGCCGACTGTTTTCAGCTTCTTTTCGCCGGCTTACGTGATCCCGAATTTGACGCCCACCACGCTGGCGCCCGAATTCCAAACGCTGAATGCGTCTACCGCGCTGGCCCGGGCCAATTTCGCCTGGGACGCGGTTTCCAACGCCATATCGGGCGGCATCAGCATCAACCTGGCGAACCTCCAGGACCTGGCCAACAATCCGGCCGATCTGGTCGAGGCGATCAACCAGGCGTTGTTCCGGGGCGAGATGGATGACAACGTGCGCTCGATCTTAACCACCGCCGCCAGCGCCTCCACCAGTTTGTCGGCGCGCGTGCGCAGCGCGCTCTATGCCGCGGCGGCCTCGCCGCAGTACCAGGTTCAGCAGTAAAACAGGAGACCGATCGTCATGAAGCTCGAATCTTTTAAATCGCGCCGCGAATTTCTTCGACTCGGCTGCCGCGCGCTCTCGACTGCCGGCGCCGGCGCGGCACTCTACAGAGCCAGTCTGATGACCGCAAGAGCGCAAAGCTCCAGCGATTATAAGGCACTGGTGTGCATCTTCCTGTTTGGAGGCAATGACGCCAACAATCTGCTGATCCCCAACGAAGCGGCCAGCTACGCCAACTACTCCCAGATCCGGCAGAATTTGGCCATCCCCCAGGCATCGCTGGTCAGCATTTACGACGCCGCCAGCAGCACCACGTATGGGCTCCATCCCAGTCTCGCGCCTCTCGCGCCACTATATACGACTAACCAGCGCCTGGCCATCATGATGAATGTGGGCACGCTGTTGCAGCCGGTGCCGCGTGGATCGAACGGCCTCCCGCAACTCAACTCGGTACCTTTGCCGCTGAACCTCTATTCGCACTCCGACCAGCAGGTTCAGTGGCAGGACGCGACTCCGCAGGGTGGCAGTACTACCGGATGGGCGGGCCGCCTGTCGGATCGGGTCGCCGCGGCTTCCGGGGGCGTCGTTCCGCCAGCCATCACGCTTGCCGGCAACACTCTGCTACTGGTTGGACAAAACACGCAGCCTTCCGCAGTCACCACCACGAATTTCGGACTGGTTGCCCCAGCCAGCGATCCGGGGTCCACCGCTCTGCAGAGTCTGCTCGGTCTCGATAGCGGGGCCACGCTGGTACAGGCGGCCCAGAGTTCGTTGAAGAACGGCGTCTCGGTGGCTGCCGCAATCAACGCGGCGCTCAGTGGCAGCGGCAGTATCGGCGTCACCTTCCCGAATACGTCCATCGGCTCGCAACTCAGCCAGGTGGCCAAGCTGATGCAGGTGCGTGCGTCGCTCGGCGCCAGCCGCCAGATCTTCTTCTGCAGTCAGGGCGGCTACGACACCCATTCGAATCAACTGGCTCAGCACGTGACGCTGTACAGCCAACTCGCGGCTGCGCTGGTGGCATTTGACCAAGCCATGA
>Ga0182024_10023936_pt1 | contig 10894 bp, 15 predicted proteins | sample P32metaG_FD_120480 | JGI IMG/M metagenome (GOLD analysis project Ga0182024, IMG submission 120480) | Permafrost microbial communities from Stordalen Mire, Sweden - P3-2 metaG (Illumina Assembly) | ecosystem: Environmental > Terrestrial > Soil > Wetlands > Permafrost | place: Sweden: Stordalen... | reverse complement strand
CTTTGAGTCGGGTCGAAGTCACTCTGCGCTGCGGCACACGTGTGGCATTCGGTTTTGTCAGTGGCCTGTTGAGCGTCGCTTTGACCGTTTTTGGGATAAGCCATTAGGTTCGGCGACTGCGACGTGGCCTGCCGCTGTACCTCCGGCGGCGGACTCACAGTTTCATACTCGTTGGCACTTCCTTCCCATTGATAGTAGTTATCATCGGCGTAGTAATAAGGCGAGCCATCCGCGCCCCAAAATGTCGAATAGTAAAAAGGTAGCGTCGCGTAATAGAGTCCGAGCCCGAGGCCAACGCCGCCCCAGCCCCAACCGCCGTAACCTCCGTGATATCCGTAGCCTCCTCGCCCTCCATAGCCACCGTGGCCACCATAGCCGCCCCGATAGCCACCATATCCTCCGCGGCCACTGTACCCGCCACGTCCACCATATCCTCCGTGATCCCCGCCTCCGAAATGGCCGCCGCCATGCGCGCCGCCACCACCTCCGTGACCTCCGCCCCCACCTCCGTGACCTCCGCCACCGCCCCCGTGACCTCCGGCAGCGAAGCCGGGCTCGCTCCAACTAATGGCCACCAGTGAACTGAAGAGTAGTACTGCTATCGCTCGCATTGCCTTTGTGTTTGTCATGAGGTCACCAGCTGATTTATCGGCGCCGACGGAAATGACTCGGCGCTCGCTGTCGCCCATTAGCACGCTTAAATTGCTGCCGCTTGTCGATAACGTGTTTCGATTTATCTCAATTCTTTGGACCGACACCTTGCATCATCTGTTCCACTGCGAACGCACATAAACCTAACGCGTGCGGACCGCCCGGACAACAAAACGAGGCGATGACTTCCAACTAATGATTGCGCGTTCTACGGGTCCGCGTCCGTTCGGGGGCGCACATAAGCGTCTCGAACGAATAATAACCGCGGAAATTCGTAGAATCATTTGCCCGGCTGGCTAAAAGCGACAAAAGACTCCGCGAAATGCAGGATACATTGTTCAGCGAATTTAAATCCAGCGACGGTGGCTGCAATCGCGGAATTAAGTCGATTGTCGACGCGCTCGCTGAGAAATAGCGAGTCACATCCTCGTTCTGCGACTAAGCGGATTCTCCAATTGAGCTTCCGTCGACCATCGGGGTCAAGTACCCGTGGTGTACCCGAGCGCATACCTCGTCCTGTTCCCAGATGATGATCGCCCAAGACCGCTGTCACCGTCTGTTAGCGTACATAAAGGCCAGGAACAACGAGTTGCGGCAAGTGGCATCTGAATGGCCAATCATCAGGCATATAGCGCGATCGTCGCGGTAGATTATCCCGGCCCTCTCCAAGAGGGCGACCCCCCCGGCTTGTCATCCCCATGCCGGGACTCGTTACCTCGGTGGATCACTGCCAGTGGCCATCGAGGTTTTTTTTGCATTTCATTGGCATCCCACTTGGGTTTCATTTCCCTGCCCCATTTTTTTGGATCTTCCTTATGCATCTTTTCCATCTGCTTAGCTACATCCGGATGTTTATCCATGACGTGCTTGGTCATGACTTTGACCATTTCGTCCCACGAGCCGGCAGATAGTTTCTGGTCGCATGTACCGCCGAGCTTTTTGCAGGTCATCGTTTTCATGGGCCACCTCAAGAGATAGAAAGGCGCTGATTTGCCAGGCAAAATGCTCCGCGTGTCCGAGCAAGCCGGCAGTCAGTCGGCCACGGATTGGTACATGGATCTATTCCTACCCGACCAATGCCAAGTTCTTCATCCCTAGGGACGTGGATCGACGGCCCTGACAGGTTTACGCCGTGCGGCCTAAATGAGCGATATGGGCGGTAAAAAGTCATGACTCCAGAAAAGGAAACGATGGCCTTCAGCGCGCGCTTCTACGGCTTGGCCGTAATAGCGTTGGGCATGGTCGCCCTGGTATGGAAAGACTTTGACTTGGGTCAGCCGGTGCCCAAGCTCTTTCCCGACCGCGCAGTGCTGGCTTACGCGGCCGGAGCGTTCATGGTAATCGCGGGGGCTGCGGTCGAGTGGCGTCGGACGGCAGCCTGGGGCGCCGCGGGGCTCGCCGTTTACTATGGACTCATTGTCGTGCTTCTGATGTGGGGACACCTATTGCCCGCGCATTACGCTGAATTCGGCATTTACAGTGGCGCCGCCTAACAACTCGCGATCGCTGCAGGGGGATTGATCGTGTATGCCGCCCGCGCCAGGATCGATTCATTCCTCGCCGCCCGCCTCACGCGTTTGGGTCAAATTGCATTCGGGGTCTGCGCGCTATTATTCGGCGGAGCGCATTTTTTCTATCTGAACCTGACCGTCCCACTGGTCCCGAAATGGCTTCCGCCTAATCAGGTGTTCTGGGCCTACGCAACCGGGATCGCTCACATCGCGGCGGGTGTTGCCATCTTGACCGGCGTGCAGGCACGTCTCGCCGCGATTCTCCTGGCTATCATGTTCGCATCCTTCACCCCCCTCGTTCACCTGCCGATGCTCTTGGTCGATCCCTCCAGCCGTACGAACTGGAGCGAGAACGCACTCAATCTTGCCCTGATCGGTGCTGCCTGGGTCGTGGCGGACTCATTGACGGCGCGGAGCCGGCAAGCCCCGATAGTCGCGTAATCGCGGATGCTGCTGACATAACGCCTTGCGACCTGCGAAATGCGCCATGCTTTCCGAGCGAGGCCGTTGCCACAGACCCGAGATCCCGTGAGCATCGTCACAGGATCCTACCTGTTGGTGTACGTCGAGCCGGAGGTGCCGAATGCAACGTAACGGAAAAGATTCATCGGTCGGTTGGAAGATCGCGTCCATTGCATTTCGCGTGGCGCCCAGCATCGGATGGCGGCTCCACATGTCCAAAATTGCCGCAGAGATCCGCCCCCCGATGTCAGTTCCTTCGCCGCATCGGCGTCGTAAGAGCCCCCGCGATCATGAGGCCAACCTGGTGGAGGTGACGATATGAAATCCATGCTGTTCATTCTGGTCGCCCAGCTACACACGGGCGGGACACAAACCGTAGCCGCGTATCCGAACCTGGAGCAATGCAGGAATGCATTGCAGGTGGCGTCTACGAACGTCGCTGCAGACTACACGTGCGAGGCAACGCCGGTGCAGGGCACATGGTCGCAAAAGGACTCACGCTACTTCATGGTGCGGGAATGAGCCCCGCCTCTATCTTGCAGGGCGGTTGATCGCTCAAAAGAGCTCGATCTTATCCTCTTCGCCGCGTGGTCCGGCGGGCTTGGAGGCGGGCCCCTTGCCGTTCAAAAGGTCGAACAATTCTCTTTCTTGCTCCATGCTGAGCGTCAGCCTGATCCGTGCCTGCAGGTTGTCCCATTCCACAGGTTTCATCTCGGCGCCGCTCGCCAGAAATTCGGAGACGTAATTGAGGCTGGAACAGACATGCGTAAGGCACTGCACGAGACGGTCGTGAAACTGGATGGCCGTCGACGCCTTGGCGGCGTGCTCATGCATGTTGTCGTGCAGCATCATGAGGTCCTGAAAAACCTGGCTGGGAGAGCCTGAGAAATCGAAAACACACCGCGCGACCGTTTCGGTTGCTTTGCCGAGTGCGTGCGCGGTTTCCACCAGCGTCGCCGCCGGCTCGTTCGACTCTTGAAGCGCGGCGTCGATCTGCACGGCCATCACCGCCAGCATGGCGGCGAGCTTGTTTCTGTGATTTTCGACGGCAACGGCTTGCGCCGACAAATTGTTCATAGAACGGGCTTCCGATTGAATATCCGGGAGATGATCGGGCCTACATGACTCGGGCGATGGTGGCTAAAAGGCGTTCGCTATCGAACGGCTTCACCAACCATCCGGTTGCTCCGTTCGACTTGCCGATCTGCTTTCGGTCCACGCCGGATTCCGTCGTAAGATGAGCATGGGCACCGACTTATATCCTGGAAGGGCGCGCAGTTCCTTGATGAGAGTAAGGCCGTCCATCTGGGGCATGTTGACGTCGGTCAGCACCAAATCCGCCACTTGCTGCCGGGCCCACTTCAGTGCTTCCACGCCGTCAGTGGCCTGGACGACTTCGTAGCCCTCCCCCGTGAGGGTGAGTTTCATCATCAGCCGAATCGACGGTGAATCGTCCACCGTCAGAATGAGTTTGCCCATATGCCCTCCGCCGAACTCAACATCCGAGCGTCTCCTGTAGCGATGTCAAGTGATTTTCGGCACGGCTCAATATGGCGGAGCAATCCTCTGCGGAAAGCGCCAGTGCCGCGTACGCAGCGACGCCCTGCACCGCAATCGCTCGAGGCGCCGGCGCCTTCAATGAATTGCCCAACAGAACACCCGCGATCAGAATGTCGGTGAGATCTGCCTCCTGCTTTCGCCGGCGATCGCGCTCGACTTCGTCCTGATCGCCCACCGCATCACAAATCTCCGTGGAAAATCCCCAATTGGCCAAGACGGCCTTGCCGACGGATGCCTGCCAGCCCGTCACCAACTCCATGAACGATGCATAGTCGCCTACCTGGGTGGATTTCGCCGCGGCACGTACCATGACGTACAGGCGGCCGATGCCATGAAGCAATCCGGTCAGAAACGCCTCGTCCGGACTGACGCGCGTGCGTTGCGCCAACATCTGGCAGGTCGCTGCAACGGCAATGCTGTCTTTCCACAACTCCGTGAGCCTGCCGGCGATCGGGCGCAGGAATTGCTCGCTTTTCATCTGCCGCAGGGCGTATGCCATGGTGGCGCTCTGCACCAGTTGATGGCCGAGTCGCGTGATGGCGGTGCGAAGGTCCGAGACGGGTTTGCCCGATTGGTTGAAAGCGGCGGAATTGGCGGTCTGTAGGATGCGAGCGGCGAGACGCGGCTCCGCTCCCACCAGTGTCACCATGCGTTCCAGCGTGGTCTTCGGATTGGACAGTTCGGTGCGGATTCGCAGCACGATGTCCGGAAAGCATGGTAAATCCACGGTTCCCGCGGACACCTCTCGCGCCAAATTGGTCAGAAATTCCAGCCCATGGGCTCTCGCCGATTCGGGCGTAGAATTGCCCATCGCGGCAGCGGATTTCGCTTCCGACCGGTAGGTCGGCGCTCCGGGCAAGTTCGACATCGTGCTCCTCATTTGCGCTGGTCAGAGTGACGGCCAAATCACTCATACCTTGATTCGGGGCGGCCGGAAGCGTGACGTGATTAACGGAGCCGGGCGCGCGATGATCCACCCTCCCCTAGCGCGCTCCTGCATTTCCTTCTGCGGCCCGCTCGGTTCGCTCGATACGCTGGAAAGCGGCCTCAACCGCCTTCTGTACGGCCGCTTGGTTCAATGCACGCTCGCCATTGGTCATGAAGAAAAGAAGATCGACCTCATGTCGGACGTAGCGTGGGGACAGCGAGTTAAGCGCGACGCAAGCAACGTCGGCCAGCAACTCCGGGTTGCCTGACAAATTCGGGTAGCGCGGGGCGATTGCGCTTATGAGCTCGTAAACGACAGTCTCCTGATGGTTACGAATGGTCTCGAAGCTCATGACGCTAATGGCCTCCGGCGGATGCGTATCGACCTCTGTATCGGCAGGCCTTGCCTATACATTAATTTGGCTCGCTGAAGGTCGGGGCGGCCCTCAAGAAAGCGCGCCCAGCGCCGCTAACAGGACTGCGTCGCGGAATAAGCGCAATTCAGGGACTTGGGTGACATGACTGCACTCCCATCCGAGCATCCGATGACCGTGGCTGGGGGCGGTGCTCGGCAGGTGCTGACCTTTTGGCTCGGGTCCGAGGGCTACTGCGTCGACATTTTGCGGGTGCAGGAGATTCGCGTATGGGCGCCGGTGACGCGAATACCCAAACTCCCCCCGGACGTTCTTGGAGTACTCAATCTGCGCGGATCGATCGTGCCTATCGTCGACCTGCGGGTTAGATTCAATCTCTCGAACTGCGAATTTACGCCCCTTACGGTCGTCATCATCCTGTCGATCAAGACATCCTCCGGAGAGCGCGACTTCGGGCTCGTGGTCGACGGGGTGTCGGATGTCATCGACATCAGCGAGGAGAATCTTCAGAAAGCACCGAACCTGGGAAATCGCGCGGTCGTCGGCTTCATCCAGGGCCTCGTCATCGTTGCCGACCGCATGTTGATCCTGTTGAATCTCGACGAGCTCTTATGCCGCGATTCAGAACACCTGCCGGCCGCCGATCTGGCAAGCGTCGCATAGGTGGCCCACCCAGCCGTGACAAGCCCGCCCAGGCGGGTTCGAGTGTTGATCGTAGATGACTCCGCATTGGTGCGCCGGCTGTTGACCGACATGCTTTCGAGCGACCGCTCCATCGAAGTGCTGGGTGCGGTCGGGGATGCCTACGCCGCGCGGGACAAGATCAAGGCGCTCAACCCCGACGTGCTGACGTTGGACGTGGAGATGCCGAAAATGGATGGCTACACCTTCCTCAAGAACTTGATGCGGCTTCGCCCGATGCCCGTCATCATGGTATCCAGTCTGACCGAGCACGGGGCGGCGATCACGCTGGACGCTCTCGCAGCAGGCGCGGTGGATTATCTGCCCAAGCCGAAGATCGATGTGGCGGCGGCGCTCGAAACGTATCGTGACGAGCTGATTCTGAAAATTCGGGCCGCCGCGTCCGCGCGCGTCCGACCGACCGCATCCTCCACGCTCCAGACGACTGAACGTTTTGGGGTGGACGAGGTACTACCCAAGTCGGCCCCTCATCACTTCCGAACCTCGGAGCGGATCATCGCCGTGGGGGCATCGACGGGAGGAACAGAGGCGGTCAAGGAATTACTCATGGGATTTGCGCCCGACACGCCCGGCGTCCTGATCGCGCAACATATCCCCAAGGCGTTCAGCGCTCAGTTTGCCAAGCGCATGAACGCTTGTTGCCGGATGTCGGTGTGTGAAGCCCAGGACGGCCAACAGATATTGCCGGGCCATGCCTACATAGCTCCGGGCGACCGGCATCTGTTGCTCGAGCGCGACGGCGCGCGCTACATATGCCGGCTCGATGACGGAAAGCCGGTTAATCGGCATAAGCCCGCGGTCGACGTGCTGCTGCGTTCCGTCGCCCAACAGGCGGCCGGCAATGCCATTGGGGTCATTCTCACCGGGATGGGCAAGGATGGCGCGCTGGGGCTCCTGGAAATGCGGCTGGCGGGTGCACCCACCATCGTTCAGGACGAGGCCACCAGCGTGGTATGGGGCATGCCGGGCAAGGCGGTCGCCATAGGCGCCGCCTCCCAGGTATTGCCGCTCGGCTCGATTAGCGCGGCGGTCTATCGTCTTGCCACATCCGACCATGGAGCGGCTCAAGCCCGAACAGCCCATGCCGCTAAAGATTCGATAGCGTAAGCGGAGGGAATTATGGCGTGCACCATCCTTGCGGTCGATGATTGCGCGTCCATGCGGCAGATGGTGAGCTTCACGCTGAAACACGCGGGATATGGCGTCATCGAGGCGATCGACGGTCTCGAGGCACTTGCTTATGCGCGAGGCAATTCGGCCGATCTGGTATTGACTGACGTCAACATGCCGAGAATGGACGGCATCACCTTGGTCCGCGAACTGCGCCAGATCGAGTCCTACAAGTTCGTCCCGATGCTGGTGCTGACGACCGAGGCTGGCCGAGACAAAAAGATGGCCGGCAAACAGGCGGGTGCCACCGGCTGGCTGCTCAAGCCTTTCGATCCGGAAAAGCTGTTGGCGACGATCGCGAAGGTCCTGTAGTCATGCCCATCGACCTCAAAATGGAGGAGATTCTCAGCATTTTCTTTCAAGAAAGCGCCGAGGGGCTCGACGCCATGGAGTCCGGCCTGCTCGCCCTCGAGGCAACGGCCGATCGCGAGGCGATCAACGGCATATTTCGCGCTGCTCATTCCATCAAAGGCGGCGCCGCAACGTTTGGGATCGCAGAACTCTCCGGGTTCACGCACAACGTCGAAACCTTGCTCGATCGGATGCGCGACGGCAGCATGCCCACGACTTCCGAAGCCATCCAACTGCTCCTGCAGGCTGCCGATGTGATGCGGGAATTGATCGATCTCGCGCAGTCCAAGAAGCCGATAGTCTCTGTCAACGCCGATGCGCTGACGCGGAAACTATCCGAGCTTCTGGGCGATACGGCCTCATATGGCGAGCCGCAGGGCACTTCCGCGATTGCGCCCTCCCCCGTGGCAGGAAGCCGTGCCTTGCCGGCGATCGATGAGGCCGGCGTGGCAGGCTGGCGCATCGAGTTCAGGCCCCATCCCAGTCTCTTCCTCACCTGCAACGATCCGCTGCGGCTCTTCAGGGAGCTGGCGGCATTCGGGGAGCTCATCGTGCAGGCCACGGCGGACGCTTTGCCTGCGTTCGGCGCGATGGATCCGACACAATGCTACCTCGCGTGGACATTGACGCTGCGCGCAGGCGTCCGACGGGCTCAGCTGGCCGAGGTATTCGATTGGGTGGATGCAAACTCGACCATCCTCTATGAGCCCATCCGCAGCGCTCCATGCGACATCGAAACCCCAACCGCCATGTTGAGCGCTCCCGCCGTACCCCATCCGCAGATGCCTTTGGCAGCCGCTCCTCCGGCAAGAGCCTCCGTCGATGCAGGGTCCATCCGTGTTGCGACGGAGAAGGTCGATGCGCTCATCAATTTGGTCGGCGAGCTGGTCATCACGCAGTCGATGCTGAGCCGCTTTTCGGACCATTGCGATACCTCCAACTTGGAGTCGCTCAGGCGGGGTTTGGCGCAACTCTCGCGAAACACCCGGGAACTGCAGGAGAGCGTGCTGAAGATCCGCATGCTGCCCGTCAGCTTCTCCTTCAATCGTTTTCCTCGTCTGGTACACGAACTCTCCAGAAAGCTCGGCAAGAAAGTGGAGCTTCGGTTGAGCGGGGAGAACACCGAGATCGACAAGATCGTATTGGAGAAAATCGGCGATCCGCTGGTGCATCTGGTGCGCAATTCCCTGGACCATGGACTCGAAACGCCGGAGACCCGTGCGGCGGCCGGCAAGAGCGAGACCGGCGTACTCGAGCTCAACGCGTTTCACGAAGGGGGCTCCGTCATCATCGAAGTCAAGGACGATGGGGCGGGGCTACAAACCGCGAGAATTCTCGCCAAGGCGCACGAGCGCGGCCTGGTGGATCCACAAGCGACTCTGACCGATGAACAAATCCACAACCTGATATTCGTCGCCGGATTTTCGACCGCTGAGGCCGTCAGTGACGTTTCCGGCCGGGGCGTCGGGATGGATGTCGTCGGCCGAAACATCAATGACCTGGGCGGCCACGTCCAGATAAGCAGCCAGGCCGGCCGCGGCAGCACGGTCCGCATCCGGCTGCCGCTGACTCTCGCCATTCTCGAGGGGCAGATCCTGCGGGTGGGGAAGGAAATCTACGTCATTTCGCTGGTCTCGATCGTCGAGACCGTGCAGCCGAGAGGCAAGCAGATACATTCCATCAATGGAGGCTCCGAAGTCTACAAACACCGGGACAGCTACCTGCCCGTCATCCGGCTGCATGAGCTTTTCGCCATCGAGACCGACATCAGGGAGATCAGTGATGGATTGCTGGTCGTGGTGGAGTCCGACGGCAAGCGAGTGGCGATTCTCGTGGACGAGCTGCTGGCGCAGCAACAAGTGGTCATCAAGAGTTTGGATACCAATTTCAAGCAAGTTCCCGGCCTTGCCGGCGCGACCATACACGGCGATGGAACGGTGGCACTCATTCTCGATGTGCCTGGCCTAATCGGCCTGTTTCTCAGCAAGAAGCCGCCTCAGATGGCCGCGTGACCGGAGCGAATGTGCGCCGCTACGTGAGCTTCATGGTGGGCCGCGAGGAATACGGGGCCGATATCACGCGTGTCCAGGAGATCAGGGTGTGGGATAGCGTGACACGGGTGCCTCACACACCCAAATACCTTTTGGGCGTCCTGAACCTGCGCGGCGCCATCGTGCCGGTGCTCGATTTGCGCATGCGCTTCGGCGTCGATCGGGCGGCATATGAAGCGACGACCGTCGTCGTCGTGCTGCGTGTCCCCAACGAGCGGGGTGAACGGACCGTCGGAGTCGTCGTCGATGCGGTAAACGAGGTTCACGACATCGCACTGGAGCAAATCCAATCGGCGCCGCCCCTGGCGGGAGGCGCCGTCGACCAGGCATTTATCAAGGGCATCGCCACCCTCAAGGACCGCATGATCATACTTCTCCATATCGACCTCTTGGTCAATGCGGCCACCGGATAGATCATGAGCCAGGACCCACGCCCCGAAGCGCATTCGATGGCACCGCTCGACGCTGCGCTCGAGCTCGGCACCAGTCTGCGAATTCAAGATGTGGAAGCCGGCCATCGCTTGCTTGAACGGACCTTGAAAGGACCGGCCCCCATCCGGATCGATCTCAGCCGATTGGTCGACATCGATACCGCCGGCGTTCAGTTGCTGATCGCCTACTACCGCGAGGCCACCCGCCTTGGCATCGATGTCCATTTTATGAGCGAAGCGACGGCGTTGACGGAGGCCTTGCGATTGCTGGGACTGAGTGGCGCGTTGGCGAAACGCACCGGCTCATGAGGTTCCACCGATGATCGGCATCAAGAGCCCGAGGACTCGCGAATTCGAGTTCAGCCGCGCAGATTTTCTCGTTTTACGAGACATGGTAAAGAAGCTTGCGGGCATCGATCTGGCGGATTCCAAGGAAGACATGGTGTATAGCCGGATATCGCGCCGCTTAAGATCCCTGGGGTTGCGCACCTTTGCCCAATATTGCGAGCTTTTGGAGTCCGGCGACTCATCGGAACTCGCGGAATTCTGCAACGCGATGACCACGAACCTGACTGCGTTCTTCCGCGAGGGCCATCATTTCGACTATTTACGCAGTCATGTATTGGCTCCGCGACTCGCAGGTCCGAAAGCCGCGCGCCGGGTCAGAATTTGGTCGGCCGGCTGCTCCTCGGGAGAGGAGGCAT
>Ga0182024_10023935_pt1 | contig 10895 bp, 12 predicted proteins | sample P32metaG_FD_120480 | JGI IMG/M metagenome (GOLD analysis project Ga0182024, IMG submission 120480) | Permafrost microbial communities from Stordalen Mire, Sweden - P3-2 metaG (Illumina Assembly) | ecosystem: Environmental > Terrestrial > Soil > Wetlands > Permafrost | place: Sweden: Stordalen... | reverse complement strand
CTATCTAACCTGGTATCACGTGATCGACAAGAATTGGCACACCTCGACCGAGAGCTGGTACCAGTGGATGAAGCAGGTGCCCAACCTGGCGTACAGTCCGCCTGCGGGATCGACCTTGCCTCCAGTCGATCCCATTCAGCCGGAAACAGGCTCCAATGGCGCCTACTGCAACAGCCAGACCGCCTTCACTTGCTATGCGCCGGAGTGGGCGATCGTGAATTACCTGGAGCGGCAGATTGGGGCGCACAACTACATTTCAATTCGTAACGAGTACTTCGACGACATTGTCGGCCAGCGCACGGGAACGAAGACACGCTACAGCGAGCATCTGTTCGGCTGGGGGCATTGGGTCGGAACCACGGTTCTGTTTCGTCCGGAGGTGCGATACGAGCGTTCGTACGACAATCCGGCTTACCAGAACGGGACGAAGAAGAGCCAGTTAACGGCTGCGGGAGATGTCATTTTCTTTTTCTGAAGCGCACACTATAAAGGCGCTTCCCTCAGCTGGCTTTCTTGGGGGGAGAGGACGAGGAAGGTAGTGTGAGCATTTGAACGTCTCGTATCAGAGATGACATCGCTTTCTCAAAGTTCTTGCGACCGGTCGACTGCCTTCCCGCTGCACCCACCTGCTCGTCTAGCGTCCAGAGTGTAGTGTGAGTCTTAGGATCAAGAATCAATAATTTGAGTCGGGGCAGTTGATTGGCAGGATTAGAGACGAAATTTATTTCAAAAACCAGTTCGGCCTCGGCGGGAGCACCGACGAGATCATACCGACCCGTCATCTTTATGCCGTTGTAAAACTCATCGTAGGGTTGGTCTGGGGCACCGCAGAAAAAATTGGCGCACTTTTCCGCAGCATTGGAGACAAAAATTTTCTTAGCGGTCAGGATTTGTTCCGGCTTCGGGGCAGGAACTGAGTTTTGCTGAGCCATCGAGGCCGGTATAAGCAGTGATGCGACGCAAACGGCTAAGCTCACAAGTGCTTGTCGGAGTTTCAACATTTGCCGCTCCTAGAGTCGTCTCCAATTGCGAAACAATGCCGGGAGCGCTCTAATGATTCCAACTCAACCGACGAGCGAATGTTGCGAGGCTGGCCCTGCGTTCCGCGTAAAGTTTTGTACGACTGCGATTTTTCGGGCGTAGAAATGTCGTGGCGCTTTAGCCGAGAGTCGCAAGAAGTCCTTCCCTACCCGCCGGCCTTTAACTCAGTCAAGACTTGCTTGGCAATTTCCTTTAGCGTCTCGAACACGCCGGTTCCCTGGAAAGCTACCGCTTCAACGACAGCCTCGTTTTTCTTGCGAAGTTCTTTGCTCAGCGCCTCTACCGACAGAATATTCGGCAGATCGCGTTTGTTGAGCTGCAGCACGTAGGGAATTTTATTGAAGTCGTAGCCGTGCTCTTTCAGGTTCGACATCAGGTTGTCGAGGGCTTCGACGTTGGCATCCATGCGCTGCTCTTGCGAGTCGGCGACGAAGACGATGCCATCCACGCCGCGCAGAATCAGCTTGCGGCTGGCATCGTAGAAGACCTGGCCGGGAACCGTGTAAAGATGAATTCGGGTTTTGAAGCCGCGAACAGAACCCAGGTCGAGCGGGAGAAAATCGAAAAACAAAGTGCGCTCGGTTTCGGTGGCAAGCGAGATCATCTTGCCCTTCTGCTGCTCCGCGGTCTTCTGGTAGATCACCTGCAAGTTCGTGGTTTTGCCGCCCAACCCGGCGCCATAGTACACGATTTTGCAGTTGATCTCGCGGGCTGCGAAGTTGATGAAACTCAAGGCTTTCCTCAAAAAGCGCGGGCCGCACACCACTCCGCGCACAAAAATATCCCTTTAGGGGCTTCGGGCTTTTATACCACACGCGGCGGATGCGAGGCAGGTTACTCAGGTGACCCCTGGCCCAAATGCATCGCCAGAGAGGGTACAGGGGATCACAGGGACCTGTCAGCGCGCTGATGCCACCGGGTAATAGCCCGACTTGGCTGTGACTTTCAGATTCGGCTTGTCCACCAGGACTTCGATCTCGCGGTACGGAACCGCGGTCGGAGCCTTGGGCCGCAACGGCGTATAGCCCAGGGTGTACTGGTTGCGGGCCTCGCTCATGGCCTGGGCGTAAATATCTTCAATCGCGCTGCGGGAAAGTTCGTTATATTCGCTCCCTCCGGTAGCCGAACAGTACTTGGGCAGGATGTTTCCGTAACCCTCGTGCGGCAGATGCAGCCGCTCAATTTTTCCGTAGATCGGGAGCGCGGCGCTTTCCACACCCACGGCCCTTATCTGGATCTCGTTGGTAAGCAGAAGCCTGAGTACGTCTTTGTAGCCGGCCTTGCTGCCATATTCGTGTCCGTTGCTGATCACAAAAATGATTTTCCGCCGCGTGCGGTCGCGCTTGCTCAGATCCAGCGCGGCCCGCAGAATGGCATCATTCAGCACTTGCGCCTCTTTCGGCGGCGTATATACCGGCTCGGTGGGGCTCCCCACGGGGATGTTATTGATCACCGGACCGTTCGGCGCCAGCGGTCCGCCCAGCACCGGCGGACCATTGTTTTTGCCGCGGATCGTCCGCATCTGGTCCAGCAGCGCCGCCAGTTTCTGCGTGGGAGCGGCAAAATCGCTGACCTGGCTTACGGTGCTGCTGTAGGTATAGAGCGAGACTTCATCATAGGGAGCGAATGCTCCGACCAATGCTGGGAAGGTTTGATTCACCTTCTGCAACGCAGAATCTGACATGCCGAGATCGAGCACAATCGCAACTGAGAGCGCGAACGGATCGGCTGTGAAAAAAGTAAGTTTCTGTGCCACGCCGTTTTCCTTCACGCTGAAGTCGGTTGAGAGCAGACCGTCCACCGTGCGGCCATCGCGGTCTTTCACCGTCACCGGCACCTGCACAAAGTTAGTATGCACAACGTAGGTGTAAATCTGCTCCTGCGCGCTGGGTTTCTTTGCCGTTCCCGGAGGAACCGTTTTGACCGGTGGCATGGACGGCGGAGCGGAGGTTTCGTCCGCAGGTTGCGCTCCCGCCCCAGTCGATGCGGGAGGAATCGGTTGGTTCGTCCAGGGATCCCTGGTGACGGGCGCGGGTTTCGTCTCTTCCGCAGGCCTTGGCGGAGGAACTGGAGCGGGATTTGCAGGGGCCGGCTGAACCGTGGGGGCGTCGGGAAGGTCGCTCTGTGCCGGCTTGCTCTGCCCCGGCTGTGCTTGGTCGCCCGGGTTCTGGTTCGCCGAGGATTGCGCATTTAACGGACTGCCTGCACTGAGAAGCAATATCGACAGCAATGCCAGCGCCGCCCAGGTTGCTCCGGTCAATAGTTGCCGCTTGTTCGCCGCCATTTTCAGCCCCACAGACACCGTCCGTTCTTCGCGCGATCGATTCGTTCCGCCGCTTCGCCCCGCGCCGCCGCCGGAAAATTTATCGGCGGTCCTTGGGATGCCCGAAGCTCACCGTTTGGCGCATCCAACATCTAGGATTAGACTAACAAAAACCCTTAGAGGGAATCATCGCATGAGACAGTTGTTCGCGTTCCAGAGATTTTCTCCGGCCAATGCGGCTGTGTGGATACCGTTCTTGTTGGCCGTTTTGTCGATTGCCTCGCCTTTTGCCCGAGCGCAAGCCACCGGGGCATCCCAGCCCGGTTCGGCACCTGCTTCGTCAAATAGTACGCAGCAGGACAACGCCCCAAATGCGGCCGCTGCCCAAAAACCGGAGAGCGATCAGGAAACCCTTAAAGTTAACGTCAACGTTGTCGGACTTTTCTTTAACGTGAAGGATAAGCACGGCGCACTCATTCCTAACTTAACCAAAGACGACTTCCAGGTTTTCGAAGATGGCAAGCCGCAGAGCATCAAGTATTTTGCCGCGGAATCGAATCTGCCGCTTACTCTGGGAATCCTAATCGACTCTTCGGGAAGCCAGCTTCGCGTTCTCGACATGGAAAAACAAGTGGGCGGCGCGTTTCTGAAGCAAATTTTGACCGATAAAGACGAAGCCTACGTCATGGACTTCAACATTGACGCCGAACTGGTGCAGGACTACACGCGCGACGTTCGCCGGCTGCAGGACGCGCTGAATAAAGTCAAAATTAACACGGGCTTCACGACCGGGCCGATTCCGGGCGCGGGTGGAGGGCCGGTGCCCACGGCTGGCGCGTCGCGCGGAACGGTGCTTTACGATGCCGTGTATCTATCGGCTCACGACATGCTGGCCAAGGAAGTGGGCCGCAAGGCGATGATCCTGCTGACTGATGGAGAGGATGAGGGCAGTCAACTGAAGATTAAAGACGCCATTGAGTCCGCGCAGAAAGCTGATGCCATCGTGTATGTGCTGCTGTGCGCCGATCGAGGCTTCTACGGTTCGTTCCAAGTCGGCTACTCGGGCGAGAGCGAAATGCGAAAGCTTACCGAGGCCACGGGAGGCCGCGTGATCAACGTGGGCAACAAGTTCGACAAACTGCGCGAGGCCTTTGACCAGATCGCCGCCGAACTGCGCAGCCAGTACAACCTGGGTTACACGCCCACCAATAATGTGCTCGATGGCAGCTACCGCAAACTCGAAATCAAGTGCAAACAGAACTATAAAATCCAGACGCGCGCCGGATACTACGCCACGCCGAGGCAGCCACCGCCGCAGTAAGGATTCGGCCGCAGTTTCGGGCCGTGCTTTGCGAACTTTGCGGCACTTCTTTGCGATCTTTGCGATCAAAATCTTTCAAAAGCTCTTGACCGCAAAGCGCACAAAGGTTTCGCGAAGAGGGCAAAGAAAAACAAATTGCGCAGCGGTCGCCAGAGCGACCGGGACATTGTCGACGCTCGAATCTACTCGGCCGGCTCTCCCCATTGCACCGTACGTTTTTCGCGACTGCTCTTGTGCGCCAGCATGACGGCGCGCATGGTGCAGAGGGCTTGCTCGGGAGCGACTTCTAGCGACGCATTTTTCTCGATGGCATCGCGCACGTTCTCGTAGAAGCCGCGGTAGTCGCCGCGGTCGGTCTTTATTTTTACACTGGGCTGGCCCACCAGACTGAGCGTTCCCCACCACTCTTCTGATTCTTCACCCCAGTCGGCGCCCCAATCGAAGCCTTGCGGAACGTCGTCACCTCGCAGCCGTGCTTCCTGCGGATCCATGCCATATTTCACGAACGATCCCTTAGTCCCGTGAACCAGGAAGTGCGGACCCGGCGCATACGCGAGAATTCGCGCTCGCGCCATTGCCCGTAATCCTGGGTACTCCAGGAAGACGTCGAAGGCGTCATCCACCTGCGAGGTTTTGCGTTGGCAAAATGCCGAAGCCGTAATCGACATTGGCTCGCCGAACAAGACCAGCGCCTGGTCGATCACGTGCGGTCCAAGGTCAAACAACACGCCCGCTCCTGGATGGTCGGCGCGCTCCCGCCAGGCGTTTGCTTTGGGCTCGGGACGAAAACGATCAAAGCGAGCTTCGAACTCCACCACCGTTCCTAATTTCCCGGATGCAACAATTTTCTTCAGCGTCTGGAAATCCCCATCCCAGCGCCGGTCTTGATACACCGTGATCAACCGGCCCTGTTCCGCCGCCAGCCTGACCAGTTCCTCCGATTCCTTCAAGGTCGGCGCAAACGGCTTATCCACCACCACATCGCGCCCCGCCAGCAGACACGCCCGGGCGTAGGCGTAATGGGAATCATTCGGCGTAGCGATCACGCAGAGCTGAATTTCCTTATCTTCCAGCAACTCGTCCAGATTCCGCGCCACGCGCACATCTGGGTACTTCTCCCGCGCCTTTGTACCCCGACGTTCCAGGATGCAAGCCAGCTCCATGCCACGCACACCCCGGATCACAGGGGCATGAAAGGCCTGTCCCGCCAACCCAAAACCGATCAATCCCACCCGTATCATGGCAAACTCCTAGTTTTTATGCGCCTTAATACAATCACACTACCCGCCTTTTACAGCATTCTGCCGATATGTACCTTGGCCTGAAAATCGTATAAACGAACTGTGCCTGGCTGGATTCGAAATTGACAGGCTTAACTCAATCGCCCAGGAGGCGGTATATGCGATTCGGTCCGTTTCTGATTATTGCCATGTTGCTGCTGGTTTTGTGGGCCGGCGGATTTCTGATGTTTCATGTGGCCAGCGGCCTGATTCATCTGCTCCTGTTGTTCGCAGTGATTTCGTTTGTGGCTCATCTCTTTATGGGAGCCAGGACCGCTTAGATTTTTTCGAGCCAGGTTGACTGGGCGGACGCTAACCGGCTCCGTTGCTTTTAGCCTGAGCTCTTTAGCCTTAACACTGGCGAAAGCACATCACCGCCGGGCGCTCGGACAAACAGCCGAGAACTCCCGGCGGTGATTGCTATGTGGACGGCTTTCGATCTTTCACCCGCCGCACGAATTTCAAACCCGACCACACGTCCGTGACGGCGCACATCTTCACGTCGACTAAGCCGGCGTCGAGCCCGACTCGCCGCACCACATGTTCATCCACATCCGTCGCTACGCCGGAACTCTTTTTCGGCCAGCTGACCCATAACATTCCCGCCGGAGCCAGCAGCTTTGAGAGGCGCGAGAAACTCGCGGTTCAACTCTGCGCTGGACTTCGAGAATAGGATTGCGAAATCGAGCGCGGTTCCAAGCTTCGCGACCACGCACTCCGCCAGCGCCTCGCGCAATTCGGAACGTACATCGGCGGGAGCGTTGAACAATTGCGCTCGAAGGCCCGCATTGATGCCTAATTTTTTCGGAAGTGGAGTGGCTGAATATCCGGGCATGGATTGCTTCCTGCGCAATGTTTGTGAAAAACAACAGGTCAAAAAGCCGAAGCCGATCTATTTGACCGGCGAATAATATCCCCGGCGCGCCCTGACGCGAAAGGTCTTCCGGTCGTTGGCGACAATTTCGATGGTGCGAAAGCGGCCGTCTGTCTTGAAATCCGCGGGCTTGTAGGAGACGGCGTACTGGCTGCGGAGCTCGTCCTGAATTTCGGCGAAGGCGTTGGCGACTTCGCGGATTTGGAAGGGGAAAAAGGCGCGGCCGCCGGTGGCATCGGCAATGCGCTCGAGAACCTTGTCGCCCGGACCTTTAGTGCCACTCACGTTGGTGCTGATCGAGTACACAATAGCTTCTGCCCGTTGCGCCATCTCGATGGCTTCTTCGCGGGTTACGTGGCTTTGATTGTCGTCGCCATCGCTCAACAGGATGATCGCCCGCCGCGTCGGACCGTTCTGCGTCTCTTTCAACAGCTTGTCGCGGCAGGCGTAATACAGTGCGTCGTAGAGCGCGGTACCGCCGCCGGGGCGCAACTCGCGCACCCCCTGGTCCAACTTTGCCGTGTCGTCAGTAAAATCCTGAGTCACCTCGGGTGTGGCGTCAAAACCCACGACGAAGGCCAGGTCATATCGTTTCCGCACCGTCTGATTCAAGAATTCGATAGCCGCTTCCTGCTCAAACTTGAAGCGGTCGCGCACCGAACTGCTGGCATCGATGAGCAAGCCGACCTGGAGCGGCAGATTGGCCTCGGCCCGAAAGCTGCGGATCTCGACGACCGGCTTGTTGTCGTCAACAATGCGGAAGTCACCCTGCTTCATATCGGTCACGCGCTTGCCGTGTTTGTCGGTAACCGTGAAAACCACGTTCACTTCGTTGGTGCCGACGCGTATTTTCGGGATCTCGCCAGTACCGGCGCCCTGATCGCCAGGATTCTGACTTGCTGAATTCTGATCTGAGTTCTGATTCGTGGCGGGAGACGACGCCGGAGACGCTGACGTCGCAGGAGATGGCTGCGCCGATTGTGCGGAGGATCCTTTGGGTGCAGCGGCATGCGCCGCCAGCCCGCGGGGTGCTGTCAGCGGCAAAATCGCCGCTACGGCAAAGAGGACCGAAAAGAAACCATTCATTCTGGTGGCTGTTCCCCGAGCGCTATTTTGCATGTGCCTCGTTGCGGCGAGATCTGACGAGTTTTTTCATTATATCCGCAACCGGAAACACATTCCCAGACCCCAACGAGCGCGCTCGCGCTGTACTTTCGAGCAAGATAGTGGAACTTGGCGCAAAACCGCGTCAGATATAATGTTCTGTAACGGCTGGCTGGATTTTCGCGTCTAAAGATACGGCATAGAGAGGCGCACAGTCTCGTTATGAACCTCGTTATCGATTTATGAACCTCGTTATCCATTAAAGAACGTCGCGAAGGAGTACGCATGGCTATCCAGAAGTCGGAAAATATTTGGCACAACGGCAAGCTCATTCCGTGGGATGAGGCCACGATTCACGTGATGTCGCACGTGGTCCACTACGGGTCGTCAGTGTTTGAGGGAATCCGTTGCTACGCGCCGCCTTCTGGCCCGGCAATCTTCCGCGCCAATGAACACATTCAGCGGCTGCTCGATTCCGCCAAAATTTATCGCATCGATGTCGACTACACCCGCGAGCAGATCGTGAAAGCAATGTGCGAAACGGTTGGCAGCAACGGCGCGTGGCCGTGCTACGTTCGCCCGATTATTCTGCGCGGCTATGGCGAGGCGGGGGTCAATCCGTTCAACTCGCCCACCGAGGTTTACATCATCAATTATCCGTGGGGGAAATATCTGGGCGGCGAGAACGATGGTTGCGACGTTTGCGTTTCGTCGTGGACGCGCATCGCTCCGAACACGCTGCCGGCGATGGCGAAGTCGGGTGCGAACTACATGAACTCGCAGCTCATCAAGATGGAAGCTGTCGTCAACGGATTCGCGGAGGGCATCGCGCTGGACGTGAACGGGTACGTGAGCGAGGGTTCTGGCGAGAATGTGTTTCTGGTCCATCGCGACAAGCTGATCACGGCACCGCTGGGCAACTCGGTGCTGCCGGGAATCACGCGAGATTCGGTGGTGCAGATCGCCCGCGACCTTGGAATTCCGCTGGTAGAACAAATGATTCCGCGGGAGATGCTTTACATTGCGGACGAAGCGTTCTTTACCGGCACAGCGGCGGAGATTACGCCGATCCGCTCGGTCGACAAAATCAAAGTAGGCAAGGGCGGAGTTGGGCCGGTTACGAAGGCAATCCAGAAGGAGTTTTACGCAATTGTGCGTGGCGAAAAAGAAGACCGCTACGGCTGGCTGACGCCGGTGCCGGTGGGCAGCAAACAGCCGGTGGCCGTGTAGGAATATTCTTTTAGGAAGCAAACGGAAGGGCGCGATTTATTCGCGCCCTTTTTTATCTTCCACACCACATAACTTCGACTGGATACTGCCGGAAAATACGATCGGCGGTGAGCACGGTCATATCTTCGAGAATTGCTTGAGCGATGATCATCCGGTCGAAGGGATCCCGGTGATGTGAGGGGAGATCATAAACTTTGACCGCATGAAGATGAGTGACCGGGAGTGGCCGCAATCCTTGTTTAGCCATGAACGCCGGAATGCACTGACCGGGATGCCCCGGGAGATTCAACTTTCCAAGGCGAGCCTTGATGCTTAGTTCCCATACCGTGGCGGCGGAAAAATAGACTTCCTCGCCGCCATTTTCCAGGATTTCACGGGCGCGCTCATTCATCTTCTCGACGGGAATCAATGCTCCACAACCACACAACTCCATCGAGAAGGTATTTCACTTCCGTCTCCGCGCGCGCGCTTTTCGCGGCTTCGGCTCAAGCTTGGGCAACTCACCGCCATAAAATTCCTTGAGCAGATCGTCAGGCAGGGGAGCGTCAAAATCGTCCGCAACCCAAACTTGGCCTCGTGCAAACCCCAATGGGCGCTTCGCTTTCGGTTCCACCGCGACTAGCCGCGCCACCGGCACGCCAGAGCGCGCGATTGTGACTTCCTCTCCCGCCGCTACCCGCTGCAGCAGGCGGGATAGATGAGTCTTGGCCTCGTGGATATTGACTTCCATTTGGCGAGAGTAGACTAAGGCTGCGGACTAAGTCAATCCTGCTTTGCCGGCGGGGAAATCCGAGGATCACCACAAAGGGCACGAAGATTCACGAAGGAACAAACCGCAAGACCACTACAGGCTCAATTGCGGTTTCGGTCGAGGCTCCACGGGCCCGAACCCACTTGCGAGATCAGCAGGGCTGCGCCGAACATCGACACGTTTTTCATGAACATGACGAACTGCATCTGGTACGCCATGGGATCGGAGACTCCCCAGAATTTGTGCATCATGGGGGTGATGCCTAGCAGGAACAAGGCGATCATCCATGCGCCGATTTTCGCGCGGTAGCCCAGCAGAATCGAGAGGCCTCCGGCAAGCGCCAACAAGCCGGAAATAGGGACGGCGATGGACGCCATGGGCACTCCCTGCGATGCGGCATAAGCGATGGTTTGGCTCATGAAGTGCCGCGGCCCGGAGATCAGGAAAACCAGGACGAACAGGAATCGGCCTAACAAGGCGATGAGGCCATTGGCTTGGGACGAAACAGCCGGGGCCGGAATTCCCGCAATTCGCGGGCTGGCGGAAGGGTTTGAACTGATGGCTGACATTTGTTGTCTCCTTGGTTCCGATTTATTTGGTTCCGTGTAATTTGTTTCGTGCAATTGCGAGTTAAGCGAACGAAATTATTGCTGCGCCGACGCACCGGGCTCGGCCGCAGACTTGCCCGCGGCGGCCGCTTGCAACTGCTCCATGGCTGCCGAGCGAGAAGGCTCCGCAAGGTCCCCAGGTTTTTGATTCTCCGCGTGGATAAAGGTGACATCGGATAATCCAATAAATCCAAGAATGTGCCGCAGGTAGGGTTCCTGGTGGTCGTATTGGGCGGTGGGAGTGCCCGGGCGAAACGAGCCTCCGCGCGAAGTCAGGACGAATACCTTCTTACCTTTCAGAACGCCTTCAGCACCGCTGGCGTTCCACAGAACCGTGCGGCCCGCGCGGACGATCTGGTCGATCCAGGCCTTTAGCGGAGCGGAAACTGTGAGGTTGTACATGGGAGCGCCGATCACAATGGT
>Ga0182024_10023934_pt1 | contig 10895 bp, 8 predicted proteins | sample P32metaG_FD_120480 | JGI IMG/M metagenome (GOLD analysis project Ga0182024, IMG submission 120480) | Permafrost microbial communities from Stordalen Mire, Sweden - P3-2 metaG (Illumina Assembly) | ecosystem: Environmental > Terrestrial > Soil > Wetlands > Permafrost | place: Sweden: Stordalen... | reverse complement strand
GCTCGGCGAATTCGGCGGTCTTGGGCTTCCCGTCGATGGCCACACCTGGCAGCCGAAAAAAGGTTGGGGCTACCGCAGTTTCAAAGACGCGGCCAGCCTGACCGACGCCTACGTCGATCTGATTCGACGGCTGCGACCCTTGCGATCCAAGCCCGGCTTGTCGGCCGCCGTTTACACGCAGACGACCGACGTCGAAACCGAGGTCAACGGCCTGATGACCTACGATCGGGCCCTCATCAAGCCTGATCTTGAACGTGTCGCCGCGGCAAACAAGAGCGCATTCCTGCCGCCGCCGATCGTCACGGCCATCGTGCCGACATCGCAGCAGTCGCCCCAAACTTGGCGCTATACAACCACGAAGCCGCCGGAAGGCTGGGAGCTAGCCGATTTCGACGATTCCAGTTGGAGGCGCGGTCCGGCGGGCTTCGGTACTAAAGGAACTCCGGGTGCGATCGTGCGAACCGAGTGGAACACGCAAGACATTTGGATTCGCCGCGTCGCGGATTTGCCGGCGCAGCCGCTGGCCAATCCGCATATCGTCATGCACCACGACGACGATGCCTGGGTCTATCTCAACGGCGTCCTCGCCGTTCAAGTTCCCGCCTACATCGCCGACTACACGACATTTCCGATCAACGCCGCCGCCCGCAGCGCGCTGAAGCCCGGCAAGACCACGATCGCCGTCCACTGCCATCAAAACGCCGGCGGCCAATACATCGACGTTGGCCTGATCGACGAGCGCGAAGTCGATTCGCCCGACGCGGCCAGCAAATGATCCGAAGTTGTGGTGCAGGCGTCTCGCCTGCCTGTGTCGGAGCAGGCGAGACGCCCGCACCACAAATCCAGGCCCACGGTCCATTCTTTCGTTACAACCGTTTCTTCCCGCACTTCGCGCCTTCGCGGTGCCCCTCGAGGCCATTCAGGCCGCTTCGCGCGGCGGTCGGCCCGAAAGCATGACCTAGATTCTCGAAGAGACTCGGTGATTCCGTCGCCAATCCATCATTGGCCCGATCCCGATCCCACCAAACTGAAACCTTCCAGCCGCATGTCCGGACCAGATCAAGGCGAGCTCGCCGCCGTGTCGTCGGCCGTTGAATCGGACGCCGGCGATTACGGCTCTACATTGGCGGAACTTCTAAAGTCGCTGCAAAGCGCGCTAGGCAGCGATTGGTGGCTCGTCGACACGGTTTCCGGTAATTTGACCGGCGGGTCGAATTTGCCGGACGACCGGCTGCCGGCGCATTGGCTGGCGCTTTGCGGGGAAGTCGCCCGTCGCGGAAAAGTCGAATTCATTGGAGACGAAGAACCGCTGCTGGGATTGGCGGTGCCGATTCCCGACGTCCCGATTCGCGGTGGCAGCGAGTCGCGGCACGTCGCCGTCGGCCTGTTTCTTTCGACCGACGCTTTGGCCGACCGCGCCGCGGCCGACCGCCGAGCGATGGCTCAATTCGAGCGCAGCTTCGGCTGGCAGCCGGCCGATGCCGAGCGTTGGCTCGCCGAGCAGATTCCCTGGTCGCCCGATCGGTTGCTGGCCGTGGTCGATCTGGTTCTTTCGCAGTTCGCCGGACTCCGCCGCATCGAACTGCTCACCGACGAAGCGGCGCGCACGTCGGCCCATCTGACCGATCTGTATGAAGAGATCAGCCTGTGGCATCGGCTCACCCGCCATCTCCGCATTTCGGAGAATGAAGAAGAGCTCGGCCGCACGGCGCTGGAATGGCTCTCGGCGGCGGTGCCGGCCGAATCGCTTGTGCTGCAACTGCTCAGCGAATCCGATTCCAGCGGACAGCAGCTCTGCTCTTCGCCGGTGTTTCTGGCTCGAGGAAGCTATTTCATTGAGGAAAAAACGTTCAACTCCCTGATCGGCACGCTCGGCTTGGATCGAGCGGTGCAAACGATCATCGTCAACCCGCCCGGCTCGGCCACGCGATTGCACCATTATCCCGACTTGCGACAATTGATTGTCGTCCCCCTCGCGGTCGGCGAACACCTGATCGGTTGGCTGGCGGCGATGAATCATCGCAAGGGAGAAGAATTCGGCTCGCCCGAGGCAAGTCTCCTCGCCAGCGTTGCCGCGCTGCTCGGTATCCACGCCGGCAACCTGGCCCTCTATCGCCAGCAAGCCGAGATGCTCCAGGGCATCGTTCGGGCGCTCACTTCGGCGATCGACGCCAAGGACCCCTACACATGCGGCCATAGCGACCGCGTCGCGCGAATTGCCGTTGCCCTGGCCGACGAAATGGGCTGCGAGCGAAAACAGTTGGAGACGCTCTATCTCGCGGGCTTGCTCCACGATATCGGCAAAATCGGCATCGACGACAGCGTGCTCCGCAAGCCGGGCAAGCTCAGCGACGCCGAATACGAACACATCAAGATGCATCCCGAGATCGGCTATCGGATCTTGCACGACTTGAAGCAACTCGGCGAAGTGTTGCCGGTGGTGCGCCATCATCACGAAGCGTGGAACGGCCGCGGCTATCCCTCCGGTTTGGCCGGGGAAGAGATTCCCCAGATGGCCCGAATCGTGGCCGTCGCCGATGCATTCGACGCGATGTCGAGCGACCGGCCGTATCGCAAGGGGATGAGCGACAACCGGCTCGATGAAATTCTGCGCGACGGAGCGGGTCTGCAATGGGATGCGAGCGTCGTCGACGCCTTCTTCCGCATCCGCGAGAAAATCCGCAAGATCTGCGGCCGGGAAACCGAAATGGAATTCACGTCGGAAGAACTGTGCCGGCTGACGTAATGACGCGAACGTGGTCCAGTTTGAAATTTGGGTGCCATGCCCACGGCCTTGCGTGGGCATGACGCGGAGTTTTTTGCCCACGCAAGGCCGTGGGCATGGTACCCCGTATGTTGCGTAAAGAGCCGCGCGCGGCAAGCGGTTCGTGGCATTCGTCGGAGCCGACGTCGTGGCTCGCCGGGAAAACGCCCGCGAAGATCTTTTTGCCGAGGCCACGGCGCTGGTTGAGCGCGCCGAAATTCAACTTGAACCAGTGCCGATGGTGATCGGCTTTCGCATCGGCGGCGCCGCGAGCGTGTATTTCGGCGATAGTCTCGCGTATCACTTTGATTCCGCCAATCGCTTGCGGCGCGCTTATGTTGGCGGACGGCTGTGTAAAGCAGATCGCGGACGGTTGGCATCCCTCGAACGTCGTCGAGTTGCCGATGAAGTCCAATTGCTACGGCACGATTTGGACGATGCGGAGATCGCTCAATTTCTCGATCACCTCGCAACAGCGATCAGGCAACTCAAAAAAGCTTTCTCCGCAGGCGCCGTGAATTGGCTGCGCGAAATTCCGGAAGGAGGCGCAGTACGCGCGAGAATCGCCAAGTGGCTTGCAGGGCTGCCGGAACGGATTGAGGTGGGGGAATCGGCGCGGGTGGGGTGATGCGGCTCGGACCGACGCGCGAAACCGCAAGCGAGCTGCAGGCCGGTTTTGCCCCGCTAGGATAATGGCAAGGTCACGACTTCCGCGTCGCCCGATGGCACAGCCAGTTTCGTGCCCGGCGTGTTGAAGCCGCGGCGGAGGTAGGCCAGCGCGAGCGGGGCGGAAAGACGTGGAGAAAACGTGGCGGATGTGACCGTGCCCACCACTGCGTCGCCGGAGCGAAGTTCCACGCCGGACGATGGCATTTCGTTGCCCGAGAAGCGTACGCCGCATAGGGTCTTGTTCACATGACCCAAGGCGTCGATGCGAGCAACGGTCTCCTGGCCCAAATAGCAGCCTTTGGTGAAGCTAATCGCGCGGGCGTTCCGATCGACCTCTTGCGGCAAATTCTTGTCGCTGATGTCGATGCCGAAGATCGGCCAACCCGCCTCGATGCGCGCCGTTTCCAGCGCCGCGCCGCCGCATCGCGTGCCTCCTGCTGCGACGAGCGCGGCGGCAATCGCGGATATCGATTCCATATTCGCGGAAATCAACACGCCGCCGCTGCCGGTAATTTCAACGCTCCGCAACCACGCCGTTTGCTCCGCAATGCGAGCTTCGCAATGCGACAGCGGTTCACTCGGAAGATCGCGCCCCAAAATTGAGCCAAGGAGAATTCGCGCTTTGGCGCCCGACAAGAGCAACTCGCCCCACTGCGCCGTGCGATCGTGAATTTCGATGCGCTCGCGAATGTGATACTTTTCGAAGTGCGCCGCGAGCCGTTCGTTCTCACCGGCCACGGAATCGATAATCAGCGAGTGCGGCATGCAGCAGACGAGAAAATGGCCCAGCGTGTGACCGCGAACATCCAAGGCAAACGCCTCGCACCCCTGCCCCGGCTGAAGCGACTTTATCGCGGCAGTCGAGAGATTGTGCAGAAATGCGGCGCGGTCGTCGCCGGTGATTTCGATCTGCGTTCGGTCGCTGCAATCAACGAGGCCAGCGCCGGCGGTCAAGGCAATGTATTCCGCATCCGGCGAAGACATCGATACATCCCCGGGGCGAGTTGAAAAAGGGGACAGGCACCTCGCGGCAATCCGAAACGGGGGGCCCAACAGTAGTGGCGCTCGGAGCCAGTCCCCTTTTTCAACGCAGCGTTAGCCCGATTGCCCGACGGCTTCTTCGGCAGCCGTTGGCGAGGCAAATTGCGCATTGGCCAGCAAGATGCACGAGCGATGGCGGCTCGCCAGTCGAGCAATCTCAACGGCCGCCGAAACCGGGGCGACGCCCAATTCTTCGACCACCGATCCGTCCAACCGACTCAACAGATATACCTGCACGCGCTGCAGCGCCTGCGCCAGCTCGTTGGCGGCGGGGGCGTCGGGCGTTCGTTGCTTGCGGATATGTCGCAGCGCGGTTGGCAGATCCTTGGCTCGGCCCAACCAACGCAATGCCGGGCCGGGTCGATCAGCCAATTCCGTGCAGAGCGCGATCGCGCCGTCGTCGGTCACGGCTCGGCTCGCGGCGGCCAGCGCGCGGCCGACGTTTTCCCAACTCTGCTGGCCACGATCTCCCTCAATCGCCGCGACAACCAACTCGGCCCGCCGCGGCACCTGGCAATTCCAAGCCTCGCTGCAAAGTGCGTTTCCGCGGCGATGAACCGATTCCGGCGCACCGGCCAGCACATGCAGCACACTTCCACCAGCCGCCGGCACGATTTGGATCGACATCAGCACGCCAAGCCACCACGAAACCTCGTCGGCCTCGTGGCGCCGCCGCGCGATTTGCTCGGGCGTCGGATCGATGCCCGTCGCGCGAAATCGCTCCTGTGTCGGCAAATCGGAAAATGCGGGATAGAGCGTGCCATTCACGCCGTAATATCCCAGCGACGATTCCAATCGCAGGCATCCGATCGGCAACACCACGTCGGCATCGAACAATCGTCGATTGATGTAAATCGGCTCGCCCGCTTCGTCGGCCGCCAAATAACTTAGCCCGTCGCGAGTCTTCGGATCGTGGACGACGACTTCAATGCCGCGACCGTCCCGTTCGGGAAATCGCTTCAAAAGTTCTTCGGCCGAGAAACCCGCATTGGCCTTGGCTTGAAGGACGCAAATGTCGCCCGGCTCCGATCCCGCGTCTAATAGCGCTTTCACAACCGCTTCGACGAGCGCAGCAGCCTGTGGCACGCCTTCTTCGACCGCTAGCACCACGCGATCGCAGGGAAACACCGCCTGGGCTAGTGGCGGAAAATCGAGCGGAGCGGCAATTGCCGCCGCCAGCGCCGCCGCCGGATCGGTCGAACCGCCGGCCGGCGGAGCGCCGCAAGCCGCTAGCAGTTGTTGAGGCTCGAGATCGACTTCGACCGTCGAACCGGCGCCGTATCGTATCGTGGCGGACATAGGATTTGTCAAACGCGGGGCGTTGGAGAAACTGGCAAAGAGGCTGAATCGCTCAGGCATCTTATGCCCCTCGTGCCACGAGGGTCAAGTCGCTTGTTCGGTCGCAATTGCCGTTTGTGGTGCAGGCGTCTCGCCTGCCAGAAAAGCAGGCGGGACGCCTGCACCACAATTCAACGGTGACGACGTTATTGATTTGGTCGCGCAAGTCGAGCTTTACCCGTTGGCCTAAGTTTCCAATAATTCGGCTGCAATCATCTCCCAGCCACTTTTCGAATGCGAAACACACATGGTTATTGAACCGCGAATTTCAGTCCGGCCGCTTGTCCTCGCTCGGGCAAAGCCCAGGGAAGGCGGCCGGTGCGTTTGCAATGGGAAGAGTCTTTGGCCGCCTTCCCTGGGCTTAGGTGCAAATCGAACTCGGCTTCAATTATTGTTTGCTGTTGCCGCGTTGACCGCCGCGACATCGTTCGGTTGTAACCACACGGCTGCGGATGTCGCCGCACCCGCCGATTCGGCGACCAAATCGGCCGCTTCCGATGGGACTGCGCCGGAGGCAATCTCGAAAGCAGACCCCGCCGCGCCGGCCCTCTCCGCGGCTGAACTGCTCGAACGAATGGCAAAGGCCTACCGCGAGGCCAAGTCGTATGCCGACGCGGCCCAAGTGCGAACAAAAATCCAACTCGCCGGCCAGCCGGAGCAAGATCCGGAACCGGTCGATTCGATTGTGATGTTCGAACGCCCCAACAAGTTGACGGTGAAATACGGCGCAACGGTCCTTTCGTCCGACGGTAAGAAGCTGCGAGCATCGGTCGGCGATCCGTCGATGAAAGGCCAATTGCTGGAACTCGATGCCCCCGCGAAACTATCGCTGGAGGATTTGATGCGTGGCTTCTCCGGCCCGGCGCTCGAGGAAGGGCTAAGCCGTGGACCGGCCGCATTCCCGATCCAGTTGATGCTGCTGCTTTCGGAAAACGCACAACTCGCCGAAAGCGGCAAACCGGAACTGCTCGGCGACGACACGTTCGACGGGCATCTCTGCCGCCGCGTTCGCGTGGGCACGGATTATGGCCCCGAAGTGTTCTGGATCGATCCGCAATCCTACACGCTTCGCCTGGTCGAACTACCGACCGACCTTCTGCGCAAGCAAATCGAAGACGAGCAAGGGCCGGTGAAGCATGTGAGCATGACGCTCGAATTGGATGGGGCCCAATTGAATGCGGCGGTTCCGGCGGTGGCGTTCGAGTTTCCCGTTCCGGACGGCTCGACCCTGGTGAAGCGGCTGATTGAGCCGCCCCGCTCTCCTTCGGAACTGCTCGGCAAGGAAGTGCCTGATTTTAGCTTCACCGGCGTGGATGGTGCGCCGGTCAGCCGGAAATCGCTCGCCGGGAAGGTTGCGGTGATCGATTTCTGGTTCACGAACTGTCCTCCCTGTCAGCAAAGTTTTCCGCTGCTCAATTCGGTCTACGAAAAATACAAGGGATCGGACCGCGTGGCGTTCGTTGCCGTCAGCATCGATCCGAACGACGTTGGCGATTCACAAATCCGCGACACGGTTCGGAAATGGGGCGGCAGTTTCCCGCTGGCCCGCGACACGGCCGGACTTGCCCAAAAGTCGCTGCAAGTGCCGGGCGCGCCGACGCTGATGGTCCTCGGCCCGGATGGCACGGTGCAGAATCAGGATTCCGGCTTCAATCCGCGTCTGGCGGCCGATTTGCCGGTGACGATCGAAGCCCTGCTGGCCGGCAAGTCCACGGCCGACGACGCGAAAAATCGCTACCAGCAAATCGTCGAAGACTACAACCGCGCGATTCAAGAGCCGCCGGCGCCGAACAGCGTCATGCCGCTGCCGCAGGCGAAAATCGCGCCGCACGACGAACCGAAATCGTTGCAACTGACTCGGCGTTGGAACTGCGGCGAACTGAAAGCGCCGGGCAATATCCTCGTGGTCGAAGACCCGCGCGACGCCAAAGCCGAGCCGAGACTGCTCGTGCTCGACGGCCCGCGAACCGTCGTCGAACTCAGCCGCGACGGCATGATTCTCGCCCGCCACGAGCTCGCCATTCCGCAGCAAGCGGTCGTCACGTTTCTGCGCACCGCGGTCGATAGCGCCGGCCATCGCTATTTCGCCGGTTCGGCCAGCGGCCAGCAGCAACTATTCCTGTTCGACGCCGATTGGAAATTGCTGCTCGACTTTCCCAAGGCCGATCAAGGGGCTCATGCCGGGATCGGCGACGTGCAACTGGTCGATCTCGCCGGCAATGGAAAGCTAACGCTCGCGGTCGGATACTGGCAGGTGGTCGGCATTCAAGATGTCTCGTTGGATGGCCAGCGGCTGTGGACCGATCGCTCGATGGAGAATGTGCTGCGGCTGGCCACCGGGCCCGCCGACGCCAAAGGACACCGGCGCCTGCTCTGCACGAATAGCCGCGGCTCGCTGGTGCCGCTCAATTTCGAGGGGAAACCCGAAGCGGAATGGCTGCTGCCAGGGCTGATGTTGGAAACGGTTCTCTCGGACGATTCGGTCGTCAGCCGGCCGACGCAGATATGTACTCTCGCTCGCAACACGCGGCTCGAGCAGCTTGCGGTCGGCCTCGGCCCGAGCGGCGAGGAGTTGTGGCACTATCCGATGTCGCAAGCGATTTACACCACGCCGATCGAACCGCTGGCCACTATCCCGGTGGCAAACTCCGGCCGACAATGGCTCATCGCCGGCCCCGACGGCTCGATCAATCTCGTGGCCTTCGACGGCAAACCGCTCGACAGCTTTCATTACGGCACGGCGCTGACCGGCCTGGCCGGCGTTCGTTTCGGCGACGAAACGCTGCTGCTCGTGTCAACCGCTGGCCATGTCGAAGCCTCGAAGGTTGAGCAGAAGTAGCCGGCAGTGCCACACTGCCGGTGAACAAACGCATTATTCCGACGCCGCGGCGGCTGGTGCTGCCTTATGTCCGGCAACGCTCGCGACATATTGTTGATCGTCCGCGCTTAGCTGCTCGAGCGCAACCAGCGAAATACCTCCGCTCGATTTGCGGACGATCACTTTGCCGTCGAGCAGGCCGACGAATTTACCTTCGACGATCGCATCGCCTGTTTCATTCGTCCAATCCCGTGATGGCAAGTCGAGAGGGGCCGAATCCTGTGCGTCGGGCGCGGGCGCTTGCTGCTTCGTCAATTGAAATGGATTGAGCTTCGCCAAAGCATTGTTACCACCGGCAGCCGCCTGGCCGATCGGCGGATTCGCGTTGCCGTTGTTGGAGCCACTGGAAAAGTATCCGCTGGCGTTGTATCCGTTGCCGCCATAGCAATACCCGGTCGAATTGCCGGGGTACATTCCGTAGCCGAGCATCGCGGTGCCGCCAAATCCCATCGTTCCGAGGCTCGCGTTGCACAGGCATGCGGTTCCGGTTGAATTTGAATTCATACAGCCGCCGGCCATCGAACCGCCGCTTGCAGTGCCGCCGGTCGAGCCGCTACCGGTCGAGGACGTGCCGCCCGACGAACCGCCGATCGTGATATGGCCTCCCGACAAATGGCCGGTCGTCGAACTGCTGGCGATGGAAGTCGCCGTGCCGCTGGATGAACCGGTCGACGTGCCAGTTGAAGTGCCGGTCGAAGTGCCACTGCCACACATGCCGGAGCCCGACTGCATTGAACTCGAGCCATTGCTCGCGGATGCGCTCGCGCCCACCGGGCGATGGCTGGTTGCTGAATTCGCCCTGCTTCCCGAATTGGCTCTACTCGCCGAATTGGCTCTGCTTCCCGAACTCACGCGCGGCGCGGAAATCCCGCCTGCTCGGCCCGCGTGAGAAAAGCCGGACCCATGCGGCGCGGCAGTGAGAACTCCTGCCGGCAAAAGAAAACACGCGAGAAGTGCTAGCCGTTTCATGCCTTTCTCCTTCCGAGAGACTGGCCCGAATCCCTGCCACTCCCAAGCTATCACATCCGAGCATCCGCAAGCAAGAAAATTCCTGAAATCGCATCGTCCGCCTCTCGCCAAGATACCCATGCAAAGCCGTCGGCACCGCACACGGCATGTTCTTCTTCGTCTCCTGACCCCTGACCCCTCGCCCCTGACCCCTGCCCTGCCCCTTCTTTGCTCTGGAACCGTTCCGCCCGCATTGCTACACTCCCGCCCGCTTCGTACACGGTCGGCTGATAAAGCCGGACCGGGAAGCGATCCTTTTCTTCCCATTTCCGCACTCGCGGTCGAATTCGCATGAACACACGAAAGTACGTCTTGCGCTCCGGACTTTGCTTGGCCACGCTGGCGAGCGGACTGGCGATTGCCGCGGCCCCTCGAATTGCCATCGCGGCGCCGTGGGATTTGGTTTCGTTCAAGCATATCGAGGCCGATCCGAACAAGAGCTACGCGGTCACTGAGTCGGACGGCCCCTGGATGATCATGGTCACGACGTTTCATGGCGACAAAGCCGAGGCTCAAGCCCAGCTGTTGGTCCTCGAACTGCGCAAGCAAAATAAGCTGCATGCCTACACGCATTCGCGAACGTACGCCTACAACGAGAAGCACATGCCGGGCCGGGGCGTGAATCCCGACGGCACTCCCCACACGATGGAATACCGGAACGAAGAAAAGTTTGAGGAAGTGGCCGTTCTCGTCGGCGATTTTCATTCGGTCGACGATCCGGAAGGTCAAAAGGATTTGGCATTCATCAAACATGCCGACCCGGCCTGTCTCAAGCCCGAGGCCACGCCGACCGCCACATCTCCCCTCGCCGACCTGCGCCGCTGGGGGCAGCAGACGTTCGGCACCGACAAGAAAAAAACCGGCCCGCTTGCCAATGCTTTCATTACGACCAATCCGCTCTTGCCGCGCGAGTATTTTGTCGGCCGGGGCGTCGACAAATTCATCCTCGAAATGAACAAAGGAGTCGAGCATAGCCTGCTCAATTGTCCCGGGCGCTACAGCGTCAAGATCGCCACGTTCACCGGACGAGTCGTGATCGATCAGCAGAAAATTCGGCAAATGGAAGGGAGCGGCGGGCGCGATCAACAAACCGACGAATCGCCGCTCGTCGAAGCGGCCGCCAAGGCGCACGCCATCACCGAATTCCTGCGAGCGAACAAGGTCGAGGCCTATGAATTCCACGATCGCGGTTCGAGC
>Ga0182024_10023933_pt1 | contig 10895 bp, 10 predicted proteins | sample P32metaG_FD_120480 | JGI IMG/M metagenome (GOLD analysis project Ga0182024, IMG submission 120480) | Permafrost microbial communities from Stordalen Mire, Sweden - P3-2 metaG (Illumina Assembly) | ecosystem: Environmental > Terrestrial > Soil > Wetlands > Permafrost | place: Sweden: Stordalen... | reverse complement strand
TACACGACCGATCTGCGCGGCATCGCGGGCGGGCACGGGACGTTCTCCGCGAGCTTCGACCACTTCGCCGAGCTGCCGGCCAACCTCGCCGCGAAGGTCCTCGCCGGCTGAGCGCCAGGGCCTACGCTGGGCTCAGGCGGACGCCGGCCCGTCGGGGCCCGCCAGCCACTCCTCGAAGGTCGGGCCGACGAGCAGCCCATCGGCGGCGGGCAGCAGCGCGCCCGTGCGCACCGCGCGCCCGATGGCGCCCGGCACCGGCACCGCGAGCACCGACGAGCGACGCCCGGTGCGCTCGAGCACGGCCCTGGCGAGCGCAGGGAAGTCCCGCGCGGGTGCGGGACCTGCCACGTCGGGGAGACGACCACGGAACGGCCCGGACGCGACCGCGTCAATGAGTGCCGTGGCGACCGACCTCGCCGCGACAGTCTGGACCCGCAGCGTGGGCACGACCGCGACGGGGCCGAACGTCGACCGGCGCAGGACCTGCCCGGGGAACTCGTGGAACTGCGTCGCGCGCACCACGGTCGTGTTAACGGGACCGTCGAGGTGCAGGCGCTCCTGGGTGACCTTCGCCCCGTAGTAGCCGAAGCCGCCCATGCGGTCCACGCCCACGATCGAGACGACCACGAGGTGCGCGACCTTCTCTCGAGTCGCGGCGGCCTGGAGGTTGCGCGCGGTCGACTCGAAGAACCTCACGGCCGGCCCGCCACGAACGGTCTGCACGTTGGTCACGTCGATCGCGGCGTCCGCGCCCTGCAGCGCAGGGGCGAGCCCGGTTCCCGTCACGAGGTCGACACCGCTCTGCCTGCTGAGCGCCACGACGTCGAACCCACGCGATCGCGCCTCTTGCACGACGTGGCGTCCGAGCACCCCGGCGCCCCCTAGGACTGCGACGCGCATCACGCCTCCCGCTCGTGGACCCCCCGATTTTATGCCGGGAGCACCTCGGAGGTCAGCTTCCGTGCGTCGTCGTCGTCCGGGGCCTCGCGGCGCGCCGCCCCGGCCCGCAGGACCGGCACGATGGTGGCGCACAGGGTTGCCGCCGAGACGAGCGCGCCGGCCACGATGATCGAGCGCGGCGCCACGGCGAGCAGGAGCAGGCCGCCAGCGGCGAGCGCGAGGATCTGCGCTGCGCTGACCGTGCCCTGGATCGCCGAGAACACTCGGCCTCGGATGTCGTCGGTGCAGCTGGTCGTGATCATCACCGACGCGTTGACGTTGACGATCGCGTTCGCCGCCCCGACGACCATCAGCAGCGCCGCCGCCTGCCACAGCTGGGTCGTGAGGCCGAACCCCCCGATGCCGAGGCACAGCACCGTGCAGCCGACCACGAACGGCCGCTCGGGGCGCGGGAAGCGAGCCGCGATCCGCCCGGAGAGCGACGCGGCGACCAGCATGCCGCCGCCGAAGCACAGGCCGAGGAGCCCGTAGCCGCGCGGGCCGGCGTGCAGCGCCGTCGTAATGAAGTAGATCTCGACCACGTTGATGACGCCGAGCGCGAGCACGAAGAGCGTGAGCAGCGCGAGCAGCGAGCGGATCACCGGGTGGCGCAGCACCACACGCACGCCCGCGAACGCCTCGCGCATCGAGAACCCGCCGTCCGCGGCACCCGCGGGCACCCGGTCGATCCGAAGTACGAGCGGGATGGCCGCGAGCGCGACGAAGGACACCGCGTCCACGAGCAGGGGGACGTGGAACCCGTAGGTCGCGACCAGGAAGCCGCCGAGGAACGGCCCGGCAAGGCCCGCGCACGCGACGAAGCTCTGCAGCATGCCGATCGCCCTCGGGAGCTGCGACGTGCTCACGAGTGAGGGCACGAGCGCCTGCCAGGCGGGCGACGACACCGCCGTCCCGCACGCGAGCAGCGCGATCAGCGGGACCAGCAGGACCGACGGCGACCAGGCGAGGGCGACGCAGATCCCGGCCTGGGCGATCGTGACGAGGACAAGGAGCGGCCTTGTGCGCACCCGGTCGACGAGCAACCCGGCGAACGGTGCGAGAACGAGCAGCGGGACGGCACCCGCGATCAGGATCGCCGCGACCCCGAAGTGGCCGAGCTCGGCCTTGGCACGGAACGCCATCGCGAGGAGGGCGACCTCGTCGCCCAAGAACGACACGCTCCGGCCGACCGCGACGGCCCGGACCGTGCGAGGGAGGCGGTCCTGACCAGAAGATGTGAAAGGCATGTTTCGAAGTATATCTTTCATATTCGCTGCGTCAAGGTCTAGGCTCAGTTTTGTGCCCGAGGCAGTCGACGACGCGGTGGAGCTGACCGACGCGAGGGCGATCCGCGCGATGGCCCATCCCGCCAGGCTCATCGTGATTGACCGGCTTTACGACGACGGGCGACCCCTCACCGCCACCCAGGCAGCCGAGCTCGCCGGCACGACCGCGAGCGCCATGAGCTACCACCTCCGAGCCCTCGAGCGAGCCGGGATCGTCCGACGCGCCGAGTCCGGCGACGGGCGCGAGCGGCCGTGGGTTCGCGCCGCGAGGGACATCCGGATCCGCCCCAGCGCGCCCCGGTCCTCTAGGGCCGTCGCCTCGGCCACCGGCGCGGTGCTCTCGATGGCGATGGACATAAGCAAGCAGCGGCTCCTTGATTCGGTGGAGCGCGCCACGTCGGACCACCGCAAGGCAAAGCAGCCCCTTGACGCCGTGACGTCCTTCGGGAGCAAGACATTGGTCGTCACCCCCGACGAGGCCCGGGACCTGCTCAAAAGGATCTTCGAGCTCCTCGAGCCACTCAGTGCCGAGGTGCGCTCCGAGCCGCCGGAGGGCGCGAGCCGGCTCGCGCTCTTCATCGGCGCGGCACCGGACCCGGACGTACTCGGCACCCCCGCCAAGCCCACCACCACAAGGAGCTGACCATGCAATTCAGTGTCTGGCCGAACGCGAGTCGGCCCTTCGAGGAGACCGCCGACGTGGTCGCCCTGTGCGAGCGGCTCGGGTGGCACGCGGCCTACGTCGCAGACCACTTCATGCCGAACGGTCCCGACGCCACGCCGTTGCGAGGCGACGTGCTCGAGGCACTCGCGACGCTGTCGGGCTGGGCGGCGAGGACTTCGAGGATCCGCCTCGGCACGCTCGTCGCCTCCGCCACGTACCGGCATCCGGCCGTCTTCTCCAAGGCGATCGCCACGATCGACCAGGTGAGCGGTGGCCGGGTGATCGCGGGGCTCGGCGCCGGCTGGCAGGTCAATGAGCACGAGAGCTACGGCATCGAGCTCGGCAGCATCACCGAGCGGATCGATCGCTTCGCCGAGTACGTGGCAATCGTCGCTTCGATGCTGAGCAAGGAGACGACGACGTTCGAGGGTTCCTACTTCTCACTGCACGACGCCCCATGCGACCCGCGTCCAGTGCAGTCGGACTTGCCGATCCTGCTCGGGGTTCGCGGCAGGCGCCGCACGATGCCGATCGCCGTGCAGCACGCCAGGATCTGGAACGCGTGGTGCTCGCCCGCGTCGCTCGCCGAGTGCAACGAGGCCCTCGACGCGCACTGCGAGTCGATCGGCCGGGACCCCTCGACGCTCTCGAGGTCGACCCAGGCGCTCGTGTACCTGAGCCAGGACCAGGCGTGGCTCGCGTCGCACCGGGACCAGAGCGGCGGCAACCCAACGATCGTCGGCACACCCCAAGAGGTCGTGGACGTCGTGGCGGCGTACCGCGACGCCGGGTGCGACGAGCTGATCGTGCCGTGCTTCACGCTCGGCGACGCGGCGCGAACCCTTGACACGCTTGAGCTGTTCAGCCAAGAGGTCGCCCGGCACTTCCCGGAATGAACTGCTCCGTTGATGGTCTATTAACGCGCCACGCAGCTCGTCGACGTTTGGTTGACGCTCGGGTTGCGAGATTGGTCCCATGGGACAATTTCTGGCAATCGGCGGCATCGTGCTCGCAACGCTCGCGATGCTCGGGCTCATCTGGGCACTGGACCGCATATGAGCTGGACGCAGGGCCTCCTGCTCGGCGTCAGTGTGCTGCTCTTCTTGTACCTGGGCTACGCCATGATCAAGCCGGAGCGCTTCTAGATGGCCTTTGCGCTCTTCATCCTCGCCCTCGTCGTGTGCCTCGGGCTGTGCTGGCGGTTCCTCGGGGCCTACATGGTGGCCGTCTTCGACAACCGGCTCTCCTTCCTCGGCTTCATCGAGCGTCCGATCTACCGGCTCTTGGGCACGGACAAGGACGTCGAGCAGTCCTGGAAGCGCTACGCGGGCTCCATGGTCGTCTTCAGCGGCGTCACGGCGCTCTTCACGTACGTGATCCTTGCCCTCCAGGGCCACCTCCCGCTCAACCCTCAGCACTTCGGCGACATCACGCCGGCGCTCGACTTCAACACGACGATCAGCTTCCTCACGAACACCAACTGGCAGAACTACGGGGGCGAGACGACGATGTCGTACTTCTCCCAGATGTTCGGGCTCGAGTTCCACCAGTTCCTCTCGGCAGCCGTCGGCCTGGTGCTCGCGGTCGCGGTCATCCGTGGTTTTGCGAACCGCGGAAAGCCGACGATCGGCAACTTCTGGGTCGACATGACGCGGTCGTGCCTGTACATCTTGTTCCCGATCTCCTTCGTCCTCGGCATTGTCTTCGTTGCCCAGGGCGCCGTCGACACCCTCACCGGCCCCGTCACGATCCACAACGCGCTCACGGGGCTGACCCAGACCATCGCGCTCGGGCCGGTCGGATTCATGGAGGCCATCAAGCAGCTCGGGACGAACGGTGGTGGCTTCTTCAGTATCAACAGCGCCCACCCGTTCGAGAACCCGACGGGGCTCACCAACTTCCTCTCGATTGTCGCGTTGCTCTCGATCCCCTTCTCGCTCACCTACGTGTTCGGCAAGATGGTCGGCCACCTCCGCCAGGGCGTCGCCTTGCTCGTCGCGATGGTCATCCTGTGGGGCTCGCTCATCGGCCTCAACGCGTGGGCAGAGGCGCAACCGAACCCGGCGGTCGGCCACTTCAGCGTGGTTGCCCTCGTGCACGAGGGCAACATGGAGGGCAAGGAGGTCCGGTTCGGCCTCCTGCCGTCAGCACTGTTTGGCGTCTCTTCGACCGTCACGTCCACCGGCTCGGCGGACTACGCCTACGACTCGGGGAACCCGTGGGGCAACTTCTCGCTGCTGAGCGGCATGATGCTCGGCGAGGTCGAGCCCGGCGGTGTCGGCTCCGGGCTCTACACGATCCTGCTGATGGCGGTCATCGCCGTGTTCATCGGCGGCCTCATGATCGGGCGAACGCCCGAGTACCTGGGCAAGAAGATCCAGGCGCGCGAGGTGAAGCTCGCCGGGATCGGCGTGCTCGTGATGCCCATCACCGTGCTCGTGCTCACGGCGATCGCCGTCTCGGTGCACGCCGGAAGGGCCGGACCGCTCAATAGCGGGCCGCACGGTTTCGACGAGATCCTCTACGCCTTCACGTCCCAGGGCAACAACAACGGCTCTGCCTTCGGCGGCCTGGGAGGAAACAACCCGTTCTACAACATCATGGGCGCGATCGCGATGCTCCTCGGCCGGTTCGGGGTCGCCATCCCAGCGCTCGCGCTCGCGGGCTCGCTCTCGAACAAACAGATCGTCCCGGCGAGCCTTGGCACGTTCCGGACCGACAACACGATGTTCATCGGGCTGCTCATCGGCGTCATCGTCATCATCGGGGGGCTCACGTTCTTCCCGGCCCTCGCGCTCGGACCCATCGTCGAAGCGCTCACTCACGGAAAGTTCTTCTAAATGACCAGCACTGCTGCTGCACCCGCGCCGTCCCCGGCCGCCCACGACGCGCCACACGGCGTCGCCGAGCGGCGAAGCCTCTTCGACCGCGAGATCCTCGCCGAGGCGGTGAGGGGCTCGTTCCAGAAGCTCGACCCGCGGCTCGAGATCAGGAACCCGGTCATGTTCGTCGTCTACGTGGGGACGATCGTGTGCTTCTTCTACGCGGTCACCCAGCCGTCGACGTTCACCATCTCCATCACCATCTGGCTGGCGCTGACGGTCCTGTTCGCCAACTTCGCCGAGGCCATGGCCGAGGGGCGTGGCAAGGCCCAAGCCGCGGCGCTCCGGCGGATGCGCTCAGAGACCTCTGCACGTCTGCTCAACGACGACGGCACCGAGACGCTGGTCGCCGCAGCCCAGCTGCACAAGGGCGACCGGGTCGTCTGCGAGGCGTCCGACGTCATCCCCTCGGACGGCGAGATCATCGAGGGCATCGCGTCGGTGGACGAGTCGGCGATCACCGGCGAGTCCGCACCCGTCATTCGCGAGTCCGGTGGCGACCGCTCAGCGGTGACCGGCGGCACGACCGTGCTGTCGGACCGAATCGTCATCGAGATCACCGCCGAGCGCGGCGAGACCTTCCTCGACCGGATGATCATGCTCGTCGAGGGCGCCAACCGACAGAAGACCCCGAACGAGATCGCCCTCACGATCCTGCTCGCCGTGCTCACGATCGTCTTCCTGCCCGTCGTCGTTGTGCTCGTCCCGTTCGGCAACTTCGCGGGCACGAGCGTCTCGATCGTCGTCGTGGTCTCACTGCTCGTGTGTCTCATCCCGACCACGATCGGCGCCCTGCTGAGCGCGATCGGCATCGCGGGCATGGACCGTCTGGTCCAGCGCAACGTGCTGGCGATGAGCGGGCGCGCCGTCGAGGCCGCGGGCGACGTCCAGACGCTGCTGCTCGACAAGACGGGCACGATCACGCTCGGCAACCGGATGGCGTCGCGGTTCGTCCCCGTCGGCGGGCACAGCGAGCTCGAGGTGGCCGACACAGCGCAGCTGGCCTCGCTCGCCGACGAGACGCCCGAGGGGCGGTCCATCGTCGTCCTCGCCAAGGATCTGTTCAACCTCCGTGAGCGCGACCTCGGACCGGATCATGAGTTCGTCCCCTTCACGGCCTTGACGAGAATGTCGGGCCTCGACATGGGGACCAGGCAGATCCGAAAGGGCGCGGCTGACTCGGTGCGGACCTGGGTGCAGAGCCTCGGCGGCTCCGTGCCGCCCGAGCTCGACGGAATCGTCGAGGGCATCGCTCGGTCGGGCTCGACGCCGCTCGTCGTCTCTGACGGCACCGACGTCGTCGGCGTCGTCGAGCTGAAGGACATCGTGAAGCAGGGCATCGCGGAGCGATTCGCCGAGATGCGCGCCATCGGGATCCGCACCGTCATGATCACGGGCGACAACCCCCTCACCGCCGCTGCGATCGCCCAGGAGGCCGGGGTCGACGACTTCCTGGCCGAGGCGACGCCCGAGACCAAGATGCGCCTCATCCGCCAGGAGCAAGAGGGCGGGAAGCTCGTGGCGATGACCGGCGACGGCACGAACGACGCGCCTGCGCTGGCCCAGGCAGACGTCGGCGTCGCGATGAACTCGGGGACGACGGCCGCCAAGGAGGCCGGCAACATGGTCGACCTCGACTCCAACCCGACCAAGCTCATCGACGTCGTGGAGATCGGCAAGCAGCTGCTCATCACGCGGGGGGCGCTCACCACGTTCTCGATCGCCAACGACGTGGCGAAGTACTTCGCGATCATCCCCGCGTTGTTCGCGTCGCTCTACGTGACGACCAAGGGCGTCCCCGGCCCGCTCAACACCCTCAACGTCATGAAGCTGCACAGCCCCGAGAGCGCCGTGCTCTCCGCCGTCATCTTCAACGCGCTGGTCATCATCGCGCTGATCCCCCTTGCACTGCGCGGCGTGAAGTTCCGACCGACGTCGGCGGCCGCGATGCTGCGCAGGAACGTCTGGATCTACGGCATCGGCGGCATCATCGTGCCGTTCATCTTCATCAAGCTGATCGACCTGATCATCGTGGCCCTGGGAGCGTACTGAGATGCAAGCACTCGTTCGATCCATCGTCCTTACCGTCGTCCTCTTCGTGATCTGCGGGGTCGGCTACCCGATCGCCGGATGGGCGCTCTCGCAGGCTGCATTCCACGGCCAGGCAGACGGCTCCATCACAAAGGACGGCTCCACGCTGATCGGACAGCAGTGGGGCATCGCGACGTACGACGCCGCGACCAAGAGCTGCACCATCACGCCCAACCCCATGTGGTTCAACGGGCGCCCGGACGCCGACAACCCGCTGGGCGCGCAGTACCCGGCACCTGCGCACGGGACGCAGTGCCCCGCGCTGTCGGGCTCTTCGACGCAGGCGGACCTTGGGCCGCGCTCCCAGAAGCTCCTCGACGCCGTTGCCGCGAACATCGCGGCGTGGAAGGCCGTCGGCGTGGACGACCCCACTGTGGACCTCGTCACGACGTCGGGGAGCGAGCTCGACCCTGACCTCCTCCCCCAGGACGCCCTGGTCGAGGTCCCGATGGTCGCCAAGGCCCGCGGCATTGCGCCCTCGGTCCTGCGCTCGCTGATCGCGAGGGAGACCGTCAACCCGCAGCTCGGCTTCCTCGGTTCCACCTACGTCAACGTGCTCGCCCTCAACGAGGCGCTGGCGTCGCTCCACTCTTGAGGTGACCCGCCAGCGCGCGAGTGCGACGGGCCGCTGCGACGACGACCCCATCGCCACGACGATCGCCGGGATCAGGCGGCGTCAGCGCTGCGAGCTGGACGCGGCGATCGTGTCGATCGAGGTCTCGGAGCGTCCGACCCTCATGCTCGACGTGACGGTCGGCGACGACACGGGCACCCTCGTATGCACGTTCTTCGGGCGTCGCGAGATCCCCGGCTTTGCCGTCGGACGGTCGGTGCGGATCGCGGGGCGACTCGTGCGGTACCGCGACCGACAGTGCCTGCTCAACCCGGTCTACGAGTTCGCCGGCGACGGCCGAGGGCCAATCGCCACCAGCTCGTAGCCGATGCCGCTGTGCGTGACGAGCATCTCACCGTAGGGTCCGAGCTTCTTGCGGAGCCGGTGGGCGTACACGCGGAGGTAGTGCGCCTCGCTCGAGTACGTCGCACCCCAGACCTCGCGCAGGATCATCTGGTGGGTGCACACCTTGCCCTCGTGGCGCGCGAGGAACGCGAGCAGGTCGAACTCCTTGGACGTGAGCCGCAGCGGATCGCCGTCAGCATTCGCGGTCCGGTGCACGAGGTCGCAGGTGAGCACGCCGACGTGGAGCACCGTCGGTGCTGTCGGTCCGACAGAGGCAGATCGCCGCAACAGCACCCGGAGCCGTGCCTCGAGCTCGGCCATGCCGAAGGGCTTGGTCACGTAGTCGTCCGCGCCCCGGTCGAGGGCGTCGACCTTGCGCTCCTCGCTGCCGAGCGCGGACAGGATGAGGATCGGCACCTCGCTGAACTCACGGATCCGGCCACAGACGGTGGCGCCGTCGAGATCCGGCAGCGAGAGGTCCAGCACGACGACGTCAGGCTGGCGCAGCGACGCGAGCACCACACCGTCGTTGCCAGTACGTGCAGTCACGACGTCGTAGCCACGCGCCTCGAGCCCGATCGTGAGCGCCCGAAGAAGGGCTCGGTCGTCGTCGACCACGAGCACGCGCTCCCCGCTCACCCGGTGCGCTCGTCGAGCTCGGCAATCGGGACCTGGAACACGAAGCTCGCACCGCCGCCCGGCGCGTCGGTGACGACCAGCCGCTGGCCATGAGCCTGCACGAACGCGGTCGAGATCGCGAGGCCGAGTCCGGCGCGTCCGCTGCCGGCATTGCGGTCGAGCATGTGGAAGATTCGCTCGCGATCCTCCTCGGGGACGCCGGGTCCCTTGTCGCGGACCGAGACCTCGATCAGTCCGTTGCCCTCGCTCGCAGCCACCGTGATCGGCGTACCGTCAGGCGCGTGCTGCGCGGCGTTGGTGAGGAGGTTCGCGAGGACCTGCGTGATGAGCACCGGGTCGACTTCCACCAGCGGGAGGTCGTCGGGGATCTCGACGGCCAGCACGTGGTGCCCCATCGCGCCGCGTGCCGCGGCGCGAGCCGACGCGACGACGTCGACCAGCGCGAGCGGTTCGCTGCGGATCGCGAGCGTTCCAGCCTCGAGGCGTGCCATGTCGAGCAGGTTCGCCACCAGCATCGCGAGATGATCCGACTGGTCCTCGATGGTCTCGAGCAGCTCAGTGTGATCCGAGGAGGACAAAGTCAGTCCTGGCTCGCGCAACGTGGAGACGGCGGCTTTGATCGACGCGAGCGGCGTCCGCAGATCGTGGGAGACAGCTCCCACCATGGCGCTGCGCCACCGATCAACCTCTTCGAGGAGGTCGGCGCGAAGCGCCTGCTCGCGCAATCGGCTGCGCTCGATGGCCAGGGCGGCCTCGTTCGCGAAGGTGCCGAGGAGCTGTCGCTCGAACGCCGTCAGCGTGGCGCCCGCGACGACGAGCTGACCGACAGGACGCTGGACGGCGGTAAGCGCGACGCGTCGGACGTCGCCCGGGGCGCCGACGAGCGCCATCGACTGAGTTGCGCCGGACGGCCCAAGCGCGTCGGCACGCTCCTCGTCGCCGATCGGCTCGCCCGCCGTCGCGGCGATCGTGAGCTCCCCTTCGACCGGCAGGAGCAGCGCCACCCATCGGGTGCCGAAGGTCTCGTGCACGATGGTGACGACCAGCGTGAGCAGCTCGTCGAGGGTCTGCTCTCCGATCAGGTGCTCGGAGACCTCGAACAGCCGCCGGATCGCCTCGGTCCGGAACGTCGCGTCGCGGCGAGCGAGCTGCTGGACCTCCACCAGCCTCGCGACGATGAGCACGACCACGAGGTAGACCCCAAGCGCCACCCAGTCCTGCGCGCTGCCCACGGTGAGCGTCCCGTAGGGGGGGATGAAGAACCAGTCGTAGACGAAGAAGCCCAGGACGGCGGCCCCAACGCCGGTTGCGAAGCCGCCCATCGAGACCCCCACGATGACCGGAACGACGAGGACGACGGCCGCGGTGGCGACGGCGAGGTGCGGCCGCGCCGCGTACATCACCGCGGTCGTGACGGCCATCGTCGCCAGTGCGGC
>Ga0182024_10023932_pt1 | contig 10896 bp, 18 predicted proteins | sample P32metaG_FD_120480 | JGI IMG/M metagenome (GOLD analysis project Ga0182024, IMG submission 120480) | Permafrost microbial communities from Stordalen Mire, Sweden - P3-2 metaG (Illumina Assembly) | ecosystem: Environmental > Terrestrial > Soil > Wetlands > Permafrost | place: Sweden: Stordalen... | reverse complement strand
GCTCGATTACGAGCCGTTATGTTCATGCGGCCGACGCGGTGCTCCTTGGGGCTGCCGATGCGGTGGCGCGGCGAACGATGGAACTGTTGGGCGAGAGCGCTCTGGCCGCGGAGGTGATTCCGTTGCGGGCGGCGGTATGAGCAGCAAACCTGATCCTGCCAAGTCGCTCAAGCGCGAGCTCCAATTGGCGCTGGAGGTCTTGCAACGGATAGAAGGCACGCCCTACTCGATCGATCTTGAGCACATATGGCCGGATTACGTGCCGGCTAGTCTCGACCCCTTCGCTGACTCCGCCGCCTCAGGCCCGGTGCCCCTTTCGACTGGTCCATTCACGCCCGAAAAGGTGGTGGCCCTACTTCGTGGCGGAGTCCTGAATGAGAATGCGCTATTGCCGCGACCGACCGACCCCACGATCGCTTATCTGGCGAATGCCCTAAATGCAATTTGGTCGAGCGCGCAGTCCGCGCCAGCGTGGCGCGAAAACCAGGAGAGGCTCCGCAAGATCGAAGATGCGATCCGCGTTCTCACCGAGATTCTGCCGGAGCATCGAGCGGTTTTCACTAGTACTCCCTTTGGGTTGTCGGAAGCGGATGCGCGAGACGACCTCGCTGCGTTCGACGCGCTTGTAACCGCCGCGCGTGCCGCCCGCGAGCGCGGTCTGCCGCGAGCAAAAACCGTGTTCATTGAGACCGTGCCGACTGAGGAGTGGAGGCATTTCGCAGAATACCTGATGGCGATCTTCCAATTTTCTGTACCCAAGCAGCCCAAGGCTGCAGCCTATCGGTTCATCGCGGCGGTCACGCCCGATATCTCCGGCGAACATACGACTTCTTCAGCCGTCGAAACGGCTTTTAAGAAAAAGAGTTTTGTCAATAGGGGCAACCGCGCGGACTGATTGCCCCCGGGGCAAACGCCGAGGCGCGTTGCCCCTAATGACCAAAGATCGCAGTGCATCCAAGGTTGCCATCGCAATCAACCAACTGCGATGGATTTAAAATGATCTCAACCCAAATCAGCCCTGACGCACTGCTGCGGCGCAAGCAAGTAGCTGAGGCACTCACTTCAGCTGGCTTCCCTGTCGCTCCTGCTTCGTTGGCCACCATGGTCTGCCGCGGCGGAGGCCCGCCGTACCGGACGTTCGGACGCGTTGTTCTCTACAAGTGGGGCGATGCGATCGAGTGGGCCGAAGCACGTATGACGGCACCCCGTCGTTCGACCTCCGAAGCGGATGCCGTGAAAGACGGCAGGGCTGCGGAGGTATGATGCAATGGCAAAAAATCGAAACCCCGCAGCCGAGGACGTGGCAAGCAGGGCTCCGCTAGTTGACAATTCGGCAAGAGCAATCGGTATCGGGAACAACGTCAACGCGGGGAATCCTCAATCGGAGGCGGCTTGGCGCGGCGTGGCTGTGTCGTCATGAGCCCGATGTTCACCGAGCAGTCGCGGCAAATGTGTCGGGATCCGCACTGCCGCTCCAAGCTTGCTTCGCCGGTCACCAATGAACGCGAGGCCTTTTGCGCACGCGGCTGTTGGAAACGATTTTATCGTTCTCGGTGCCTCGCGTGCGAACAGCCGAAAACCGGAAATCGGCAACTTTGTGACCGACGTAAGTGCATCCGCGATTTAAGGGCATTGCAGAGACACAAAATGCTCGGAAGGTATCATACATCGTCTGCCGTCGAATCGATTCAAGAAAGCCTTGATTTTATTGGGGTCGAAACGGCCCTCAAACCCGGTCGAGCCTGGCGCCACGTCGCCGGCCCGAAGCTAGACCCCGCCGCGATACGGGCGAGCCTATCGATGGATCGCGAGACGACCGCGCGGGTCGACCGCGCCAACCGCACCTTCTGGCGCGAAACCAACGCCAAAGCCGAAGAGTCGGCGCTGGTCCGGCGCCATGATCCACCCATTAACGTGACAGGCGGATACCGGTTTCCCGGCGCGCCTCAAATCGATCGCGGGCTGGCCACGCTGCCGGCAAGGACCAACGACCTCGCCGAAACGGCGAACGCGGCGCCGATACCGGAGACTACGTCATGACCGCAACCGTCCTTCCATTTCCTGTAAACCTTCGACGGGACTTCATTGCCAACCGGGCCGAACGGAAGGCCTTCATGAAGAGCAAGTCCGCCGGCCGCTATTTGACTTACCAGCTGCAGGTCCAGGCCGAGGCTATGCGCCGGCGCGGAGTCGTCACTGACGTGATCCAGCGTGAGCTCAAGAGCATGGAGGAGGCGGTCCGCCGCGAATTTCTCCAAAGGGCTGGTGAGGCATGAGCCGAGACATGCGTCATCTCGGCGAGCACGAGCGCGCGACAAAATCCCGTACCCGGCTATCCGCGACTTTTGCACCGTGGCGTGAGACGTGCTGATGGACGCGCACGTCGATGAAAAGCCTTGGCGCCTTGAAAGAAAATACGATGGGATGTCCGATTTCGCAGCCGCAGCAAGTTGGAGCGCCGCACAGAGATGTCGCGAAGAAGACCATTCGGTTGAGCGGGAGCCGCCCTCATCTGTTCGCGATGAGCCGCCCCCGCCAACAAGCCTTGCGGATTATGGCCTATCGCCCGACGCTGAGCCCTATTTTGCACGGCCGACATCGGCGAGGGCTCCAGCGCTCAAACTAACCTACTTCGACGACTGCGGCGCGTTCGCGCAAAAGCGGTGGATCCTGAAAGGCATCATTGCCCGCGGCGAAACATCCGCTTGGATTGCCCCGCCTGCCGCAGGCAAGTCGGCATTACTGACCGAAATTTCCGTGCACTGTGCCGCGCAAATCGACTGGCGCGGCCACCGGGCTAAGGAAGCCTGCGGCGTTGTCATCTTCGCGCTCGAGCGTGCCGACCTGTTTAAGCGCCGTCTGCGGGTCTACCAGCAGCGCGACGGACTGCAGGGCCTACCGATCGCGGTTGCCGACGCGATCATCGATTTGCTCAACCCGAATTGCGTCGACACCATCGTATCAACCGTCCGCGAGGCTGAACTGCAGTTTGGCTGCAGCGTCGGGCTGATCGGCATCGATACCTATGCTAAGGGCATCGCCGCAAGTGGTGGTGACGAGGACAAGGCCCGCGACCAGAACCTCGCGGCCGCCAATCTTCGCAACGTGCACACCCGGCTAGCCGCCCATATCGCGCTCGTCGGCCATACAGGTAAAAACGAGGACCGCGGCGCCCGGGGCAGCAATGCGCACCTCGGGGACGTCGACCTCATGATCCAGATCAGCGGCGACGTCATCAAGATCGCCCAAGTGGTCAAGGCGAACGACCAGCCGGAGCGCACAGTTGCTGAATTCAAGCTGGAAGTCTTCGAGCTCGGCCGCGACGAAGACCACGACCCTATCACTACCGCCATCGTCTCCACCGAACACTTCGAGCAGATCACCCAAGGGCCGACGGTGAAGAAGCCGAAGCTGCCGCAGGTTCCGAAGTCCGCGCTGCATGCCCTGCACGAATGTATCGCGGACGGCCCCGCGCCAATCCCGACCGATCCGCACGTTCCGGCAGGCGTCACAGGCGTCACATTGGACGACTGGCGCGAGCGACTCCTGAAACTCGCCATCATCAACGCGAAAGGCAATCCGCGCGAACAATTCAGGCGTATCCGTGTGACGCTCCAAAACGCAAAGATCATAGGCATTTGGGAGGATTTCGTATGGCCCGTCACGTAGCGTCACATCTAGTCACAGTGCCAGAATGTGACACCGTCCTTCGAGCGTCACGTCACATCCGCCCCCCTATAAGGGGCGGTGTGTATGTGACGCGTGACCTGGAGGCGAGGAAGGGGGAGTTCAAGTACCAAACAACTCATAGCGAGGCGGAAGCCTAAAGCTCCGTATCAACTCGAATTTCAATTCGAGAATAGGAAAGGCCGGGCATGACGCCCGGCCCCTCCATCGCTATCCTAGACGGTGCCAACCAACCTAGGAGCGAACGATGGAAGCGGACTTGCTTAAAAAGATCGAACAGATAGTCAACGATTTCGGCGCGGAACTGACGGCTCAGAAGACGGTTCTCCAGCTTCTTGTCGCTCACATGCTGGTTGTGACGCCGATGCTTGCCGAGGAAACCTTGGTACAATTGAAGGATGATGTGCTGGCGGCTCTAAAGAGGCCGCCACATCTATCGAATCCAGACGAAGATGCCAGAGTTGTAGCGCTCTCAGTACGGCACGGAGAGCGATTTTTTCACGAACTTGCAGCGGCCGTCTCGGCAATGAGAAATAAGCTCGGGCAGAGTGGTCGTCACTGATTGTCATGATGACAAGCGCCTCCGATGCGCGTATAAGGTTCACGCGCGAAGGCGTTCGCGATTTTCTTTCGTCGGCTCGGATGGCAGTCCGGGCCGATTTTCGTCTTATCATTCATTTTCTGATTATGGGAGTCGAGTATGAGCGATAATCGTAAGCGGTTGCGTGCTGAACTATTCAAATGCGCCGCAAAAGGCGAATTTCCAACGTATCATGATATGCTACCACACTTGCAGCCTCGCATTGATGGCGGCTGGCGGCCTGAATGGAGCGACGATCTTAATCAGATTGCGATGGAAGAGCGTTCCCATGGCTATCCCGACATCACATTTATTCTGCATCGCAAGGACTACTATCCGAGCCAGATCGACTTTAAAAAAGCCGATCCGCCAGATAGCGACCAGATCAAAAGCCTTCTGAAAGATACTGACGAAATCATCGCGCTTTATTGCCCTCCGGGCACTCCAAACATATATCGAAGCATGAAGCCGTAATTCGAGGATTTGAGTATTAATGCCCTCCATAGTCGAAAAACTGACCAAGGAACAAGAAGCGCAACGGCGTAAGGATGAACTAGACGCGCCTCAGCTGAAGGCTGAGAAGGCCGTAGAAGATCAAGCTGGCCGCTCCTACTTCGTGTGCCTCGACACTCATGCGCGCGTTCTATCGCTCAATTCAAATGAACCCGCTGAAGTGATCGCACAGGCATCGTTCGCGTCATGCAGGAACGAAAGACAAGGCGTTTTCGATGCGTACCGTGGCCACACAAATTCCTTTAATCCAGAGACGATGATCGCCATGGAGCAGGTATTTCAGCGGCAGTTGTTGCTAGTGGTCATCGAAGCACGCGCCTCGCGTGATGCCCAGCCGGTGCCCGCACCAACCCCGCCCGCACCAACAAAGCGCGGAACGCCGATCTGATGCGGTAACGCACGGTAGTGCACGGTAACGCACGGTATGATGAAGTGGCTTCAAAATCGATTATCCTCGGCGGACCGCAATAACACGATAGGAGCCTACCCGATGGACAACCGCGAGCCACTTCCCCTTCTCTCGGCGACGACCTACGCCTCTTTTCAGCGCCTCCCCGGTTGGGACCTTCCGGGCACATATGCAGGCTGGCAAGCGAAGCACATTAGCATGAAGACCGAACGCGGGAAAGCTGGTCACACAGTGATCGAAGTCCCGGTTGATCGGGATAAGTTTGTCCACTTCTGTGATGAGCGACGGCTACCGTATATCGGGAATAGTCTGCTTAAATTTGCCATTGAAACGGCATTTTCTGGCAACAGCGCAGCGTAACCTTTTCTTCACCCGATCCGGCGACAGTCACGCCCGGCCTTGCGTATCACGGGCCGCCTTTTCGGCAAGGGCGTAACCCCTGCCGCGAAAGCCGTCGCCGATGTCTCAACCACGGCGGCGGCTTTCGTTTTGTTGGGGAGCTACCCCTTGACCGTGGTCGCCATCCGTATATAGCCCGCGCCCGCGATCAACCCGGAGGAGCGGAGCGATGAAAGAAAAGAAGAGCGCGAACGAACTGGAAGCGATGATCATGCAGGAAGTGCAGAAGCATCCCACTGGAGCCGCATCGAAGGTGTAACGATCAAGCAAAGGGATCGAACGGCTACGCATCATGCCAACTGGAGCGTTGCGTTTGCGGCTGATGGTTCCCGCATGGCACCGGGAGAGGCGTTTCAATTTGCAAGAGAACTGGCCTCGCAATTCGATCTAGCCTGAAAGGGGGGCTTGATCCATGAAAGCGATTGGATGGTTGATCGTTATTGCTGGCGCGCTCATCGCGCTAAGCGGCGTCCTCGTCCTAGTCGGGCAAGGCATCGGATGGCTTGATACCGGGCATTGGACAAAGATCGGCATGGGCGTGCTGTGGACCGAACGGCCTTCCACAAACATGGTCGGGCTTCAAAAGATTTATGATTGGTTCTTTGACTTGTGTCCCTGAATCTGCAGGCTCTCAGGCATTGCGTCCTTGATAAGGTCGAGCGACTTTGAGAATTGCGTCTCCTTCTGGGCAGCCTCAAGCGATGCGAGGGTTTTAGGCGGCGCTTTGATTAGTCTTGCGACGCGGATAATCTCTCCAATGATCGAGACCCGCTGATCTTCGACCACTCGTCGATAGTAAACGAATGCTCCGATCCCTAAACCTTGGCTCTCGCATCGTCGACCTTTCATGAATAGATCGCGATTGTGCTCAAACATTTTGAGAAGTCTGGGCGGTGTGATGGGACCAAAAGGGGGCATCTCGCCGTGCTTGTAGCATTCGCCTTCTGGCTGCACAGGTTCAGCTCTAAGATAGATCGAATACATCTTCAGAGTTATGCGACAATTTGAGCACACGTAAGTCAGGAAAGTTGAAAGGTCACCTTCGCCGTCCTTGATGTGTCTGTTGCCGTCCTTAAAGGGGAAATACCTAAGGCCACCGCATTCCTCACAATGCAATTGAAGTGGCGGGACACTCACCTGCCACAGCCGACCGCCCCCTTGATATTTTATTTCGGTCATCAAGTCGGAAATCTTGACCATCGTGCCGGGTGGTTTCGCTTGCAGAAACTCTGCAAACGTCATCGCCTCTGCGGGCGGTGGCTTCGTTCCTTCGACCGGAGTCTCACTCATTTCGGGTCACTATCTTTTGCCCCTCTTCGCTGGCTTGTGTGGCTCGGGATCGTTTTTTTGGTCGTCCATGAGACGTGCAGCCATGCTTTTAATATCCGCCTTCGTCGCGTCTTCGGGGTGCTTCATAAAATGCGAAGCCTTTTTCACGATAGTCGGAATGGGCTTTTGTTTCTCGGCCAATTGAACCTCCCTACCGATGATTGTGTGGCGCATAGAGTGTTCCGCAACCTGAGCGGGCGCGCAAGGGGTGTCCCATCGATTGCGACGACCGCGAGCGGGCCTGATCGATAGATTTGGGCGCCACGGCCAACCTGCCCCGGCCCTAGCGGCTTTCCCGCCGATCGATCGGCGGGAGAATGCCGATCATGTCCCCTCGCATCGTCCAGCTTCCCCTTCCCGGCCGCGACCGCAGGCATTATGTTCGCGAGCTGCGCGCCGCCAAACAGCGTGCATCAATTCATCGGCGGGCCGGCCGGGCCGTCGCCGTCGATCGGAGCCAGCATCGAGACTGGCCGCGAGCTGCTTGAAGTGCCGTCGCTGCCCGCATGAGAGCCTGGTCGACCTGATCGAAGTGCTCTGGCCGCGGGAAAAGCCGGTGCATACCCCGATCGGGCTTCGCAACCCAGTGCGGCCGATCGAACGACTACGGACGTCTCCTCGGCGCGGAGATCCATGATTGCCTGCAATGAAAGCGGCAGAAACTATCGATCGGACGGACTAACGGTTTTGCGAGGTCGGCGAATTATTCGGTGGCGCAGCCTCTCGACGACCGCGCGCTGAGCTTCGATCACAGTGATCAACTCAAGCGCTTCCGCTGGCGAAATGTCCCCGTCAGCGATAGCTAAGGGAGCCGACTTTCCGCAGCGTCGTGAATTCTCTGCAGGCGTTCATAAGTGCGCCAGTGAAGGCCTTTCGGCTTATCCGGAAACGGATCGCATAGATTGGGGCTGCCACCAAGCCGCACCCGGATCTTCATGGCTCTGGCGATGTCGCGGTGGAATGCCGACTCAGACTGACTGGCGTAAGCCAGGCGGTGGCAGTGACGACAGGCGAAGATAGGACTTCCACCAAGATAGATCTTGGCCACGCGGCGCCCGCAGCGCACTCCGGCGACTAGCGCGGTACAGATGAACCAAGGGCGCTGGCCGCCCAGCGCACACGCCGTCCACGCGATCGGAACATTCTGTTCGACGAGCCTCCAGTCGAGGCGCTCTGCGGACTTAGACTGAAACCGCAGGATCACGAAGTTAGGCTCAGTGCGTATGTGGATGCTCCCGTAAGGCTCGTCTCCAAATCTCCAGGAGATGGGAAACGATTGGCAAGTCAGAAGACGGCCTTCCCGGTGCAATTGCCGGACGTCGAGAGATTGGCAGTTTTCACAGGTGGTACGGCCGCCGCGACTGCGGGCCATCAGAAGCCTCCTCGATAATCGAAATCGTTTGGCAAATCCGGACCGCCGTCATTTGTTGTTTGGTGATTGTTTTTCATCAAACCTGACCGAAAAGGATCACGTGCAAAGCGCCGGGACGGTCATCAAGAGCGGGGCGACTCAAGCCGTGCACCGGTCGCTTGCGAGGAATGACGCGGGGCCGGATGACCCCGACCCCGCGCCTCGCTAAGAAACAAATATGTCCGATACTGAGCAACGATTAAAGTCTCTAGAGAAGCGGTCACCGGTTGATGCGGAACGTTGGGAAGCTTTACGGGGAGACCTCAATGGATCATGTCCATCATCGACTCCATCGGAGCGGCTATTGCTGTGGCAATAAGCCACTTCACTGATCGCCATTCGACTACGTGAGACAAAGCATCAATCGCCATCGGTTTTTACGGTGCCGATTGCATCTAGGAACCGACGGTCATGCGACGAGCAGCGATTCACCGCTCAAAGCCATCAACACACCCAAGACTATCCCAGGAGCAACCTGCTCGTCGTTGATTTTTGATTGATTGTTTTTCAAATCTTTCAAAATTGTAAAAATAGTAAACGGGGTCGGTGATCGAGGGGAAGCCGACGGTCTGGTATCTCAGTCCCGTTGAGTTCGAGCGGAAAGTGGGATTAGCTTAACGTGCCGTCCATTGAACCGGCAGCATCTCGGTTTGAGATTGCTTTTTCTCGATGAAGCGCTTTGATTGCTCGGGATCGTTCCGGCTTACGTTCTGATTTTTAAGTCAAAGTTCTATCCCGTAGAGTTGATTGCATTTCCTGCATCGAAATTTGTCGATGCGCGCATTATCGCTCGGAATTGGTGTTATCGGGGTATGTAGCTCGTGAGTGAGCCAGCATCGCGGACAATATGTGTCCAATCCCGACGACGGAATAAAGCGGCTCGCGCGGTCGAGCGCGAGCCGCGCTGCCTCAAGTTTGCTCTCTATCTCACGTTTGCGCACCTCTATATCGCGGAGCTCTGTCTCCAACTGCGGAGCGTTTCCGGCCATCGAGCGCGCAAAGTCATGCAAATATTCAGCTATGGCCGCCTTGGCCAGCGCTTCAACTACACCGTAAACGTAGGTTGGTTCGTCGAGAAGGTTTGAGCTATCGATTGCGCGTTGTTTGCAAATCGCAAAAACTTCGGTGATCACGTCGTTGTTGTATCCATAGATGGCGGTCTCGCCGAGCTTTTCTACCTTGCGACGTAGAGCGGTCTTGGCTTCTTGTTTCACGCAAGCATGGAAATAGTCTTGTCCGGAGGCAGAGCGCGCCGCCTGACACGTCAGCAAGGCAATCACGGCTGCGGTCGCCAGCAAAACATGCTTCATGGTTGTGATGCTCCCCGCTGGCAATCGTAGCGGAGCCTATCGGGTGCGCAAGCGTTTCATGCATCAAAGCTTAGCTGGCCTCTTTTGAGGCTGGCGGCACTAGGTGGCGGACACCGCCGTAAAGTGCAGCAGTTCTGGAAACTGTCGTTTTAGGCGCGCTAAATGCCGCTTGTGAAACCAAGCACCTCCGCCAATTAGATTGTTGGTGCGAAGCCGCTCTTGGGTCTCCGGCCATCCTGCCAATAGCCACTGCACCACCTTCCTGCGGTTTTTTTCATATTGTTCTCGGTTCTTTTCGGAGAGGCTTCTAAAAAATGGATTGCTGAGTTCTTCGAAGACAGTGGTCATAAAAAGGGTTTTACATGCACCGCAGTGCAACGACCACGCGGCGGGCGGTCCGCCAAAGGTGGCAGGACCCCTGTCCTTGACTTGGGCCGTGGCGGTCTCGCCACACACTCTGCATGCCACACGCGGCCCGCAAGCAAGATAGCCATATCTTTGCGAAACGATAAGTATCATCGGGCGACCGAGAGCTACGCGCGTCCAGAATATAACTGCGAAGGCACCACAGGCAAAGCCGGTTCTTAGGGTGCAAAAATCAAGAATTCTGCACCCCCAAAAGGCCATTGATAGACAACGGAAGTCGGATTTCAGTTTTGCGTTTAGTTTTCCGGCGGTGCATGGGGCGCGTTCACCGCAGGCGCGTGGTACGTTCGTGGTCAACTGCCGTGGCAGTGAACTTCTCAATGTAGGCTTTCGATTTTCCGAATTAAAATTCCCCGCACTTTTTCTGGCGTCTCGACCTCCTGAGCGGTCGCTGAAAGCGGCTTAAGGACCCATGACGTTTTTGGTTAATGCGCCGTTTACCATGGCTACCCCCTATCTCGCTGAGGTTGTATTCTCGCCTTAATCTCCTATGGATCGGATCCAGTTGCCGATTACCGGCGCGCGGCCAGCTATGTCGATCGCATCCTCAAGGGCGAAAAACCGGCCGACCTACCTGTACAGGCGCCTACCAAGTACAAACTGATAATCAACCTGAAAACTGCGAAGGCAAGCAACCTGACCATCCCGCCGTCTCTGCTCGCCACAGCCGATGAAGTGATCGAGTGAGGATGCATTTTGCTGCGGTGCATGAGTCCGGAAGTGGCAGTGCGCCCCGAAGGCGCGGATCACTAGTGGAGGAAGATTCCACCCAGAGAGTTGTCGATAGATCTGGTAGCTGACGAGCGGTTCGGCCGGGTAACCGGCAGGGCTG
>Ga0182024_10023931_pt1 | contig 10896 bp, 11 predicted proteins | sample P32metaG_FD_120480 | JGI IMG/M metagenome (GOLD analysis project Ga0182024, IMG submission 120480) | Permafrost microbial communities from Stordalen Mire, Sweden - P3-2 metaG (Illumina Assembly) | ecosystem: Environmental > Terrestrial > Soil > Wetlands > Permafrost | place: Sweden: Stordalen... | reverse complement strand
GTGGTTTCGGCCAGAAAAATGTCGTCTTCGGCGGCATCCGCTCGCCTCCGTGAGCCGTCCGGGCGATCTGGGAAACAGTCGCGGGCCGGCAGAAGACCGCGGCGTTCGCCTCGCCTGTCCTCACTGCCAGCAGGGCGTGGGCGATCTCGTGCTCGTACGTAAGGTCGTGCTGGGGCAACCCGGCGAGAGCCGCGTCGATGCGGCTCGAGTCGAGGTCGTAGCCCGCGGCTGCTCCCGTGGCCCGCGGCTTGACGAGCCAGCAGCCGGACGCGGTTACGATCGCGAGCGCGCCCACCTCCGCCATCTCGGAGAGCAGTTTGGGCCCCTCGGCCGCTGTGGGCCTTAGTTCGAAGCTGGTGGCGAGGGCACCTACCAGGTCGAAGCCTGCCGGCAGCCCGGATACGACCCGGTGGATTGCCATGACTTGGAGCTGTTGTTCGGAGAGCTCCACCACCAAGGCGAGCACCGCGTCATATCCAGCCGACCTGGCGCCCCCAGGCTCGTCCCCGGGCTCGCCGGCGCCCGCGTCGCCACCTGTCGCCCGCCGTTCGGCCTGGTACGCCAGCGCTGTCTCGTAACGGTGGTGCCCGTCGGCGACCAGCAACGGGCTGGCACCGACCAGCTTGGCCACAGCATGGTGGGCAGAGGGGTCGGTAACCGGCCAGATCTCGTGCAGGGTCCCTTCGTCGTCGCGAGCGCTTATTACGCCCCCGCTGCTGTCGGCCTGGTCGAGCGGTACCGGCCCAAGCGCGCCGGCGAGCCCTGTCTCCGAGGACAGGCACCAGATCGGCGACGTATTGGCGTGCGTCGCCCGGATCAGCTCCAGGCGGTCGCTCTTGGCCTTGGGCGTCGTGTTCTCATGGGGCAGGATGCCTTTGCCCGGCGGTTCGAGCACCAGCGCCCCGATCACGCCCAGTGTGTGCCTCGGCTCACCACTGGGCGCCACGTAGCTCATGCGGTAGCCGTACAGGGCCGGCTTGTGTTCGCGGACGAGCGCCCGGCTAGCCTGCCAGCCCTGGAGGAGCCGGGCAGCTTCGGCATAATGCCCGTTGGGCAGCTCTACCCGGACGACGTTGTAAGGGCTGCGCGCCAAGAGAGCCACACGCTGCTCTTCGGTGATGATGTCGTATGGCGGGCAGATGACGACGTCCACGGAGCCGACCACCGGCACGCCGGGGCGCAGGCCAGCAAAAGGCAATAGCTGTGGCATGGCTCCTGACTAGCAGCATGAGCCGGGCCGGGCAACTCTGCGAGCCGTGCCGAGCCCACGTGCCGCGTGCCCTCGGGAACGGCTCGCCTCAGTGCGGCTCGCCCGGAGATGGACTGTCCGCAGGACGACTGTCCGCAGGCGGCCTGCCAGCAACACGCCTCGCGGGCGACGGTCGGTATCTTGGAGGGGTGAGACAAATGGCTGCCCGAACCGGTGCACGTTGGAACTGAGCGGTCCGATCTGGGGGACGTCCCCCGAAGGCGACCAGCCGGGCTGGCCATCTGCCGCAGCTCCGTCCCAGGAGGCCCCGCCGGGCGGGCCGCAAGGGCCCCCGCAAGCAGACTGGTGGCCGGAGCAGGTGAACGGCCACGGTACGTCGCCCTGGGCGACTGAACGCACGCCGGTCCCGGCGCACCCGGCAGGCAGGGATGGGCCAGCTCGCCCCGGCGGGCGCGGCAAGCCAATTCCCGCTGGGGCGGACAAACCGAAGAGCACACTGAGGCGCGTGTGGGAGCGCGTGGTCGGCACCCTGGTGGCAATCGGCGCCTTCCTGGCCAAGTTCGGTGCGCTGCTGATCAAGCTCAAGTACATCGGCCTTGTGCTGTCCATGCTTGTTTCCATTGCTGCGTACTCGCTATTTTTTGGCTGGACTTTTGCTGCATGCTTTGTCCTTTTGATCTTCGTACATGAAATGGGCCACGTAATAGAGCTACGCCGACAGGGCGTGCCGGCAACTGCGCCGCTTTTTATCCCGTTCCTGGGCGCCTTTGTCGGGATGAAAGGGAGCCCACGCAGCGCTTTCCAGGAAGCCCTCTCGGGGCTCGCCGGTCCGTTGTTCGGCACGGCAGCCTCGGTGGTGGTGGCCTTTTGGGCGAACGCGACCGGGTCGAAGTTCTTGATGGCATTGGCCTTTGTCGGCTTTTTCATGAACATGTTCAACCTTTTGCCGATGCTTCCCCTCGACGGCGGGAGAGCCGCCGCCGCTTTGCACCCCGCGATCTGGCTCGCCGGTCTCGTCGGCCTGATCGTCTGGGAGGTCCTTTACCCGAGCCCGGTGATACCGATCATCCTCATCCTCGGTGGCTACGAGCTGTGGAGACGATGGAGGTACCGCAACAGCCCGGCTTCGCGCCTGTACTACTCGTTGCTTCCCCAGCAGCGCCTTACCATCGGCGTCATGTACCTCGCGCTGGTCGCGGTGACGGTGTACGGTTCGCACGCGACGTACGTTGCTCGCAGCTTCAAGTGGTAACCCGTCGCGCTGCGCGCATTGCTGCGTGACCCGTTCAGGGCAGCCGGCGGACCGGGAGTGACATGGGCGCTGGATCTCGACGGAGTTGTATGGCTCGCTGGGCACGCGATACCCGGATCGGCCGAGGCAATTAGCGAGCTGCGTTCGGCCGGCGAGCGCGTCGTGTTCCTCACCAATAACTCGGGGCCGCTCGTTGCAGGCCACGTCGAGGCGCTCGCCAAGGTCGAGGTGCAATGCGCTCCCGAGGACGTCGCTACTTCGGCCCAGGCGGCCGCGTCGATGCTGAGCCCGGGTAGCCGGGTTGCCGTGGTCGGCGGCGAGGGGATCCTCGAGGCGCTGGGCGAGCAGGGCGTGAAGGTTGTGGGCGCAAAACAGAGCCCAGACTCCGTCATCGTGGGACGTTGCCTGGAACTGGACTATTGGGCCCTCAGTGCAGCAGCTGGTTCGGTGCGGGACGGGGCGAGGTTCATCGCCACTAATACGGACTCCACGTTCCCGACAGCTGACGGGCTGGTCCCCGGCGCCGGCGCTCTCGTGGCTTTCATTGCAACGGCGGCAGGTCGCCAGCCCGAAGTTGCCGGAAAGCCGCATGACCCGATGGCAGCGCTCGTGAAGTCCCGTTACGGCGCCCTCAGCGTTGTCGCCGGTGACCGGCCCGAAACAGATGGCCTATTTGCAAAACGCACTGGTTCCCGCTTCGGCCTTGTTTTCTCGGGGGTCACTCAGCCGTCCGACCTACCAGTCGACCCGACCCCCGACCTGGTGGCCAAGGACCTGGCCGGGCTGGTCAAGCACTACCTGGGCCGTTAGGGCCTTCGTTGAACAGCAGGCCCGGCAGCTCTTTCATGTCGTAGAAGATGCGGTCCGCCCCGGCAAGCATCTCGGCCGGTGTGCGGGCCGCGAAACCGAGCACCGCCATGCCCGCCGCACGGGCCGCCTGCACGCCGACTTCGGCATCCTCGATTACGACGCAGCTGGACGGGGGAAAACCCATCTCCCGTGCCGCGAGCAGGAAAAGGTCTGGCGCCGGCTTGCCCTCGGTGACGTCCTCAGCCCCCCACCAGCGGTTGCCAAACCGCTCGAGGAGCCCGGCCGTCTCCAGGGCGAACTGGATCCGGTCCCGACGTCCGGACGAGGCTATGCAATACGGCGTGCCGGAAGCGTCCAGGCAGTCCAAGACCAGCTCGATCCCCGCGACGGGCTGCAGGTACTTGGAGATGAGGCTGAAGATGTTGGCCCGCATCATCTCTTCGAAAGACGCGGGCAGCGGGCTGCCGCGCCATTGCTCTACGAGGCCGCGCGTCCGGCCGAGCGTGCTCCCGCGGAACGCTGCCCCGCACTCCTCTGGCGTCATTGGGTACCCAAGGGCCGTGAGGGTCTCAGACATCGCCCGCTCTGCGAGAGCTTCGCTGTCGACGACAACGCCGTCGTTGTCGAAGACAACGAGCCCCCAATGCGCGCCGCTCACCTGTTCGACGCTACCAGTAGCCGCAGTTGCGACCTGGAAGCGCTTCTACTGCGCTCCCGCCCGGGAGCGGCCGTATGCTCTCCATATGGGAACAGAGGATGACCTGAAGCGCTTGGGCCAAGCCGCTGCGGCGCTCGCTTCGGTGGCTGCGGCGCGAGCGAAGGAAGCGGCCGAGCAATTGCTTGGCTCCGGTGAGAAGGCGCGCAGTGGCGCCAAGCATAAAGCTGAGAACCTCGTCGGAGAGGGTCGCCACGCCGCTGCGGAGGTGATCAGCGCGCTGCGCCGCGAAACCTCGGTAATCCTGCACGACCTGCAGAAGCTCGAAAAAAACCTCCGCAGCAACCAACACAAAGATGGCCGCTCAACTGCTGAGAGCGCCGAGGCCGCCAAAACGTCGGCCACGAAGAAGGCTGCAGCGGTGAAGAAGTCCGCTCCTGCGAAAAAGGCCGGGCCGACCAAGAAAGCTGCAGCCGCCAAAACGGCGGCGCCAGTGAAAAAGGCGGCAGCGACCAAGAAAGCTGCGGTGGCAAAAAAGGTGGTGCCGGCAAAGAAGGCAGCACCGGCGAGCAAGGCCGCTGGTGCCCGCAAAACAGGGGGGGCGCGGAAGTCTGGCGGTGCTCCGGGCCGCCCGATCGAGGGACCGGCCTGAGCTGGGCGCGAGGAAGCGGCTTGACACCGAACTGGTAAACCGCGGGCTGGCGACGAACCGAACCGAGGCCAGCGCACTCGTGGCGGCTGGGCGCGTGCTTGTCGGGGGGGCCGTTGCCACCAAGACATCACGTCAGGTGGGCCCCGGAGAACCACTCGTCGTGTCAGCGCCACCAGCACGTTTTGCTAGCAGAGGTGGGGAGAAATTGGACGCTGCGCTGGAGCATTTCGGCCTGGAAGTTGCCGGCAAGGACGCTCTGGACGCTGGTGCATCCACTGGTGGCTTCACCGATTGCCTACTGCAGCGGGGGGCAGCAACTGTGGTCGCTGTCGACGTGGGCCACGGCCAGTTGCTCCACCGCATCCGGTTGGACCCTCGTGTGGAGGTAATGGAGCGCGCAAATGTGCGCTATCTCGTCCCACAAGACGTAGGCGACCGTCGCTTCGACGTGGTCGTAGCGGATTTATCTTTTATTTCCTTGATGATGGTCGCGAGCGCGCTGGTGGGCCTCGCCAAGCCCGCCGCGGATCTCGTCGTCCTCGTCAAACCACAGTTTGAGGCGGGCCGGGCAATCGTGTCGAAGGGCAAAGGTATCGTTCGTGACCCCAAGGTCTGGGCAAGCGTGTTATGCGACGTTGCAGGAGCCTTCGAGGCAAGCGGGGCCGAGGTTGCTGGTGGGATGGCGTCCCCGCTGCTGGGTGCGGAGGGGAACGTGGAATTCTTCTTGCACCTGCGCACAGGGAACAAACAGCGTGCGCCCGGGGCCACCCTTTCCCTAGACTCACTCGCAATGTCTGCCGCGCCCTCGAACAGCCTGTCGACCGGGACCACCGAGACAGCGCCGCCCGTCACCCAAAACGGGGATCGCTGAGATGGCGGCGATCGGGTTCGCTTCTCATTCCGGGCGCCACAATGCTGTCGAGCTCGCGAAATCGACGGCGGTCTGGCTCGAGGAAAAAGGCCACGAGGCTGTGCTGCTCCCCGAGCTCGGCTTATTGCGCGAGGCCGGGTCCGCCCACCTGCAGGACCTCGATCTCCTGATCAGCCTGGGCGGCGACGGGACGATGCTACGGACTGTCGGGATCGCGCTCGGGACCGAGGTCCCGGTGCTAGGGGTAAATTTCGGCCACTTTGGCTACTTGACGGCCGTGGAACCCGACGGGCTGCGCCATGCCATCGAGCGGTTCATCGACGGGAACTATCACCTCCACCGCCGGATGACTGTCGACGTCAGCGTGTTGTCCGATGGCGCCGAGGCGCCTCGCCTGAGCGCGACGGGGCTCAACGACATAGTCCTGGCGCGGCCGTCGGGTACACATACCATCAATGCGAGCGTGGCAATTTCGGGCGAGCGTTTCCTCAGGTATGCCGCCGATGCTTTGATAGTTTCGACGCCGACCGGCACAACCGGTTACAACCTGTCAGCCAGAGGTCCTGTTGTCTCGCCGACATTGCGTTGCTTGGTGCTCACACCCGTGTCCCCGCACATGCTGTTTGACCGGAGCCTCGTGCTCGACAGTTCGGCCACGGTGTCGATGGAGCTGGACGGCCGCTTCGACGCCGACCTCATTGTGGACGGCGTCCCGCGGGGTCAGCTCGAGGTTGGTGGCAAGCTCGTTTGCAGCGCTGGTACCCGCGATGCGTTGCTGGTCAGCTTCGGGGACCGGGACTTCGAGACCGTCCTCAAGAACAAGTTCCACCTCGCCGATCGCTAGCTCACGGCGTCGCTGGCCCCAGAGCCCGTAACCGGTACGCTCGCGCGATGCTGAGCGAGCTCAGGGTGAGCCAGCTGGGGGTCATCGAGGATCTGACGCTCGTGTTGGGCCCTGGGATGACCGCGCTCACAGGCGAGACGGGGGCCGGAAAAACCCTCGTGGTCGAGGCGATCGAACTGTTGCTCGGTGGACGGGCCGACGGGGTGCTTGTGCGGCCCGGGGCGACCGAGGCTCTGGTTGAGGGCCGCTTCGTGCTGCCAACGGGCCTCGAGCAACCCGGCGCTCCCAATGAGGGCGATCCTTTTGAGCGCACTTCTGATAGTGGTGCAGCGGGCGCAACAGAGGCAGCGGGCGCAACAGAGGCAGCGGGCGCAACAGAGGTCGTGCTGAGCCGCGCGGTGCCCGTGGACGGGCGGTCGCGCGCTTACCTCGATGGCAGGATGGCGAGCGTGGGCGCCTTAGCTGAGCTGGGGGAGCGCCTCGTCGACCTCCATGGCCAGCACGCCCACCAGTCGTTGCTGTCAGGAGCTGCTCAGCGTGACGCGCTCGATTCGTATGCCGGCACGGACCGGCTACCGCGGGAAGCGGCACGAGCTGCATTGCGCGAGATAGATGAGGCGCTTGCGAGAGCGGGCCGCGACGGGGCGGGTAGGAGCGGGGAGATGGAATTGCTCCGCTACCAGCTAGCAGAGCTCTCGGCCGCACAGATTGAGGGACCAGGAGAGGACACCGAGCTGGCAGTAGAGGAGGAACGTCTCGGCAAGGCGGCCGCGCACAGGGCTGCAGCGGAGGCAGTTTATGAGGGCTTGTCAGGCGACGAGCAGGTGCTGGACCTGGTGGGCAACGCCGTGGCCCGGATCGCTGCGCACCCGCCCCTCGAAGCCCTGCACGAGCGGCTGAAAAGCGTAGCGGCGGAGCTCGCCGATCTCGCAAGCGAGGCGCGGGAGACGGCTGAGGGGCTCGAAGAGGATCCTGAACGACTAGCCGAGGTGGTCTCCCGGCGGGCTGTTCTGCGCGAGCTTCGCCGGAAGTACGCCGGGCCCGCTGGCAGCCTTGCGGACGTGTTGACGCTCCAGGAGGATGCGAACAAGCGATTGGACGAGCTCGAGGGCTTGGACGAGCTTTCCGCCCACCTGGCCGAGGAGCGGGGGCATGCGCTTGCCAAACTTCGCCGTGCCGCGGCAAACCTGGGAGACGCTCGGAGAGCAGCGTCTACGGCCTTAGGCGAAGGTGTCGAGAGGGGATTGCGCCACCTGGCCATCCCGCGTGCGCGCTTCGAAGTGAGGGTGGGCGGGCCCGCGCATGGCGAAAGCGTCGACATCGGCGTTGGCGGAGAAGCCGACGACTTGCGAGAACTGTCCGGCGAGGACGTCACGTTCCTGCTGGCGGCGAACCCGGGAGAGCCGTTGATGCCTCTGTCCAAGGTGGCTTCGGGGGGTGAGCTGGCGCGGGCGATGTTGGCGCTCCGACTGGTACTTGTTGGAGCTTCGAGCCGGCACGGGGCGGGGACCGAGGGCGCGGTTGAGGGACCTCTGACGCTCGTGTTCGACGAGGTCGACGCCGGCATTGGTGGCGAGGCGGCGCTCGCCGTCGGCAGGGCGCTCGTTGAGCTGGGCCGGCGCTACCAGGTCATCGTCGTTACCCACCTGGCCCAGGTCGCGGCCTTTGCCGACGCCCAGATTGCGGTGAGCAAGATCGAGCGGGAGGGCCGCAGCATCGCGCTTGCCGCGGCCGTGTCCGGCAAGGAGCGCGTCATCGAGCTGTCCCGGATGCTCTCCGGCCAGCCCGACAGTGCTACCGCCCGGCGGCACGCCAAGGAGCTGGTTCGCACCGCGAGACTCGAGCCTCCGCCAGCACGAGACCGTGCTCGTGGACGAGGGCTTGGATCTGGGGGACGAGACCGCACAGGTGGGGACGAACCCGCCGAGTGATCTCCTCGCAAAATTGCACCCGTGGGTGCCGCGCGGGGCCGTGCAGTTCCCGAAAACCGCGAATGTGCCTCTCACTGGGCCACGTCACTGACGCCGATGCAAAGAAATGGCGTGTTTTGTCACCGATGTCGGGCCCGTCACAGCACATTTGCGGTTTTCAGGGCACGTTTATCCACCCGCCCTACTCCGCTAGCGCAGCCTGCAATCTTCGCAGGGCGTCTACCAGGCCTCCATCGGCGATGGGTAGAGCCTCGTCGAGCGCGAACCAGCGGACTTGCTGGCTCTCCGACGCCGCCGGTGCTGGCTCGGCATCATCGCGCAGGAGGTAACGCAGGTCCAGGTGGACATGGCTTTCTGCGGCGAGGTGCACGTCCAGGTGGACCAGCTGGGGGCCACCCTGGGCGGTCACTCGGAACGAGGTTCGGCCCGCAGGCTCACGGCTCGCCCCATTACCCACAATTCAACTCGTTCAAGGTCGAAATCGAGGCCGCGGCGTAAGGGGTGATGGCGGGCGTCGGGCGCAGGCCGTGCAGAATTCGGTAATCGGGAGCACCCTGAGCCGTTCTGGGTCGATCGGGTGGCGGCAAATGGTGCACATGCCATAGCTGCCGCTCGTGAGGCGCGCGAGCGCCTGGTCGAGATCGTTCAGGTGCGCAATGGCCTGTGCTCGGAAAGCGGCCGTGCGCTCTCGTTCGAAGGCGATCGTTGCGCCTTCGGGGTCGTGCTCGTCGTCGGCGTTGGCATCCAGCGAGGCCGCGACGATCCCGTTGAACTCGTCGACCAAAGCGTCCAGTCGCCTCAACGTTTCGGCGCGCTCAACCTCCACGATCTCGCGCGCTTCGCCGACGTTCATGGGCGCCAAACCTATCGTTGTGGGAGGGTTAGGCTCGCTGAGTTGGCGAGGTCCGCCAGGTCGAGGAGGTGCATGGGACATGGCTGCAGACCAGGCTTTGACCGGCGAGGCCACTGAGCTCTTGCAGAGCTTGATCCGGAACCATTGCGTCAACGATGGCACTGCTGGCTCGGGGGAGGAGATCCGAAATTCTGAGCTGCTGGCCAACTACCTCAGCGGCGGCGGCATCGACATCGAGCGGTTCGAAAGCGCACCTGGTCGCGAATCTCTCGTTGCCCGGATCGACGGGAGCGACCCGACCGCTCCGACCCTGTGCCTGATGGGGCACACCGACGTGGTACCGGTCAATCCGGCAGGCTGGCATGAGGACCCCTTCGGCGGGGAGTTGATCGACGGCGAGGTATGGGGTCGCGGCGCTATCGACATGCTGAACATCACCGCCACGATGGCTGTCGCCTTCAAGGGCCTAGCGCAATCGGGGTTCCGGCCACGCGGTTCGCTCATCTATTTTGCCGTCGCCGACGAGGAAGCCGGTGGGCGCCTCGGCGCCGAATGGATGGTCGACAACCACTGGGACGCCGTGGCGAGCGAATACGTGCTTACCGAGATCGGTGGATGGTCAGACCTCCCCGGGGACGGGAGCCGCCGCATCGTGGTCTGTATCGCAGAAAAGGGGCTTGCCTGGAGACGCCTGACCGTGAAAGGCACACCCGGGCACGGTTCGATGCCCTACCGCACGGACAACGCCCTGGTCACCGCCGCCGAGGTCGTGCGACGGATCAGCAACTACAGCCCCGCCCCCTGGGTAGGCGACCTTTGGCTCGAGCAACTCGCCGGGCTCGACTTGCCTGAGAGCACCAAGCGAGCACTGGCCGACCCGGCGGCCCTCGACGATGCGCTGGCCGAGTTACCCCCGGGCTTGGCACGGCTCTGTCACGCCGTCACGCACATGACGTTCTCCCCGAACGTCGCGCACGGGGGCGAGAAAACCAACACCGTCCCGGACCATGTCGTGCTCGAAGTCGACATCCGCACCCTCCCTGGCACAACTCCCGAAGATGTCGACGCCCATCTCAAGACGGCGCTCGGCGACCTGGCAAATCGCGTCGAAATAAGCTCGCTTCAGGAGTACGGCTCGACCCGTTCGGCCACCGACAACCCGCTGTGGGAGGCCCTCGGCCACCAGGTCGGTGCCGTGTACCCCGGTTCGTCGCTCTCACCGTCCCTCCTCGTCGGGGCGACCGATGCGCGGTTTTTCCGGGACAAGGGCGCCATCGCCATGGGCGCCGCACTGTACTCGCCGGAGGTGACGTTCGAGACATTCGCCGGCCGCTTCCATGGCAACGACGAGCGGGTAGACGTCGCTTCGCTCGGGCTGTCTACCGAGATGTGGACCGGGGTCGCGAAGGAGCTTCTCGGCTGACGGAGGACTACGAACGCATTGCCGTCGCTATCGGCGAAGCGCGTCTGTCCCTCAGCGAGGGAGGGATACCCATCGGGGCCGCGTTGTTCAGGGGACCGGACCTCTTGGGCAAAGGCTATAACCGGCGGGTGCAGCTCAGGAACCCCATCCTCCATGGAGAAATGGACTGCCTACAAAATGTGGGCCGCGTCGGCACCTACGCGGGCACGACGATGTACTCGACTCTGATGCCGTGCTATATGTGCGCCGGCACAATAGTGCAGTTCCGGGTGCCGAGGGGGGTAGTGGGGGAGTCGCTCACCTTCCCCGGCGGCCGGGACTTCATGCAGGCACATGGCGTCGAGGTCGTTGACCTCGAGATGCAAGAGTGCGCGGAAATGCCTCACGGCTTCATC
>Ga0182024_10023930_pt1 | contig 10896 bp, 14 predicted proteins | sample P32metaG_FD_120480 | JGI IMG/M metagenome (GOLD analysis project Ga0182024, IMG submission 120480) | Permafrost microbial communities from Stordalen Mire, Sweden - P3-2 metaG (Illumina Assembly) | ecosystem: Environmental > Terrestrial > Soil > Wetlands > Permafrost | place: Sweden: Stordalen... | reverse complement strand
TGGCAACAAGCTGCGCAAATACATTCGCGCCTACTCGAAGTCAGCCAAGCCGTTCCGCTGGACCTACACCGATCCAACACGCAGAATTCGCGCTAACAAAATCGCCGGGACATCTTACTAGCAGCCACTGGCTGCTCGGGGGTTGGGAGGCCAAACAGGTCTCATTCTAAACTGGGCGGCGTTCATTCTCGACTTTAGCATTAAGTGACCGTAATTGGTCACTCGGCGGCCTGTGGTCAGTAAACTCGTCAAAGATGCTTGAAGGGTCTCCGCGCAACGCAATCGTATTTATTCACTGTCAAGCCCGCGTGAAGCGAAACCTGGCACTGACACAACAGCTTCAAAAGGTCACTCAGTTCGCAAAAGTTACTTGGAAAGAGCTTGGGGTTGCGATGAGAGGGTGGCCGCGCTGTAAGTAGCTGCGCGGCCGCCATGGCTCCCGCGGTTACTGCTTTTGCTTCTCAACCGTAGTTGATTGCGTCGTCGTTGTCTGCGCATCGGTAGTAGAGCCGCTGCGGTCCGGGTTAGCGGGCGGTGTTTCAGTTTGCTTGGTTTCGGTGCTGGTGCTGTGTTCCGCCGTGCTGCTTGTCGATGATGGGGCATTGCCGGACACCGCCGCCGGAGGAGCAGCCTGCTGACAGCCTGCAAGCGTCAGACCCATTACCGCTGTAGCAAGAGCCGGAATGTATTTGTAAGTGAATCGCTTCATAGTCTTCGAGATCCTTTCGGCTCCAATTCGGGCTGGTACAGGAGCTTCCAGTAGTTAAGATCAGCAAGTCTTCGGCCAAAGGTACTCGCGGCCTTCGGTGTTAGGGCTTGCCCATCAGAGTAATCGCTCGCAGGAAAAGTCCGGCGCCGGCCCGGTGGGGCGCGGCATGATCGGGCAGCGGAGTGGTGATGGGCCAGATGATGATGGGCCAGATGAGCTGACGAACATCAGAAAAATGTCCGGCTAGTGAGCAACGTGTTTCAACCAGCATTACTGGATCCCTGTCCACGAGGGATTTTCGGCTGGAATCCGTCGTCGGCAGTGGTCTTAAAAATGCCTGTTAAGTGTTGGGTTTGGCACGGCTCTATTTTGACGTTGCGGACCCAATGCGACCAGGAGGAATTATGAAACCGAGTACCGAGGATCAGATCAAAGGCAAGCTTCACGAAATGAAAGGTAAGGTCAAAGAGAAAGCGGGACAGGTCACGAACAGTCCCAACTTGGAGGCCGAAGGCCAAGACGAGAAACTCGTCGGCAAAGTCCAAAAGAAAGTCGGCCAGATTGAAAAGGTGTTAGAGAAGTAAATGAACTGGTCTCCGCGGAGTGCTCGTTGCTCCGCCTGGGGAAATTAGCGATTGTTAGATTGCCCCGGCATTTCTGGCTACCGTTGCCGAAGGAGGCCGTCGTGAACAGGACGCTTGGAATAATCCTGATTGCGCTTGGCCTATTCGGCCTTGCGTGGGGAGGTTTTACATACACGACCAGGGAAAAGGTTGTCGACATCGGACCGATTCACGCTACTCGCGAAAAGGCCCACAACGTACCGCTGCCGCCCATCGTAGGTGTAGTGGCGCTCATTGGCGGCATTGTGCTCTTGGTAGCAGGTAGGAAGGAACCGAGCCGTGCACTCCGGATCGTTGGCAAAGGTTCCGGGCAGCAGCTTGAGCGCTTCAGAATCAGGGGGAACGCCGCCTCAACTTCCCACTACAGGTGAGACCCCGTCTTCTTCCTCCACAACAATCGAATGCGGCTCAGGCGCAAGTCACCGCTCATTTTGGATTCAACCGTGCCAGATCCGGTGCGCTGAAACAGCAGATTCACGCGCTGCGCCGTCATTCCGGCGCGCCGGCCGATCATGGCCGCGTCCATCCACACCTTACGGCTCATCGCATCGAGAATCTGCTTTTCGGCTTCGGGGAGCGACGGAGGAAGGGAATGGTCGTCACTCTTAAAACTGAACCACAATCTCGGCTACCATAACGCGGTGTGGTTCCTAGCCACGCTTGTTTGCTTTCTGCCCTACGAATGTTCGCAGACGCCGACCGATGTCACGGTCACCGTAGGAACCGTCTCTCCGCGCTTGATCAGGCCGCCGGTGAAGACCGTTTTGCCCGGCTCGGCATCGGCAGGCGTCGATTCGCCCGTCAGTGCGGAGTGACCGACCAGTACGTTTCCACAGGAGACTCGCGCAACCGCGGGGACCAAGTCACCTACGCGCAACTGGGTCTAAGAACCCGCGCACGCTGAGAAACAACATGCATGCCCGGCTACGAGATGAGTACCGGCATCTTGGCAGAGCAACTCAGTCGCCATGGTCTTACTGGCCTGACCGGCCGATAATGGCTTATGGACCTCCAACATGGTTGTCGATCCGAATATGGGCCTCTCGAATTGCGAATTCAGACAACCTCCGTGGACAACAGGTTCATCGTCTACATCGAGGATTCTCGCTTAACGCACCGTGTCGTGTATGAACATCGAGCGCTCAGTACGCTCGAAGCCGCTAAAACCTACGCAGTGTCACAAGCAGACGATTACCTAAGAGGTCTCGGCGAAACCCACGAACACTCAGCGGAATGGAGATGCTCGTGAGGGCACTTTCCTAGGACACGATCTCCTTGCCAGCGTCGACGCTTATTGTGCGTCCATATCTCCCGCCCAGCTAGCGTTTCGCGTCCAGATCTAAAGCGAAAGACGGATCACTAGAAGTGCCCGTAATCACGAATGGCACCACCGTGACAGATTTCTTCTTCATGAACGGACTAAGCGCTTTCAACACCACGGACTTGAAGCCTGACGCCGTGTCGGCCAGCTTTCCGTTAGTGTGAAGCACCCCTCGCAGATTCACCTTCTTACCGACGAGATTGTACGTGCCCTCGATTTCCGCGAGCGTCCCGGGCTCGGTGAACGAGATCTTAGAAAGCTTCGCCACCCCGCCGTTCGCCGAAAAGTGGCCCTTCAGATTCGAGAGCACAGTCGCTGGATCCACTTCCTCCTGCTTTTTTGCCTCCCCGTGCGCGCTCTCGGCGAGCCGGTTCACGGGCATCTGGATTTTGGCGTCGGTGAAGCGGCCACCACCAATTCCGAAGTCTCCATCCAGCCGGAGCCGTTTTAAGAATCCCTGCGGCCCGGGTGGCAACTCCACCTTCGTCTGCAACTGCAACTCGCCGGTCTCCGCCGGCCGCGCCGAACCCGTGAAGAGCCTTAGCAAGTCCTCAATGCGCCCCTGGCTCACACTCATGGTGAGCATCACTGTTTTTCCGTGCTGGCCCGAATGGCCTTTTACGTCGCCCTGCGAAATCACCGCAGTTCTTCCGAAATGCGATTCTACTCGGGTGAGATAAGTGTCTCCGTTGGTGCCGTCGATCACAGCCTGAAAAGTCGAGGCGAGGTGAACCTCGTGGGCGCTACCAGCGACTTTGAAATCGGGCACGTCAATGTCCCCTTCGGCATCAATATGGCCCAGCGTGCCGCTAAATTTCCCTTGGGAGGATAAAGTCCCGGAGATGCCCTCGAACACCCCCAGCTTCACGTGCTCATAGGTGTACGAACCCGAGAGTTCACTGCTGGCGGGATCATCGTCGTTCCATGGTCCAAACCGTCCGTCTGAGCGGACCTCCCCGGGCGGCTCGGTGTTCTTGAACAGGGCGTGGAACGTGACGGGATCGCTCTCCCCCACGTGATCCAGAGTTAAATGATCGATTCGGAGCGTGAAGCGGTCCTCCACCGGTTGCTCGGATATGAACTCCAATACGGCGTCGTCGGTGGTAATTTCGCCTATCCCCAGAGTTTTGCCCGACGTGCTGTTGGTGAGCGGAAACGTTTGGCGCGGGGCGCCAGGACTCTTGGGCGGCACCAGCACATGCAACCCGGCCACCTGAACATCATTGACCTGCTTGTGAATTCTTAGTAAGCCGGTATAACCGGCGCGAATAGTCAGAGTTTGCACTGTGATGAGCGGTGGCAGATCCTTACGTACACGATGCAGGAACTCGATACCCTCGGCCACGCACCCCGGCGGGAAGTACGTGCTTCGGAATTTGCGGATCTTCACGTCCCTGGCGAAGCGATCCTCTAAAGCCTTAGTGACTGCTGTTTGGGTGAAGGGCCAGTTCAGGGCGAGCAGGAGGGCTCCCAACATTACCGCCAATGCCAGGACAGCCGCGCTCACTAAGATCCAGCGCCGAAGGATTCCGGTACTCGCAGACCGAATCGCCGAGCTCATTTCACCACCTTCATCATTCTTTCCAATAACTTCATCAATAGGAGATTGGATCACTAGCCGCCGCTGGTTCGGCTGCCAGCTCCTTAACAAATGTCCACTGCCGAAATAACTGAGCACTTGCGCTTCCAAGGAAAGCGCGACGAAGGGAGCACTCAGAGTGGAGGCGACCTGAAAGGCGTGCTCGATCTTGGCGAACTGGGCAAGAAAAAGTACGCGCCAAGGCCCCACAGAATCAGCAGAAAAGGTTACGTCTCGGTTTCGTTCGAGGAGGAATTGGCAAAACAAGTTGAGGGTTGACTGCCATGGAAACTCTCGGAACTGATTGAGGATGAATCATATTCCGTTCAAAGAGATTGCGCCTCTCAGTAGAGTTGTATTCCAGAACTGGCTAACTGACAGGGCGCCACGAATGGGAGCGGCGCTAACCTATTATATCGCCCTTTCGTTGGCGCCAACTGTGTTGATCCTACTCGCCATCGCCGGTTTGGCTTTCGGCGCTCGGGCTGCGGAGTGCGCTTGCCCCCCGTCTGAACGGTGCCACCCCGCTGCTGGGCCTGCACACCGGTTCCCTGCATGGCGACGCAGAGGATCATCCAGGCGGGGGACCCGAATCTCGCAAGACTCCATACCGGCGACATCTGCATGCTCCTTTCGGGATCGACAGTCTACTTCCAGCTTTGAATGGCCTTGTAGTGCAAGGACTCAGGCGGGAGTTCGGTCAGCTCGATCCGGCCCATATACGGGTCGGAGATGTTGGCGATGATCGCTTTTGTATCGCTGAGATTCGTGTCAGTGACTTTCAGACCGGCTCTTCTAAATCTCGCGACTGCATCTGCTGCATTCTCTACCTGGAGCCCATAGTGAGAAAAACCGGCCGGTCGTTGCGCCGTTACCGGGTTGAGCTCGAGGAATGTATTCTTGCTGATCTGCATGTAGACGATCCGCGGCTGACCTTTGTCATCATTGATCCGGAACGCTTCGCGGTACCCCATTTTTTGCGTATAGTACGTAACCGCTTCATCGATATTCGGCACACTGATTCCAACGTGGTTCATCATCACGACACCACTGTTGGAGTTCTGGGCCGTCGCTACCTGAAATGCCAGCCCGGCAAAGATCCCGGCCACAAAGAGCATTGCACCACGCATAGAGCCTCCCTTAAAACGATTCATTCTAGGCCAATCCATTCTGCAACAAGTAGAAAGTCAAAACAAGCATACGGACAATGCCGCTCGCCGATGCGTTCGCCATTCTGTCAACCTGCGCCGTCGTGCACTTCGGCGTGGTCGGTTTAATTTGGCCGCGGGTCGGCGGCGCTGTATTGCTGTTTGCCACGCTCGGTCTGACGAGCAGTGCTGGCGTCCGGGTCTGGATCACGTTAAGCTTCGCTGGCGGCCTGATGCAGCTCTGGTTCGGCCGGCGAAATCGCCCGCGCGGTCAGATGATAAGGAAGTTGGTGCGAGTGACAGTGCTGGCTGGCGCGGCGGCTCGGATGATCACGGCGATCTCGCGGTAGTAAGAATCCGGCTTCAGATCACATAGTGGAACGCGAGCGGCATAAGTCCGAGATACCGACAATATGCTCTAGTGGCGTGGCGATGGCCGGTCCCTAACGCGTTATCGCTCCTAATCCGCTCGTGCGGACAGAACAAGCGGTGTCGGCGCGCTTCAATTGGATCTCGCTTCTGCGCTCAGGCAAAATCAGCCGTGCGAAGTCTGCGCCTGTTTCGGGTATTCAAGTTTCGTATACCAATCGCCTCGTCCCTGCGGGGTGAGGTCCAGGATATTCCAGATCGGGCTCAGCAGATCGATTCCACGCTCCAGGATATCGCTCGCCATTCGCGGATGGGCGCTGTAGAAGTGGCGAACGCTGCCGTCACTCGCTCGAGAGAAAACCGATATTGTTGAATCTTGTTTACCCTCACGATCTTCGCTCCCCAGATCGTATTTAAAGGTGTTCGATCCGGCACTGAGAAGGCGGAGTTTCTTCCAGCCACGTGCGCGGGCGTGCGCGCGGAGCACTGGCGTATCCGCCGCGGCTACGATGGCTAGGTTGATGTTTTGGGCAAGATGGTCCGCTACACCATTAAATCCGTCGATCCACGCGGTGCACACAGGACACGGCTTAACCTGTTTCTTCCCGTACATCAAATGATAGATGACAAGCGCTCGATTGGGTAGAGTAAATAACTCGCTCAACCGGATTATTCTGGTCGGAGTGTCACCGGCATCCAGGTCCGCCGGACCCTCCTCGAATGCATAGTCTTGGACAGGTGCTCCCTGCGGAAGCCGGCGGCGAAGTTCCGCCACTCGTTCTCTTTGACGCATCAACTCGATTTCCGCCAAGCGAAGTTCTTCTCGTTTCGCGAGGTAATCGCCAGATTCGTTGGACAAATTCGTCTGTCGAAACGTGCCGTTGATCATTTCGTTCACCATGATTTCGCTAGCCTCTCAGTCTCTATACTCTATATCAAACAAAACGTTTCAAAGATCGTCTTCCTGGGGCGAACCTTCCCGCCTGGCCGACAGGGCCACTCGCCATAGATTCGGCCGGCCTTGGGAGAGCGCGAGTACATGGTTGAAGAACTTCTCGATCGCTGGTATGGGCCGGATGACGAATTCTTCAAAGTTTGTGCAGACGACGGCGACCTCTCCGTTCTGCGCCACAATATTTCCGTTGACAAATGGCATTTGGAATCGTTTCGATCAATTGCCAACTAGTCGTCAGTTGCGCTGGTGGGCCAGGGTAGCCATTTCCAGGCTTCCGTAATATTCAGAGCGCAACGAAGCGCCTCGGAAATGGATTCGCAATATATCGCGCCGGCGGGTGACGTGAACAAGGTTTGCAAGGAGTGTAGCAGTTCGAAGCTGTGGTTTCGCGGCTCTTGGGACTGCACCCCCCTAGAACATCGTGGGCTTTGCGATGGCGTTCGCGGATCGGAATTGCCAGACGTGCCGGGGAACCGGGATCGTTTGGCGAAAGTGCCGCGCGTGCGGATGCACCGGACGCAAGCCACCAGAGTCGGTACTAAGGGAGAGGTGCGTCTTGGCGACGGTGACATTTCCGAGGTGGGGCGAATGAGAAGGTCCACAATCGCAGCGCTTCTGGCTGATTAGATTCGCTGCTGCTCGTTGCCCGAGACCGCCGAGAAGGGATAGTTAGAAAACTCGAAATCCAAGATGTAGGTCTGGCCGACGACTGTGCTGATCACTTGGTCGACCGTCAACCTGGCTTGGTAAAGCTATGGCATTTTACTAGCGTCAAGTTCAGCTGACTTAAAGGCTGGTTTCTTCCCGGGGTGGGCGTAGAGCCACTGCAGAATGGGCGGCCGACTCTTGCTAGAGACCGGCACCGAGGAGGTGCGTGTATGAATTGCTCCCAGGAGCGTATCCGCCTCTGCCGAGCGCTGGGCCACGATTACATTTGGAAACAGGCCTCCAAGGACAACGAACAGCATCCCAACCGCTAAGACCCAACGCTCGCGCGGTAATGCATCCATCACCGCAGTGAATCCGGTTCGACGCTTGCCCAGGAACAGGCGCGTGAACAGGCGGAAGACGCTGACAGCGTTCATCGCAGTAGCGATGGGTAGCAGCAATCCGGTAAGCGGGTGTGACGCCAGTGTTCCGTGTATCAGCAGATCTTGAGAACAGAAGCTCAGCGTACCGGGAAGACCCACCAGCGCCAGCCCGAAGACGGCGAACGATACGGCCAGACGCGGCGCGTGTTCCGCCAGGCCGAGATGCTTGCTGGCAGTCAGGTTCTCCCCAAACCGGACCTCCAGCAGTCGCAAAATCCCGAAGAGGCCCACAGTCGAGACCGTCACCACGAACCAATGGACGAGCGCGCCCGTGATCCCCTCGGCAGTCTGGCTCTCCAGACCGGCCAGGATGGAGGCCGACTGACTCAACGCCAGAAACGCCAGCAGGCGGCGCGGCGAATTCTCGGTAAGCGCCCGGATGGCAATATAGAGGGCAGTGGCAAGGGCGAGATAGGAAAGGATCGGAAACAGTTTAACGGTTGTGGTGGCAAAGAGCGGCACAATCAGCTTGGCGACTAACAAGGCGCCGAAATGGCCATTGAACAGGAGAGCGGTCGGGATGGTCGGTCCACCCTCAGCCGCGTCGGCCACCCAGGCGTGCGCGGGCAGGATTCCCTTACGGAAGACCACAGCCGTCACAAGGAGTCCGAAGGCAGCGTTCCCGCCAGGGCTTCGGCCTTTCAGATTTTCGATCGAAATTGCGTTGCTGCTGGCCGCGATCAGGGCAATAGCCAGCCCCAGAGCGATAGCCGAGACCAGCAGGGCTGCCCGCGGCCGCCAGGTGTCGGCTTGGCACCACCGCGGCAGAAAGAAGGGAATGGCGGAAAGAATCCAGGCAGCCAGCAGGATCAGCAGGTTGTCGGCGGAGTAAGCGAGCAGCGTCGAGCCTAGGATGAAGAGAATTCCGCTGATGATAGCCGGGCCGCAGTCGCGGCGCGGAAGCACCAGGGTTGCTCCCAGAGTGAGGCAAGAAAACAACAGCATCAAGGCGTGGTAGAGTGACTCCCCAGGTGGGGCGATCTCCAACAGCAGAGCGCATGCCACCACCGATATCAGCGCCGCCAGGAAGCTGATGATGCGCGTTCTCCGGCGGTAGGTCGCCACCAGGAGAGCCGCGAGCCAGGGAACCGCGATCGCGACACCCACTAGAAATCGCGCGTCGGGAATCCATCGAGGGTGGGGCATCTAATCACCCCCCTGGCTGACAGGATCAGGCAGGGAAATCGCCACCTGGCGGGACCGGCTTGCGACCCGAGGCGATCCGATGCGATCCAGATTGGCAAGATGCCTGGAGACTTCCAGCAGCGGGTGAACCACCCAGCGGTCGAGGATCGTGTCGAGATGTCCGCGGTCGAAGGCCCAGCGGTAGAGCCACAACTGCACGCGTTCCGGAAGCAGATCCTCGAGTTGCCATCCGGCGGGTGTGACCTCGTCGCCGATAGCGGAGTGCATCTGATGATCGTCGTGCAGCATGGAGGGCGCGCGCAGAAACTGCATGGTGCGAACCATGGCGTGTCCCAGGACGTGGGCGATGGCGACGTTGGTCCATCCGATTCCTATTTCCACAAACATCACGCCCACCTGCGTCAGGGAGGCGTAAGCCAGTGACGTTTTGGCGTCCGCGCTAGCCCGGCCAACGATCGTGCCGTGGATCGCAGTGGCCGCACCAATCAGAATCACCAGGGCCGATGCCAGCGCGGATTGCGCCAGCATCGGGTGAACTCGAAGCAGAAGATAAGCGCCGGCGTGGATCGAGATGGCGCCGTAGAAGATGGCGCTTGACGGCGTAGGGCCCTCCATGGCGCGCGGAAGCCATCCGGAGAAGGGAACCTGCGCGGCTTTTCCGGACGCTGCCAGCAGCAGAAGAAGGCAGACGATTACGGCGTGCCCACCCCTGAGCATCGGAAAACCGCTACTAAATAACGCCGTTCCGGCCCAGTGGTGCATAGCGAAAACACCCACCAGCAATCCAATGTCGCAGGCGCGATACACGGCGAAGACGCGGAGACCGTTCTCCACCGGGGCCGAGCGAAGCTGAAAAAATCCGATCAATAATACTGAAGTGATGCCCACGATCTCCCATCCCCCTGCGAGTAGGTCGAACGACCCGGCAGCGAACGCGAGTAAGGATCCGAAGGCGAACAGGTGCAGTAGAACAAAGAATCGGAAAAAGCCGCGCTCGCGATGGAGGTAGGTGGCCGAGAACTGGCCGATGAGTCCGGAAAGCAAGACAGTCATGGCCAGGAATGGCAGGGACAGGTGGTCTACCATCAGGACCAGCGGGAAGCGGTAATCATGCACCGCAAACCAGTTGCCGAAGGTTACCACCACGCGCGGTTCTCCACCGAAGGCGAGTTTCCAAAACAGCCCGCTGACCCCGAGCGTGCATGCGGAAAAAGTCCCGCCCGTGATCCTGGAAACAACCCGTTCGCCCGGCGTCCAGCCGAGCAGCCACAGTAACGCGAATACGCCGAAAACCACACCCGGCGCCAACACCACAAAAACCAAAACGGCTTCGGAAAGGCTCACCCGACCGGTCCTCCCGCGGTGGTTTGAGACCAGGTTTGAATCCAGGCCATGGGGAGATGCTGGATTTTGCCTGCGTACCATTCGGCGGAGGAAAGCGCCACAGGCAGACGCTCCAAACGCTCGTCGAACTCTTCAAAACCGCCGTCTCGCTGGACGTGTACACGTCCCGATGCGGGATCAACGGTCGCCACGCGAATCCAGCGATTTTCGACCAGCTCCTTCAAGGATGGGCTCGTATCGATCACCTTGCTCAGGCGCTCAGGCGTCGTCTCGATCACGAAGAGAATGCGGACGGGCTCGTGGATCTCAACCATCTGCCAGGGCAATCCGGTGCGGAGATCGCTGGCGTGGCCATCCATCACACCCAGCAGGCCGGTCACGTTGTGCGGAAGTTTGGTGCCGCAGCCGTAGCGGTCGTTGTCCACGAAAGAGAAGTAGTATTCGAGACTGATCCCGGCGCACACCGGGACCACTGCGGCCATGAGCGTCGAAAGATTTTCATCGGCAGCGTCCTGATTGGCGTCATAGGAAACCAGAAATGCCCGCCGGTCGAGGAAGAGTCCACGTGTCAGGCTGCGCCGCCCGACTACGCAGACGGCATTCGTGCAATG
>Ga0182024_10023929_pt1 | contig 10896 bp, 8 predicted proteins | sample P32metaG_FD_120480 | JGI IMG/M metagenome (GOLD analysis project Ga0182024, IMG submission 120480) | Permafrost microbial communities from Stordalen Mire, Sweden - P3-2 metaG (Illumina Assembly) | ecosystem: Environmental > Terrestrial > Soil > Wetlands > Permafrost | place: Sweden: Stordalen... | reverse complement strand
CGCAGCATCAACACAAAAAGCTACACTTCAACAGCGCACCACAAACCGAAAGTCCATAAATACTGGCTACAACGTTTTATTTTTGCGACGGAAAGTAGCTAGTCCCCCTCGCACCACCCGAAAAAGCGATAGGCCACGAGCCTCAAATAGAACCGTGGTGAGCAACCTGATCACCGGACTGCATGTTGTTTCAGAACAGACTGGCCTCATTGCGAGAAGCGATGAAAACCGCTGGGAGTGAAAACCAAAACCGCCACGCAACAACGCGCGGCAAACCGAGCACTTGGAGCGGAAGGCTGGAACAAATCCTACTCAATCATGCGGGCTGGAAAGCAAGAAAACCCCCGGCCAAAGGTGAGGTTTTTTTCTTGACCTTCCCCTTTATAGAACTTGCTGGGACCTAGCCGCGAAGGGTTAGCGGTGTTTATGGCACCAGTAGCAGGCGGGACGTACAGGATCGTCTGTAGTGGACGCCCCCGCAGTATTTACAATTTTTTGACAATTTCCAGATGACCTAAAGACATTCCAATCCATCGCTCATGGGTACTCTCAGCCCTTCAAACTCGAACGCTGAACTATCGTTCGAGTTCGCGACATCGTCCCCAAAAACGATCCGCCAAATGATTACCTCGCGCGGCGGTCATCCGAGAAGGGAGCTTCCATGAATCGCGATTTTGTCTGGAGAAAACCAATCACGGTTTCACCATTCTTTGCCAAAGAAATGAAGTTGAGTCTTCTATTGATGCCATTTACTACCGCGGTCCTACTCTGGGTACTTTGCCCGGCCCTATTGAAGGCGCAGGACAAGCCATTTCTTCCCGGGCCTGTTCGGGTTGTATCGACTGTGCCGGCCAATGGGGATTTCAATCCGTACGGCGTAGCTTTCGTGCCACCGGTATTCCCTACGGGTGGGACGATCAACCCCGATGATGTTCTCGTTTCGAATTTCAATGCCAGTACGAATCTCCAGGGAAGCGGTACAACGATCGTCGATGTGCCCTCAAACGCGCCGGTAACGCTCTTTTTCCAAGGGACGGCTCCACTCGGATTGACCACCGCGCTGAACGTTCTTCAAAAGGGTTTCGTCCTAGTTGGTAACTTTCCATCTCCTGACGGGACTTGCGGGAGCGCCTCGGCGGGATCGATTCTGGTGATCGACAGGAACGGACATCTGGTTTCGACCATCACAGATAGGGTTCAGGGACCGTGGGATTCTGCACTGTTCGATGAGGGAGGCACGGCAAAATTGTTCGTTGCCAACGCCTTGAGCGGGGCGGTTGTGCGTTACGACCTAAACGTCAGCAACTCGGGCGTGGCCGTGACAACAGCGACGCAAATTGCATCCGGCTACTTGCATAATTGCGACCCAGTCACCTTTGTCGACGCGCCTACAGGGCTGGTCTACGATCCATCGAAAAACGTCCTCTACGTTGCTTCATCCGCGGACAATGCTGTGTATGCCGTGAGTGACGCGGCGGATCGAACCCATGATGGAGGCATCGGCACATTAATTTACGAAGACCCGAAACACTTGCACGGTGCGCTTGGATTGGCGATGTCGCCAAACGGCCATTTATTGGTCACCAACAACGATGCGATCAACCCCGATCCCTTGCAACCAAGTGAGCTCGTCGAGTTCACCGTGGAGGGGCAGTTTGTCAAACAGATATCCCTCGATCCAAGTTCTGGGGGGTCATTCGGACTAGCCGTGGAAACGGTTAATAGAAAGACCGCAAAGCTCGCTGCGGTGGACGACAGCGTCAACCTTTTCCTGATTTGGACATTGACGGCACCGGAATAAACGGTTTACCAAACCCTGGATGCTAACCGACTGAAGGATTTGGCTCCCCGGCCTAGATGCAACTCTTCCTTTTTTCCGGCGGGCGAATCTGCAGCTTGATCGGAACGGCAAAACTAAACGGACTCGACACGGAAAGTTACGCCTTAGGCGGCGCCAAACTTCGCAACTCCTGATTGATGTCTTGACGACGCCGCTGCAGGCGATTGCCTTGGCAAATGGCCTGCGACGCGGTTCCTCCCTGTGGACCCAAGCAGGCCAACACGCGATCGCGTCTTTGCCGTAGTCAGCACATGCCGCTTATCGTCGGAATGAGTTGCAGGCGATGTATGTGAAATTCGAGACGGAGGGTTCAGCCTGTTGTCGGGAAGGCTATTCCCACTTACGTAATACAGTTGATGAACACGATGTGGCTCCCAGCCCGCGTCGTTTTAGGAGCGTACCAGGATTCACAAATGACCGCCTTTGGATCGGGGCATTACGCGAATTACGTCCTCGACGGTTAATCCGGCCTGTCCCCAGAAGAACCAGCAGTCATCCGGGGTTGAAAGAAGCCCGAATTTAATTAGATATTTCGCCGGGGGCCGTTTATTGTCGGACTCCCACCTTGAAATCGACATTGCAGAAGTACCGACACGTTTGCCAAGTTCCAATTGACTTATTTCCAGAGAAGCCCGAAGTGCGATAATTCTCTTCCCGAGATTCCGCCTTGACGATTCATGAGGCGAAGTTTTATCGGGCTTGGACGCCATCTAGCCCTCACAAGACCACGTGAGGATGCTACTACTAGAAGGCCCAAGGCACGAAATGTGACAGTGCCAGCGATTGAGTGCCCTGGGAACCTCGCTAGAGGAGGTTGCAATGTCAGATGAAGAGTGGGTCAAAACACTTGCAGACGGCAGGCACGTTAAATTCACCTATCAAGAATTGCCAGTGGATAGTGCATTTATCACCGCGCAAGTTGCGGGAAACGAGGTCGTCTATTCGGTCGTACTAACCAAAGCAAAAAACCCGCTCAGTCGGGACGATGTTGAAAGTCATTTTGCTGGCGAGCTTTCAAAGAAGTAGCCCCTGCTTACTTGAACGAAGCCATCCAGGCGTCCGCCAGATAAGTGATTCCGTCCAGGGTCACTGAGACTGATCCATGATTGGCGCCTCGGCGGTAGCCCTCAACGATCACTGAGCCGACGATACGTTGGGCGTCAAACTGAGCGCATGCGAGGCACTTAGGCCACTGCAGCATGCTTCTCAGGGCACATTTCTCGGGCGTTTAGTGCCAGAGTGATAAGTTCATCGTCTACCGAAAAGACCGCATCCACGCCATGAGATAAGGCTCTTTTTTCGATTTCAACGCTCGGAGTGGTGGTCATAAAAAAAAGAGGAACATGTGGCATTGATTTCTTAAAATTATCGGCGACTTTGAAGTCACGGGCGTTATCGGCCACAATTATGGCCACATCCGGCAGCAATTTGTCAGCCTTCTGGGTAGCGGCGAAGTTCCGGGCAGCCTTACCACACACTTGAAAATTCTCTTGTTGATTGAAAAAGTTGCCCAGCTTCTCGCAGAACGCAGAATCATCACAAACCAGGAATACGCGGATCATGAGTCCTCCATAGAATTGGGCTGCCGGATAAGCCGAAGCGGTTCGGCCGAAATCCGTTCGAAGTCCCATGCGATTTAACTGACGAGCTGATGTGTCCGACGGCTTCTCCCAGGAGGACGCCTGCGGGGCGAAGCTGTTGTTGGGCTTATAGGTCTCCTTCAAGAGGCGCGCAATTCCCGAAAATACGTACGGAAAAATACGTTTTGGATTATAATGTAGATACGTACCTAGTACGTACCTAGACAGTTAAAGGTTGAACTCACGTGGGTAATGTTAAACCGCGGGTGAAGTCTTCAGATGTGCTGCTCTCGAATGCACACGGAGCGATGGGTCCACTGCTGCCGGCGCTTTTCGAATCACCGGTGATGGGTGTGGCGCTGCTCGATGGGCAGTTTCGTTTTCGGGCGATCAATGGGGCATTAGCAGCGATGAACGGCCTTCCCGTTTCAAGCCATATTGGGAAGAAGCTTCGGTATGTTCTGGGCAGTTCCGCACCCACGGTCGAAAGTCTCGTGCGCCAAGTTCTGGAGACTGGTGAGCCGATCTTTAACCGGGACCTAACGGCAAAGTTGCCGACCCGGGAGGAAGTTGGATACTGGGTAGAAACTTATCTTCCGATTCGGGATTTGGAAAATCGGGTCACGCAGGTCGCGGCGTTTGTGGTGGAACTGACTGGATTTAAGAATTTGGAAGCGTCTCTGAATCACATCATAGGGAATCTACTGCACGTGAGGGCGGGCTTGAAAACGGAATTGCAGTTCTTCGCCACCAGCGGGCATTCCTCGGATGGAAGCACCGGGTTGCTTCCGCGAGCGATCGAGTTGATTGACGATTGTATTGCGTCTGCAAGAAGTGTCAGCGGCCTATCGCACCGGTATATTTCCGCCGATGTTCCCGGTATGCGAGCCGGAGTGAACAAGGCTGACACGAGTATAAAAATCGACGGTCAAGACTGGCGTCGAATGTTATCGGGGCGAGAACACGAAGTATTGAAGCTGTTGGCGGATTGTAAAAGCAATAAAGAAATCGCCAACGAAATGAACATCAGTGTAAGGACCGCGGAAACATATCGCGCACGTGTGATGATGAAACTGGAGCTGCCGTCCATAGGTCATTTGGTTCGCTTCGCGGTGCGAAACAATATTATAAAGGCGTAGAAAAGAGTACTCTGCAGTCCAGCCCAGGTCCTCCAGCAGGAGCTTCACGGCGGCGAAACGGCCGTCACTTCCCTCAATGCAGACCAACGCGCGTAGAATGGCGGCACGAGGTGTGGCATGCCGTGGAAGAAAATGAAATTGATAAGACCTGGTTAATGCGTTTGTGGGACGAATAAATCTTGCAACCAGTTTTGGGGGCCAGGCGGAATGTAAAAGGAGAAATACAATGACTAGACAGGGGGTCACACTAGTATCTGTTTTAATTTTTGTCGGGGTAGTGTTGATTGCTTGCGCGAAGCCCTATCACGAGGAAAACGAACGCTACGTTTTCGTGTCCACGAATATTAACTTGCCGTACTGGCAGGAGGCGCAGGCGGGGTTTTTGGATGCGGCCAAAGGGCTCGGAGTAAAGGGTGAACTCACTGGTCCGACAACCTACGACCCGAATGGAGAGGTAGGAGTTTTCCGCCAGGTCGTGGAACAGAACCCCGCGGGAATCTGCCTCTCGGCGGCGAGGCCTGAAATTTTTCAGGAAGATATTGACAAGGCGGTGGCACAGGGCATCCCGGTGATCTGCGTGGATGCGGATGTGCCAGATTCAAAACGCGTGATGTACATTGGAACGGATAACTTCAAGGCCGGCAGAGAGAGTCTGAAGAAGTTGGCGGCGCTCGTTTCCCATCAAGGGAATTTTGCGGTCGTCACGATTCCGGGACAGCGCAACATGGATGATCGATTGGCGGGCGTGGCGGACGCACTAAAGAATTTCCCTGCTCTTAAACTTACAAAGATTCTTGATGACAAGGGGGACGCGCGAAGCGCGTTTGATCAAGTCTCGGCGCTACTACAGCAGAAAGAAAAAGTAGCCGGAATTATTTGCCTGGAGGCGACCGGAGGCTCCGGCGCCGCCGAAGCGCTGCACCGCCTGAACATGGAGGGCAAGCTGCCGATCGTGGCCTTCGATAACGATCCGGAAACGCTAGACTGGATCGACCGCGGGGTGATCAGCGCAACGATCACACAAAAGCCCTATGTCATGAGTTACTACGGGCTGAAATTCCTCGACGACTTACACCACAACGCGGTACATCAGTTTAAAGACTGGCGCACCGCCCTGGCGGCCCCCACGCCAACTTCCGTGGACACCGGCACGGTGATGGTCGATAAGAATAATCTCAAGACTTATCGCGAGGCTCTGGCGGCGCACCCCAAGGGGCTGTAGAGACCAACTCTTGATTGATGTCATAACCAAGCCGGCGTCGTGACGGCCCGAGGAGGAACGCGACTTACGCCGGTAAACTGAGTGGCGCAATTGACTTGGCTTAACGGCCCTCCTACGATGTGCTGTCCTTAAGCCATGATTGGCCAAACCATCGCGCACTATCGAATTATTGAGAAGCTTGGCAGCGGTGGAATGGGCGTGGTGTATAAGGCGGAAGACACGCGTCTCGGCCGATTTGTTGCTTTGAAGTTCCTGCCGGAAAATGTAGCTCACGATCCGCAGAGCCTGGAACGTTTTCGACGTGAGGCTCGCGCGGCATCCGCTCTCAACCATCCCAATATCTGCACCATCTATGAAATTAATGAGAGCGAAAGCCAAACCTTCATCGCCATGGAATTGATGGAGGGCAGCACACTAAAGCATCTGATCGCGGGACGGCCGATGGAAATCGATATGGTGCTGGAATTGGGCATACAGATCGCCGCGGCTCTGGATGTCGCCCATAGCAAAGGTATCGTGCACCGCGACATCAAGCCGGCAAACATCTTCGTGACCAAGCATGGGCAAGCGAAGGTGCTGGATTTTGGGCTGGCAAAGCTTACGCGCAACGAAGGCGGCGGGGCGACCTCCGCGCCGACTTTAACCGCGGAAGAAAATCTGACCAGTCCGGGCGTGGCAATAGGAACGGTCGCGTACATGAGCCCGGAGCAGGTGCGCGGAAAAGAACTGGATGGCCGCACGGATCTCTTTTCTTTCGGCGCGGTGCTATATGAGATGTGTACCGGGTCGCTGCCTTTCCAAGGCGATACTTCCGGAGTGATCTTCGAAGCGATTCTCAATCGCGCGCCGGTCGCCCCGGTACGTTTGAATCCGAGAGTTCCTGCCAGGCTTGAAGAAATCATAAATAAAGCGCTCGAAAAAGATCGCGACGTCCGCTGCCAGTCCGGCGCAGAACTGAAAGCCGATCTCAAGCGGCTGCAGCGCGACTCCATCTCCGGAACCGCGGCGCACGTGACACCAGCCGTCGTCAGCCGGCCTTCTTCGAAGAAATGGCAAGCCGGCGCTGCCGTCGTCGTAGCTGTCGTCCTCGTTGGCGCTCTCGCAGGATGGTTTGCCAGGCATCGCGGTACCCGATCGAAAGTCGCGCAGGCTCTTCCCGCTCCACGGCGCTTAACTTCGAATCCTACCGAGAATCCCATCACTGTTTCGGCTATATCTCCTGACGGGAAGTACTTGGCGTATTCCGACAAAACGGGCACGTACTTGCGACTTATGTCCACAGGCGAAGTGCACTCTTTAATGTCAAAGAATAACGACGTTCAATACTTGAGCTGGTATCCGGACAGCACGCGGCTGTTGATTTCGTGGTTGCCGTCGGCAGCCGCTAAGATGGGCCTGTGGGTGATGCCCATTGTGGGAGGAACTCCGCGACAGCTGTCTGATGAGGGATGGTCCGCTTCCGTGTCTCCAGACGGCTCACAAATAGTATTTCTCAAAGCTGCAATGTTTGGCGAGACCGGAGTGGAACTCTGGCTGATGAGGGCGGACGGAAGCAATCAACGCAAGATAATTTCATCCAACGGCGATGGTACCGCCTTTTCCTCGCCGGTGTGGTCCCCGGATGGACACTGGATCGCGTATGACAAGTTTCGCTTTGGAGCGTACAGCAATGAAGCGTGGATCGAACTTTTCAATCTTGAGCATGCAACCAGAAACGTAATCATCACTGAACCTCACCTGGAGTGGGGACTCGAATGGCTGGCTGACGGGCGGTTGATTTATGCCATAACCGAACCGCCTCCAAGCCAGAACACTTCGAATTTCTGGACAGTGAACGTCGACTCGACCACCGGGCGCTCCACTAGCGTTCCTAGCAAAATCACCAGTGGCGACGATTACGTAAATCAACCCAGCGTCACCACTGATGGGAAGACACTTCTGTTTAGCCGCTTCAAGCCACAACTGGATGTTTACGTAGCGGAATTTTTCGCCAAGGGTCCACATCTCGGAACGCCTCGCCGCCTTACGCTTGACGACGCCGACGACCTTCCGTTCGATTGGACGTCCGACGACAGTGCCGTACTGTTCACTTCAAACAGAACGAACGCCAGCAGCATCTTTAACATCTTCCGGCAGCGGATTGATGAAAGCTCCGCGGAAATGCTGGTGTCAGGTCCAGAACAAAAATCGGTTGCCCGGCTGAATGCCGACGGATCTGAGATCCTGTACCTGGTGTCGTTGAGTTCGCAAGACACCGGGGGCCAACGGCGGTCGGAGGCTCAGCAAGGGTCGCGAGAAGTGCGTCTGATGCGCGCGTCACTCGAGGGGGGGCCATCGCAACTTGTTGTGGAGGGTCCCAACATCATTAATTTTCAATGTTCGCGACCACCAACGAGTGTCTGTCTTCTAAGCCAAGCGGAACCAAAGGACTATTCCTTTTCGGTGTTTGATCCCATGAAGGGCACCATGCGCCAGGCGGCGAAGCTTGAAGAAACGCCGAGCGGGTGGAACTGGGGTCTTTCTCCGGATGGAACTCTTATAGCCGCAGTGCAAATAGGCGCCACCCAGCATCAGATTCGATTGATCTCGCTGGCGGGCCAGCCGGCGCGTGAGATCACCGTAAAAAACTGGAACAATTTCATGTCCCTTGACTGGGCCGCGGACGGCAAAGGATTTTTTATCTCCAGCAACCCTACGGGCCGTCTGGATACGGTGCTGTATGTGGACTTGGCCGGCAATGCCACGCCGCTCTGGCAAGTGAAAAATTTTCAGGCCGCCTGGGCGATTCCTTCGCACAATGGAAAGTACGTGGCTATTCCGGCGCCGACGACGGAGTGCAATGTTTGGATGGTGGAAAATTTTTGAGGCTGGTTTCGTCGCATAACGCCGGCGATGACGGACAAATATAAGATTGCTAATCCTCGCACGACGTGCCACGCAGATAAGACCACCGCTTGGGCTACTGAGGAATTACGGCGGTGGCCGGAGCGCTCGGCATGGCGCTTGGACTGATGCGTGGACCCAAGCGATGGTCTAACCCCGGATAGCTTAAAAGCGAGTTCATCGGTAAGAGCATCTTCGTGCTAAAATCCGCGGCCACCGGCTGTAGATGACGGCTTCTCGTATTGCCTCCGTATGGAAAGCCTGCTGTTAGCAAGCCAGCAATAGATCTGCGAATACAAAGGGCTTTCTCCGACCGCACGAACGTCGCTTAGCAAAGGCGATTCGCATCGGACAGCGAATCAAACTTGACGTCTTAAGCGGAGAAGCCGTTAGGAAGGCTTATCCATGGACGGTGATGTCAAAGACGCCAGAGTTTTCCCACCACTCGGGCCGGCAATCAAGGTTCTGATGGTATGGCCGAGTTTTCCTGCCTCGTTTTGGAGCCTTGGCGAAATGATGCAAATAGTTCCGGAGCGCGCGTTGGTGCCTCCGCTCGGGCTAATCACGGTGGCAGCGCTTTGTCCGGCGCACTGGAAAATTCGTTTAGTAGACCTGGCATTTCAAGAGTTGCGGGATGAGGACATCCTATGGGCTGACCTTGTGATGGTGAGCGCGATGGCGGTCCAGCGCAAAGGCGTCCGGCTAACACTCGAACGCGCTTCCAAGTTGAATCGGCGGACGATGATAGGAGGTCCCTACGCAAGCAGCGATCCGGATGCACTGCTGCCGCTTGCTGACCATGTAGTCGTCGGTGAGCCGGATGAAATGTTCGGCCAGATTGCCTTGGATCTGGAGCGCGGCTCAGCTCGCAGGCTCTATCATATTGCGGAAAAGCCCGATGTCAGCCGCACCCCGGTGCCGCGCTTTGACTTGTTGGCATTGAACAAATACACGTTCATGTCCGTGCAATTTTCGCGAGGCTGCCCGTTTACATGCGAGTTTTGTGACATCATCACCATCTACGGACGCCGCCCCAGGACGAAATCTGCGACGCAATTGACCGGAGAACTTGACGCGCTTTTGCGACTTGGCTGGCGGAAAGATGTGTTCGTCGTCGACGATAATTTTATCGGGAATCACAAGGCGGCGCTGGAGCTCGTTCACGAATTGGAAGGGTGGCAGCGGCGCAATGGTCATCCGTTCGCGTTCTTCACCGAAGCTTCGATTGATCTGGCGTCGCGCCCGGCGCTGCTGGACGGGATGGTCAAAGCAAATTTCTGGCGGGTGTTCATCGGAATCGAATCGCCCTCCGCGGAATCGTTGAAGGAAACCAAGAAATTCCAGAATCTTCGCCGGGACTTATTGGACAGCATTCACTTCATTCAGCAGCATGGGCTTTGGGTCATGGGCGGCTTCATCGTCGGTTTTGATAGCGACCCGCCGGATATTTTTGACCGCCAGATTGAATTTGTGCAACGTGCCGCGATCCCTTGGGCCATGACCGGCATCCTGCAAGCGCCGCCTACCACGCCGCTATATGAACGGATGAAAAAAGATGGCCGGCTGCTCGAGAACAAGCCCGAGCCGAATAACTTTGAATCCCCGAACTTCCGAACCGTGCTGCCCCTTCCCGAACTGCTCGATGGAACGAAGCGCATGCTGCTGGCGCTTTACGAGCCGCAACGCTTTTATCAACGGGTGCTCGATTCCCTGGAACGCTGGCAGCCTCAGCCGGAACAGAAAGGCTCGGCGATTTCTTTGCGGTATCTGATGAGGGTGCTGCTGAAATCTGTTTGGAAGCAAGGGGTGCTCTCCCGCTATCGTGGAGCTTACTGGCGCTTTATGCGAGGGCTCATGACGCGCTGGGGCCTGCAGCCGCAGAAGAGGCGGCTGGGGTTCGAGCTGGCGCTGTCTGGTCACCACTTCATTCGCTACGCGCAGCAAGTCGCAGACGCTTTGGAAACTGAAAGCCGGCAGGCAGTTCGGTTCACGCATCCAGGATTTGTTCCCCAGCCGGAAGGACAATCGTCGAATCTGGTGCAGATCAAGGAGAGCGAGTTGCATCACCTGACGGGATAGTGCGTAGGTGACGGGCTAATGGGAAACGTTCTCAATGATTTCATAACAATGTCGGCTCCTTAGACCCGAGTAGACTGTGGTTGTTGAAGACCAAAGCTCGGGAGAAAGGAGCCGAACATGATGATTATAGGCGTAGATTACCACCCGAGTTCT
>Ga0182024_10023928_pt1 | contig 10897 bp, 15 predicted proteins | sample P32metaG_FD_120480 | JGI IMG/M metagenome (GOLD analysis project Ga0182024, IMG submission 120480) | Permafrost microbial communities from Stordalen Mire, Sweden - P3-2 metaG (Illumina Assembly) | ecosystem: Environmental > Terrestrial > Soil > Wetlands > Permafrost | place: Sweden: Stordalen... | reverse complement strand
CCTTTCACCGCGTGGCTGCGACGCGGCATCGCTCGAGATCGCATCTTTGCCGAACCCCCCCTTTACGACTCGCAGGGCGCGGCCGCGCGTAACCGCGAGCAGAGCCGGCAGTGATTTGGCCGATCGCGTGGCGTCATAGAGCGGCAGCGTCAAATGAAATTCGGCTAACCTGAGCCAATCGATGCTATGTTGCGCTCGCGACCGCTCGCGGGTATGCTATAGTATCTGCATAAAAAACGCCGCTTCAATCCATATAGCTCTTTAAAAAACCTTTTAGTCGTCCACGACATTACCAACACTAATTACCAACACAGCTTCCCCATCTTTCACGCGCTCCTCGTGTTCGCATCGAAGGTCAAGGGGATAATCAGCTCGCTTATGAAGACGCTTATTGAAACAGTAAAATCTATTGCGCTAGCTCGTTCAATGCCGAAACCGAAATATTCGGAAGGCTTGCGCGGGTACCGTTTAACGACGCGCTCGTGCGGGAAGCTTGGCGCTTTGTTTTTGGGTCTTTTATTAATTCCCGCCTTTTCTTTCGCGCAAACTACTTCAGCCACATCTTCCAAAGAAGCCCTGATCCAGAGCTTGTATGCTCTGTTGCAGACACTGGAGAATGAAATTGCGGCGATCATTGCGCAGCAGGCACAAATGGCTTCGACGACACAGCAGATAATTTCAACGCAGAGAACACAAAGTCAGCAGATACAGCAGATAGCGCAGAATACTACTCCGTTGCCTGGTTCAACAGGAGAACAATCTTCTGAACAATCGTCACAGCAGTCTATCCCGACACCACCCTCCTGTTTGCCGAATCCGCAATTCAATGTCGCAACGAGTACAGATTCCTCTGGCTCAGAAACGGTAGATGTCACATATACAACAGGATGCCCGATCCCAATACAAGAACCTATCAGCGCAAGCCTTAACCGGGAAAATGCTGATGGCTCTATTACAAATATAGAAACGATAAAAGGGGATGATTGTAATGATGGAGATTCAAGAAGCGCATTTACGTGTCCGAGTGTAAAGAGCACGCAAGACGCTTATGTTGTAATGAGGTGGCAAAATTTTTATTCTGACGCAACGACGACACTCTTTGTCTCAGTTGGTTCCGATTCTGAGACGGTTCAGCTTTAATGAACTTTGTCTCTTGAAGTGCAACACGGCGGGAAGGACGGCAGTCGCCCGACGTTGGCTCTGTTAAGCCATTAATTCAGCACTCGACAATTCATGGCTCTGTTGAGCCATTCTACGAGCATCGCACAATATCTGTTTTACGAACCACCATTTCAGTCCGCGTACGATGAGCGCAGAGACAAGCGATGTGGTATACTACACCCCATGGTCAAGTTACTTGAGAAAGCTATCGCAAAGGTCTCGACCTTGCCCGAAGCGGCACAGGAGAAGATCGGCGAGGAATTGTTGCTCCATGTGGCAAAGGTCCATCGCCTAAGAGCGGAACTTGATAAAGGCTTGCGTTCGTTAGACCACGGCGAAGGACACGAGATCGACATTGAGCACGTGATAAAGCGCGCCCGCGCGCAATATGGCGACGCGTAGAGAGCGCCTCCATTGGTCTCATAATGCGGATATCGACCTCCTTTGGATTTGGCGCTACGGGGCCAACAAATGGTCGCCGGCCAAAGCGGACGATCACTTACGGGAATTAAAGCTTCGCTGCGACCAGCTTCTCCGAAGCCCAAAACTCGGCAAAGCACGTGACGAACTGTCACCGGGAATTCGAACGATATTGATCGACCCGCATGTGGTGTTCTACCGAGTAACAGGTCTTGCCGTAGAGATCGTGCGCGTATTGCATCAACACGAGGACGTAGAAGTCGTTTTCCATTAGCGCACATCAATCTCAAACGCGACATGCGTCAATACAAGTTGAAAAAGACACTCAGCGAATTTCGCAGGCGGCTGGCCCACTATCCCCCGAGCGCGCTACGTGAAGCCAAAAGAGCACTCCAAAAGATTGAGGACAAACATGAAATCATACTTGATTATAAAGATGCAGATTTTGCAGCGGAGCGAGAGTTGCTCATTGCTCAATATCAGGAAAACGACGCGACGAAAGCAGAGATCGACGAGATGCTCAAGCGGTGGGGATTCCGCTGACCGCTCAATCTATTAGTCGTATCTTTTCCCGCTTCCCTGTCATCCAAACTACATCTAGCGGGTTGCTCTCGGCCAAACTCGCCTCATCGGTGAACAAGAATAAATTCGACCCGCGACCGTTCGTGATTTCTAGTTGCGCTTCGATCATCTGATCGACCCGCTGCGGCGTGGTCGTTACGGTCACCACTCGAAAATTCCGAATGCCCAGTTCGCGGACGTGCTCCCCTACCCTGTTGGCTTCGTAGTAGATGAGCATCTTTTTGGCGTAGTAAGTTTGATCTTTGCTCTTCCGCCGATGTACGGGCATCTCTCCGCGATCTCGTTCGAAGAGAAAATAGCTCTCCTCTTCAGTTTCGAAAAATCGCAATCCGAACAGCTCATCGGGATCGACGGAATGCTGCTTCAGCGCACCGTCGATTCGCACCTTAGCCGTGAGACGCGCGCGCCGATCGCGGCGTGTCTTCGGTGCGTCCTGGAGAATGTCTCGCCGATCAAGCACCCCAACGTCTGTTCGCCCGCGCGCTGCAAGTTGCAGACTCACCATGAAAGCGGTGATCTCAACCCGGTGCTCAATGAACCGCCAGCCGGCGTCGCGTTGCTTGTCGATTTCGTACAGCAAGCGTCGTCGCACTTCGTACCCATTTTTCCTTAGCAGCCAGGCGCCTTTCCGCGTCAGTCCGTAAATGGTCGGGTACGAGCCTTTGTATAGGAGTCGGCTCTCTACCTGGCCGATCACGCGTTCTACGAATTGATTTTCCCACAACGCAAGCAGCGAACGTGAGACGTTCTGTTCGCTACCACCATCGAGCGCGGCAAGCTGCGATACGGACGCCAGCCGCAGGCGTGCAAGATTATGCAGGAGCTCAAAATCCCGATCGGTTATCCGCAGCGCTCTTGGTTGCGCCGGCCGCTCGAAAAGTCTTCCCCGCTCCCTCGCCACCGTTTCCATGATTTCAGTTTACACCTTATCCGACATCACCAGGCGCAGGGCGGCTGTTGATATGCTTTCCGTGTCCCGTCGTTCGCATGGATGCTCGCGTTGCGGCGGGCGCTGCCCCGTCAAGGGTCTCGATCGCCGGAGGCGACGGCCGTTGGCCGCCCTTGACCGGGCAAGTTGCCCGTCGCGTTTCGCTGTCCATGCAAACGACGAACCGTTTGACGCGTTATCGGACGCTTCTTTTTTGTGCGGTAGTGCGCCGGCGTCGGTGGCTCGTTCGGCGTGCGGGCTTTGGAAGCCGCTTCGATAAGGGCCTTCTTCCGGGCGGCAATCTTTTCGATCGCCGCTGCAACGGGCGTGGCCGACGGGCTGGCAGCGAAGACACGCTCGCGCAGCTTCTCGAATTCCGCGCTCGGGAGCGTATGCGGTTCCACATTGGCAACCGTGAGCGAGGCACGCTTCATGCCGCCAGCGTCTACGAAGCTGATTGCCGCGCGGCCGGTGGTGAGGTTGCAGAGGATTTGCCCGGCCATGTACCGCACGTTCTCCAGGCTGTGCACGCTGGTGGGACGATCCTGGTAGAGCGGTTCAAACGCTTCCTGCTCTCCCTGAGTACGCGCCTGGCCCAGGGTTCGTGCGCTACCGACCGATCGGGACGAGCTTGCGGTGTGAGCGACACTTTCGCTCGTGGAGCTGCCCGTGGTTCTCGCTGTCGACGAGCTGCGCCCGCTCGAGCTGGAGGAGCTGCGCCCGCGTGACGAAGCCGAGCCGGTCATGTTGGACTGGTTGGACTGTGCGCTCTCCCCTTGCGCGACCCCAATGACGGTCGGGATGCCGAATAAATTTGTGTCCATTGTGAAAGTATTGGTAGTGCTGGCGCCGGTGCCAGTGCCGGCGGCGCTCGCGTTCGACGCGGATTCCGCATTCATTGCCGCTTCACTCTCCGCCGAGCTAATCGCCTCGCCTACGGTTTCGGCCGTGCTCTCGGCAGAGCCGTAACTTTCGGTGACGCTACGTCCCTCCGTCTCACTCTGCATCTTGCTTATCGCGCTCTGCTCCGATGCGCTCTCGCTCTTGAGCTTGACGAGGCGGTGACCGACGACCGTCGGCTTGGTAAGCGTGTGAACCGGCATTTCGAGGCTATAGTTGAGCACCATGTCGGCGAGCTCGGTCGCCTCGACGGGATCCTTGATGCGGAACGCCACCTTTACGTTGGTTGCGTTTCGGACCGCGGCGAGCATATTTTCGTCATCTCTGGCAAGTTGTGCTTGCCACTGATGACTCAGCACTGCTCCGCATCCAAACTTTCGGAGCTCTGCCAAAATATTTTCAAGATCGCCGGAAAGGTATCGATGGCATTCGTCGAGGTACGCAAAAAATGCACGTTCCGGATGCCGTCGCCTCTTCGCGTGGAAGAAGAGGAAGCGCGTCAGCAATCGTCCGAGCAGATCGGCGTCGCGTTCGTACACGCGACTACCGCCCGAAAGGTTGGCCAGGATTATGTGCCCTTCATCCATCGCCTTGCATAAGTCGATTGTGTTTTGCGTCTGTCCGACAATTGACCGAACAGCGGACGAGCTCACGAACTCAGCAAGACGATTGATTGGCCCGACGACCTCCATGCCGAAATCACGCCGGGTGCGCGGGTCTCGGGCGAGCTGGTCAAGCCGTTTGAGCTCGTCTTGCGCGTATGGGTTCGTGACGTGGTTGATTACCCACGCGCGGACACCGGCTGCATCGTCGGGATCGAAAAGGAGCCCGGCTTCAACAAGCGTCAGCCCAAGTTCAGCAAGCGCCATAAAGGTCGCCTTAAGCAGCCGCCTGATAGTCGGTTTTGTTTGCGTGTCCTCGCCGCCCCACACCCGCTCGAAAGCCTCCAGCGCGACGCCGGCGACGACCGACAAGTCGGTTCCCGGGTCAGGCCGTTCAAGCGGGTTGAAGCCGATAATATGAGTCGGCGCGTTCGGATCGATCAGGTGGATGGTACGCGTTTCCGCGTACCCCTTCGCCTCCAACCAAGCCAAAATCGACTGATAACCGCTTCCTGGGTGATCGCCGTGCGGATCAACATACAGCACGCCTCGGCCATCGACGATGTCTTGTCTTACGCAATGTTGCAGAAAGGAACTTTTCCCCCCGCCGGTTGTCCCTATCGCATGCATGTGTTCGAGTCGCGCGCGCAGCGGCAGAGAAACAGGTGCTGCGCGCTCGTTGCGGCCGAGCACTATGGCGGAGCGGTCAATGCGCGCTAAGGAACACGGGCCGGGCAGCAAATGCGGACAGCGCTGGCGGATTTCCTCTCGCACCGCCAATCGTCGCGCTTTGGCCCGTTCGGCGATCTTGCTCATATCGTGTCGACATTCACTTGCGCGTTTTTTCGCCCCGCCGAGCGAGCACCGTATCGATCTTGCCGGTATCGAGCCCGCTAGCGCGCAGCTGCGAACGCGCCTCGTGCAGCGCTTCGTCGACTTCATCGTCGCTCGCGTCCGCCCGTCGTCCACTGGTCTCCTCGCGGTCCTCGAATTCGCTCATGTGCTCGCGGAGAATCGCCCTCCGCTCAGCCATGGTCAGCTCCACGTCGAGGATTTCGCTTTTGCGCCTCTTCCATTCAAGCTCATAACTTCCCGAGCCGTTTTCTTGCTGCGCCTTTAGGGCCTGTTGGGCGTCGACAAGCACGCAATTGGCGTGCGCGAGCTCTGTCATCCGCCTAGTCTCGGCGACCTCGTATTGATGTTGGGCTTGCCGAAGTTCGTCCGCCCGCTCAGATCGCCTCCGCGCCCGATCGGTGGCGATAATTTCTGGCAGTTCTTGTACGCGCGCGCCAGCGCGCTGGCGCTTGACGTAGCTCTCCACCGCCTGAGTTTGTGCATCGAATAGGTTTGCCTCTGCTCGGAACCGATCGGCAACTGCCGAGATCGCACGAGCGTGCCTGTTTGCCTCCCACCGGATCAGTGTTGAGGACACGATGCCGCCAGGATTCATGCGCGGCGGTACTGCCGGCGCGGGCACCTTGGCGGGGCGACGTTCCAACGACCTACCGGGCGGAATGATCTCGACCTTAGCCATGAGGAGCTTCCATTTCTGCCGGTTCCGCTGCCGCTTCAGTCGCGGAACAGTTCTTCGATGTCGTCGAGTTCCGCGCGCGTTCGCTTCGCCTTGATTACGCTGTCGGCCAGTTCGGTTTCGGCATCGAGCTTACGGCTCATCGCCCGGAACCGTGCCGCTTCATTGTCATATCGTTCGGCCGTTTCCCTTGAACCGGAAAAGTCCGACTCCATACGGAACGATTGCTTCCGCAAGGCCGCGGCTACGCCGATAACCACCACGAAACCAATCGCAAGAAGAAGTATTGGATTCCAATCGATCGGCGCTGAATAAATGGTTGCCCCTGCTCGCGATCTCTCTTCCACCTGCCGCAGCTGCGGGGTCGGGATCGGAGCGGGTGGCGCAGTGACCGGTATCGTATCGGCAACGAGCCCGCGCGCGTCGCAAAACGCCACTTTAACTTCGCATGAGCGGCCAGATGCAAGGCAATGATCCATCACCGCCTCGCGTGCTTCGGCCATGGTATCGCGTGTCGCCCAGTAATAGCTGCCAGTGCCAGGAGGAATTGCCAGCGAGAAACACTTTCGGCTGAAGTAGGTCACGATCGAACAGCTCGGACCATGCTGTGCGCAGTGCTGCAGTGCATCGCGCCCAGCATCCTCGTAATTGGCCGCATCTCTTCCACCACCACCCCAGGAACTGCCTGGGCTTCTCCCAATGGCGTACGCGCCCGCGGCGTGGCTGATGTTTATGGCACCCGCGCTGAAGGCGAGGCTTACCAACAAAATGCCAAAACGTGCCGGCACTGCCCAGTCTCCGCATCGACCGCACCAAAGTCGTCAGCGCACATATCCCCAATCGGTTTACTGTCAACCGTCGCGTCACGCGCACGTTCTCCTGTCAACGATGCGCTTTACTGTAAACCGTGTATCGTTAAATAGGACTCCGCCTCGCTGACCGGCATCCGAGTGGAGAGATGCCGGTGTCACGAGACGGAGAATTCCATGATCCTTGACGTACAGAACGAGACTCCGGCCAGCCCGGCCGCGTTGCCTATCGAATTCGTCACGATGCAGTTGATGCCTCTCGCGGATGGCATGATTGGCGTGTCTCTGAAATCGACGGTGTTCGATGAGCAAGAACTAGAGCTGATCGACCAGGACATCGTCGATGAGCGGGTCACATCACTTGACCAGCTTTTCACCCTTATCCGCTCGCATGTGCGGATTGTGGCGCCTCATTAGTGGGGTGCCGAGATGTCCAAAATAGATACACGTACCGAGACGGACCGCATTCGCGTGCTCAACGACAACTTTCGCAGCACGTTTGTCGGCGGACAGGTGGTCATGACCCGAGGCGTCAGCGAACTGCCGCTCGACACCAAAGCCCGCCTACTGTTGGCCGTTAAGTTCTTCGACAACTTCAATGGTGACAACGATCCGCACCGTGAACACGACTTCGGCAGCGTCGAGATCGACCAGCAGACCTACTTCTTCAAGCTCGATTACTACTCGCTCGACATGCACGGCGGTTCCGAAGATCCCGCCGACCCCGAGAAGACAACGCGCGTACTCACGATCATGCGCGCCGATGAATATTGAGTCTCAACCAGCAGACAGGAGCCCAACTATGGCCGCGTCACAAGTTGCCTACCGAGCCTACACCGTCGTCAAACGCGAGGGCCAAGATGATTTTTGGCTCGCAATCGGAGCGGCGTTCATGCATCAGGATGGAGACGGCTACAATATTGTGTTGCAGGCGCTTCCGATCGACGGGAAAATAGTTCTTCGTCTTCCGAAGGAAGAGTCGGCTCAGCCATCTCAGGAAGGTGGGAATGCTACAAACAAAACTGGCTCTCGACGCCGGTAGCATTTGAAAAAATGCACAGAGCCTTATCAGCCGCCGGCACAGCCGGCGGCTCTTCATTGCTGATGCGGACCACCATCAAAAAACAAGGCGACCCGATAGGGCCGCCTAAGTCCCCGAAGGGATGTGATAGACACTACTTGTATTGTACGGGCTTTTAGCCGCTATGCAACCTTTAGGAGTAGCACCCCACGTTGTGGCGGATTTGTCAAAACAGGTCTCAGTGGGTTGCCCAATAAAGAAAAAGCCCCGCCGAAACGAGTTCGGCAGGGCCAACAAAACAGGACGCAGATGAAATCCCAAAAAACCCAGACTCCCAGATAATTTTGGGCTCACCGAGTCCTGTTTAAGTCCCCGAAGGGATGTACGCCTTTATATAACAGATGGTCCTCCTATAGCAACACCCGTCGCATGGCATACGCCTTCCTCAATGCGCCGCAGGTCAACGTCCGAAAGCCTTTCATTGAGAGGGGTCTGGTCTGCAAAGACCAACTCCAGCCTAGCGTGAGAGACAGCTGTAATCGAATCACAGCATGCCCAGACTTCCTTAGTCAGGCTTTGATACTCTCCAGCAGAAAAATGTACGTAGCTAGGTCGCAACACTCTCGGAGCGGTTGCACTAAAGGGTACGACGAGACACCGTCCCGGCCGATCACCATGGCGCCGATTGTAGGACCGAGGCGATAGAACTACGACGCGACGTTGCTTTGTCATCTCAGGGATAATGTGTGCGAGATCGAAGTCGCATATAAGAATCAAGCCCCTATGAGGCACAAATGATATTGGCATCTGATATTCCCCCCGAAACAATCCTGACACTGGCAGGCTAAGCCGAGCGCATCTTCCAAAACTCTCTCGGCCATTAAAGAAACCTGCATCATGACGCTGCGGTGCTGTTATTTGTGGAGTTTCTAAGCTGTAAGTTCGAAAGCCGAAACACCTCTAGAGCAGTTCGAATAATCTCTTCCACCTTTTCGGACGGAACGAGATTGCCTTGGTAATCTCTTTCGCGCCCCGCAGCATTGTGAGTTTCTGTTAGCCTGTGACGAACAGGCGGAGCACCGTGTACGAGTCCATTTCTAATATTGCTTGCTTCCCTGAGCAGAACTCTGCATTCTTTCGGAAGAAAATTTACTCGTCCAGATATTATTATCGCCTCGACAGACTCTTGCTTCGGAGAGTCAGCGGGAAACCGTAAATTCAAATACCACTCCAACAAACTAAGTGTCCCGATTAACGCCAATGCCCTTTCACCGCTTAGCCGTAACCGGTTCATCGCCAACAGTTGATGCTCAAATTTCCCTAGTTCGCGGACACCCACTTTCAACGACTTTCCTAAATCTAGCGAACTCACTAATACAGTTTCACTATCAGTGTTCTTAGATAATAGTGCCCCTAACACCGGCTGGGGCGGCCTATTGAAAATGACTCGTCCTGGAGCTGGCATTACGAAGAAATTACTCAGTAGGTTTGGTGCCGGCGCCTCAACAAGCGAACATATGCTATAGGCTGGAAGTAACAGTCTAAGCCCGCTTGAGATCAGCCGTGGCAATCGTTGTGCAAGATCAAACTCATACGCTCGTGCAGTAACCGGTCTTCGATCTTTCCAACGTTCTCCTGAAACTACCGTGCGCTTCCCAGATTCGTCGACGGACACCGCGCGCAGGTACTCCGAATAATATCTCGACCTTCGCCCCCATAAAGGGACTAAACAAATGATTTGCGTAATATTCGATGGCTGTGGTTGGGCCTCCTCTATTACTTCTCTAACAGCAAGCCGCGCAAATTCGTCGCACTCAAGTCGCGCTGTTCTTGCCTGAAGGTAGAGGTATAACGTCTTATCTTCTTGAGAAGCGCGCACACGATGCCAGTCTTGGCTAAGTCGGAGTGCATATGGCAGTTGGAAAAAGCACGCAACGCGAGACTCAGAATCTTCAGATTCAAGTAAGTCTGCGATCTCTTCCAGCAATTCCGGCCAAATCGCGCCTATCGAAATTAAGCGCTTTACTCGTATTTCGTTGTCCGCGCTTTCAGACATGGTCCCGCGCTCTGCGCACCAGAAAAAACATGCCCTGGAGAGGAGTAACCAATCCTTCGACGGGCATCTTACTGAATTTCCGCGGCGGGCGGTACCTTTTAAGGAATCCCCTTTTTAGCCTGACTACTTCCTGAAAGCCTTGACTTGTAAACCGACTTGAGCGACACGCGTCGCGAACGGTCGAATGACCACTTTTGTCTCCGGACTGACCTTCCAGCTTGGCCTGTGGCGCCATCTTCAGATGGCCGGGCATTGCTGGCTCGGGTTTGTAGGAGACGGCAATGATCAGCCCCAAACGCACGCCTTACGCCCGTGTTCGGAACGTCCAGCGGGTGCGCCGACGGCTTTCCGACGGCCGCTGCAACTATCACCACTATCACCGGCCCTCTCGAACGAAGCTGCCCGGTCAACCCGGTAGCCCTGAGTTCATGGCGGTCTATGAGGAATGCGAGCGCAAGCTCGGAGCCCGCGCAGCCGCCGCGATCCAAGCCGATTCTAGTAGCGCTGTGCTATGACAATGCTTCTCAGCGCATCGTTCGCCGCATCAGCGATGGCCGACACAACCGTCAGCGTCGCGCGGTTTTGTCGCACATCTCACGTACAGCCCGTTTGGATAGTGACCGTTCGAGACCAGACGACCATTATCCGACTCCATAGGTTCACGTCCATCAATTGCGCACTGGGCTTCGCTTCCCAAGTCCTGGAGGCGGGTGCGTCATGACCCCTCTCTCGCATTCTCCCTTCTACACGACCGAAGAAGTTGCGCGCCGTTTCCGCGTGAGTCGACGCACGCTGCAGGGTTTTCTTCGTCGCTATCCCTTCTACCGGACTCTTGGACGGCGTAAACTCTTCACTGACGAAGACATTGCGCGTTTGTATGAGGTACT
>Ga0182024_10023927_pt1 | contig 10897 bp, 6 predicted proteins | sample P32metaG_FD_120480 | JGI IMG/M metagenome (GOLD analysis project Ga0182024, IMG submission 120480) | Permafrost microbial communities from Stordalen Mire, Sweden - P3-2 metaG (Illumina Assembly) | ecosystem: Environmental > Terrestrial > Soil > Wetlands > Permafrost | place: Sweden: Stordalen... | reverse complement strand
CTTAAGATCACGGGCTTCCTTTCCCGTGTAGCGTCCGAGGAGGTGCCGCAATACGCCATGTGCCACGACAAAGTCGTTGCGACTTGCCGCGTGGACGAAGCGCTCGGCGCGCGAGCGTTCGATGCGGCACAGCGTTTGACGGCATTCATCGAGACATGCGGCCGAGGCCCTAAGGTCGAATGCCCACACATGGACGCTGCGCGCTGCAACGCGCAAAGCGCTCTGCGCCCCGCAGATGAGCGCCGGATCTTGGGTCAGTAACGCGTGCGACACGCTCAAGGCCTCCCTGCACCGCTTCGCCTTCGGAACCGGCCCTGCGCTGGCGGCGAGGCCTTTTACGCGGTATTCTGCAGTATGGTCCGCCATGCTTCACGTGCCCTATGAACCTCACCCTGTCGGATGCGTTTGCCAAGTTTGGCGCGAAGCCAGCGAATCGGCTGCGCGCGCTCTCGGCGATCGCGGAAGACGGAGCGGTGGTCTTGAGTTGCGCGCGCTCGTATTTTGGCCGCCCCGGCCGCGGCGTGCTGCGCTATGAGGACAAGCTCTCGCGCGAAGCGGGAGATGTGCAGGGCACGGCGCTCCTCGGCCGACATCTGACCCTGGCGCGCGATGAGGACCTGCCGATTCGGATGATCGTGGCATCGCCCAAAGATGCGGCGAGCGGTAAAGTGGGCCGCAGCTTTCACGTGCGCACCGACCTTGTCGGCAAGGTGACCAAGTTCGACGGCGATCACTTCATCGTCGACTTCACACGTCCACCCGATCCGCGCATCGCGACCCCGCGCCGCAAGTAACGCCTCTTAGGCGTCTGTTTCGCGCTGATAGTCCGCGGTGAATTTGTAGAGCACGCGCAGATGGCAGGCCTGTCTGCCCATGCGGTCGCGAGCTCTCACCCCAGGGCATTCGATTTCACCCTCCGCATGATGAGTTGAGCTTGCCAGCACGCTGTTCGCCGCGGCATTCAAATCAAACTGGCCGTCGCAATCGGCGTACGGACAGGGAAATTCAAAGAAGGCTCTGGCCGGCGGGTGCAACACGTGAGACTGCTCCGCGGGCGTGCAGGTGGTCGCGTCCTTAAAACTCAGGTCGACACGAATCTGCTCCAGGCGTGGAAACGCCGAACGCAGGGTCTGGGCCGCTGCGCGGCCGCGGCGCCAGCGGTCGCGACGCTGTTGGCGTGCGGCCTCAGGACTTAACGAGGAAAGTCTCAATCTATTTCTCCAACAACTGCAGGACTTGGGGTGTGCGCCGGCTGACCCGGCTCATGGCTGGGCTCCGATTCCGCCGGGGCGTCTGTGCGCGGCGAGCGACGCTGTAGCTTCTCGCTCTGCTTCGTCTTCCTGGCAAGCTCCTTCTGTCGTTTTGCGTGACGATAATTCGGCTTGGCCAAAGGGCTCTCCAGGGGGTGAGGACTCGAAGATTTGCAGCAGCTCGTCATCCGCCGCGCCGCTCCTGTGACTGTACTCTCTTTATATGGGGGGCGTAGGACTCCATTCGACGGCCCAGGGCGGCCCCCTGAAGGGCGTGCGGTGGCTTAATCGTAGGTGGCTGAACGCGCCGGCCGTGATCCAGGACTTGACCGTTTCGATCGTCGCCGGCTCAGGGGCGCGACCACCGAATCGCATCCATTGGCCGAAGCGGTCGGCGCGCCTTCTAGCCTCCGAACGACGTCGCTCGCGCGTTGCCGGGCGCGACGCGCTTGAGCGACGGCCGTTCGTTGCGAGAGCTGTTTACCGACGCCGCGCAGATGTCGGCAGCGCTCGATGCGGCAATCGAGGATTGCAGGCAGAAGGAACAGATGCATGCAAGGATCGAGGCCTGCAGCGGCGATAATTTCGGCGCACGTGGGGACGTCGACGGCGCGGCGTTGATCTGTCCGGGCAGGTCACCGGTTGGATTGGCCGGGTCGTCAGTTGATGTAGCCGACATCATCTTTGAAACGACCAAATCGACCGCAGTGTTCCGTGAGCTGACCCGCTGCCTGGATTGACGGTGACGTTGACGACCGTGACGAGTGCGCGGCGATATTGTTGTCATTGAGGAGGTCTTCGAGCGGGTTGGCCGTGAACGGGGTTCCGGTCGCGCCGTCCCGCTGGTTCGAGATCGTTACATAGAGTGTCAGCGGGATGATGCTGGGACTCTACGTTGTTGAGCTGCACGGCTTCATCTGGAGAGCCGGTCTGCGCGCGCGCTCATTTGAGATGCGCGGGGCGCTTCTCTCCCGACAGTTTCAGAATCATCGGACTTTGTGTTGCCGGGATTGGCTCGCGACGTAAATCTTGCAGCGCTCATCGCAACATACTGTAATTTGACATATTCACAGCGCGGGCGCGCTGCCGCCGATTCGGTATGGCGCGAACTGCGCGCCTCACCTTTGAACATGGTGTTCATCTACTAAACAGCAACGTTCGGCACCGACTTTCTAAAGCCGCCGACGTTCCCGCGCGCCACCCTCTCGATGGCGTCGCAAAAATGCCACGCCGCGTGCAACGATACTGGTATCAAGGCTGTTCTGACAGCGCGGAACTTGTGCGCGTAACCTTATGAAGTATTTAAGAGATCGCAAAGCGCGCACTCACGCTGCAGCCGTCGTCCGCCACAGGTGCGGCGTCGAAATAGCGGCTGCTCGTTGCATGACGATTGTGTTTCCGCGCTTGACTCGGACGCGGTTTCGCGTACCTTGCAACCCAATATAACCAATGATTGGGCTGTGATAGCTGCCGTATCGCTATCACGCCAACGGCAAGCGAGGGGAGCTTGCCGGCGCACTAGAGCAAAATCATCCATCAATACGAATTGTGCGAGGTCACGCATCGTGAACACTTCTTCTTGGCAATCTAAAGTACTTTTCGGACTCGGCCTTGCGGTGAGCGCCCTGCTGATGGCGATACCCGAGAGCCGCGCGCAATCCCAGGATGCGCCCCTGCCGGTATTATCTGTTCCGCAGGACAAGCTTCCGCCGCCTTTATCTGTCGCTAAGGCGCTGTACTTCCAAAAGAATCCCGCGGCTTGGAGTGAATTCGTCTCGCAGCTGCCTCAGCGCCGGGTCGGCCCGGCGCATGCGACTTCGCAGCCGGCTCCTCCCGCCTTCGGGGGAAGTTGGGCGGAAGTGACGGCGGCACCTGGCACTGTATCCGGATTTTGCAACCCGCTGCTGCTCACCGACGGGACCGTCTTGGTCCACGATTGTGATCTCCCCGATTGGTGGAAGTTGACCCCCGACATCACGGGCAGCTACGCGAATGGGACCTGGACGCAGGTTGCGTCGCTGCCGGTCATCGATGCCACGCAGTATGAGCCCCTTTATCACGCCTCTGCCGTGTTGCCCGATGGCCGCGTGATCATCATGGGCGGTGAATACAACGGCGGTGGCACGGAGGTCTGGACCAGTTTGGGAGCGATCTACGATCCGCTGGCCAATACGTGGACAGCGGTTACGAAATACAGCGGCCAGACCAGGATTGGAGATGCGCAAAGCGTCGTCCTAGCCAACGGAACGTTCATGCTTGGGTCCTGCTGCGACAGCCCGGACGTGGATGCGCTCTTTAATGCCACGACATTGGGCTGGACTGGCACGGGGGCACCCAGTGCCGGAGGGGATTACCAGGATGAGCAAAACTATAATTTACTGCCCAACGGCAAGGCGCTGACGATTGACATTTGGACTTGCGCTGAGGGCGATTGCACGTCAACCGATGCGAATCCCACCAACGCCGAGCTGTACACGGCATCGACCGGCTTGTGGACCAATACCGGCAGCACGGTCACAAACAATACCTTGATTGGATCGTCGCTCGTGGATCCTTATCAGTGCGGCAATTTTGAAATTGGACCCGCAGGGGTGCGCTCCGACGGGAGCCTGGTCGCTTTCGGTGGCAACTCGGGGTGCCAGGCACTCGTGACGGCGCTCGGGACGTCGGCGGCGGAAGATCCCATTTCGATTTACAATTACAGCGCCGGCACATGGAGCGCAGCTCCCAACGTGCCGGCAGTGTGCACAGCAAGTACGGGATACCCGACGACAAACTGTACGCTCGCCGACGCTCCGGCGGCGGTGCTTCCCAACGGCAATATCTTGTTTGCTGCCAGCGGGGGGTACGCGGCCGCGTCCGGGACGTTCTTTTTCGAATTCACCAGCGCAACATCGAGCCCAGCGAATACCCCTAAGCAGGTGGCCTCAGAGCTGTTTTTTACATCTGGCAATCCTTCGTATCTCTACAACTTCCTTGTGCTGCCGAATGGCCAGGTCTTTTCCGCCGATCAGAGCAGCACGGCGGAGATCTATACGCCGACGGGAGCTCCCAGTGCCAGTTGGGCGCCGACGATCACCAGCGCGCCCGCCGCCATCTATGCGGGCGCGACTTATCCGATCAGCGGCACGCAGTTCAATGGGCTCACGCAGGGCGCGTACTATGGCGATGATGCGCAGGCCTCGACCAACTACCCGATCGTGAAGATCACCAACACCGCGTCCGGTCATGTGTTCTATGCGCGCACCTTCAATCACAGCACGATGTCGATCGCGCCCGGTACCTCAGGCTCGACGAACTTTACGGTGCCCGAAAATGTCGAGACGGGCCCGAGCAATCTGGTCGTCATCGCCAATGGCATCGCATCGACACCTGTCAGCGTCGCGGCCCAGCACAGTGGCTACGAGAAGCCGCCGGATTTCAACGGTGACGGCGATTCGGACCTGCTGTTTCACAACACCAACGGGGACATCCAGGTGTGGTTGATGAACGGCGGGACGGTCTCATCGAAGATCGACCTGGGTATTCTCGATAACGAGTGGTCCATCGTCGGCACGGGCGACTTCAACGGCGACGGCACGACCGACGTCCTGCTTCGGAACAACGACGGCGACGTGCAGGTGTGGTTGATGAGCGGCGGGTCGATCTCTTCGATTGTCGATTTGGGGACGACCTCAAATGCGTGGACCATCGTCGGCACGGGCGACTACAACGGCGACGGTACGGACGACATCCTGCTGCGCAATGCCAACGGAGCGGTGGAGATCTGGTTCATGAGCACGAGCGGCACGGTCTCCTCGACCGCCGTCGTGGCCACGGTGGCGAACTCGTGGACCATCGTCGGCACGGGCGACTACAACGGTGCCGGCAAGGCCGACATCCTGTGGCGTAATTCCAATGGCGACGGGTCGATCTGGTACATGGACGGGGCGACGCGCACGTCGCAGTACACTTTTGGCCCGATTGCGACCTCGTGGACGATTGTCGGCTCGGGTGACTTCGACGGCAACGGCACCTCCGACATTCTGTGGCGCAATTCCAATGGCGACGGATCGATCTGGTTCATGAACACCTCCGGGACGCTTGCTTCGAGGACCCCGTTTGGCCCTGTCGCGACATCGTGGTCGGTCATCGCCACGAGCGCATTCAGCGGCGGGGATGCCGACATGCTGTGGCGTAACGCCAATGGACAGGTGGAGATCTGGTTCATGGACGGCGGCACGCGCACTTCAACCTCGGTGGTGGGCACGTTCCCGTTCACGAATACCGTCGTGCAGTGAGGTTGGTCCGCCAAACAGCGTTCAAATAGCACGGGGCCGGCACCGTGGTCGGTGCTGGCGCCGTCTCGCATTACGGTGCCGCTTCGGTGGACTGCGTCGGCGTGGCCGAGGCGCCGCCACGCGATCTCGCGGCGCGTCGGTCGGGCGAACACGCTCTAAAGCTGGGTGATCTTCGCTACATTTAGGGGCTTGGCGCAACGCGGTTGCGGTGCTGTGGATCCGACGCTGAACTCGGCCGGGGCGAGGCAGAACGCACCACAGGTCAATGCGCCAGCGTTCGCGAGAACGCTCCAAGTGCTTTCACGGGCGCGCATTGACGGCGCTGACGTGCTCGTCCGTGAACACCGGAGAGATTAGACGCTTAACAAATTGCTGCGGCTTACGCGAGCTCAGCCTTCACGCCGTGCAGTCCAGGCCCGTGCAGCCTCGAGAGACTGAGGCACTCTCCCTCGGATCCACGAGGAAACGGTTAAATTTACAAACGTGTCCGTCGATGAATACAATCGCGGCAGAATGGACATAAGAAGAATATTGCTCTTTCTTGCTGTATTTGGGTGTACGGCGGCTTCGGCTGCGATCACCGTTGGCAGCTTTCTCGTGACCAATAACGACGTGCCGCTGCCTTTTCCTGCACTGTCCAATCGAGGGAGCACGGTAACTTTCTACTCGGTCGGACCTAATGGGGCTGTCGGCGGTAAGACCGTGGTTTCAACCGGCGGCGATGGCGTCGGCGGAGGGTTTTTCGCTGCTTCCCGACTCGCGATCGTACCCCAGGGCGATGATGTATGTGTCTTTGCGTCTAATGCGGGCTCGTCTGACATCGCCGGCATCAGTGCCGCGACCCATACGGTGACGGGCAATTCCATTGGCATTGTGCAGCTCACCTCCACGGGCACCACTTGCACGCTCACCGAGGTTGCAAGCTCGCCCATCGTCGATAACAGCGATGCCTCGAATCTGCGCCGCCGCGCTTCGCAGGCTTGAATCGGCTGATACCGACCAAGAGGCGAAAGATTTATTTTGCGGAGGCGACCAACGGGTCGAACGGGCTCAACGGCTTTTACAGCTCTTGGGTATCCTCCACCGCGCCCACCGTCGTGGTGATCGCCGGCGGATCGGACACGGAGAAGACCTTGGGTACCTGCCCGTCCAGAACGGTGTTCTCACCGCAGCGTTCACCTTGCGCAGTGAGCAATGCATGGGCCTGAGAAGCGCGGCGACGCGATGCGCAAGGCAACGCACGAGGCCCCGCTCAAGCCGGCGCAATCGTTTTCTTCATTGTTTCCATGTCAACCAATTGGCCAGTGGGGCCGTTTGGCTTGATGTCACGCCGGCATGCAGGGCAGCGGGACTGCGCACGAAAGGTTGAAGAAAGCTTACCTCACTACACTCGACCTGCTGTCCTCTGGCGATCGTCGGCGGTGGCTGCCGTGTCTGTTTCACCGGCGACGTTCGTTCTGGCGGCGGACCTGCGTTGGCCTCCGCGGGTGTAGGCGTCGAGCATCATTCTGGTCGTAAGGAGATCCGCCCATGAATCCCCTGCGATTCTCTTTCCTCGGTCTGGGCGTGATTCTGCTCGGCCTTTGCGCCTGCAGCGGTGGCTCGTCAACGGTCGCACCCAGCTATACGCTCACTGTCTCGGCGTTGAGCCCCGCTTCAGTCACTTCAGGCAACACGTCCACGGCCACCATCACGGTCACTCCGGTAAACGGCTATACCGACAGCGTCAGCCTGACGTGCAGCATCGGCACCGATGCCACGCCGGCTCCCGGTTGTTCCTTCAGCACGTCTGCGGTGCAGATCAGCGGCGGCAATTCGGCCACTGCCACGCTGACAGTGTCTACTTCCCTCAATACGCCCGGGGGTAGCTACACCGTCTCTGTTATCGGGCACGACGCCAATAATTTGGCTCCCGCCAATGGCACGCAGACGCTGACTCTGACAGCGGCCGCCGTGATCCAGCACGTTGTGATTATTTTTCAGGAGAACCGCAGCACCGACAATCTCTTCCACGACCCCGTGCTGATGTCCCGCGGTGCAGATATCGCCAGCAGCGGTACGAATTCCCTGGGCCAGAGCATTCCGCTTCGCCCGATCGACCTCGGCACCTCCGGTTCCAACCCTCAGAACTATGATCTTGACCACTCCCATAAAGCCTTCGTGTCCATGTATGCCGGCGGAAAAATGAACGGGGCGAACCTGATCTCATGCTCTCCACCCGATGCTTGTCCTCCCAAAGCGCATCCCAATCCGCAATTTATGTACGTCGATCCATCCGACGTGCAGCCCTATTTCACCATGGCCGAGACATATACTTTCGGCGACCGTATGTTTCAGACTAACGAAGGTCCTAGCTTTCCCGCCCACCAGTTCATTATTTCCGGTACTTCGGCCCCCACAGCAACCAGCTCTCTCTTCGATGCAGAAAATCCCAGTGTTGCCCCCGCCGGATGCATCGCTGCCCTGACACAGACGGTCGTCATGATCGATGCCGCCGGCAGCGAAACCGCGCAGCCCCCCGAATACGCTTGCTTCGAACATCCCACACTGACTGACGCGCTCCAGATCAACGGTATAACCTGGCGCTACTACACACCGACCGCGGGTACCATTTGGACCGGACCCGTCGCAATTAAGCACATCTGCCAGGAGGAGACTATCAACGGCACGCGCACTTGCACCGGCCCCGATTGGACGAATAATGTGATTATCCCGCAATGGCAGGCTCTTGTGGATATCGCGAATGGCCAACTTGCGCAAGTAAGCTGGATCATTCCCGATGGCGCCAATTCCGATCACTCGGACAGCAGCGACGGCAGTGGACCCTCCTGGGTAGCCTCGATTGTCAACGCGATTGGCCATAGCGAGTATTGGGCGAACACGGCCATCATCATCACTTGGGACGACTGGGGAGGCTGGTACGATCACGTGACCCCGAAGGTAATTAACGACGGAGTCAGCTGGGGATCCGGATATGTATACGGCTTCCGCGTTCCCCTGATCGTCGTTTCACCCTACGCCAAGGCTGCTTATATTTCCCACGTCACGCACGACTTCGGCAGCATCCTGAAGTTCATCGAAACCACATTCAATCTGCCTTCGCTCGGCTACGCTGACACGCCAGCGGATGACCTTTCCGATTGTTTTGATCTCACCCACACACCCATCGCGTTTCAAACAATCCCCGCGCCGCTTGATGCGACCTTCTTCATCAATGACAAGCGCCCGCCCATCGACCCCGATGATGACTAAGGCGGGCGCCCATATGCGCGCTCCCAGATACAGAAGACAACAGCAGCGGCGACGGTCGATAATCTGCAACAACAAGGGTGTTTCGGTGTCAAAAGAATCCGCGGCTGCTCTTCAGAAGGACATTCGCACGCCGCCATACACCGTCGTCGGCGTGCCGGGGCTGGCGGTTCGCGGGTCGCTCACGCCTCCGGGGATGTTCGGCCAGGGTACGTCGCCGACGGGCCCGAATGAGCCATAGGTGTCGTAGCGCTTATTGAGCGTGTTGTTGAGGACAGCGAATAGAGTGAGGCGGTCGCCGGCATGGAAGGCCGCATCAAGGTCGACAACGGTATATCCGCCCACGGGCTGGGTCAAATTCGCCTCGTCGCCGAACCGGTAGGCGCCGCTTTGCGCAACGACCGAGCCGCCCAGGCTCCAGCGATTCGTCAGGCTGCAGTCCAACACGAGATTGATGCGCTGCCGGGGAATTCCTGGGATCCGATCGCCCGGCAACACCTGTTCTTCGCCGGCGGCATTCGCCGCCGGACTACTGGTGTTCAGCAGCAGCGGCGTGCGGAACGTGGCGTCTGTGTAGGCGTAGCCGAGAGTTGCGTGCAGTCGCTGCGTGTCAAAGCGCAGATTCGCCTCCACGCCTTGCCGCAGGGTCCTGCCGGCATTGGCATAAAAGGCAAGATTCGGATTGTACGCAGTCGTTTCATAGATAATGTCGTCGGTATTTAGCGTGTGGTACGCGTCCAGGTTCCAGCTCAGCTGCCCGTCCGCCGGTGCTGCCCGATGCCCGCGCACGCCGAACTCGACGGTGTGGGCGACGACCTGCTTAAGGTTCGGGTCGCCGACGAAGAAATTCAACAAACTGCACGGTGCCGCGGCGCTGGCGCAGGAGAGTTCCTGCGGAGTCGGCGCTCGATTGGTTTCCGAATAGCTGCCATAAATCTGTGGTCCGGTAGCGGTGCGATACGCAAGACCGGCGCTGGGATTGAAGCGCTCGTAGGTGTGCTCGCCGTTCACCGGGCCACCCAGCTCGTCCGTGAGGTTGATCTGCGCATCATTGAAACGGCCCGCTAAGTTGAAGTCGAGGTTCGGGGCGAAAGTCAGCACATTGGTTGCAAAGAGTCCGTAGAAACGTGTGTCGCTGCGTACCCGCACCGGGTTGACGCCCTCACTGGGTTGATCCTGGATCACGCCCGGACCGATGTACTCGCGTGTATAGGGATTGAATCCCCCGATTTCCTGCACACCGGCGAAGACACTGTCGGAGCCGTCGAAGCTCGCGCCTGCTACGAGATGGTTGGCGTGGGCGGCGATGGGTGCGGCGGCGGTGACTTGCGCCGAAGCGCCGTAGGCGTGACTGTCGAGCTGCTGCACACTGAGGCCCGAATACGTAGCGCCGTGGAGGAAATCAGTGACCTGCTGGCCGTTCGGGCCCGTCACGGCGGTGCCGTCAGGATTGCACAATAGGCCGTTGTCGCAGGACGCCAGCTCCTCGGTGATGCCATTCGGCACGACCTGATTGAGCGTCTGGAAGTAGGCGACGCCTTGCAGCGAGGTCGTGTCGCCGAGCTTATGGGAGCCATGCAGGTTGAAACCCAAATAGGTGTTGTCGACCACGTTCGGTGCCGTGAAGATGTTCGAGATATTCGCGGCCAGTGCTTGAATCGGCGAGGCTCCGGGATTGCCGAGCGTGTCATGTGCGGCGGTGGTGCCGAGATGCAATTCGGCTACGTCGTTACGCCATCCAAGGTCGATATAGAGCCGATAAAGATCGGAGGTGCTGGTCTGGCGGAAACCGTCGTCGTGGGTGGCATCGGCGGTGACGTAGACCGCGACCGGGCCGCTCTGTTGGCCATATTCCAAAACGGCGGCCTCGCGTCCGTATGAGCCGCCATACGCAGTTACATTGGCGGTCTGGGTAGAAAACGAATCCTTCAGCCGAATGTTCACCGAGCCTCCGAGCGCGTTCAGGCCGAATACTGGATTGGACGCCTCTATGGTCAGGGGTGGCTCCGCTTGTTAAGACAGATTTCTCTTCAGGATAAGTGGATCTGCCTGGACGGTTGATAGTGATCGTCTCTTCATCTTCGCTCTTCGTCAATGGTCTTGAACAAGCGCAGTCTG
>Ga0182024_10023926_pt1 | contig 10897 bp, 6 predicted proteins | sample P32metaG_FD_120480 | JGI IMG/M metagenome (GOLD analysis project Ga0182024, IMG submission 120480) | Permafrost microbial communities from Stordalen Mire, Sweden - P3-2 metaG (Illumina Assembly) | ecosystem: Environmental > Terrestrial > Soil > Wetlands > Permafrost | place: Sweden: Stordalen... | reverse complement strand
TCGCGTCGAGCTTCGCGCCGCGCTCGACAAGGAGGTTCACCAGATCATTGAGAGAATCGATTTGATTGTCCCCTTCCTTACGGTCGGGCTTCGGTGGGGAGTGCGAAGCCCGGCTCGCGATTGTAAAGAACCCAACATGTGTTAGTGAGGAATCGGAGGGGGCGCGGGCTTTGTGGCAGCCGGTGTTTCCGCGCCGCGCCTGCCGCGACCCTTATCGGCCTGCGGAGCGGCCTGTGGAGCAACCAGGCATTGATCCGACCGGCAGTTATGAGAGTTCGCCGACCCCAGGGTTTCGAGCAACGCCACGGTATCCGCGTGCGGGATCGAATGCGGAATCGGGCCGTTCGCCATGTCGGCGATGGTGTCGCCCGCCTTCGTTTTCGTATCGGTCTTTGCGCCCTTGGCTACGAGAAACCTGATGAGCTCGTTGTCGCCGCGGAACGCCACGCCGTGCAGCGCGGTGTATCCTCTGGCGTCGACGTCATTCACGTCGAGCCCTAGCTCGACGCAATATTCGACCGCTGGCTTCCACGAATCCGGAACCACGGTGCTGTTGTTCGGAGCCCAGCCGAGTCCGGCCGCGACCATCAGGGCGGTATCGCTGCCGGCGGTAGCAATTTTAGGATCGGCGCCTGAGGCGACGAGAAGCTTCATGGCCGCGACATCGTCCGATTGAGCGGCACGCCAGAAGGGAGTGGCTCCGACGGGATCCACCCAGGAGCGATCGCCGAACGATCTGACCCAGATCTTCTTGCCGAGTTTGGCGTTGACCTCGGCGCCGCGTGCAATGAGAGCCTTCATCAGTTCGAGATGCGTGATGCTCTCCTGCGAAGTGATGGGCTGAGGGAACCACGCATAGGGCGCCCACTGGACATCGATCGTCGCATAAAGAGCGGCGAGGCCCCACACATTGGCCAGGTTCGGGTCGGCTTTATGATCGAGCAGCATTTTCGCGAGGTCGTAATGGCCGTTGATGATCGCCATCAGAAGCGGTGTCGTCTTTTCTTCCGAGTTGCCCTGATTCACATCCGCGCCGGCTTCAACCAGGGTGCGCGCGGCACCTAGTTGGCCGTCGCGAGCGGCGTAAAGAAGAGCCGTTTGACCTCCCATGGTCGCTGCGCCGCGCTCCCCACGGGTCTGTTTTTGCTGCGCGGGTTCTTTTACAGGAGGGGTTGGAGGTTCATCCGGAGCCGGAACTCCATCGGCATTGAAGCGCACGCGCTCCGTCTTCGTAACCTTCGATGTGATGGAGGAATCGGCGCCGTTCGCCATCAGAACCTTGATCGCTTCGCCGCGATTCAGGGAAGCGGCGAAAATGAGCGCTGTCTGTCCATGAGCGAGATCTCGCGCGTTTACGTTCGCTCCGTGCGCGAGCAGTATTTTCAAAGCTTCGGGATTGCCCGCCGATGCTGCCATCATCAATGCAGTGGTGCCCGTTTCGGTCGCGGAATTGGGATCGGCTCCGGCCTTCAATAAAAGCTCGATCATCGGGGCGCTGCCATTTTTGCAAGCGAAGAAGAGAGGCGTGATGGCTCCGATCCGTGTGGCGGCCTTCACATTCGCGCCCGCCGCGAGCAACAACTTCGCGACCTCACGATCGTCGTTGAAGGCGGCCCAATGCAGAGCCGTGGTTCCATCGCCCTGGGCGGCGTTCACGTCCACTCTTTTCGCGAGCAGCGAACGCACGGCGGTCCGGTCGCTGTTCTGAACGGCGTCGGCGAGGCGAGTATCCGTGGATGCGGCGGCGGCGATCAAGAACGTGATTAGAACCGCGGTCAGAATTCGTAATCCCATGGGAAAGGCCTCTTCAAATCGCGATGACGCCGGTGCTGTCTCCAATTTGATCGATTTCGACTCCGAGTTTGTGCATCATGGTCAAGAGAGCGTTCGCCAGCGGCGTTCCGTCGTCCGGCTTGACATGCATGTTTCCTTTGAGCTGTCCATTGGCCCTGCCCGCCAGCAGAATCGGCAGGCGCTTGTGATTGTGCGCGTTCGAATCGCCGATAGGGCTCCCGTAAAGCACCATCGAGTGGTCCAGCAGATTGCCGTCGCCATCCGGCGTGTCCTTCAATTTCTGGAGGAAGTACGGAACCAGGCTCGCGTGATAGAGATTGATCTTCGCAAACTCGGCGATTCTCGCCGGGCTTTCCGCGTGATGCGAGCATGAGTGGAACGGCGTCTTCACACCGCTTTCCGGATAGACGCGCTGATTCACGTCGCGGCTCATCTTGAACGCCGAAACGCGCGTCATGTTGGTCATGAAGGCGAGCGCTTGCAGATCGAACATCAATTTCACGTGCTCGTCGTAGGAATCGGGCACGCCTATCGGAGCGGCCGGCAAGGCGCGTGCAGCGCCGCTCGAATTATATTTTTCGATTCGCTGGATGCGGCGCTCGATCTCGCGCACATTGTCCAGATAATTAGCCAGGCGAGCCCGGTCGCTGGGCTCGAGGCCTTTCTGCAATCGTGTGACGCTGTGCGAAATCCAGTCGAGAATGCTGCCGCTCGTTTCTTCCCTCTCTTGACGCTCAGCCGCTGTCCCGCCGTCGCCGAACAGCATCTCGAAGACCATGCGCGGATCGAGCGTCATCGGCAAAGGCGCTGTTGGAGAAGCCCAACTAATCGTGTCCGCGTAAACGCACGCGTAACCGTAATCGCAGGCGCCCGAGCCATCGAGGCTTTCGATACAAAGTTGAATCGACGGGATGGGAGTGTCCTGACCGAATTTCTGCGCGTAAATCTGATCTATAGAAGTTCCGCACAAAATATCCGCGCCCTCCGTCATCTTAGGATGAGCCGCGGTAAGGAACGCGGCGCTGGAACGAAAGTGATCCGCGCCCTCTTCTTTGGGAGAATGCGCCGTGGCGGGGATCAGATCCGTGCCAGTCACGATCGTCACGTACTCGCGAAAAGGCTCGAACGGTTTCAAGGTCTGCGTAAATTCAAAATCGGCGCCCTCCTTTTCGGGCGACCAATAGTGCTTGTTCGAACCATCCACAGTGCTGCCGGCCGCGCCATGGACAATCTCGATGCAGGCCAGGCGCGTTTTAGGATTGGCGGCGGTGCTACCCAGAGGCGTCTGCGCAGGCACCATGGAATCGAGAAAAGGCAACGCGAGCGAAACGCCCATGCCTCGCAATACCGTGCGACGCGAGAGATGCTTCTTAGTGATGTACATTGGCCTCCGATTCCTTTTTAAAACCGGCGTCCGTTTTAAGAGGTTCTCCCGCTCCGGCTCGCCGCATCCGAAAAGGTCCGCTTTCCACCACTCCCATGATGAACGAAGAAAACTTGTCGTTGTTGCGCGCCGCCTGCCGCTCAACCGCTCGGACGGCCGGCATGTCGGAGGGATCCAGGACGCGGCCCGTCGCGTAGGAAAGCAGGTTTTCTGTGAATGTTCCGAGGAATGCATCGGCATGATTCAGGATCGCTCGCCGTAAGCTCGCCGGACCATCGAGCTTGGCTCCGTCGAACATCTTGCCGGACGAATCAATCGGCAGGCCGCTATCCTTTGTTCGCCACACGCCCACGCCGTCGTAATTCTCAAGCGCAAATCCGATCGGGTCCATCATCTTATGACAGGTGGCGCAGGCGGCATTGGCGCGATGTTCCTCCATTTTCTGCCGTACTGACATCAGCGCGCCGGACTCCGCCGCCTCCTTCAGCGGAGGAACAGTCGCAGGCGGAGAGGGAGGGGGAGTGCCCAACAGCACCTCCATCACGTATTTCCCTCGCGCCACCGGCGAAGTCCGGTTCGAGATCGACGTCATGGTCAAAATGCTCCCGTGCCCCAGCAGCCCTACGCGATTCTCATCGGTGATCTCTACCCTTCGGAACCGGCTACCGAGCACGTTGGGAATTCCATAATGCTTGGCGAGCAGTTCGTCCACATACGAATACTTCGCCGTCAGAAGATCCAGCACATTGCGATCCTCTCGCATGATGCTATCAAAAAGAAGCTGTGTCTCGCGCTGCATGGAGAGCCCCAGGTTCTTATCGAAATTAGGATAAACAAATGCGTCCGGCTGCACTGCTTTTAAATTCTGGAGATGCAGCCATTGCGACGCGAAGTTGGTAGCCAGCTCTTCGGACCGCCGATCCGCGAGCATCCGGCGAACCTGTTTCTCAAGCATCACCGGATTGCCGAGCTTCCCCTCGCTCGCCATAGTAATTAGTTGCTCGTCCGGCGCAGTGCTCCACAGAAAATAAGAGAGGCGCGACGCCAGTTCCAAATCGCTCACCCGATAATTGGTGCCCGGCGCGGTGCCTGCCGGCGTCCGTTCGAAACGAAAAACAAACTCGGGACTCGAAATAATTGCCTGCAACGCCGTCGAAATACCTGTCTCGAAATCGCCCCGATTGCGCCCGCGCTGATAGAAGCCCAGCAGATCTTCAAGGTCGGTTTCGTTGACGGGCCGCCGATAAGCCTGCCGCGCGAGCTTCGCGATAATCTTTCGCGCGCATGAAAATTCGTCGGCACTTCCGGCAGGTCGGCAAACAAAAATCTTTTCCCGGCTCGGCGTATCGGAAACACCCGTTACACGAAAAGGACCGCTGATGCTGAAGTCGCTCAAATGCGGCAGCGACGTCACGCCTGGAAACGCGGCATTGTTAAGATCGGCCAGGCTGAGCTCGATCGGCATCACGTCGTCTTCGAGCGGCCCATCGAATTTCTGAATGAAAGCTGCCGCCACGCGCTGCGGACCCGAATGAATCCTGATGGGAGGCGTGCGCAAGTCGTCGGTCGATTTCAGATTGGGGTCGATATCGAGCAGTGCGACGCGTTCTCTATTTACCGAGATTTCGATCTGCTGGCCCTTGCCTTGATTCCTCCCAAACAGAGGCCCGTCGAGAGACGCGTAAAAAATCATCTTGAAGGTGTACTCGCCATCGGCGGGAAAATTATGAACCACCGAAATTCCGCCGCGCGTGCCGAACGGCGTGCCTTCCACGTGCCGCATTTGCGAGATCACCCGAGGGATTCGATACGTGACCATCGCCGGGCTCGCATGCGTATCGCCGATCGCCTGCCGGCTGATTTTTCCGGCCGCCCGGATATAGCCATCCATTAAGGAAGGCGTCACCGTCAGCACGTCCGACATATTGTCGAACCCGTGAGTCATATCGTCGACCGGCAGCAGCGCCGCGGGATCGATATCGAGAGCCAGCAAATCGCGAATAGAGTTGGCGTACTCGGTCCGGTTCAACCGATGCAGAGCAGGCCGCCCCGGGTTCGGATGCGCACGGGCCCAAACATCGATCGAATTTTCGAGCGATGCGGCAAACCCCTTCATCTCCGCCGCGCTCGGCCTAGGCAAGCCGGCAGGAGGCATCATGCCCGCGCGAACCTTGCGAATCGTTTTCTCGGCCAGCTCGCTGTTCTGCCCCAGTTCGTTCTGCCAGGGATGCGCCAAATTGAGCCTGGTGAGCGTCATCCCGCCAGCCATCACGCTATCGTTATGGCACCCTGCGCAATATTTCCCGACCAGAGCCCGCCGCGCCGCGAGAGGGGAAGCCGCGCTCGTCTGCGAGTACCCTGGTGCAGCGCAAATGATCAATGCGATTAGCGCGTTCTTCATCACATCCTTGCTTAAAAAAGGCGGCAAACCGGGCGCACGGAGCAGTTCGGCGGGGAACAAAACCAAGATACAACACTAGCAAGGTTTAAGACGACCCGCGAGAAGTCCTGTGGCGGCAGCGAGGTCAATGTCCGCGATCAGCAAGCCCTCTTTTCCGTATGGCTGGTAGCTAAGCAGAGTCCCGTCAGGCCGCACCACCGCCGAAGTTGTCGGCGACCCGGCGCTCGCGCAATTTACACTCGCGAAATAGCAGGTATTCTCGGCGGCGCGGCACAAGACTGCCTTCTCGTGAAATGAGTTCGCGGGGTCGGCGAAACTCGAAGGCACGTAACTGCCGGACTCGGCTTCGTGAAAATGAGGGTGGAATACTATCTGCGCTCCGTGCCGGGCTGGCCATCGGACCGTTTCCGGATAACGCCAACCCTCATGGCAGATAGAGACACCAAACGTCAGCGGGCCGGCATGGAAAACGCGCCTCCCGGAGCCGGCCGTATACGTCCCCTCTTCGGACGGGTCAATCTGGACTTTGTCCTGGAAACCGGCGTCCGTTCCGTCCCGATTGATGACCAGCGCGGTGATGATCAGCCCGTCGTCGACGACGCGCTCCGTGCCGAGAACAACCGTGACGCCGGCCTTCTTCGCCGCCGCTCTGACAGCCGACCAGGCGCGTTCGAGGAACCGAGGATCGGGCGGGGGCACCTGCTTCCCCATTGCCCGGTAACCCGGAATGAAGCACTCCGGAAAGCAGATCAGGTCGGCGCGCTCGATGGCCGCTTGGGCGATGGCTTCTTCCGCCAACGCGACTGACTCCTGAGGAGTCGCCGGGAACCGGATGTTAGCGAGCGCGATTCGAAACATGCGATTTGAAAAGATGGTGAGCGCGGTGGGAATCGAACCTACAACCTACCGGTTAAGGGTCGCTGGAACACCACGGTTGTGAGGGATTGATACCGCCTTTTAACCGTACTCCGCACAAAAGTCCCCACAACGGGAGACGCGGCTGGGGAGGTCACTCGGGCCAGTAAAACTCTATCCATCGTTGTAGAGTAGCATCCGTGCCAGTCTTCATGTGCGAGAAGATTCGGACGAAGTTCTTCGGCGACGTCGAGGCGGCCGGAGTCGGATGAACTCGGCATTCGAACGCTATTGTAAGAGGGCGGGGTCGAGCGCTATGTTATGAAGAATCGAGTGGTTTTGGCTGAGGTGCTGGGATGAGACAAGCCGCTGCTTTGCTATTTCTGACTCTTGCGATTGGCGATGCGCGGCCTGCGGCTCTTCTCGTGAAGATTGAAACTTCGGCCGGGGATTTTACGATCGAGGTGCATCGGGATTGGGCTCCGCTGGGCGCGGCTCGGTTTGAGGAACTGGTGCGGAGGAAATATTTTGACGATTCGCGATTCTTTCGAGTAGTGGAGGGGCGGTGGGCGCAGTTCGGGATCGCGGGGAATCCGAAGGCTGCTCAGAGGTGGAGACGTCGGACGATCGCGGACGATGTGCCTCTGCGGAGCAATACTCGGGGATTCGTGGCGTTTGCGAATACGGGGCCGAATTCGCGGTCGACGGAGGTGTTTATCAATTTGGGCGACAACTCGGCGCGCAACGACAAGGAGCTGGGGTTTGCTCCCTTCGGCTTTGTGGTTGAGGGGATGGATGTGGTGGAGAGGCTTTATTCGGGGTACGGAGAGAGCTCGGGTGGAGGGATGAGGGCGGGGAAGCAGGAGAGGATGTTTGAGGAGGGGAATGGGTGGCTGGATCGGGAGTTTCCGAGGTTGGATCGGTTGGTGAGGGCGAGGGTGGTCGGCGCGGGTGCGGGAATCGCGAATCAGGTTTACCAGATGGAACGGAGCGACCAGGAATCGGCACTGAGGAGTTTTGCGGGCGTGCGGCCTTCTGAGAAACCCTCTGAGAAAAATGACAGGCGGATGGTGGGAGGGGTGAAGATCAGGTTGGTGATCGCGATCCGGCCTCCCGCCGTGAATACTTCGATCGAGTTGCGATCGACGAGAATTTCGAACGTTAGGGGGCCGGGGGGAGCTGAGAAGGGCGCAGCGGTGCGGGCGGGAAAGTCCTTACTGAAAGCGGTCGTGCCGGTGTGCGTGCGGTCGACGAACACTTCTTTGCGAACGCTATCGTAACCGACTTCGGTATATGCATCATTGCCGCTGAAGAGCTTCCAGCCTGCTATTTTTGCCCCGCGTGGCTCCATGGCTGCTGTGAAGCTGAAGCTTTCAGCGGATATGTTTGCAACGGTGTGAATCTCGCGCAGCGATTTCAGGGCGGCCACGGGCTTCTGCATCAGGCGAATTCCCTCCGGGAAGGTTTTGAGGCTCAGTTCGCGAGGGATGGTCATCTGGCCGCGCCAGGGTTCGGTGGGGACCTTATCGGCGTACTGCCAGTTGTTCATCCATCCCAGCATCACAGGACTTCGTGAAGCGGGCAGATTGTTGAACGTGAGAGCGCAATAGCAGTCCTTTCCATAATCGCTCCAGAGACTCAGTGCGGGCGGATTGTCGTTGACGAAGCGCGTGCCATCGAAGGTGCCGATGAAGTATTGCTCTCCGGATCCACCCTGCAAGCCGCCGGGATTCAAACCGACCTTGAGAACCCAGCGGGGTTTCGAGGGGTCCGCATCGACGGGAAGTTGGAAGAGATCGGGGCATTCCCATTGGCCGGAGGTCGCGCCCGCGGGTCCGAATTCGCTCACGCGATCCCAGCGCTTGAGATCCGGTGAAGCGTAGAAAACCACCTTGTGATCGTTGGGCAGCGAGACGGCCATGATCCAACGTTTGGACTGTTCGGACCAAAAGACATCGGGATCGCGAAAGTCGGACATGTTCAAATTGAGCACAGGGTTGTTCGTGTACTTCGTCCAAGAACGTCCACGATCGTTGCTGAACGCGAGGTTTTGGGTTTGGAGCGGGGGTTTGTGGCCGGTATAAACTGCGACCATACACGGCTTGTTGCCGAGGCAGAAGCCGCTGGTATTGCCGCGATCGATGACGACACTGCCGGTGAAGATCATGACGCCGTTTTCTTCCCGCAGTGCCACGGGGAGTTCATGCCAGTGGATGAGATCCTGGCTCACCGCGTGCCCCCAGCTCATGTGGCCCCACACATCGCCGAAGGGGTTGTATTGGAAGAAGAGGTGATACTCGCCTTCGAAGTAGACGAGGCCGTTCGGATCGTTAGTCCAGTGTTCTTTAGGCGAAAAGTGGACCCGAGGGCGGTAAGGCTCCTTATAAGTCTGGCCGAAACCGGAGAGAGCAAGGAGCGACAGGAGCGAGAGGCGGGGGAACGTCATGAGATCGCCAGCTTCTCCTCCATATCTTCCAGTGTTACGCCTTTGGTCTCCGGGTAAATCAGCAAGACGACGAAAAACTGCAGCACCATCATGGCGGAAAAGAAAACGAAGGGGATGGACTTGGAGCGCGCGGCCAGGATCGGAAAAGCAGAAGAGATCGCGGCGTTCATAACCCAGTGGGTGAAACTGCCGAGGCTCTGCCCCTTGGCGCGCACGCGGGTGGGGAACACTTCGCTGAGATAGACCCAGATCACGGCACCTTGCGAAAAGGCGAAGAATGCGATGAAGCCCACCAGCAGCCAGACGAGGAGATTTTCGTGCGCTCCAGAGGCAAAAACGGCGGCGACTCCGCCGAGACAGGCGGCGGTGCCGACCGAGCCGACCAGAAGCAGCGTCTTGCGCCCGATGCGGTCGATGATAGACATCGCGATTATCGTAAACAGGAGGTTGGTTGCGCCGATGGAGACGGCTTGCAGGTCGCCTGAGACCTTGGTAAAACCGGCCTTCGCGAAGATGTCGTTCAGATAATAAAGGATCGCGTTGATGCCGGAGAGTTGATTGAACATGCCAATGGAGATCGCGAGGAAAATGGGCAGTCGATACCTGACGCGAAAGAGGGGCTCGGCGCCGTGGCGCTGATCGAGGTGCACGGAGGCTACCATCTGCTGCACCTCGGCTTCGATATTTTCCTCGCCGATCTGGTGGAGAACCTGTCTTGACTCGTCGACCCGATCCTGCGAAACGAGCCAGCGAGGGCTGCGCGGGATGGCGAAAAGCATGGCGAGGAACAGAAGCGCGGGCAGCGCGGAGACGCCGAGCTTCCAGCGCCATTCCGTTTCACCGAAGCCCATCAGGCCTATCAGGTAGTTGGAAAGGTACGCGAGAAGGATACCGGCGACCACGTTGAATTGGAAGAAAGCGACCAGCCGGCCGCGCCATTTGGCGGGCGCAATCTCGGCGATGTACATGGGTCCGAGGACGGAGGAGCCTCCAATTCCCAGTCCGCCGATGAAGCGGAACACGACCAGCGCGTCCCAGTTCCAGGCGAAGGCGCAGCCCGCGGCAGAGACGAAATAGAGAACGGCCATGCCGCGGAGACTATCGCGGCGACCGAACTTCTCGCCCGGAATACTGGCAAGCATGGCGCCGAGGATGGTCCCCCATAGGGCGCTGGCTACCGTCAGACCGAGTCCGCCGGCGGAGAGGCCGTATGCTTTTGTCAACGCACCGGTGATGCCGGCGATTACCGCTGTGTCGAATCCAAAGAGCAGGCCGCCCAGGGCGGCTACGATGGTGCTCCTCACCAGCAGGCTGGAAAGCTTCATGAGTGGCTTTCCATGGAATATACACCAAATATTACATGAGTGAATAGAAAGCACTCAGGGGCGATTGGAGGATGTTGGCTTGGAGATGAAAAACGGGCTCGAGAGTACCGCTCCCTGCGGTCACGGCTCGGGCTGGCGCTGGAGCGCGAATCGGATTAAGCTAGCAGACATGGAACGGCGCGAATTGCTGACGATGCTCGCGGCTCTGCAGGTCGCCGCGAAACTTGATGCGCAGACATCCAAAGGGATGATTTACCGGAACCTCGGGTCGACCGGCGAGCGTGTTTCCGCCCTCGGCCTGGGCGGCTATCACATGGGCGTGCCGAAGGAAGAGAGCGAGAGTATCCGGATTGTACGGAGCGCCATCGACCGGGGCATCACGTTCCTCGACAACTCGTGCGATTACCACGACGGGGCGAGCGAGATCCGGATGGGTAAGGCGCTCAAGGACGGATACCGGAAGCGCGTTTTCCTGATGACGAAATACAACGGGCGCACGCGCGCCATGGCGGCGAAGCAGATTGAGGAATCGCTGCGGCGCCTCCAGGTGGAGACGATCGACCTGATCCAGTTCCACGAGAACATCCGAATGGAGGATCCGGATCGCTTCTTCGCTCCGGACGGCGCGCTGGAGGCGGTGATGGCGGCGAAAAAGGCCGGCAAGGTGCGCTATATCGGATTCACGGGGCATA
>Ga0182024_10023925_pt1 | contig 10897 bp, 14 predicted proteins | sample P32metaG_FD_120480 | JGI IMG/M metagenome (GOLD analysis project Ga0182024, IMG submission 120480) | Permafrost microbial communities from Stordalen Mire, Sweden - P3-2 metaG (Illumina Assembly) | ecosystem: Environmental > Terrestrial > Soil > Wetlands > Permafrost | place: Sweden: Stordalen... | reverse complement strand
TTCGCAGGAAGAGCCGGAAGCGCTGGAAGTCGTTGATAAAGATGGTGAGCGCGGTAGGAATCGAACCTACAACCTACTGATTAAGAGTCAGTTGCTCTGCCAATTGAGCTACGCGCCCGTGCTTTTATTTTGAACGACTTGCAGACAATCTTTTGGATCGCTTCGCCGAAACTGTCACTGATCTGACACTTGAGGTTTCGAGACGGCGCATCGCGTTCGTCACATCATCCGTAGAGACAATGTGATAACGGTCGAAGACTGCCCGCGTTCTGTGCCCACTGATCGACATCGCGACTCGTTCTGGAACTCCTGCATTCACAAGATTTCTGACAGCAGAGCGCCGCAGGTCGTGAACCAGAAGCCCCGTATATTTATACCACGCATGACCGTCTTCCTTCTCAGGCTCTATTAGGGTGCGCGTTCCCTGTCCGCAGGCTGCGCACGCCTTCTGCCACTCATTGCGCAGATTCGTATCCGAGAAAACTTTGCCAGTCTTCGGCTTTACCTCGTCGAGCATCATGACCAACTCAGCAGGCAGCGGCACAGTGCGAGCTTCATCAGTCTTCGTTTGCTCCTGCTCTAACCGGATCAGCCTCGCGTCGAGATCGACCTGCGTCCACTCAATTTGCCGCCCCTCATCGACACGCAAGCCACAATAATAAAGGAGCAAGATGAGCGGTCGAAGATGCGTTGGCAGCAGCGCAAGCAGTTCGTTGAATTTCTCCAGTTCGAGGAAGCCTTTCCTTGGCGGCGGCTCTTTCAGAAAGCGGATTTTAGGTACGTGCTGAATGCGTCCGTCTTCATGGGCGATGCGTAGCATGCGCCGCAGACAGGCAAGCGAACGGTTGACCATAGCAGTTCCTACACCATCAGCTTGGCGCTTTCGAGCAAACTCTCGTGAAGTCTCCGTCGTGATGTGCATCAGTGGCGGTCCTGGGTTGTTCTCGCTGTAGTTGAAGAACTCATCGAGTTGCCGCAAGCCGTTTATGTTCTCTTCGCCGTCCGCATAGGTCGTAAGTGAACGATTGCCGCGCTCTTCATAGTTCGCGATCAGTCCGCGTCGGAGGTCCGCGTATCTCAGTTTCTGGGCTTCTGGTAGCGGCGCCAGTCCACGGTCGGCATCAGCCATGTAGCGCTGAAGGACAATGAGCGCTCGCGCTTTCACCTTTTCCTTAGTCGAGACGCGGATGACCTTTCCATTGTGGATGTACTGCGCCCGCCAGAATCGAGATCCCTTGACTCGGAACAGCCCGCCTTCACCCTTCGCTCTGCGCAATGTCATCAAAGCCTCCATGTCACTTAACAATCATATGCTCTAAGTGGCAGGAATGCAGCGAGAATATAGCGCTCTATAGTAGTTGACAGCAGTTAACTGTTGACTATAGCACTTAACTAGAAATGATAGCTGTAACTATATGATTCTAAACACTTTAGTGTTTACTTCCTTGCTGCTCCGTGAGATACTGCAAGAGTTGGATCCCTCAAAGCTATAGTCGATGGAGGTTGTTGTGGTGTGCCTAAAAATCAATCTACTTTGTAACGCTGCATTGCGACGTGAGAAGACGCGGCTTCGCGTAGCTCGTCATCGCGGGCGGAAGTTATTGAAAGCCTCTGGCGAGGCTTGTCTCTATACCCACTGCCGCGAGTGTGCGCGTCCGATAGAGCCCTCTTATCTCAGGGGATTCTGTCCTCGGACGGTCCTAGCAGAGGATGGGAAACCGGAGCAGCGGCAGTGTCGGAAAAACTTCTTCGCCAGAGTGCAGGTCCGCAGGGTTGAGTCAATCGACTTCACGGCTCATTACATTTCGCAGCAAATTTCACAGGCGGTGTTCCATGGCTAGCCCTCAGGCAATCACGCCCCGTTTGCTGAACTTCAAGCAAGCTGCGGAATATCTCGGCTGCGCCGTCTGGCAACTTCGCCAGCTTGAGTGGGGAGGGCAACTCCCATCCGTCCGGGGTTTGGGCAAGCGCATCTTGTTCGACGTGAAAGACCTTGACCGGCTGGTTGAACAGAAAAAAGCGAATGGGAGAGTGCAATGAGTCAACAAGTTGAAATTCAACATGTTGAAACTCAACAAGCGGAGTTGAGCCAAGCCCAGCAGTCAGCCATAAGCCTGTGGGAGATCGACAAGGCGGCTTTTAGCCGATCCCAAGCTACGGCACGCGAACTCGGCGAAGCTCTCACCAAAGTCAAAGGTGGAATGCTCTACGGTCAGTATACGAACTGGCTGAAAGAGAATGCCATCGACCGGAACCGAGCGAACTACTGCACCCGTCTGGTCAGACCCAAGAAAGATGCCTCCGCAGCCGATCCATTAGGCGCTCTTGAATCCGATCCGTTCTTGCTGGCAGAGATCACCAAGCAGGCTAACAACGTTGGCGACACGATCCCGTCATTCGTTCTGAAAATCCTGAACTCCTATGTCCAGCAAGAGGTCAAGCTCCCAGAGTTCTCGAACTACTACGGCGCCTGGGTCAACTTGCAGATTGAAAAGCTGAAGAGTGTCCGCGTGCTCGGTCGCGATGTCATTCACGCTATCAGTTGGCAGGAGCGCACCGAAGAGAGAATCCACAGGCTCCTGCGTGGCGCGAGACCCGCTAGGACGTTGCCGGAAAGTTTCGTGGAAATGTTCGAATCAGTGTACGGACCCGACAAACTGCCCCTGCTTTGGACGCTGACGAAGTCATGCGCCTTTGCTGAGCACCATAGACACTATCGCAAGTGCATTTTCGCGACCAAGCTGACGGATGACGGCTACAACACAATTTCACTTGCTGACATCAATCGTCGTGATTACACCGAGCAAGAGGAACAGCGCCGCATCGACCACTTGGCGGCGGAGCAGGTAGAGATAGAAGCAGCGAGCGCCGAATTATACGAGATGAAGAGGTCTGGCAAGGCTTCCTTCAAATGCGGCAGTGTGTTCTTTCACAAAGAGTATGAACGCCCCGTTTATCTCTCCAGTGAAGGGACGCCTTCTGCGGCTCTGGCGCGACTTCCACAGCCCGCTGAGCAATTACAACGCGCTGCTGCTGATGCTGCCAAAGAGCGCCCTTACGAACAGGAGGATAGCAAATGACAAAGGACGCACTGCTGAAAAAGTTAGCAAATGCGATTGACGACGTGGAGCGCCAAAGAATGTTCGGAACAATCGAAATCGAGTTCCGGTCAGGCGAGCCTGTTTTCCTTCGCAAACTACAACAAGAAAAGCTAGACACAGATACGGAGAACCGTTGTGACCAGAAAACCTACCGCCGATAAGCCTTCCTTCAAGTCCGCTGAAGAATTCCGCCGTTACAAGAGCGCTATGGTTAAAACGGCGCAGCACGGCTTATTCCATAACGGATTAACGCGTGCTGAAGCCGTTGAAGCACTAGAGTGGTTGATTGTGCTGCGCTTCACTAAACGTCCGCGTACTGAATGGACCGATCCCGAAGCAATGGTTGAAGAGTGCGCCGCTGAAGTAAAACCTCTCGCCCTTGAGTGCGTCCTGCTCGCCGAGAAAGCGGGGGTGTCGTCTTGAAGAGTAATCCCAAGACACATCATGCAGCAAAAATGGCTGCGTTCCGTTGCTCTCATCCAGACCTTGATGCAGTAGATGTGTTGCTGCTCACTTTTTTGATTGAGAATGGCGACTATGGAACTGGCAAGAACTGCCGACCGGGAAACTACGAGTTAGCGCACGTCGCTCGAATCTCATTGGCAACAGTGAAGCGTCGTCTCGCTGCGCTTATAGAACGTGGACTCATCGAAAGAACTGAACGCGGCGACGGACGCAGTACAGCGTCCGTTTATCGCATCTGTTGGGAGAGCACTTTCTATCCAGATTTCGAGTCAGAAAATAAACTGGCTCATCCAGGTGAGCCAGATTCACGAAATAAACCGGCTCATCTAGGTGAGCCAGTTATTCTGGAAACCGGCTCATCAGGTGCGCTAAACCGGCTCACTGACGTAGCCAAACCGGCTCATCTAGCGCCTAAACCGGCTCATCTGGGTGAGCCGACACCAGTACCCACCAGAAGCACACACACACACTCACCCGCGAGCGAGAGTGACAATCTTGAATCAAACACCTTCGCCCATGTGGCAAAGTACTTAGAACTCGACATGCTGACAAGCCAATGGAAGCGCGGAGAGATGGACAAAGCGGAAGCGCTCATCCGTGAGCATGGCTGGAAGAAGTTCTACGCAGTGCAACACCTGTATTGGCAAGAGCAAGATCCTGAGCAGTTCTCGAAGACTCTTTTCCGCTGGACAGGGTTGCTGAATTCCTTCTCTGGATTGCTTGGAAAAGTCACGGCGGAAATGTTGCAGGAACAGGATACGGATAGGTTCAGAAAAGAACACCCGGAAGAGTGGAAGCGGATTCAAGATGAAAGCATGGAGCGCCAAACGAGAGAACTTGTTGCGGAGAGGTTCACAAACAACACGCCCAAAGAACCCATCGCGGAAATATCTATGGAAGACTTCCTCAATCAGGACTGAAACTGTCACAGTTTTCGCTTCATCTTGAGAAGGGTTTTTGCAAAGTGAACCGCACTATTCCAGAACCGAGCGCTGCCTTCGCTGATGACCGCACACAAGAGCGGATCAAGCGGCAAGCTGCGGAGTCTCGTTCAGATAATGGACAAACAACTTGGACTCCGCCGACAGAAGATCCATTGGAAGAAGTAAGGCGTCGAATGGGATGGAAGCCAAGACGGCAGAGAAAGCCACGCCCTGAGCGCCAGGTCTCGTAGGAATGGCGGAGTAGAGTGGAGCAAGTCACAGACACACACATATAACCACGATCACCCGCAGACAACCTCACCATTGGAAGCCAAGCTCCATAAGGTAAAACCCACAACCGCACACTCTCAGTAGCCGACTGGCGCGGCAGCGCGAAGCGCCGAGGCTGTCACAGCCCTCTGGGATATTAGCTGTCAAAGAAACGAGAAGGAGCATAGCATGCCAACCCAGCAGTTCACCTCTGACGAACACGCCATAGCAATCGTCGCTTCAAACATTCTCTTAGCACCCACCAACATGGTCGCACGAATGACCTTCAATGCAGCTTGCCACCAAGCGATCACACTGCTGAATAGCGCGAAGCGTGCTTTGGCTGAGCATGTAGATGTAGGTGCGCCAGAACAGCCTACTCGTGCAGAGACCTTCAAGCGCTCCGTTCGACCCCCAGACATCATTCCGCCAGCCGTCCGCGTTGTTGAGTAAGTGGCTGACGCGCAGTCGCTTACCGCGTTGCGCACCCTGAAAAGACCCCGTGGGGGGTGTCATTTTTGATTTCGGAAGGGCGCCAGATGAGCATCGCTACAACGCTTCCAAAGTTTCGGTGGTGATACAACCTGCGAGAAAGTGATACCGAATTAGGTGCGTAACGGCAGGTGACAGGTGCTCAGCGCTTTCCAAGACGCACATTTAGCAAGACTTTAGGTCGATTATGTCGAAGCGGAAAACAAGCGCGGAACTGGAGAAGAGCGGCAATAGAGCAGCCGCCAAGCGCCGGCGTGCCCAAGAAGCTCTTGAGGGCGCTGGCGCACCTGTGCGCCCGCAGGGATTGCCATTTGCCACGCGTCGCTCATGGAATAAGTTGCTCAAGGAGTATGCAGCAGTCCTGACTAAATCCGATGGCGGACTTTTGCTTGAACTTGTCAATGCTAGGGCTGAGCAATATACAGGTGCGGTTTCACGTCGTGAATCTGCACGCAAACGAGTTGCAGAAATCGAAGCGGTCCTTTCTGGTCGCACTCCTGTCAAGAAAGTCGCTCTAGTTGCCGCACCAGAAAGCGAGCCAGAATCGTGCACGATTTCACTGCAAGAGTTTCTCGCAGCAACTGCAAGACAACGCGCTACCTTTGCCGAGCGACTTGTGCCGACTCAAACACTGACGCTGGATGACGGCGTTATTCCGTTTAGTTGGTCCGACGATGATCCGACAACCCGCGCCCGTGAGTATGCGCAACGCATCGTGCAGGGCGCGATTCCAGCTTGTGATCTGAACCGCAGAGCCTGTGTCCGGTTCCTGAATGACATCGAGCACGGGCATGAGCGCGGCATTTACTACGATCCGATTGCTGCGCGTCAGATTGTCGAATGGTTTTCTGTGTTTATGCAGCAGCCGCCATACGACTGGCAGCGATTCGTCTTGTGCAATCTTTTTGGATTCAGACTGCCCAGCGGTCTTCGCCGCTTCAAGGAATGTTGGGCATGGGTCGCACGTCAAAACGGACAATCCTCGATGAGCGCTGGCATCGGACTCTTCTGCTTGCTGTGTGACGGTGAAGATTGCGCACAGGTTTACAGCGCTGCCGTCACTGAGTTTCAGGCAGGCATCATCTTCAAAACCGCCAAGCGTGCAGTGAAGAAGCATCCCGACCTTGCTGATGCGATTATCTCGTACCGCCCGAGTCTGAACCATGAGCCGAGTGATTCGGTGTTTCAGCCGCTCGCATCTGAGGTTGCCTCACTCGATGGACTCAGACCGTCGGCGCTGCTCTGCGATGAAATTCATGAGTGGGCTGACAGAGAGCAGTGGGCAAAACTCACCAGTGGGCAAGTGAGCCGCAGGCATCCTTTGACCGTTGCCATCTCAACCGCCGGTGGCGTGCAAAGAGGATTCGGGTATGACAAGTACAGTATGGTGCGGAACATTCTTAACGGAGTGTTCACAACTTGCGATGATATTTTCTGTTGCGTCTGGGAGTTAGCGGCGCTTGATGATTATCGCGATCCTTCGCTCTGGAAAAAAGCCAACCCCAGTCTCGATGAAGGCGAGCACGGTCTCAGGATGTCGGCGCTCAATCGCCAGTTCAGAGAGACGGAGCAAGATCCAAGTTCGCTGTCTGCATTCTTGCGGTATCAGTGTGGGCGCTGGACGGAATTCAAGCGCAGCACCTCGACCTTTTCTTTCGACAAAATCGACGCTTGCCGCGGATACAAAGATTTCCCAGACGACACCCCTGATGAGTTGCTCACTTGGTTCTTGAACTCAAATGCTGGCTGCCGGAGTTACGGTGGCTTTGACTATGGCGAGGTTAGTGATCTCGCATGCTTCTGCTTGCTGTACCCGCAAGTGAAGCTCGAAGAAGATGCCGATGCTGTCGCACTCATCGCTGAGTTTTGGACACCAAGCGCTACGGTTCAGCAGCACCAGAAAGAATGGCAGGTACCACTAGAGCAGTGGATCAAGGACGGCTGGGTCCGTACTTGTGACGGCGACATGAATTCGACAGTGCAACTGGCGAAGGATTTACACGACATCATTGACGCTAAGCAGGAAAACGGTAGTCCACTGTACAACGTCCGCAGCATTGGATACGACAAATTCCACTCTCGACCCTTCATGGCTCAGTTCAATGAAGACACTTCTATCGAGTGCGTTGAAGTCACCCAAGCCTCTTCTCTTACTCCGCTGTCCGTGGCTTTCAAAACTGCTGTGTTGACTGGAAAGCTGTGGACTCTAGGGAATCCCGTTATCCGCTGGATGCTGTCGAACGTAATCATGGAGCGCAGCGGAAAGTACGACACGATCATCGCCGACAAGCCGTCGAAAAGTGCAAAGATCGACGTGATTCAAGCCGCTATCTGCGCATGGGATCGGATGGAAGCGTTAACGCCCAGCAGACGACTTCCATACATCGGAGCGATGAACGATGACGGCAGCGGAATCAAGTTAGATCGCGCAACAGGCAAGATGACCCCGATGGCAGCAGTTGTAGATGAAAAAGGTAAACGGATATGAGTTGGCGAACCAGAACCTGTGGCGCTCCAAGTTGTCGTGCTATTGCAGAGCAGGGAAAGCAGCACTGTGCCGAGCATCACGACTACGCGGAAGACCACGAGAAGCAGCAGAAAGAAAAGCGTTGGTGGAGTAAGTGGTACGCAACAAGTCAGTGGTCGAATCTGAGAAAGTTAGTGCTGGGGCGTGACCCTATCTGTTGCTGGAATGAACATGGAGAAGCGTGCATCAAGCCGTCAACCATCGTCGATCACATACGCCCTCATCGCGGCGACAGATCACTGTGGGCGGACCTAAACAATTTGCAGGGGTTGTGTGCTCACCATCACGGTGTAAAAACGGCGCGTGAAGACAGCTTCCGCGCACCTGTATAGGAGGATGTTATGGCGAAAGATTACAAAGCAAAGTACGCGCAGTTGTTAATTAATGCTGCCAGTGAGAGAGCACTGGGCAATCACGCGGCTGCTGCTTCTTACGAAGCCAAAGCAGAAAAGTTGAGACTCAAGCATGACCTGCCTCGCATTGAACCTTTGTCAGTTCCACGCGAGCGTAACTATGACTGGACTGATTTTCCTGGCGTCCCACCACAGCACAAGCCGCTGACGAACGAACAGCTTAATTCACTACGCGCTCGCTGCACGCTGGCTAGAGGTACAGTCTCGCACATCGACAAAACACCGCTGAATGCTGAGCAACGCGCGGCGCTGCAAGAGCAAGCTGCTGTACCAGTGCTCGCTGACCAAAGTTTCACGCCATTCGAGACGGATGATAGAGGGGCGCCGTACAGCAAGCCATCTGAAGGCGGAAAGTCATGGCTGTCGAAATTTCAATTCTGGAACTAAAAAGGAGAAACGAAATGTCAATACTGGGTCGCATTCTGAAGTTGCTCAAACTCACGCGCACTCCATCAACTGCGCTCGTGCCTGTCCACATTCCTAACGGGAAGTGGGAGCAGGTCTGCGTTGCTGGTAGCGGAATCGTTCGCAGTTACAGATACACCTGCAAATGTCAGCAACACCAAGACCTTACTCTGGCAGAGGCGAAGGACCAGAAGGAGCGTAAGTGCGGCTGTGGTTTGAAATACAGTTTCCTCCGCGATCTTGCGCTCACCCCAGACAGTGCCATCACGGATTACGAGTACGCCCTCGCAACTCTTCCGGTTCACGCCCTCGCAGTTCAGCAGCCCCGGCGCCCAGCGGCTCAAGTTGTCGATTGGGGCTATGAGACAGCGGGAGAAGTGACTTGGACTGGTACTCCGCCGTCTTCCGGCGTGCAATGGCGCTGAGCCGTACCCCGTCACACCAATCAGGTAATAGTGGGTCAGCGTGCTAGATGCTGACTGCGGTAAAACTCTCGTACTAAGAAGGAGCACATCATGTTAGTCAAACACCTCTACGGTCCAAAAGTTGGTCAACGGCTGCGTCCTGATCTTCCCCTCGGTGTCGAAGACCTCAAACCTGAAATTGCAATACCACTCATCGGCGGCGGATTCGCTGAAGAAATCAAATACAAGAACTACATCGAGCGCCTAGCATCTCTCAGCAAAATGAATCAAGCTGCTGAGATTCCTCCGACCGTTCAGTGGGCGGTCGTGAAAGGCGCCATCAGCGAGCAGTATCACATCAGCGCGAAATGTTCTCGTGCCAACTGCACTGCGCTGCTCTACGATGCTCCGCCTTCATCGTCTCTTGAGTCGCTCACTTTCTGCCACAGTTGCGGCGGCTCTGCGCCTGAAAAGATTCCTGCTGCTGTGGCTGCTCAGTATCGGAACTTGTTCAAGGTGCCAGCAGAGTGTACGGCTGACTTGGCGGACTACTACCACAAATGTGCCAAGAGCAAAGGTGATGGCGAGCCAGTCGATTTATACGCGCCGCAAAAGATCAACGGTGTCGTCGTGGGTCCGCCTGTACTCTTCGACCATCCTGTTAACGCAAAGCACAATAATTACGGACACGAGAATTTTCAGCCGAACCCCGGAGATGGGCAAAAGGCAGATTTGTCCACGCTCTCTCCGGCGTTCAAGAGACAGTAGCGTCACATTTTCGCAGAGATAGAGAGGGCAACAAAATGGCAACACATGAAGCTAAACCAATCACGCAGTCAGTGCTTGAAGCGCTCCGCGCTGCTGCAATCGCGAAAGGTGCGCCGCTCACCGACATAGAGAGAGCCGCAGTTTATAGCTCGGTCGCCGACCCTGAGCCAGCGCCCGTTTTCGACCCACTCTTCATCACGCCAGTCGCCGAACTTTTAGCGATCAAGAGCAACGCGGCATTCGTCGCAGCAGCAGAGCGCGATCACGCCGAAAAGATCGCTACGCTAGCTGAGGCTGGTGCAGATCCGAAGCGTCCAATCCACGTCCGATTCGACAAGACAGTTGCATCGGGCTTCTTAGAGTTGTGCGCTGCCATCCGGCGCGGTGACGAAGGCGTGTTCGCTCTTCCGGCGACATTGCAAGAAGAGGTTTCGGCACGCTAAGCAATAGGGGAGAGACGGCAGAGCAACGGAGACATTCATTATGGCAGTCAACAAAACTGAGGTCCGTACTTTCCGAGGGACGGCGCTGCGTGCTGGTGACGGAGGCTCGATGAGTATTGCTGGCAGGGCTTTGTCTTACAACACGCCCTCCGGTAATTTGGGCGGGTTCAAAGAAATTCTAGCCCCCGGATGTTTTTCGCGCTCAATCGCAAGTGGTCGCGTAGTTAAGTGCTTGCGCGAGCATCAGGATGGATTTCTTCTCGGAAGCACGAGGGACGGGTCACTCACTTTGCAAGACTCCCCCGCAGGTCTCGATTTTTCGTGCAAGATCGACCCGAATGACCCCATCGCGGTTTCGACGAGAGCGGCGATACAGGCAGGAAAAATAGATTCAATGTCGTTCGCTTTTGCAGTTGATGGCGACGATGGTCAAGATTTTTCTGGACCTGATAGTACAGGGCTGCTAACGCGGACCGTCAAGCGAGCATTCCTGCTCGACGTTTCCCCAGTTTTTGCACCCGCGTATCCGGTCGGCACCAGCGTTGCAGCACGCGCTGCTGACCACTCTGTTGTGGCTGCTCAAAGTGACCAGACTCTAATCCGCGCCCAGATCAAAGCCTTCGACAACAGGCGCAAGCAGTGCATTGCTGATGCCCGGAGTCAGTTTGCGGAGTACTCGCCATTGT
>Ga0182024_10023924_pt1 | contig 10897 bp, 9 predicted proteins | sample P32metaG_FD_120480 | JGI IMG/M metagenome (GOLD analysis project Ga0182024, IMG submission 120480) | Permafrost microbial communities from Stordalen Mire, Sweden - P3-2 metaG (Illumina Assembly) | ecosystem: Environmental > Terrestrial > Soil > Wetlands > Permafrost | place: Sweden: Stordalen... | reverse complement strand
GCGAAAAAGCTCGACGAGTTCCGTGTTGAGCGTCTCGGCGGTGAACGGCTTGAGCAAGAATCCTTGGGCGCCGCGCTTGACGGCTTCCACGGCGGTGCTCGCGTCGGCCAGCGCGGAAATGATCAGGATCCGAGTACTGGGGCTACGCTGCAGGATCATATCGACGCACATCAGTCCGTCCATCTCGGGCATCGTGATGTCCATCGTGACCACTTCGGGACCGAATTCGTCGAAGACATTGATCGCTTCAGCACCGTTGCCGGCGGTGCGGATCTCGTAGTCCGGCTCACCGATCGCTCGCTGAATTGCACGGCGAATGACATTCGAGTCGTCGACGATCAGCAGCTTCATGACTCAATGAGTTGCGCATGAGGGTCTTCGGATGGCTCGATAGTGCGCGCGCCGAGAGGGAGGACGATCGTGAACTCGGTATAGCGCGGCACTTCCGATGTGACGTTGATCTTGCCGCCGTACTGGTCGACGACGATGTTCTTGACCAGGTTCATCCCGATCCCGCGGCCGGCGTCTTCCGATGCAACGTCGGCGGTCGAGAAACCGGCACTGAAGATCAGGCCGACGATCTCCTTCGACGACATCCCGTGGGCCGAGCCGCCGGTGATCAGGCCCTTCGCCATCGCCTTCTCGCGAATGCGATCCGGGTCGAGCCCGTGACCGTCGTCGCGGAAGGTGAAGCCGAACGAACCGATCGGCAGATCGGACAAGCCCCGGATCGAGATCGTCGCGCCGCGCGCCTTGCCCAGCGATTCGCGTTCCTGCGGGCTTTCGACGCCGTGCGAAACGCTGTTGCGGGTGAGCTGGATCAGCACGTCCTTGACCGAGCGCCGCATCGCGTCGCTCAGCAGGCGCGTGTCGAAACCCTGTGCCTCGACGCGCACTTCCTTGCCGCTCGCCTTGGCCATCTCGTCGGCCAGCGTGGCGATCGGCGTGAGCAGCGGATCGGTCGCCGGACGGCCGTTGGCCGGTGCGCCGTTGGCTGAGAGCGCCGCCAGCTCGGGTGTGAGGCCGCCGCGGCCGATGCCCAGGAAACGCTGCCGCACTTCCTGCAGCTCGTCGAGGTCCTTGCTCAACTCCGACTGCGCGATCACGACGGCCAGGAAGTCGTCGCCGCCCAGCGCCACGCGGTTGCGCAGCGAGACGATCTTGCTCTCGAACTCCTGGCAGACGTTCTGGAAGTACGTCAGCTTCAACATCATCGCGTTGCCCTTGATGTTGTGGACGCTGCTGTACACGACGTCAAGCCGCTGCCGCAGGATGTCCATCTGACCGCTCGAGGCGCCGGCGAAATCCTGCGCGCGCAGCGCGTCATTCATTATCGCGATCTGCTCGCGTGCGGTAGTCATGAAGTCATCGAGCTGTTTGGGCTCGATGTGCAGCACGCCGAGCAGGAACTCGAACTGGCGTTCCTTGCGGGCTTCCGCGGCGCGCAGCTCATGTTCGAGCTGGACGCGTTCGGTAACATCGCTGACCGCGACGAAGACGCGCGTGATCTTCGCGTCTTCGACGATGCGCCGGAACGAGAAGTTCAAGAAGCGCGACGTGTAGCCGCCTTCCGAATTCGGGAAGTTGACCTCGATCTGCGCCAGCGGGTTGACTTGCAGCACGGTGCGCTGTTTCTTCGTCTTGTCAAACAGCAGCGCGAAGTAGTCTTTCGACGTGTTGAACATCCGCTCGGTGAGCAGACGCTGCAGGATGTTGAGCAGATTGAAACCGGTCAGGTCCGGCATACGGAAGATCTGCTCGAGTTCGCGCGAGTACTCGCCCGCGATGCGGTACGATGGGTCGATCAGGAAGAGCCCTTGGGTGACCGTCTCCATGATCATGTCGGAGCCGGCCTTCGCTTCGGCCAGCAAACGCGCGCCGTCCTCGGCGTCCTTGTTCCGCTTCTCGAGGCTCTCGGCGTAGAGCAGCACGGTGCGCTGACTTTCCCGAACGCGTCCGAGCAAGCTCGCGATGATGCCCAAGAACGTGATGACAGATAAGGCGGTCATCAAGTTGCGCGTGCTCGAAAGGCTGGCGACGTCGATCGACGACGCGTCGGCGACCTGGAGCGCGATCTGGTTCATCGTATCCGAGAGGCGCGGCCCGGTCCGCACCGCGGCCGCGACCGCATTGTCGAGCGACGGGGTGCTGCGATTCGACAGGTAGCTGGTGACGTAGGTATGGATCGTCGCCCAATAGCCGTCGGCATCGGCGAGTTTCTGCTTGGCCTCCGTACCCAGCGGGTCGATGGGCACGTCGCTTCCGGCCGCATCCTGAACCCGGCCGCCGCTCTTGAGGGCGCTCTCGGTCTGGTCGAAGGCAGCCGTCGTCGCGGCGAGGTCCGTTTGTTCTTGCGAGACGTCGCGCCCCAGGCGCGTATCGCGCTGGATCTCCAACAGGGTGGCCGTCATGCGCTGCACGCGGACGCTTTGGAGGTTGGCGGCGTTCACCGCGGCGAGCGTTTGCTTGAGCCGCACCGAAACGACCGAGTTCACCAGCACGATGCCGAACAGCAGCGCCGTAAAGACGATCACGCCGATTACAAGGCCCAGCGTTGAGATGATCGTCTTGTCGCTTGCCGGCTGCTGGTTCTCAGCCTCCGAAGCGGTCAGGTCCGTGGGGTCGGTCATTAGCAGGCTCTTCCTCTATAAGCGGGCCCTCGTCTTCATACTATCGGCAGAGTGGGGGCCCAGATTTAACTCCACGCGCTTTCCGCGGTAAGGAACCAGCCAACTTCAGCCGATAGGGCTAAGAGACATGCGACGTTTAGGTCGCGTGGCCCGGGCCGAACCGGGGGAAGCACCGGAGGAGGACTGCATGAATCGATGGGCCACGGCGGTGGTCGGGATCCTGGTCATGGTTGGACCCGGCGCGCTCTATTCGTTCAGTCTGTTCTCCCAGCCGCTTATCGCAAGCTTCCACTGGAGCCTGGTCAATACCACAACGGCCTTCGCTCTGGCAAACTTTTTTCTGGGTGTGGGCGCGTTCGTCGGCGGGCGGTGGCAGGACCGGGTGGGGCCCCGTCTCGTCGCGATTACGGGCTGCCTGCTGTGGGGCATCGGCAACATGCTGACCGGTCTCACCGCGTCGATGGGCTACGGGGCAGTCTGGGTCTGCTACGGGGTCATCGGCGGTTTGGGCTGCGGGATGGCCTACATTGCCGCCCTGTGCGCCGTGATCAAGTGGTTCCCCGAGCGGCGCGGCTTCGGCGGCGGCCTCATCATCGGGGGCTTCGGCCTCGGTGCATTCTTCTACAACCTGATGCTCAAAGGGCTGACCCCGTACCCGCGCATCGCAAAGGAGGCGGCGGCCTACGTGGCCGCGCGCGCTGCGGCGACCGCGAACCATGCCGGCTTCGATCAGGCACGCTTCACGCTGCCCTCGCACGACATCACGTCGCTGCTGTCGCTGTTCGTCATCTCCGGCGCGATCTTCCTGATCTTCGGCGGCCTCATTGCGGTGCTGCTCCAAAATCCGCCGGCTGATATCGTCGCCTCCGGCGAGCGCGGGCCGCAGTTCAACACGCGTCAGATGCTGGCGAGCCCGCAGTTCTACATCCTGTGGGCGATGCTGTTCCTGAACGTCACCGCCGGTATCATCATCATCTCGAATGCGGTCCCGATCATGACGGAGCTGACCGGCGCCTCGGCCGCCGTCGTGGCCGGACTCTATGCCTCGCTGTCGCTGTTCAACGGTTTCGGCCGCGTGTTCTGGGGCTGGCTCTCCGACCGCATCGGTCGCCGCTATGCGTTCGCCGGCATCTTCGGGATCCAGGTGCTCGTCTTCTTCGTGATGGGCAGCATCACGTCGCTTCCGCTGCTGTGCGTCGCGTTCGCGATCGTGCTGCTGTGCTACGGCGGCGGCTTCGGAACGATGCCGGCCTACAATGCCGATTACTTCGGCATGCGTCATTACGGTTCGAACTACGGCCTGAACCTGACCGCGTGGGGCTGCGCCGGCTTGGCGGGTCCCTGGTTCGCCGCGACGGTCCAGCACATCACCGGATCGTACGCCGGGGCACTGCAGCCGGCCGCGATCATGCTGTCGGTCGCGATCATCTTCCCGCTCATCAGCGATCAGTCGCCCGCCTCGCGCAAGCTCCCGACGCCCCGCTCGGTGACGAGCTCGAGCTAGGGTCCCGGCCGCCGGCGCTCAGCGCGAGCTGGGTTACTCGGCGTGTGCCGGCGTGATGGTGCCGAAGCGGCCGGCCTGGAAATCGTCGAACGCTTGCTGCAATTCGTCGACGGTGTTCATCACGAAGGGACCGTAGCGAACCATCGGTTCGGCGAGCGGCCGCGCACACAGGAAGAGGGCTTGCACCGGTGCCGAGCCTGCGTTCCGCAGCGCGATCGTCGCGCCGTCGTTGGCGAAGATCGCGTAGTTGCCGCGCCGCAGTTCGCGCGCTCCGACCGATGCGATGCCGTCGAAGACGTAGATCGTCGCGGTCCAATCGGGCGGCACCGGCTGCGTGAGCTCCGTCCCCGGTGCGAGCGTCGCATGGACATAGGTCCACGGCGTCACGGTGTGCACGGGACCCTGCACCCCGAACAGTTCACCGGCGATCACGCGAGCCTCGACCCCCGGTGCCGGACGTGCAACCGGAATCTCGGCCGCGGCGACGTCCTTGTAGCGTGGGGGCATCGTCTTGTTCGCGCGGGCCAGGTTGACCCAGATCTGAAATCCGTGCTGATGCCCGCCGTCGCGAAGAAACTCGGCACTCGGCATCTCGGCGTGCACGAGACCGCTCCCGGCCGCCATGTACTGCACGTCGCCGTTGCGCAGTCGTCCGGTGTTGCCGTGCGAGTCACGATGCTCGTTGTCGCCGGCGAGTACGTAGGTGATCACCTCGAACCCCTTATGCGGATGATCCGGCGCACCGAGCGCCTTGCCGGGCGCGATGTCGGCGGGGCCCAGTTCGTCGATCAGCAGAAACGGATCGACTTGCTCGACCCCGCGGGCCGGCACCGGACGATGGACGAGGAAGCCGCCGCCTTCCAAGGTCGCGGCAGCGGGGATGACCCGGACGAGCGAACGTGTCGCTCCGAGAGTTGAAACGGACATGGCAGAGAGTACAACCCGGCCCGGGTTGCAAGCGATGCAGCCGCCGCTGATCGCCCTCGCGCACGCGAACGTCCACCTGGACGGTGCGCCGGTACTCTTCGACATCTCGTGGCGGCTGGAGCTGGGCCGGCAGTGGGCGTTCGTGGGGCCGAACGGGTCCGGGAAAAGCTCGCTGCTGCGGGTCATACGCGGGGATCTTTGGATCGACCGCGACGGCGGCACGCGCCGCTACGCGCTCGCCGGCTGGCCGCAGAGCGTGGCGGCTGCGGCGCCGCTGATCGGCTACGTGTCGCCGGAACTGCAGGAACGCTACGCGCGGCTCGATCTGGAGCTCGCCGGCCACACGCTGATCGCGACCGGATTCTCCGACGCGCTCTACCTTCCCGAACCGCTCTCGGAGGCGCAGGCAGCACGCGTCGGCGAGGTCATCGCTCGGTTCGGACTCGAAGCGCCGGCCGAACGCGCGATCAACGCGCTCTCGTTCGGCGAACTTCGTCTGCTGCTGATCGCGCGCGCGCTCGTGCGCGCGCCGCGCGTGCTGGTGCTCGACGAGTGTACGAACGGGCTCGACCGCGCCGCCCGGACCGCGTTGCTGAAGTTTCTCGAGGCCGTCTCGCACGAAACGCACGTCGTGTGCGCGTCGCATCGCGCCGACGAGCTGCCCGGATCGACCACCGCCTACGCACGTCTGGCCGGCGGACGGATCGTCGAGACCGGCGACGGCATGCCGCCCGCGCGCCGTCGCGCGCCCGGGTCGGCGCGCGCGCCCCAGACCGCGCCCTCCAGCGGTGAGCCGCTCGTCGCGATCGACGGGGCCGATGTCTATCGCGGCGCGTCGCTGGTGCTGCGTGACGTGCGCTGGCGAATCGGCCGCGGCGAACACAGCGCGATCCGAGGTCCCAACGGTGCGGGAAAGAGCACGTTCGCGGGCTTGATCGCCGGAACGATCCCGGCCGTCCACGGCTCCGGGCTGCGGCGGTTCGGGAGCAGCGGACCGTTCGATCTTTGGGAGCTCAAGCGGCGGATCGCGCACGTCTCCGACGCGCTGCAAACGGCGTACGACGTCAGCCCGACCGTGGAGCGCGTCGTTGCGTCGGGGTTCGTGTCGAGCATCGGCGTCATGCACGAGCCGGACCAGCACGAGCGGCGGCGGGTCAACGAACTGCTGCGCCGGCTCGGCCTCACCCATCTGTCGCGCCGGCGCTTTCGCTCGCTGTCGTTCGGCGAGCGGCGCAAGGTGCTGATCGCGCGCGGTCTGGTCCATCGGCCCGACCTGCTGATCCTCGACGAAGTCTGGGGCGGGCTCGACGCCGGCTTTCGTTCCGAACTCACCGTGCTCTTACACGAGCTCGCCGAGGGCGGGACGACGCTGCTGCTGATCTCACATCACGATGAAGACGTGCCGTCTTTCGTGCGACACGTCTATGCGATCGAAAAAGGCCGCCTCACAGCGTCATCGTTGCCTGCATGACGGTGACGGCCGGCCCGGCGACGGTGATGCGCCCGATCGCGTCGGGCGGCTCGCCGCCGACGGACACCTCGGCCAGTCCCGGCCGGTGCACGTGCGCACCCTGCGCGACCACATAGTTCCGTTCGCGCACCAACCCGTAGCGCGCGCAGTAGCCGGCCATGCCGCCGGTCGCCGAACCGGTGAACGGATCCTCGACGATGCCGCGAAATTCGGCGAAATGCCGCGATACCAGCGCGACGTCGCCGTCGCCCGGCGCGAAGACGTGCACCGAAAACCAGTCGCGCTGATCGCCGAAGAGCGCGGCGGCGTCGGGAACGCAGCGGTCGAGGGCCTCACGCGAGGCGAGCGCCACCATCAGCTGCGGTGTCCCGGTGCTGACCGTCTGCGGCGTCGTCCCGGCGCGAAGCTCGTCTTCACGCAGGTTCAGGGCGCGCGCCGCTTCGGCGCGTGACCACGTCGACAGAAAGGCCGGCGCGATCTGCGACATCGCGTAGCGCGGCGGACTGCCGCGCGCGATCGTGACCGGGACCACACCTGCCGGCATCTTGAGGCGCACGACGTCCTGCCCGGCGGCGATCGCGCCGCTCTCGCACAGCGCGTGCGTGGTCGCGATCGTCGGATGGCCGGCCATCGGGATCTCGCCGCTGGGCGTCCAGTACCGCACGTTGAAATCCGCGTCCGCATCGCCGGGAAAGACGAAGCTCGTCTCCGACAGGTTGGTCTCGCGCGCGATCGCCTGCATGCGCCGGTCGTCGAGGCCGCGGGCATCGAGCACCACGGCGCATGCATTCCCTTCCAGCGGGACGGCGGTGAAGGCATCGACCCAGAGCATCTGCAGCGTCATCCGGCCTGGGTTCGCCGCGCGGCGCCGTTGAACCGTCGTCCTCCCGGGTAGATGGTAGCGGCGATGAGCAAACGCGTTCTGCTGGCGGTAAATTCGCGTGCCCGCCGCGGCAGCGGTGCGCGCGACCGCATCGTGGCGGCCTTTGCGGGTCAGGGCCACCAGGTGATCGAGCTCCCGCTCGACGGCCCGCCGCAGGCACTCTCCGCGGCGATCGCGGCGCGCCGGAACGACGTCGACGCGGTCGTCGTGTGCGGCGGTGACGGCACGCTGAACAGCGCGATCGCCGGCCTCATCGAGACCAAGCTTCCGCTGGTGGTCGTCCCGCTGGGGACCTTCAACGAGCTGGCCCGTACCCTCGGTATCCCGGCCGACGCCGTCACGGCGGCGGGCATGCTCGACGCCGGCCGGGCAGTTCAGCTGGACGTCGGGTGCGTCAACGGTGCGTATTACTTCAACGAAGCCTCGGTCGGGCTGTCGACGCGCGTGGCCCGGCTGCAGACCGGACAGCTCAAACGCGTGTTCGGGATGCTCGCGATTCCGCTCGCGACGCTGCGGGCGCTGCGCTGGATCCGGCCGACGCACCTGGAGATCGCCCTCGAAGACGGCTCGCGGCGCGCCGTCCGCACGGTTCAGCTCACCGTTGCAAACAGCTACCGCTTCGGAGGTGTCGTCGAGAATCCGGAGGGAAGTCTGGAAGACGGAAAGTTATGGCTGTACTCGATCGACGTGCGCGGGTGGTGGAATGCGCTCGGCGTGCTGGTGGCGATCGCGTTCCGGCGGTTCGCGCACACGCCGAACATCGTCGCGCTGCAGGGCAGGCGTTTTACGGTGCGCTCGCAGCATGGCCATTCTCATCGCGTCTTTGCCGACAGCGAGCAGGTTGCGCGGCTGCCGGCCGATTTCAGCATCGTGCACGGTGCGGTGGCGGTGCTGGTCCCGCCGGAGCGGGTAGGCTCGATACGCTGATGGCGAAGTACTTTCGGCCGCACGCCTACACCCGCGGGATCAACGCGATCGACCCGGCCGCCTTGCGTGCCCGCGGTATTCGCGGCGCGATCGTCGACCTCGACAACACGCTGGTCGGATTCCGCGCGCAGGCGCCGCTGGAGGAGGACGCGCTGTGGGTACGACGCGCCCACGCTGCCGGCGTGCAGGTGGTCGTGCTGACGAACAACGGAACGCCGTGGGCCTGGGAGGTCGCGCGGACGCTCGGTGTCCCGTGCATCGCGCGGGCGCGCAAGCCGCTGCCGATCGGTTTCCGGCGCGCGCTGCGCCTGCTCGAACTCTCGGCCGCCGAAGCGGTCGTGATCGGCGATCAGTTGTTTACCGACGTCCTGGGCGCGAAGCTGGCCGGGCTCGAGGTCATCTTGGTCGACCCGTTGGTGCGGCGCGATCCGTGGAACACGCGCCCGCTGCGCTGGCTCGAACGCCTCGTCATGCGGGGTGTCCCGCGCGTCTAATGTCGGAACGCATCACCGAGGCGCGGGCGCGCCTCGCCGTCATCACCGACGACGACCAGCGCGACGAGCGCATCGATCCGCGCTACCTCGGGCGTTCCTGGCTGCGCGACGACGTCGCGCCCGTCTCGATCGTACTGCTGCACGGCCTCACCAACGCGCCGCCGCAGTACGACCGGCTCGCGCCGCAGCTGGCTGACCGCGGTCATGCCGTGCTGGTGCCGCGCATGCCCTACCATGGGTATCGCGATCGCATGACCGACGCGATCGCCAACCTGCGCGCGGTCGATCTGGAACTGACCGCGCTGGAAGCCGTCGCGATCGCGGCCCTGTGCGGAGAGCGTGTCGTCGTGCTCGGCATCTCCGTCGGCGCGGTGCTCGCCGGCTGGATCGCGGCGCGCACGTCGATCGACACCGCGATCGCCGTATCTCCATTCTGCGGCCTGCGGTTCGTGCCGGGCACGCTGAACGACGCGCTCGGTGCGAGCTTGCGGGTGGCGCCGAACCGCTTCTCGTGGTGGGATCCGCGCCTCAAGGAGAGCCAGCCTCCGCCGCACGGCTATCCGCGCTTCGCGACGCGGGCGCTGGGTGAATCGCTCCTAATGTCGACGACGATGCGGGCACCGGGCAGCACGACGCATGCACGACGCGCGGTCGTAGTGCTGAACCCGCGCGAACCGGCGGTCAACAACGCGTTAGCGCTGCGCCGTCTCGGTGCGCTCGCCGGCGACGGCGTGATCGTGTCCGCGGTCGAACTTCAGCGCGCGCCGCCGGTGCACGACATCATTGAACCGGCGGTTCCGCAAGCGCGAACCGAATTCGTCTACCCGCGGCTGATCGAAATCATCGAGACAGAGTAGGCGCCCAGCGCAGCATCGCGGCGAACGCCAGACACAGCCAGGCCGCGCCGAGCAGCAGGCCGCCGAGCACGTCAGTCGCATAATGCGCGCCCAGCGCCAGACGCGACCACGGGATGGCGACGGCGCAGACGGCGAGCACGGCCGCCAGCGGCGCCGCTAGCGGCCGCGGCAACGGGCTGAACCATGCCAGCATGGCGAAGCCGGCGAAGAACACGACGGCCGTCACTGCGTGGCCGCTCGGGTACGAAGAGTCCGGCTCGTGATACCCGATGGATCCGGCCGGGCGAAGGCGCTGAAAACCGAGCTTCACCACGGCGTTCACGGCTTGCGAAAGCGTCTGCGCGCCGATCACAATCGCGACCGGAACTAGCGGCGCGCGCGCGGCCGCCGCGATGCCGAGCGCAGCGGCGCTCAGCGCGACGATCGGCCACGTGCGGCCCAGCGCGCTGAAGAACATCGCGGCGCCGATCGCCTCGCCGCGCAGGCTCTGCGCGCTCACATCGAGTCCTCCGGGCGGGCGCGAACTCACGACTGCGCCGAGCGCGATCGCTGCCCCGAACAGCACGATCGCCGCCGCCGTCAGCCGCGCGGTCAGACGAACACCCGCAGCGCTGCCGGAGCGACCCGAAAACGGGCCGGCGTTTTCTCGAGCAGCGAACCGTCGATGCTGATCATTTGCGCCGCGCGCGCGCGAATGCGAAACGCCGGGGCCGCGATGAGGTGCGCGTTCGCGAGCCTGGCCTGCTGGTCCGCACCCAGCGCGAGATACGTCTTGAGCGCGCCGATGCGCGAGGGATCGGCCACCGTGAACAGGGTGAGGCGGCCATCGGTCAGCGATGCGTCCGGCGCAAGCGGCGTGTCCCCGAAGTAACGCCCGTTGGCGACGATGATATCCTGCGTGCGCAGCGCGAGCTTGCCGCCCGCCCACCGGATGCGCGCCCGAAACGCGCCGTGCTTCACAATCGGCCCGATAGCGGAGAGCGCGTAGGCGAAGTTGCCGAGCCAACCCTTCGCCGTGGTTGCGGTCGCTCCGGCGATTTGCGACGAGAGCCCGATGGTCGCGAAATTGGCGAAATAGGTCCCGTTCACGCGTCCCAGATCGACCTTGCGACGACGGCCGCGCGCGATCACGGCGACGGCCGCATCGACGTCGTCGAGCGGTATGCCGAGCGAGCGCGCGAAACTGTTGCCGGTTCCGAGCGGG
>Ga0182024_10023923_pt1 | contig 10898 bp, 14 predicted proteins | sample P32metaG_FD_120480 | JGI IMG/M metagenome (GOLD analysis project Ga0182024, IMG submission 120480) | Permafrost microbial communities from Stordalen Mire, Sweden - P3-2 metaG (Illumina Assembly) | ecosystem: Environmental > Terrestrial > Soil > Wetlands > Permafrost | place: Sweden: Stordalen... | reverse complement strand
TGTGGTCGGTACCCAGCCGACGCAGCGAGTCATCGCACGCCCGGCGGATGTTCAGCGCGGAAAGGAACCGATCGTTCGGCCACTCCCCCTTACCGCCGTACAGCTTGGTGGCCAGCACCGTGCGCTCCCTGCGCCCGTCGCCCAGGCCGAGCCAGCGGCCGATGATCTGCTCGGTCACGCCCTCGGCGCGCGGCTGGCCGTAGGTGTTCGACGTGTCGAACCGTGGTACTTTGATACCTCCAGACCAGGAGGCCAGCATGAAGGTTCTAGGCGCCGTCAGGCTCAGCAACGACACGGACACGACTACCTCGCCCGAAGGCCAGCGCGCGCAGATAGAGGCTTGGGCGCAGAGCAAGGGGCATGAGGTTGTGGCATGGGCAGAGGATACAGACGTGTCCGCGCGCAAGATCCCGCCCGCGAAGCGTCCCAGTCTCGGACCCTGGCTAACCTCGCCACGTAGCGATGTTTGGGAAATCCTGGTCTGCGCGAAGCAAGATCGCCTGTTCCGCTCCGCTGCCGACTTCCACGACATGACGGCATGGTGCGTCAAGCATGGCAAGGCATGGGCCAGTGTCGCGGAGAATATTGATCTTTCCAACGCTGCCGGGCGCATGTTCGGCGGGATGCTGGCAGAGATAGGCCAGTTTGAGGCAGACCGTACCGGCGAGCGTTGCCGCGAGTCTGCCGACCGGCTGGCTGCGCTCGGCCGCTGGCGTGGCGGGAAGGCACCGTATGGGTACGTTCCCCAGGACACGGGGCAAGGCTGGACGCTAGCGCTGGATTCCGCCACAGTTGGCACCGTCCGCCAGATGGCAGAGCGCGCAATCGCAGGATCAAGCAACGGGCAGATAGCGCGCTGGCTAACCGCAACGGGCGTAGGCACTCCGCGCGGCGGGTGTAGCTGGACGCCTGAGATTGTCCGCGTGATGCTGCGTTCACCCGCGCTGGCAGGCTGGTCAGTCCGCAATGGCAAGATCGTGCGTGATGCTGGCGGATCACCCGTCATGATCACGGCAGAGCCGGTACTGAGCGCTGACAAGTGGAGCGAGCTACAGGCTGCGCTGGACAGTCGCAGGCAGAATCACGCGGAGCGCGTAGGCGGGCATCTGCTGCTAGGCGTCGCCTACTGCCGCCAGTGCGTCAAGCCCAACGGCAAGCCAGCGCCGCTATACGGGCACAACGCGCAGGGTCGCTCCAAGATGGCAAGCAATTACCGTTGCCAGGTATGCGGCTACAGCGTTCGCAAGGAACTTCTAGAGGCAACCGTGATCGAGCGCGTCATGCAGTCGATAGGCGCAAAGCCTCTGCCGCGCAAGGTGACCATACCGGCGATATCGCACACGGCGGAACTGGCTGAGATTGATGCCAGGATGACCGACATAGAGGCAGAGGTAGCTAGCGGGGACATGCCCGCCAGATCCGCCGGGCGCATGCTGGCGACGCTGGAGGCTAAGCGTGACGTGCTGGCAGCCAAGCCACAGCGCGCGGCAGTGACCACCTGGGCGTACGACACGGGCCAGACCGTCAGCCAGCACTGGGCGACGCTGGACAGTGAAGCTCGCGGGCGTTTCCTGCGTACCTGGGAAGTGCGCATCACGGCAGACCGTAAGGGATACAAGCTCGTGACTGGGTGGGATGATGAGTCGGGCTCATTCACGGCGCAGGCGTTCGGGCTGAGTACCCCGTAGCGCGCGATCCTGTAAGGCTCAGGCTGGACGGAGACCCAAGGTGGGGTAACCACTAAGGGTCTCCGTTTTGCGTGGCTTAGATTCAAGCTCAGCGGCACCCTGCCCGACGCATGCACGGTCGCTCGCTATGATGGTAGGCAACTCCCGACTCTGTGATCACCGGGCAACCGGCCTAGGTGAACTATGAGCGGAGCCGGAATTGACAATCTACGACATTGAGAAATACAGCCGCGTAATCCTTGACGCATACTCAGGTGACGCCCCAGACGATAAAAGCCGCGTATGCCTTTACCAAGCAGCGCGCAGCCTATGCCTGGCAGGAGGCCAGGACTACCTAGACGAGCTTGCGCAGCTTGCCCTGGAGGCAGGCTACCGTCAACGCGATATCGACACGACGATCGCACGGGCGCAGAGCCATGTTTGACCGGCCTACGGCTGATGTCTGGACGCTCAGGGAATTTGACCGTAAGCGCAGTGGCGGAATCGTCTTGTATCCGGGCGATATCGACAAGCTGCGGCTTAGGTACTGTTTCACTTACGATCCTGTCCTGTTGCGCATGCTCAGGCTCAGGAAAATCGCTGATCCGTCACCGTACCTTAACGCGCTTCCCCCCTCAGGCGTAGCGGCACAACTTAAAGGTCCCATGCCACCCTGGCAGGTAACGCTGGAAAAGACACTAAGGGAAGCGTTCGGCCAGCGGCTGGCGGGCTCAGCGCGGAAAGCATGCGGCAAGGCATACCGCAATACCGGAATCAGGCTTGAGGTCAGCGTCAGTGTCGCCTGCGAGTGGGCTGCCACGCAAGGGGACAAGCTGTCAGGCCATACGCCCGCGTACGTCAGTCGCTCCGTAACGAACGCTATCAAGGCTGACAGACGCAAGGACGGTGGGGGATCGTGGGTCCGTCAGAGGCAGCCTGACGGTTCGCAGAGGTGGGTTCACACTGGCGGACCCTCGTTCAGCGAAGGGATTATCTACGGTGATGGTGGCCTTGATTCGATCATTAAGCCGCCGGTAGATCACCAGGACTCGGAACTAGTCGCAGAGCAGCGCGGGCAGGCAGCCGCATTGATCGATATTTTCCTAGATGTGGTGGTGGCTGCGGTAGATCCGCTGGCGGTTGTGGTCTTCCGGCTCCGGGCTATGCACAGCATGAAGTGGAAAGCCATCAGCGAGGAGACAAATTTGCCTCTGACAACCGCCAAACGTAAGTACTACTGGACGCGCGGGAAGGTGAAAGCTCAGTTTGACTCACACGAGGTTCCCGCAGGTCAGAGCGTTTTGGTCAAGTGTGCACTTATAGGGGGGTATAAGAGCGAAGTTCCTTCCGCCCGTAGGGCGCAGTAAGCCAGCGCAGCGAAGCAAGCAGGCACACACAGAGAGAGGTAAGCGCGTGGCCCCCGTAGGGTGGTCCGCGCCGCGCGTGCCATGGCTGAGGTTACAGAACAGGATGAGTCTTACTAGCCTGAAAAGCGGCTAGCGCGTTAGTCGGGGGAATGAGGGAGTCTGTCCAAATGAGAAACGATCAAGATGAGGCATAGTGAAACTGAATCCTAACTACGTTGTCTCGCCACCAGGTGAATCCGTCCAGGCGGACGTTTACAACATCCTTGCGGCAGGTCTCGCGGGCAACTTCACCATGGCGGGATCGATCGTTAAACACCAGCCGGATGATCTGAGTGCTACTAACATGCTCGGTTGCCTGCTTGCGCTAGTGGTGGGATTGTCCGATGGTGAGGAAGCACAGAAATACCTTGATGCTTTCCATTCAATATTGCTTGATGATGAAAGCCCGCTTGCGGGCGTGGATAATTCATCCCTGATGAGTCAGCCTTGACGATGACGAACAAAGCAAAACCGGAATCTTACCCGAGATGCACCGTGTGCGATCTTCGCATTACTGTTAATGCCGTCTACCGGGCAGGTGTCGGGTGGGTTCATACTGACTGTTAAAAGCTTCCTGCGATCACCAGGGAGATGCGCCAGTTGCAGGCTGCGGCGCGATAAATGCCTGCAAATGTGATCACTGTTTTGCCGTTTCCTTTTGCTCCGCTGGAAATGCTGCAATTGACAGGCGGTGCCAGGGCGGTTCGTCGCGAAGGATCAGCCGTCCTGGCACTGTTCACAACTACTTGAGGCTGACAATGACTAACTCTGACGACCTAATGGCGAATCTCGTCTATGGCATGGCGGGATCATTCAACCCAGGCAAGACGGCAGTAGACATCACCAGGGCACTGCGACGCAATGATCTAGCTACCGTTAATGCTCTCACTGCTAATCTTGACGCAAGCGAGCAAGCGGCATTGTGCGGTTCGCTGGCGGCATTGGTGAATGCCGCGCTTCGCTGCTGTGACGATATCTGCCAGTATGCGCGTTCGCACGGCTGCGCGGAGCTAAGTCAAACCTCGGATGATGTTCTTGCTGTCATGGCGTTGAATTTCGAATGACTGACACGGCGACGAAGACTTGCGCCGTCTGCAGTAAGCCATTGCTTAACGGTGTGCTGGTTAAAGACCTAGGCGGTCATGTCCACTATTGCTGTATCTCATTCAAGAGGAAGCTGACTGCGAAGCATCCTGGGAATGCCGTTAATCAGGGAACTGTCCCGGTAAGCAATGCCGTGCATTAAGGCATCGTTGCAGGTCAGCGCAGTGGACATCGCTACCGTCTAGGTGTTCGAATTACCCACTAGGCCAGGTAGAACTTGCGTTCACGCAAGGGCGAGGACCCGCTGGCCCGGCCCGCGCGTGAATCTTTGTTCTCGCGTACGTCCTGTGTACGCATTAAAAGTCAAACAATAGCACCGTATTTCGATGAATCCGGGAAAATAATGACCCTTTTCAAGGTTCCGAAAGTCACTATTGAACAGGTGAAAGAGACTATTGCCGAGCGTAGGCCAGGCACTCACCGCTCACCCCAGTACGCAGCGGCAATGGCAGAGAATAAGCAGCTAAAGGGCGCCCTGTCGAAGGCTTCAAAGGCGATTGGTGAGCTTGGAAAGCGCCTGGATAGCCTCGAATCGCGAGCCGATCAGCAGGAGGAATGGAACGCTGAATGCGAGGTAGAGGTCAAGAAGTTCTCTAACGAGCCTTCCGTCTGTCCCGCTACGGGCCTTGCCGACCATCGCCCGCATAGCATCCTGTGCTTTAGCGCGCAGCCTCGTGACTTATGGATAGCCCAGGCCGTAAATCCCGCTGGAGTGACGCGCAGCGTGCCCAGATAGCTGAGATGCTTAAACGCGGAATGACGCAGGCAGAGGTAGCCAAATTCTTCAATACATCGCAGCAGGCAATCTCGATTCTGGCCAGGACATTCCGCGAGACTGGCATTGCGAATAAGCACGACCCCTCCGACCCTATTTCGTTTACTGTCAGCTTTGACGATGATCTGCGGAGTCTCCGCGCTATTGCTCGTGAGCACGTGAACCATCCGCCAGCATGGGGCGACAAAGCATTGAAGGCGAGACGGGACCATTTCCGTGGACGCCGCTAGGAAGGCACTAGAAGTCCAGGCCATCGCGGTATTGACCGATCGCCGGGGAACCGTGCCTGCCCCCAATATGCAAGCTCTGATTGCGACGCTCAGCGACGATTACCTTCGCAGGATCATTGAGGCAGCAGAATTTAATGGCGTCGGTTTATGCCTCCCCCTACTGCATTGCATCTCCTACTTTCGGGCTCTGCGTAACGCAGGATTGCCCAACCCTTATTTCAACATGTACAAAGGCACTTCCGGGACGCCGGAAGCCGCCGCCGCTTGACCCGTAAAGCCGTCGCAGGACACTTTGCGTCCATTTTTAACGATGCAAAGGAATTAAGACAGTGGACGTACGCAGTCGCCGCGAGTATGCGGCAACTTCTTATATCGACCTGGTTAACGTCGCGGGAGCGCGAAACCGCCCGCATCTCACCGATGCGGAAAGCGACCTGAGCGCCGTCTATGACGCGGAGATTAAAGCTTGCGATGCCATCCTCGGCGCTAATGGCGGAAACACCATTTCCCGCGATGCGGTCGCAAATTACATCCCCACCGAGGACGATAAGGCATTTACCCGCTATCTCAGGACGGGCGATGTGCATGGCCTGACAGAACGGGTGAGCGCTGGTTTTACTACCGCGCCTACTGAGTCGGGACAGACAGACTCGGGCAATGCCGGATACGCGGTACCGCAGGGATTCTGGCAGAACATGCAGGTTGCCCTTAAGGCATACGGCGGGATTGCCAACGATTTCAAGCTGGTTGAAACCGACAATGGGCGCCCGATGCCATGGCCCACCATTAACCCGACAGCGGTTGTTGCTGGCATCATCGGATCGGAAATCACGCAGCTCACGGTGGCTAACCCGTATGTGTTCGGGCAGGGCATGCTTAACGCCTGGACGTACGCGACCAATCCCGTGCTGGCGTCTATTCAGCTGATTCAGGATTCCGCCTTTGAAGTGGACTTCTGGGTTGCGGAAGTGCTGGGCGAGGCTATCGGCCGTGCCCTGGCTGCCAATACCGTTTCCGGTACGGGTACAGGACAGCCGCTAGGTGTCATCACGGCACTGAACACCCAGGGCGCTGTATCCGGCGCCAGCGGTGGTTACGTGGGACTCACAGCGGCAACTACGGTCAAGACATTCGCCGGTACGCCAACGGAACTGGTCAGCAATACCCTTTCACCGCAGACCCTCATCAACATGGTGCAGGGGGTTGACCCTGCCTATTACCCCACTGCGAAATGGTACATGAACAGTAACCAGGCGTGGAACCTGCATAGCGTGGTTGACTCTAACGGGCGCCCGCTGCTTAACTTTGCGAATGGCTTTAGCGATGGCAGGAATTCGCAGTCGGATCAGGGTGCTGCAATTGCGGAGCTTTTTGGCTTTCCGGTCGTCGTTGACAACAACCTTCCTAACCTCGTGGCCAGCACTACTGGTGGCCCTGTGTTCGGCGCAATGGATCACGCGATGGTCTACCGGCAGGTTAATGACGTGTCGGTAATGCGCTTGCAGGAAAGGTACGCGGATTACCTGGCCGTGGGATACATCGGCTATTATCGTATGGACGCACGGTCAAACGACATGCGGGCTGCGGTCACGGTTAAGCCTGCTGCTACGTAATCAAAAACCTTGCGGGCTTGTTGTTAGCCTTGCCAGTCGGCAAGCCCGCAAGGACAACTGAAAATAACTCGCTGGGTCCTACTAATGCCATTGTTCACCTAGCGAGTGAGCAAGTGCCTGTCATGGTTGGCAATGCCATGGCAGGCATTTCGCTGTCCAGGCTCAAGATCACCCGCTATTCCGGCGGCATCATGATCGCCAGTGAGTCCCCGGGACTCATGCCAGCCAGCGCCCAAACACAGCCCTAGCCTTATGTGTGAGGTCGCTAGGGCCATACCTGCGCACCGGACCCCATGGGGATACGCACCTGCGCCAGCGCTTAGCGGCCAGCTCGCAGCCAGCGACGCCAGGGCACCTGCGCCGCAGCCGACTGGCGGTGCGACGGACGGATAACGTAACGCGCCACAGGCGCCCGGACATGACAGCGCCCGCCACCGTGACAGGTTGGCGGGTGCGTCGTGCGGACTGCGAGCTAGAGGCTGCAACCGCCAGATGGGCGACGTGGCACACGCTCCGAATAGTCGCGCCTCAGCGCTTCCCTGAGTTCCCCCGGCGTATCGCGCGAGATCGTGACGGACGGATCAGACAGTGGCGACGCCAGCCACGCGCCATCTTGGACGCTGATCCTGTATGCCTCGTCCCAATGAAATTGAAGATCGTTCAGGGTGGTCTGATCCTCTGAGCTGAGCACTGCGCTTGCCTTCCCGCCGATAGCTGCGTGTCTTCGAACACACTAGCCCAGATCGAACAGAACAGTACAGACAGAACAGAACGAACAGGGCAGGCATAGAGCAACGCCGGCGAGAATGATCAAGTGAAGTCCGCCGAGTTCCCCTACGTCGCAGTAGCCGCGAAGCTGCGCGCACGTATCGAGTCGGGCGAGTGGCCCAGCGGCGGACAGCTACCCACCGTCAGCCAGCTATGCGAGCAGTACGAAGTCTCACGCGCCACTATCGCGCGGGCACTCACAGTCCTAGAGGCAGATCATCTGATCACGCGAGTTGCGCGCTGGGGAACGTTCGTCACGCCGCCTGAGCAACGCTGATCACCTTTGACACTGAAGCCACCCGGCAAGACCTCGGCACCTATCAGAGGACGGGGGAAGTGTGCGGTTCAGCCTATCTCGGATGCTCTCAGGAAATGGCTTGACTACGCAGACCACGTACGTAAGGCTTGTTAAGCTTCTCAACAGCATGCAAATCGAGCTATGGAAATAACGTGCCAGACCAGGCGGATGACCTTAACGTATTCGAGATTCCAGACTACGCTGCCACGAGTGCCGGAGCTATGTTCTTTGCTCAGCATTTCGACGACCTAACGTGGGCGGCAGGTCAAAGCATACTGGCCGAACATGTCAAAGAACTGACTGACATGATAATAGAAGCAATGGGTAATAGCTCGAAATCAAGCGTGTGGAATTCGGATATCTTTCAAGGGGTCGGACTTTCTGATACCAGTCAGGCTATAGATTGGGCGCAACGGCATTTTAAGTTCAAGGCTGATGCCGCAAAGCGGGTAGTGCGATCGAATGCGCAAACGTCGACTGAGGCGACACTTTGTAGATATGTTGACAACTTTAACTGCTATCTTTCTGACCTACTAACTTTGCTGTTTACTAAATATCCCAGATCGCTAAACGATGGAGACGGCACGATAAGCGTAAAAGATCTATTTGGTCATACTGATGTTACAACGCTAATTTCTTCGTTGGCTAATCGAACCGTGAGCGATCTTTCCCGTAAGGGATTTGCCGATGTGGAGGCTTATTACGAAAAGAGATTCGGATTCTGCCTGATTCCCGACGAGAGTCGGCGACAATCGGTCACGTTTGCGATTGCAGCACGCAATCTTCTCGTGCACAGACGCGGCATGATCGACAGTAGATTTATTGCTATGACAAATTCTGGCCATCATAAAGTGGGTCACCGGATCGATCTCGGGAACCGCGTTTGGAATGAATTCTTGCCCGATCTTCTCCGAAGTGTTCATGAAATTGATAAACGAGCTGCCACTAAGTTCGACTTCCAGGCAGCATTCGTATTGCCACCAAACAAAGGTGCGGATGACCGGTTGCTTGAAAGTTAGAGCGGGAGCGTCAAGGCCATCGATGCCCAACGTCAGCGACCGCGACCGACGACCCGGACGTACTTTGCAAGCAGACGATCACTACGCACTCGCCGACCTCTATTGAACGCGCCGCACACACCCAGAACTGAACCATTGAACGAGTGTAGTTGCTGCGTGCAATGCCATCTCGGCAGCTTCTTGCGTAATCGGAATAGCCGGCTCGTTTCCTTCGTGTCTGTCTGTATGACCGTGCCACAATAGACCGACTAGCTGAGTTACTGGCTCCACAGGCGCTGGGTCACCTGCTTTGTCCGTTATAACTACTTCGTACAAAGAGCCCTGGCTGCTGAGTTGTCCGTAAACATGGCCAAGGTGCGCTGCGGCTTGGGTGGGAGAAATAGCAGGAACGGCAACGGCCTCCACTGCCAAAATTGCTTCGCCGAAGGCTTTCGACGGCGAAGGGTGGAGTCCGAAGGTGTGCCTCCATGCACTCTCCAAATGCTTAGCTGCCGCAGGTCGCCCGAAGGACTTGGCTGACTCACTTGCGCGGTGGGCGGCAGCAGTCACTGTAGAATCCTGCCGCCGTTCTAGCCCATCAAAGGTATCGGATACCTTCCATATCGAATGACCTTCACTCAGAAGGGCTTGAAGTTTCCTACTGTCGGACTGAAAAGACGTGTCAGGGAGACCGAGTTCGCGGTGCCTGGCTGCGTTGACGTTCAGCACCCCGTCTATCCAGTCCAGTAGGTCTGCTTCGTTGAGGCTGTTCACGAGGCTGAATCTGTTGTCATAATTGAAATGACCTGGATAATGAAGGCGGGCGAATAGCCGTTCATGTGTGCCTATCAGGCTGACACTAAGCCAGCCCCGCACGGCGTGATCGATCCACGCTGGGATGCCCTCCTGCCATGTGCTATCAATAGGCGGGGCGCCGCGCCTCGCGCTCAGGGGCTGCCAGGTCCCGCTACTGACGTGACCTTGCTGCGGATCATCCGGCGAAGAACCTACAGGCATCACACCTCGTTTCTGCCGTTAATCTACAGGCTGGCAACCAAGACCAGGGTGCCTTCGGCGGGGGCGGCTCCGGCTCCGGGGATGATCGGCAAGGCCGCACTTTGCGAGCGTCGCAGGTGGCTGGAATGGGATGATATGTCTTCTGATCAGACTGGCCGTATCGAGTGAGGCTGATGCAGGCGCCAGTCCTCGCGCCCGTCAGGCCAGCGAACCAGCACAGCCCAGCCAGCCTGACAGCGCGCCCAGCCACAATCTCTGCCTGCCCGTCACGCGGCGCGTCGTTCGGGCGCTTTTTGCGACTTCGCCGCGCGAGAATGGACGCATGGAGGCAATCTGCCAGGCCCGCCAACCTCGGATGATCACACGCCCGGAGGGGCAGATCGAGGTCATACGGTGGCGGCACGCGGTGACTGTCTCCGGTGACCTCCCAGCGGCACAAGCGGTCTGCGGCTACAAGTACGACCCGACTATCTCGACATGGGTATTGAGTGGATCTTCAATCAGCATCCGTGCTGCCCGAAGTGCAGGACCATGATGCTGCCAAACGCGCGTCGCTAGACTTCAAAAGTAGAACTCACGTTCGATCATTCCGCTAGGTGTCAACTAGCGATTGCTGGCTGGGATACGCACAGAGCACCCTAGGCGGCGCGGTCGGGGCGATAGTCTGTCAAGGTCGAATGCTGGACCGGCGGCGACCGCGCCGCGCAGAAGATGGAGCACCGGAAATGGAATGGATGGATGACCCTGACCGGATCCGCGCCGGGTGCATGCCGCGCATCGGCTGTAGCATCTCGGTCCTGGCCCTGGCGACCATCACGGCATGGCTGACGCGGCGGACTGCCCGGCGCTGGCGCGTGCGGAGCTAGCACAAAAGATCACAGGTCAAACCACCTTGCTTGGACGTGTCGAAGAAGTTGATCCCGTGCTCGTGCGCGCGGTCCATGATCTGGTGCGACGCTGCCTCGTCGGTGATCGCGCCAAAGTTCATCGTACCGAGGCAGAGCCTGCTGACCGAGACGCCG
>Ga0182024_10023922_pt1 | contig 10898 bp, 12 predicted proteins | sample P32metaG_FD_120480 | JGI IMG/M metagenome (GOLD analysis project Ga0182024, IMG submission 120480) | Permafrost microbial communities from Stordalen Mire, Sweden - P3-2 metaG (Illumina Assembly) | ecosystem: Environmental > Terrestrial > Soil > Wetlands > Permafrost | place: Sweden: Stordalen... | reverse complement strand
GTTGGCGTCCATAACCCTTCTTGCCGGACCCGCTTCTTTCGTCGCCCCATCGCCATGATCTGAAGACGATCAGAACACTCCCAAGGTCACATTCCTGCTGGCTTTTCACCACGCGCTGCTAGGATCGCCGGCGCGAAAAACCGGACCCTTTCCTCCAGATTGGATCTGCTCGCCGAAATAGCTTCGGCGCTCCATACCGCTCTCGACGTTGCGCACCTCCATCGTGCTGCTTCGGAGCGATACGAAGTGATGTTCGGGATTCCGGTCCAAATTGCGGGCCTTGCCAAGAACTTTCGCTTGAACTGTTATTGGCGGCGCTTGAAGCGACAGGTCTACTTCACGTTGGATCCCCATTGCTCTTGGCAACTCTGCCAGCTACGCCCAAGAAAGTTCCAGGCTATTGCGGTTAGAACCTCCTAACGGTGGTGTTCCCGTCCTAGACCTAATGCCGACGATACTAGCACTAAAATGCCCGGCCAAGAATTTACTAGTCAAGGATAAACGAATAGCATGATTCTGTGTGTGAACAACAATGAACCAGCAGAAGGCGAAAGAAAGAACACGCCTACTTACTCTCGGGAGCAACGAGGTCCGATTACAGGGGTCTTTTTCTGACTGGATTGATCATAGATTTGTCCTGTTGTGCGCATTCTTACTGATCCTGATGGTCGCGTTGCAATTCGGCTCAGTAATTCAGGAGTCACAGACCAACGACGAAGGCGTACACCTTGCTTCAGGATACAGCTACTGGGTGGCAGGCGATTACCGGATGGACCCGACGCATCCGGCCTTCGCGAGAATGCTTGCCGCCTTGCCGATGCTATTCATGAAATTGGATTCCCACCTTGACAGCGAGGCGTGGAATCATTCACAAGCCGTTAAGTATGCCGACCTGTTGCTCTACAACAATCGAATACCGGCTGACAAAATATGGTTGTGCTGCCGTTCGGTGATCATTGCCCTTACGGCCTTGCTTGGCATTTGGATGGCATGGTGGACGCGGAAGCATTTTGGTTCGAATATCGCATTGTTGGCTCTGGTGCTATTTTCCTTCGATCCGAACCTGATCGCTCACGGGCGTTACGTCACGACGGACCTGCCAGTTACCCTGTTCATATTTTTAACCTGCACTTTGTGGGCAGATTTTCTATCGGCGCCTAGTACGAAGAAGCTCCTCCTCGCGTCGGTAGCCCTTGGCCTAGCGCTTGCAACGAAGTACTCGGCCATCTTCTTGATACCGGTCTTACCCACCGTATACTGCGTGGCCTGGTTCAGCAAACGCGCAAGGCGATCGCTGAGTTTACGAAAATTCATTTCCACAGTGGCCGTTATGAACGTGGTTGCCGTTAGTGTTGTGGCGCTCGTTTACGCTCCCGAAGTGATCGGAAGCATCCATTTTCTAAAAACAGGCGTAGCGCCGGCGAACATTGCCGTTCGACCATTAGCAAGTAGACTGCCGCAAAATAAAATTCTTGGGAGAGTACTGGCTCGTACCGTCTCTACGATTCATCTGCCATCGTATCGATACTTAATCGGACTCGGTTATCAAACCCGTCAAGGGTTGACCGGGCATCCGGCTTATCTGTTGGGGCACTTTTCCAACGACGGCTGGCGGATGTATTTTCCCGTCGCGTTTCTCGTCAAAACCCCCACGGCCACTCTCCTGGCATGCATATTCGCCCTCGCCGCGGTCTTGGTGGTGCGCCGGCCGCCTCGCAAGGGCGATCTCATTCTGTGGATCTCCATTCCTCCTATCGTGTATTTTGCCCTTAGTATGGTTAGTCATCTTGACATTGGAGTGCGGCACATTTTACCCGTGTATCCATTCTTGTATGTGATCCTGGCCATCGCTGTATGCGATTACGTCCGTCCCGTCCTGCGTAAGTGGTTTTTATTAACGGTTGTAATCCTTGTCACCACCCTCGCGGTCGAGTCCCTCGCCATCTATCCAGACTATCTATCTTTCTTCAACTGGGCATCGGGCGGGCCCGATAATGGTTCTCGATATCTTCTGGATTCTAATATTGACTGGGGCCAGAACGTTAAGAAACTGAGCCGCTATCTCGCGAAAAACAGCCTCTATCCTGTGTGTCCTGCCATCTTTGGCAACGGTCAGACACAGCTTGATTATTATGGCGTCAGTCCTCATGCGCGCGGCTGGCCGATAGTCCGGACGGATTGGAGCAGCGACTGTGTGGCGGCCGTGAGCATCAACTTCCTGCGTGGTGTATTCGTGTCTGAAAAAGCGTTCGCAACGTTGCGCCAGCGTCAACCCGACGCCATCGTGGGCCACTCCATATACATCTACGATTTGCGTTCCAAACACAATCGATGAACTAGCGCGTGGGAGTGCCGCGCAAGATTGACCGCGTCGTCAAGCAACGTTATCGGCGTTCCCTTGGGGCCATAGGTCGCGGCGAACACCGACAAACTCGAAGGCCCGAGGACATCGCCTGCAATTGGGAGCGCCATCGGCGCGCGAATCGAGACCGGCACCCCATCCTGCGCCTGGCTTCCATGCCTCGCGATCTTGGGTTGTTCGCCTTCTTCCGGCTGGGGAAACAGATCAGCAGCAAGCTGGCAAGTTAGCTAGCGCTGTTACACCCTTATCTCGGCGTGGCAGCGGCGAATTCGTGAGATCAAGCCTCTGTATCGCGTTTTCCAACGTAAGTAGAAACGCCGAGCTGGCTGCCGAACGGGCGCGCTGGTCGACAGGAAATTCACGCCATCGGCCACCGTATCGAACAGACCGCGGCTGTGCCAGAACTCGGCAATTACCCGGCGGGACCTAGGGTCCAGCCACTCTGGGACGCCGCGGTGCACAGCCAAGAACGGAAGGCCGTATTTTTCTCCTCGCTTGATATGGCGCTTCACATTTCCCGCGCCCCGGATCACATGGTCGGGCCGAATTATTGGGCATTGCATGCCCGAAAACTCGTAGATCTCTTCTCTTTTACCCAGCATGCTGAGGAAGGATGCGAACGCGAGAAACTCTATGATCCCAAGGTCTAAGAACGCAATAGGAAACGGTTTCCTTTCGCGCTCGGCAATGAACCGCATCATGTCGCGAACCATCGCGGTGGGCCACGTAACGGGTGTGACACTCGGCATGAAGGCGGCGATGTACTGGGCTGGATCTAAGCCGAAATATCGCAGCGTCTTTTCGAAGAACGCCTTCAAGGAATGCATTTGGTAGTTCGTCAGCGCCGACCGTATCTTGCTCCCGGCTTCAAGAAAGTTTCGCTCTAAGGGAGCCACAAGATGATTCTTGGCATCGAGAACTACATATCGATCCGTCGATACTTGCTCGGCTATCATCACCTTCAAGACTTGTTGGGAAAACCACCCATTGGTGTGACCAGGAAGAGCAGTGACTTCTCTAGCCGCAAGGAAACGGACTTTATCGGCTACTTTGCCATAATCGCGGCGCAGTGCATCCCTGCAATCAGCGGGCAGGCCCGAGTTGGAATTATCGATAAAGATGATCTCCCCTACGAGATCCTGCGGGAGGTGGACATTCAGAGAGCGCGCTTGCAGGCCAAGCATATTCCAATCCGCTTCATGCGCTACAGTTACGAAAGTATATTTTAGTTGGTCCATAGAATTACTCTGCCGGCGCTCTGGAACGCTCGGCGTGCTTTGCGGGATCCATCAAGAACGGTGGCTCCTCGCGGCGAGCCGCCGGATGCGGCCGGACAAGCCCGAATATCGGTTCCTCCAACGAAGATAAAACCGTCGTCCTAGCGGGGGTTTCGAACCCGAGTTCTCAGCCAGCAACTTGACGCCATCCGAAGGCGTCGGAACGAGTCCGCGCCGATGCCAGAACTCGGCGATGGTCAGGCGGGACTTGCCGTCCAGCCACGGTACCGCGTGGCGATGCACAGCGAAAAATGGCAGGGCGTCCTTCTCTCCTCGCGCGATATGGTGCCGCAGATTCCCCGCTCCCCGGATCGCATTCTCGTCCCAAATGGTGGGGCACCAATTGCCCGATAAATCGTAGATCTCTTCCGTTTTGCCGAGCATGGTGATAAAAGCCGCGAAGAGAAAGAACTCGGAAACTCCGCGCTCCAAGAAAGTGACAGGAAAGGGTTTGTCTTCGCGCTCCACTACAAAGCGGATCAGATCACGAACCGCCGCCGTCGGCATCGTATAGGGGGTAATCGCTGGCAAGAAAGCCTTGATGTAGTCCTCCGGATTCAACCCGAAATAAAGCAACGACTTTTCCAAAAATGGCCTGAGCGAATGCTTTTCGTAGTTCCTTATCCAAGCCGGAATCCTGTCTCCGGACTCCAAGAAGCTGCGTTGCAGGGGAAAGACCAGATGGTTCTTGGCATCCAGCAGCACGTATCGATTCGTAGACACCTCTTGGCATACCATGAGCTTCAAGATCTGTTGGGAGAGCCAGCCGTTGGTTGCCTTAGGAATATCGGCGATTTGGTTGGCGGATATGAAACGGACTTTGCTGCTAAGATCGCCGTAGCTTTGACGCAAAGCGTCGCGAACCTCGGCCGGCACACCCGCACTGGAGTTATCGACCACGATAATCTCCGCCGCAAGGTCTTCGGGAAGGTAGAGGTGCATCGACCGCGCCTGAAGGGCAAGCACGTCCCAATCCGCTTCATGAGCAACCGTTACGAAGGTATATTTTTGCTGGTCCACAACATGCGCGTCCACCGGCCGAGGATGCCGGCCGTCAAACGCCATCGGCTCCTTCAGTTCATGCTAAGGCCAAATGCGGAGCCGCGAAAATCGAAATAACCTTAGCACGGCCTAGCCGGAAAGTACCGTATTGATGAGTTTTGCACCACGTGCGGCACGTTTTGGCGCTATGGTGGAAGCATGAAAGCAGCCAACGATCGGCGATTCCGACCGACGCTACTCTTCGCCGGTCCGGGCTGATGGACTTGCGCCAAGAGGAGAATCGGATGGAACACGAACGGCACAAATGCTCTGCGTGCGGCGGGAGTGGCGATTGCCCCGCCTGCAAGGGAACGAGCAACGGCGGTCAATGCGAAAGATGCGCCGGCACGGGAAGATGCTCTAACTGCGGAGGAACGGGCCGCAAACCGGGGAAGGCGCCCGGTTGAGAGGGGGGCCGAACCGGTTGTCCGGACATGCCGAGCGCGACGATCCGTGTATATACTTGTCCTAACGGATTTCAACCCACGCTTATGAACAACTGGATCAGGGTTCTGCCTCTCGCTGCGCTGGTGTCAATGATCCTTCCAGCGCAAGTTCCGACGTCAATTCCCAATGGCCTTCCTTCGTGGGCGTACAACATCCCCGATAAGGTGCAGCCTCCCAGCGTTCAGCCAACTGGTCCCGTCCACGTACCGGGTAGCACGAAAGAGTACGACGCTGCTAAGGTCGCCAGCAACGCGAATCCGCCTGACTGGTTTCCAGACGAACACGGCCCGGCGCCCCGGAGCGTGAAAGGCGAACCCGGAGTGAAGATGATGGCTTGTGGCTCCTGCCATCTCATGTCGGGACAGGGGCATCCCGAGTCTGCCGATCTCGCTGGTCTCCCAGCCGAATACATCGTGCGCCAGATGAACTATTTCAAAAGCGGTGCGCGAAAAGACGACGCGCGAATGGGTCCGATTGCGAAAGACACTTCCGATGAGGATGTGCGGCAGGCGGCGGAATATTTCGCGGCCATCAAACCGATCCCTTGGGTGAAGGTGATCGAAACCAACACGCCACCGAGAACATACATCAATACCGCCGGGCGTCATCATATTGTGCATCCGGACGGCGGCACGGAGCCTATCGGCCATCGCATCATCGAAACGCCGGAAGATGCATTCCGAATGGCGATTCGAGATCCACATTCTCCATTTCTGGCTTACGTTCCGCCCGGCAGCATCGCGAAGGGAGAGGCACTCGTTAAGACCGGAGGCTCTGGCAAGACCATTCAATGCGCAATCTGTCACGGGGATGAGTTGAAGGGCCTCGGTGAAGTGCCGAGGATCGCTGGTTTGCAGCCGGTATACATCGCACGGCAACTCATCTGCATTCAGAACGGATCGAGCAACGGCACTGCCGTGGCGCTGATGAAAAAGGTGGTTTCGCAGCTTTCCGAGGACGACATCATCTCAATCTCGGCCTACTTGGGATCGCTCCCGCCGCAGTGAACTCGATCATTCGGGGGAGAGGCAGGGTCCTCCGCGTCTAGCGTCATCGATATCGGTTCGCCTTCTTCGGGATCACCTTCGTAAGAATCTTTAGGATCCAGCTTGCTAGCGAAATGGCTCAGCATCCAAAAGCCAGTCATGCCGACCACGAGCCCGATGAACAACATTACCGCAATGACTACGGCGGCCTCGGTCAGGCCAACAAACCAGCTAACGGCTCCCTGAAAGAGGCTAATGAACATGTTTCAAGCCCAGTGCCGAGCCAATCTGAATTCTTCAAGGGAAAGCAGTTCCATCAAACACCTGCTCGAAGCTTAGCGCTTTTGAGGATTGAGGCGGCGAGTCGGCCGGTCGAAATCGAGACATCGCTATCCTAAGAATGATGAGCTTCCTCGACAATTTGGAAAATAATCTCAAAGCGCTCGAATCGCGGCCGGAAAGAGATCCCGACGCGCTTGCGCGTGAAGCCAAGGCGCGAGAGGACGCCCGATCGCTGGCCTTACAGATCGCTCCGCACGCTGAAGCCCTGCGCAACGGACCTTTCAAAGATGGTCTGCTGGTGGCCTGTCGAAACATCGGTCACGGAAGGCGACTCCTAATCCGGCCGGTCTGGGTAGATTCCACGCTCCGTCTGGAAGCCGGCACCAAAAAGCTGGAATTACGTCCTACGCCGGACGGTGTGCTTGCGGTCTTCTTCGACGGGGGCACGGAGCTGGAGAGCACGCAGATCGACCTATCGAGTGATCCTGTCAAAGTGGCGGAAAAGTGGCTTGGGTCATGACCCCGTACGTGCTCGCATTTCTGATTGGCGTCGTCGCCGGACTTCGTGCCCTGACTGCACCAGCGGTGGTGAGTTGGGCGGCCCGCCTAGGATGGCTGCATCTGGAAAACACCTGGCTGGCCTTTCTCGGATATACGGCTTCGCCATACATTTTGAGCGTGCTGGCGATTGTCGAGTTGATAGCAGACAAACTACCGAAGGCGCCGAGCCGGAAGGCCCCACCAGGTTTTACGGCCCGCCTTGTAACCGGGGCATTATGCGGCGCCGCTCTCGCGGCCGACCGGTCCCTGGTAGGAGGTCTGGTGGCGGGAGTGATCGGCAGTGTCGCCGGTACTCTGGGCGGCTATGAGTTTCGCGTCCGGCTGGTGAAAGCTATCGGAGGGAACGATCTCCCGATCGCCCTTCTGGAAGACTTGATCGCCATCGGCGGTGCGCTTCTGATCGTCACGCGATGAGCCCGTATATCAGGCGCGGGACACCCGTTTCCTCTCAAACAGCTCCCCCCAGCCCTCGTACTGCGAATAATTGGGATTCCGGATCTTGAACCATTTCTCGCCATAGGCCCCGCGCTTCGCCTTCGCCACGATCCCTTCCAGGTCCTGCTCGCACGCGAGGCGGAAGAACTCTACGCCACTCCGCTCGATATGCTCGGCGTACATTAGGACCGACGGTTGCGCTGGCACGATCGACTGCAGCAGCCGCTTCCGCTCGACCAACGGGCGCGATCGCAGGTCCTCGCCATCGAACCACAGCAGATCGAAAGCGTAGAACACGGCCGCGCCGCGGCGCCTTCGCAGGTCGTAAAACTGCGGCCGGCCGTTGGCGTCCAGGCACACGATTTCCCCATCGAGCACCGCCTCGCAGTCCAGTTCGATATGGATGCCGGCGGCGAGTTCGGTGAATCGCTTGTACACGTTCCCACGGCGCGATACAAGGCGCGTTTGGTCTGGGCCCACGTGCGCGAGCGCCCGAAATCCGTCCATCTTCAACTCGAAGATGTAGTCGTCGTCATCGAAGGCATCGCGGATGTTCGCCGGCGCAGCGGGCGTGAACGGTGGAAGTGGCAATCCGATCCCAGTCTAGCGATTCTGGCGGCTCAGCAGGGGTAATCGATGCCAACGGTCATTATTGAAAAATCGTCGGCTCTATTTCCCGGGGTAGGAAACGCGCCATATTTTCTTGCCGCCGTCCTCGCTGACCAGAAGGCTGCCGTCGGGCATTTCGAGCACGGCCACGGGCCGGCCCCAAACCTCGTGAGCCTGAGGCGAGTCCATCCAACCAGTAAGGAAGTGCTGCGGCGGCCCGCTCGGTTTCCCCTTCGTGAAAGGCACGAAAGCAACCTCGTAACCTTGGAGCTCGGATCGATTAGTCGACCCATGCCACGCTAGGAATGCGCCGCCTCGATACTGCTGCGGAAACTGTTTACCCGTATAAAACGCGAAATCGAGCATGCTGACATGCGCTGGCAGATTTACATCCGGAACGATGGTCTTCGCCACCAGGTCCGGACGCATCCCCTTGAAGCGGGGATCTTCGTGCTTGCCAATATATGCATAAGGCCAACCGTAGAAGCCGCCTGGCTGCAGATGCGTGAAGAAATCAGGGACCAGGTCGTCGCCGAGCGCGTCGCGTTCCTCCACTCCGACCCACAGAGTATCGGTGCCCGGATACAGGTGCATGCCGACCGCGTTGCGGAGGCCCGACGCGAAGATCTCGTGACCGCTGCCGTCGGGATTGTATCGATTGATAGCAGCACGCCTCGGATCTTCACCCGTTTCGGCATCGGCTTCCATAGCGATCGAGATGTACATCTTCGCGCCCTTACGGTCAAAAAGCACCGAACGCGTACTCGGGCCCTTGGTGAATTCCTTGAGCGATACGACTTCCTCGCCGGGGCCGGGCGTCATCGTTTTTGCGTTGTACTTGTAGCGCTTGATCGAAGTGGCCTCTGCAACGTAAAGATACTCCTTCCAAAACGCGATGCCGTAGGGGCGATCGAGCTTTTCGAGCAGTATCTTCTTGTCTTTGCCTTGCGCCAGCCAGACCGCGCCGTCCGGGCGGGTGTCGGCGATCAACAGCTCTTTACTTGGCCCCAGGGCCATGTAGCGAGGACGCTCGATGCCGTCCAGGTACTCCTCCACCTTGAAACCTTCCGGAAGCTTCAATTGGCCAGCGGCGGGGCGCGGAATCACCTGGGGCGCATTCTTCGCGGAGGGAGTCGCGAAAGGTTCGGGAAGTTTCACGCCATTTTGGGCCGCCATCACGCCGGCCAAAGCTTCCATCAAAATCCCACAAGACAATAGCATGAGTGGACGCATCGCTCCCTATCATACATTGCGAACCGAGGTTGACTGAACCCTTCGAGAGGCGTATGCTCAGCCAGAGCAGAGTCCATGGCATCTGTTTCGACCACCATCCAGCCGGCGCACTGGTATAGCGAACTGAACGGCGGGCACTGGCGCATCTTAGCAGCTAGTTTTCTGGGCTGGATTTTCGATGGTTACGAAGCTTACGCGCTACTACTCGTTTTGGGACCCGCACTTCGGCATTTGCTCGCTCCGGCTCAGTTAGCCGATTTGTCCCGCTATGCCGGCGTGGTAGTCGCAATAACTCTGGTCGGGTGGGCGGCTGGCGGCGTACTGGGTGGCATTGTGGCCGACTACATAGGCCGAAAACGAACCATGATGCTGACCATCCTTCTGTACGCCGTCTTCAGCGGATTGACTGCGTTCGTGCAGAACTGGCCCGAGCTTGCGGCGTGCCGATTGTTGACAGGCCTTGGGCTGGGGGCGGAGTGGGCCACCGGGGCGACCCTGATTGCCGAGACCTGGCCCGCGCGGGCCCGCGCGAAAGGGCAAGGCATGATGCAGTCTGCCTTCGGTTGGGGATCATTGTTAGCAGCCGGCGTCTGGTATCTGTTGGCGTCGTTCAGTGGACCGTCAGCCTGGCGATACCTCTTCCTCATTGGAGCAGTGCCCGCCTTTTTCGTCTTGTATATTCGCCGGCACCTGGACGAATCAGAGAAATGGATCGAAAAGAACCAGGAGCGGAGGCGGCTCAAAGAGCAGCGACGTTCGGGGGTCAAACTATCCGCTGAACAGGCTGTTGCTGCCGATTTCACTCTGGCTGTGGTGTTGCGCAACCCGCAACTGGCGCGACTCGGCCTGCTATGCACGCTCATGTCGGTGGCAACCACCGTGGGGTATTGGGCGATCTCCAGCTGGATTCCGGCATACGCGGAGAGCATCGCCAAAGCGGCGTCGGTGAGTAATCCGGCTCAATGGGCGGCGCTGGCGGGCGTGCTTTACAACCTGGGGGCGATTGCCGGATATCTGGCCGGCGGATTTCTGGCTGATACGATTGGACGGCGGCCGCTACTGGTTCTTTACTTCTGCGGTTCGATCGCCTCAACGCCGCTGGTTTATTTGTGGTCGCATAGCCCGCAAGCGATCGCGCTCACGGCCACAATCTGCGGAGCCTTCAGCTTGGGGCAGTTTGTTTGGATGGCCATTTATCCTCCGGAACTGTTCCCGACGGCCGTGCGTTGTACAGCGGTGAGCATGATCTTCAATCTGTCGCGTTTTGTCGCGGCCCTTGGGCCTCTAATCTCCGGATCGCTGATCTCGCGCTTGGGGGGCTACAGTTCTACGGCGCTGCTCTTTAGCTTGGTTTATCTCCTGGGCCTTGCTGCGGTGCCACTGCTGCCGGAGACCAAAGGGAAGCCGTTGCCGGCGTGAGCCAGAAATATTGGCTCGGATTCGTTTCCCGTTAGCCGGCCTCTTTCTTGCGTCATTCCAAGGGTTGGGATAAGATTATCGGCCATGACGACTTTGTCTTTGCAGAATCATGATCGCCGCGCTTTCCTGAGGTTTCTTGCCGGCAGTCCCTACGTCGCCGCGCTGGGTGGCATCCGCGCGTTCGCGCAGCACGCTCCGGAGATCGCCGACGTGATCACAAATCCCAAAGAGGCTCTCAACGTCTTC
>Ga0182024_10023921_pt1 | contig 10898 bp, 4 predicted proteins | sample P32metaG_FD_120480 | JGI IMG/M metagenome (GOLD analysis project Ga0182024, IMG submission 120480) | Permafrost microbial communities from Stordalen Mire, Sweden - P3-2 metaG (Illumina Assembly) | ecosystem: Environmental > Terrestrial > Soil > Wetlands > Permafrost | place: Sweden: Stordalen... | reverse complement strand
GCCTAATCCAGGTTTTGGCGCCGAGGGCCTGGTCAATCTTCGCATCGGCGTTACTGAAAAATTTCCGAAAGCGCGCTACGCAATTACTTCTCCGCCAAGTTTCTACGAGAACCTGGTGATCACAGGCTCGAGCCCGGGAGAAGAGCCCACGTTTGGAGCCACCGGCGATATCCGCGCGTGGGATATGCGTAACGGCAAACTTGTTTGGACCTTTCACACCCTTCCGCGACCCGGCGAACCCAACCACGAGGTGTGGCAGGACGGGCAATGGGAGAGCCGCGCCGGCGTAAATTCGTGGAGCTTTATTACTGTCGATGTAAAGCGGGGCATGGCATTCGTTCCCATAGGAACCCCGAACACAGACTTCTACGGCGGCGACCGTAAGGGTTCCAATCTTTATGGATCCACCCTCGTGGCCCTGGACGCTGCTACAGGTAAGTTGAAATGGTATTTTCAAACCACGCATCACGACAATTGGGATTACGATCTCGCTTCAGCGCCGATCCTGATCACCACCAGGGAGAACGGCAAGGACATTCCAGCCGTAGCGCAAATCACCAAACAGGGATACTTATTCATCTTCGATCGCTTGACCGGCAAGCCGATCTTCGACGTGAACGAAGTCCCAGTCGCGAATGACAACGCATCTCCGGGTGATGAAAACTGGCCGACGCAACCGGTTCCCGTAAAGCCACCTCCGTTGGCACGCAATACTTTCACGCCGGACGAGATCGCAACCGTCACTCCCGAGCACGAGAAATATTGCCGCGATCTTCTCGCCCTGGAAGGTGGAGCGCTGACAGGTGGCCCGTTCGCGCAATATGGTCCTAAGCTTCGCGTCATCTTTCCCAGTTGGACCGGAGGAACGAACTGGGGCGGCGGTTCCTTCGATCCCAAGCTTGGATATGTGTTTGTCGATACCAAGAGTCTGGCCAACTTCAACAAATTAGTGTTGCGCGCCGACGGCAAAGGCTATCGACGTGTGGGCCCAGACAACGCACCTCCGAAAATGGGGGACTACTTTTGGGACGGCGCCAAACACTGGCCGTGCCAGGAGCCGCCGTGGGCCGAACTCATCGCAGTGAATGTGAACTCGGGAGAGATTGCCTGGCGGGTTCCCCTGGGGTCATTTGAAGAGTTGGACAAGCTCGGCGTTCCCAAGACCGGAACACCCACAACCAACGGTGGATCGATGGTGACCGCCGGCGGCCTTGTCTTCATAGGCGCCACGCTCGACGGCAAATTTCGCGCGTTTGACTCGCGAACGGGAAAGGAACTGTGGGTTACCAATCCAGGCATAGATGTGAATTCGATACCGATCACATGGAGGAGCAAGAGCGGCAAGCAGTACGTCGCCGTATTCGCCTCCGGTGGCGCTCACGGTGACGCGCATTCTGGTCAACTGCTCGTCTATTCACTGCCCTAGGGACGAATCGAAAAAGGTCCCTGGACAGAGAGCATGTCTAGACGGCCTTCGAAAAGCCACAGATTGGCGCGGCTTGACTGACCAGGAAAGATGCTTTGTACGAAGGGCACGGCTTCAGCCGTGCCGCAGCTGGCCGAGGAAGCGAGGGCATTCGAGCCTGTGTGAGAACCTCGGACTTTGGTCCTTGGTCTGGAGCTCCTGACGTGGGAGCGGGTGAGTGGATTCGAAATTTTGTGGAATGCGCGAATTTTTAGAAGTCACGGCTCTGATGCTTTGTATCAGGGCACGACTTTTAGTCGGGCCGTAAGGGCCCAATAACGATGAGGGCTTCAGCCCCTGAGGTACGTTTTTCCCGACAAGTAGGCCGAAATCTATGACAAAGAAACACAGATTGTTACTAGTAACACTAACCCTGATCGGAACGACGCCGCTTTTCGCTTCCGGTCCCTCCTTTCAGCCCGATACCAAAGTCGATGGAACAAGCCTGAAGGGTTGGCACCAATACGGCGAGGCCGATTGGCGCACAGAGAAGGGCGAAATAGTTGGAGTGCCCAAGGCAGGAGCCGGTGGCTGGCTCGTACTCGACCATGCGTACCAGGACAGCGCGCTGTACGCTGAATACCGGTGCACCAGCGGTTGCGTCACCGGTGTGCTTTTCCGTGCGGAGAAAACACCCAACGGAGGTCTCAAGGGAACCTATGTCGAGCTCAGCGATCCGGAGCTTGCCGCTTATGAGGTAACCATCGACGCTCAAGGGCAAATTCTAGAGCGAAACAAGCTCCGCCGCGGCGGGGGCTTGGTACGTGTTGCCCCTCCCCCCTCCCCTAATGCAGCGCAAAACGGCGGTGGGCCCCGCAACGCCAGACCCGAGGTAACCTTGCCCCTTCATCCGGACGATACTAAGTTGCGTCCCAATGACTGGAATCAAGTCGAGGTCTTCTTCGACGCGAACATCATCCGCACCTTTCTCAACAACGGTCACGAATTCGGAGCGGTAGGCGAGGAAGGTTACGGTCCGATCGCACTTTACGCCGGAGGAAGCGGCGAGGTACGTTTCAAATCCGTGGCCCTGGCCGACATCGGGGTAAAGGTTCGCCAACCGGAGGAAGTCTCGAAGGACTTTCGCAAGCAGCGTCTCAGCGACTTTTACTATTCCTGGGGTTCCGCAGCGGCAGACTTTAACCACGACGGCATATTAGACGTGATCTCCGGCCCCTACATCTACTACGGCCCAGACTATCTCAAGTCGAGAGAGATTTACCTTGCCCAGAGTTCAAACCCAACCACGGAGTTTGCCACCGATGCCACCATGGAGTTTGCTGCCGACTTTACTGGAGACGGCTGGCCCGACGTGATCACGGTGATGTTCGGGGGCGGCCCGGGCGTTCAACTCTACGTCAATCCCAAAGGCGAGGGCCGACGCTGGGACAAACACACTGTGGTACAAACCGTCCAGAGTGAAATCGCTGTCCTGCGGGATATCGATGGAGATGGAAAGCCTGAGCTCGTTTATTCCGGCGAAGGATACGTGCGCTACGCCAAGCCCGACCCTGCCAATCCCACCGGCCTCTGGATCATTCACAACGTGTCCGAGAAAGGTTACGGAGCCGGCCATGGGATCGGCGTTGGCGATATCAACGGCGATGGGCGAATGGACATCGTTGATCCATACGGATGGTGGGAGCAACCTCCCCCAGGCAGCAACCAGGAGACCTGGACTTATCATCCTGAAGCTTTTGCACGCTACGGCCGCGGCATGATGGGGGGCAGCGTCATGGCCGTGTATGACGTGAACGGCGACGGCTTGAATGATGTTGTCACCTCCCTCAACGCTCATGGATGGGGACTGGCGTGGTTCGAGCAAAAGAGAGATGCCCAGGGAAAGATTTCATTTGTCGAGCACATGGTCATGGATGATTTCTCCACCAAAAACTCAGGCGGGGTCACATTTTCTGAGTTACACGGGTCCACCTTCGCCGATGTCGATGGAGACGGCATTCCCGACTTCATCGTGGGCAAGAGGTACTTCTCGCATCTGGATACCAACATCGATCCGGATCCGCGTGATTCCCCAGTGCTCTATTGGTATAAGACCGTGCGCGATCCAAAGGCTCCGGGAGGAGCGCGGTTGGTTCCGCATCTCATCGACAACCATAGCGGCGCTGGTTCTGACGTACTCGCTGTCGATTTGAATAAGGATGGCGCGATGGATATCGTAACCGCGACCAGGTTCGGCAGCTTCATCTATTGGGGGGAGGGAACTAAAAAGCACGCGCGCGGGCAGCCGTAGTAAGGAACGGCTACCTGGATGTCCCCAGATGCGCATCAAAGAAACGCGCAATCATCTCATCGGCCTCTTTGGACTCAGGTAGATTGGCTTCGTACCAGAAGCCGTGGTTGAGGGCCTCGAACACGGCGAGTTGCGCGTCGACTCCAGCGCGCAGGAACGCGCGGTGCAAGATAGCAGTGCCGCTTAGCATCATGTCGCGCGTACTGGTCAGAAAGAGGGTCGGAGGCATGCCGTGCAGATCGGCGTAGAGAGGAGAAAGCACAGGATCTTTGGCATTGGCGGAACCGACATAGTCTGCCAGCCACTGCACTCCGTCCGCGGGCGGAGTCAGATGTCCCGCGAGCCCAGTGACCGAGTAGATCGCTTGGGTGTCGCCCAGCCTGCTGAAGTCACCGGTCCCGGTAAAGATGCCTAAGGCGCCGGGCAGTGGAAGGCCAAGCTGTTTGATCTTAACTGCAACCTCCCCTGTGAGGATACCGCCGGCGGAAGCTCCATAGATTGCGATATGTTGTGGCTTATAAGTCTTGAGTAACTCTCTATAGACCGCAACGGAGTCGTCGACCGCTGCGGGAAACGGATGTTCGGGTGCGAGTCGATAGAGAACCGCGATGACTTTGGTGTGGGTCAGGTTGGCAATCGGGATAGACTCGGTGAACGAACCGGAATCTGTCGTGAAGCCCCCGCCGTGGAGGTTAATGAGCACGCGATCCACCTTATTGGCTGGGATGGGGTCGATCGGCGTCATTATGCGGACAGGAATACCGGCGATTGTGGAGGACGCGATATTCACCGGATAGAGCGCACGGTTCTGCTCGGAATCGTGAAGCTGCATCGCGTCCGTCTGCGCGCGTTTTTCAGCCAGGGTTTGCTTAGGTGCGGTGTCTGATCTGGGCCGGGCGAGATACTCCCCCGCCTGCGGACTGATTGTCTTCGGCAGCGGGATGACGCGAGTGATATGGGCTGTGCCTTGCGCGTCGATATAGCTCGAATCCCCCTGTGGTATCGAAGGATCGGGTTGCTGGGCTACGCGGCCGTTCGAGCACGCGACGAGAGTTCCCAGGTTGAGAGTGAGGACGAAAAAACGAAGTCTCATCAATACCTGCCAAATCGAAAGCGTAAACTCTAACTTACTTTGCTCTTGCACGGTATGCAATGGCTAGTGCACAGTAGCGGAGTCCATCAAGCTCTGTCAAGAACGCGACTAAGTGGACTTGCCTAGATAGGATCTTTCGCGCAAAGGGAAAACTATGGGACAAACATTGAATGACCCTCTGACAGGTTTTGGGCGAAGTCGCCGCAACCTTATCGGGGGTATTGCAACCATTGGGGCCGGTCTGGCGGGGTCTGTCATCGCACCCAACGACATGCTAGCGCTGTCCTCAAGTAAAGAATCGCCAGAAGCACCGTGCGGGCGAACTACGGTCATCGCGTCCGATGCTGCGACGATTGCAGAAACGACTGCCGGGAAGATCCGTGGGTTTAAGCGAAACGGCGTGTACGTGTTTAAAGGAGTACCGTACGGTGCCTCGACCGCCGGTGAGAGGCGCTTCATGCCGCCCGCCCCTCCTGAGCCCTGGAAAGGGGTTCGCAATGCGCTGCAATATGGCCGCGTGTGTCCAACGCATGACTCGGCTCACTTTGATACCGACGGGAAGAACCTGGCGAACGCGGACGAGGACGCGTTTGTACTCCATCGCGGTTCAGCCGCCACGGTGCCTGGCGAAGACTGTCTGCGCTTGAACCTATGGACGCCACAGATCAACGCGACCCACAAACGCCCGGTGATGGTGTACATGCATGGCGGAGGATACTCCGGCGGCAGCGGCCATGATCTTCTCTCCTATGATGGCGAGAGTCTCGCCCGCAATCACGATGTGGTCGCGATCACCCACAATCACCGTCTGAATGTATATGGCTATCTGAACCTTGCCGGCATCGGAGGAGAAGAATTTGCCTCCTCCGCGAACGTTGGGATGCTAGATATCGTCGCTGTCCTGGAGTGGGTCCGTGACAACATCGCAACCTTCGGAGGCGATCCTGGCAATGTAACGATCTTCGGTCAATCAGGTGGCGGCGGAAAAGTGATCGCGCTTATGGCGATGCCCGCGGCCAAGGGTCTATTCCATCGCGCGATCGTGCAGAGCGGCCCGTTTCTAAAGGCTCTCTCTCCTGATTACTCGGGGCGCGTCGCCGAGCTTGTGATGCAGGAACTCGGCCTATCCAAATCGCAGGTGAAGGAACTACAACGAATCCCCGTGGACCGTATCTCCGGCGCAGCCGTGGAGGCGATGAAGAAAATGCCCCACCCAAAACCTTCGCTTCGCGAGACATTTGGAGAGCGGGACTGGGGACCGACCGTCGACAGCCGCATTCTTCCTCATCATCCATTCGATCCCGGAGCACCCACGCTTTCTGCGGATGTTCCCCTGCTCACCGGCACCAATCTCCACGAGTTTGTGAGTGGACTCGACCATCCCGATGCCAACGCCATGGGAACAGAGGAGCTCAGCCGGTTGGTTCGCGACGCATTTGGTGACGATGGTGAGGCGATCATCGCTGCTTACCGGCTCGATTATCCCAAGGCGACTCCGTTCGGTCTCTACGCGACCATCGCGGCCTCCCGACTGCGCGTTCCTGCATTCACGCAGGCCGCGAGGAAGGCTGATTTGGGCGCCGCTCCCGCATATGCTTACGTTTATGCTTGGCGGACACCCGTATTAGACAATCGCCCCGGCCCCTTCCATGCTTCCGAAATTACGTTTGCCTTCGACAATGCCGAAATCTGCGACCACTACAGCGCCGGCTCTCCGGAGGCCTTCACCCTATCCAGGCAGATGAGCACCGCCTGGGTTAATTTCGCGCGGACTGGAAACCCGAATCACAGCGGCCTGCCGCATTGGCCCGCATACACCACAAACACGCGCGACACTATGTATTTCGACACATCGTGCGAAGTGCGCAACGACCCGGAAGGGAAGGGATTGCGCTTGATTGGGAGAACCTCATGATAGAAAGAATCGAAAGAATGATCAGCGACTTGGAGTCTGGCAAACTAACCCGCCGCCAATTTGCTGTTTCCCTCGCTACTCTGGCCGCCGGCGCATTTGCGGCGCCGGGTGCGCTTGCATCTCCGCCGCCACCAACGGGGTTTCGCGCAGTCAGCCTGAACCACGTCACCGTGCGGGTCCCCAACCTTCACCGCACGTCGCAGTTCTACCAGCAGTTCTTCGGGATGCCCATCCGGCAGCAGTCGGCAACTGTACATATCCTGAGTGTAGGAAACTCCTTCTTCGGCATCGAGCAAGGCACAAGTCAGACCCCGACAGTGGATCACTACGACTTTGGACTAGAAAACTTCGACGCAGATGCAGTGCGCGCCCGCCTATCGGCGATGAACCTCAAATTTTCCGACACCAAGTCGAAGGAATCCTTCAAGTTCTATGATCCCGACGGATTCCAGGTCCAGGTGAACGGACCTGATTACGTTGGCCACGTGAGCTGACGCCGGCGTTCGCCTTTTGGGAAAGCGCAACGCCGCCCGCACCGCCAATGCCGTATAGATAGTCGAGGAGGTGAGGCCCAGTAACCCGAGAACCAGAAGAACATGCATCATGCTTTGACCCGACCCTAAGAGCACAATCGCGAGTTCGGCGTACTCACGTCTCGCTATGCGGGAAAGGCAACGCTCTCATTAATATCTGCGCAATCACTCCTACTGGCTTTGACGAGGGCCATGCTAGTTGCCAGATATAGGACAGTACAGCCCCTAATTTCTGTATTTGAAATCGAGGTACGCGAATTCATACTACTTCCCGATACCAATTCAGAGAGGGCACCTGACTCCTTTGGCAGTTTGACCTCGACCAAGCCTTTCATAGTGATTCGGCCAGTGGGCTGCTCGCTCAACCCTCCAGATCGTCCGGTCTCTTCGGCCGAAGCCGGCGGAGCTGCGGTGTGACGTTGAGCGAAGTGGTTATGCCGTTTGCGCACCTGAGTGGTTATAGCCTGCACAGCATAACCGGGTTAAAGAGAACAAACGTTTGTCTTAGTCGAAATCTTAAATTTCTGCTTGACAATGTCTGGAGACACGGAATACCGTTTCGGCTGCCAACCTCATTTGTATGAGACCTGGACTCTGCGGAGTTTCAGGCTAGGGTCGTTCTGGGTGCTGCAACGTTCTTTTAGTGCTTCGGAGGCGGTATGAGCAAGTCAGTTTACGTCGTTCTCGCATTTTGCCTTCTGCTGTGTGTGGCTGGTGTAAGTCGCGCACAAAATTCGAACTCCGGTGATATTCGCGGCACTGTGACCGACTCGTCCGGCGCACTGGTGCCAGGTGTGGACGTCACCGTCACTAATAGCGATACCGGTGTGGTCAATCATTACGTGACGAATAACGACGGTCTATACGACACTAATTCGATTCTGCCCGGGAACTACACGCTTGAATTCAGCAAGCAAGGCTTCGAAAAATTGAAGCGCGAGTCGGTCCCGCTTCAAGTCGGAATCGTTACCGTTGACGCCACCTTACAAGTTGGGTCGGCCACCCAAGAGGTTGAAGTGAATTCCCAAGCGCCTCTGCTCAAGACGGAGGATGCGCAGGTGTCAACCACTCTGACGACAGCCCAGTTGGACAACCTTCCCAACGTCGATCCGCAGAATGGCTGGACCTATCTGCTGAAGCTGATTCCCGGCGCTACCAGCACGCCCATGGGCAGCAACGGTGGCGGCAGTGGTGATGAGGAACCCCAGGCCGATCAGGCCATCAACGGAACCATGCCATACTTCTCCAGCTTCCTGGTTGACGGTGGCTCGATTTGGTTGCCGCACAGCGCCAACATTGACCAGGGTCTAAGCGAATCCGTGTCTGAGGTCAACGTGATCGCCACAAACGCGCCCGCCCAGTACGGCGGAGGTGGCGCGGTCTTCAACGTCATCAGCAAGAGCGGAGGCAATCAATTTCATGGCTCCCTCTATGACAATTTCCAGAACGACGCCCTGAATGCGAGAGACTACTTCAACAACACTGGCGCCAAGAGCAAGGTGCGCTACAACTACTTCGGCGGTTCGGTAAGCGGGCCGATCCTGAAGAACAAAATGTTCTTCTTTTACAACTACCAGCAGTTGAAAAACCCGCAAAACTCGATCAAAAATAATTCGCAGCCAACTCAAGCCATGAAGGCAGGTTGTTTCAATCCCGCGCTCTTTGGATCAAGTCTGACCCTTGACGCTCGCCATGGCGGCACGCCGTTAACCACCAATCCCGCTCAGTGCGGGACCTACGATAGTAACAATGGTGCCGATTTGGCGATTCCGGCAGCGGATTTCGATCCGGTAGCTGTAAACATCCAGAACGGCTATTACGTTAATCCCAATCTTAGTGGATTATCAAACAATTACAGCTATCTGCAACCAGCCGTCAATGACCAAACCAAGATGTTTGGGCGATTGGACTACAACATTACTCCGACGAACCGCCTCAATTTTTCGATTGTGTCGCGCTACGCCCCGGTCGAGGTGTCGTATAACGGCAGTCCGAATTGCCCGGTCAATTGCCAGAACAATTCGTCCGACGGTGGGAACGCACAGATCTCAGACGTGTACACAATCAGTTCTACCATGGTCAACGAATTTCGTTTTTCGTGGAACCGGGAGGCGGATTACTATGCTCAACAATCCCTTGGCCAGGGGATCCCGGCCAAGATTGGATTGCAGTTCTCGGCCGCGGATGTCTTTCCCACGGTGAGTATAGGTGGAACCGGCGGGCCTTCGAATCTGGGCCCGGGCACGGAAGCACTTTTCATCCAGAACACCTACGCTCCCTCGGATACGCTCACTTTAATAAAAGGCAAGCATATCCTGCACTTTGGTGGTGAGTTGCTGATGGAGGAGGATAACTCGACTCCGTGGGGCGCCATTAATGGGGCAACCGTGACGTTCACCGGCCAGTTCACCACCAGCAACCCCGTGGTCCAGGTTGGCTATGCCGACTTCCTGTTGGGAGATGTGCAGGCATGGAATACAGCCACTCAACCGAAACACTACATGCGAGCCAAGAATCCTTCGTTCTTTGCTCAGGACGACATTAAGTTGCGGCCGAACTTGACCGTCAACCTCGGAGTGCGCTCAGAAACGCATGGCGGATCGAGCGAAAAGTACAACAATGCGGGCGGATTTGACCCGACCCTTCCCAATCCGGTGCCCAGTACCCCCGCTTTTCCTACCAACGCGAACGGCTCGATTTGGTTTGCCGGCCTGAACGGGGCGCGGAGTAAAAGCTTCGCGACAAAGACCATCGTGATGCCCCGCCTCGGTTTCGCGTACACACCTACGCAGAACTGGGTCTTCCGGGGCGGCGTGGGGCAATTCGCTACATTGTGGAGCGAGGATACCGTGGGCGGAGTGATGGGCTTTGGGTCGGGCTGCGGCGTTCCCGGCTTGTGTGGCGCTGTGGGCAGTTCGTCCACTTCCAGCACCACAACACCTGTGGTGCAGCTATCGGGGAATGGGGCGAATCTACCCGTGGTTAAAGGTGCTGCAGCCCGCAATCCTCTTTCTTACATCACCCCTGCAAATCCTCAGGGAAGCGGCGGGACTATCCCCTATACCCCTTACCATCTCCCAATTCAGAACGGCTGGCAGTGGACGGCGGGCGTCCAACGGCGTTTGCCCGGAAATATGGTCGCCGAGGGCCAATATGTCGGCAGCCACTGGGGCAACATGATGTTCGAGTCAGATGTCAACCAGCTTCCCGCGAATAAGCTCGGCCAAGGCCAAACGGCACGGCCGTACCCGCAGTTCTCCGGCATTGGTGTGGGTTCCGGCGGCTCGCGCACCGGCAGCTACAATGGCGTTTCGAACTACGAGGCAGTGCAGTTCATGCTTCACAAACCTACCAGCCATGGCTTGGCTGCCGAAGTCGCTTACACATGGTCGCGGCTGTATGACGACATGGACGATTCCGGCTGGGGGGAACAGTTCGGCGCCGTGTACTATCAGGACGCTTATAATCCCTCGGCCAACTATGGGCCCTCGAATTTCAACCGGCCAAACTCCTTGAAGGGGTCGTTGATCTATTTGGTGCCGCTCGGGAAAGGACACCAATACTTCAATTCGACCTTAGCCGATGCGGCGCTGGGCGGTTGGCAAGCATCAGGTGCCTTCCAGGCTGAATCGGGAGTTCCG
>Ga0182024_10023920_pt1 | contig 10899 bp, 7 predicted proteins | sample P32metaG_FD_120480 | JGI IMG/M metagenome (GOLD analysis project Ga0182024, IMG submission 120480) | Permafrost microbial communities from Stordalen Mire, Sweden - P3-2 metaG (Illumina Assembly) | ecosystem: Environmental > Terrestrial > Soil > Wetlands > Permafrost | place: Sweden: Stordalen... | reverse complement strand
TTACGAGGCCTGTGGCTCAGCCAGGATGGACGGTGGGATCGCTACTGGGCAAACCGCCGTGCTTATGTCAACTGAGGGGGTGCGCATTCTGTGGCGCACCCAGGGCCTCTTTCTCCCTCTCCCGGTACTCCGGGAGAGGGTCGGGGTGAGGGGTATTCTGCATTCGACTGGCTTTTCCGCGCACAAGCAGAAGACCCTCACCCCAACCCTCTCCCGGAGTACCGGGAGAGGGAGAAAGGCCCCGATATCGCCAAGAGCGACATTGTCGGGTCCGCATCGCGGCCGGCCCGAGGTTTGTCGAGCTACTCCCGACCCTTCACAATAGGTTTGGCTCCCGCTTTCACACTTAGTGCCACATCATCCGCATACTCCGGCGAACGAAGAGTCTCGACCCCGCCGTTGGAGGGGATGTCTTCGGACTTTTCGATCTTACCGGTAGCAGGATTCAGCCACTGCACGGCATACGTGCCGGCTGGCAAATCCAGTTTCAGATCGAGCTGATGTCCGCCCGTCACATAAATGGCGTATTGCTTGCCCGGCTCGGCCAGCACGCGAGCGGTGACGCCCGCGCCGATGCCGGATTTGATCAGGCCGTTGTCCGGCTTCATGCGCAGGAAATCGAACCCGTCGATGAATTCATGGAGCACCTTGAGCTGGCGGCGCAGGGCCAAGCTGCCGCCGCCGGGGGCCTTGTATTTCTCCATGCTGCCATCGGGATGAGCGGCGGTGAAGGAATAGTCGAGGCTGTCGTAAAGCCCGCCGCCGGCGAGGATGAAGTTCCAGCCTTCGGTCCGGTAGGTGAGGTCCTTGCTGCCGTTGAAACCGGTCTCGTTTTCGCCGATGACTTTGTCCAGCTCCCAGTTGGCCGCAACCGCGTCCGGCGGCGCGCAGTAATGGAAATTGAAGATGCTGACAGCGGGATTGGGCTTGCTGACCTTCTTGCTGCCGTTGGCCACGTTCATTGAGATGAGATGGCCGGCGGGCATATCTTTTTCGGCATCGCGAATACTAGCGACGATGTGGTTTTGCCAGTCCATGGTCACGCCGCCGAAGTAGGGTTCGTTGCAGACTTCGAAATAGAGGTTGTCGAAATCGCGGCATTCCGTGACGATCTTGCGGACGAAGGCGTCCTGAAACGCCAGCAGGTCAGGATGGCCGAGGGTATAGGCCTCGGTGCGAGCCAGGGGGGCGATGTGGTTGACGTTGTTGGCCGGGTTCATTGGGCTTACGCCCCATTGGGAATCGTCGTAGTTGGGGCAGAAGAAGTTCACCTCCACGACAACGTTGCGTTGCGAAGCCCGGGTCAGGAAGTCCTTCAAACGTTCAAAGAAAGCCGGATCGAACCGGGTGAGATCGAACTTGCCCGCCCCATCGGGTCCCGGCTCCTTGACGCGGAGCCACGGCCCGATGTAGCGGCCGGTTGCCGGGGCGAGCGTGTTGTCGGCGATTCCGAAATTGCCCGGCACTTCGTGGTAGGTGCCGGAAAACAGGCGCGTGTGATTGAGGCCGCAGGACTGCAGCTCGTTCAGGTAGCGGACATAATCGAAATCGAGGTTGAGGACCGCACCGTAATGTTCCCCGGAACTGATGAGAACGGCGGGCTTTCCGCGGAAGAGAAAGTAATGCGGATTGTCGGGGTGCAGGGACAGGGGAGCGTGCCGGACTTCGGCCGAGGGTTGAGTCGCTGAGTCTGAGAGGTCCGAGTTCCCCGCGCACAGGGCGTGGCTGCAGAGCAGTGCGACGGTTGACAGGGAAAGCAAACGGCGTCCTGGCAGTGACATGAGAGTAGCCTTTCCTTACCTGAACGGGCACGAGTAAACACACAAGCCCGATCCTAAATCCGAGCTGGTGAGAGTATACTGCACTGCCGCATGAACAACCGCCTCTCACTTTCACCGCGTCGCGCGAGCGCCCGCTCGTGGATTCCGGCCGTCGCGGCCGCGGCGCTTTCGCTGGCATTGTACGCCGTCACGCTGCACGGCACGTACATCTTCGACGACCGCGCGATCATCCTGGAAGACCCGCGGATCGCCGATCCGCATCTCTGGCACGATTACTTGACCGGGCAATACCTGCCCGACGCGCCGGACAACCTCTATCGGCCGCTGGTATCGATGAGCTACGCCATCCAGTGGTGGTTGCACGGGGACAAGGCTTGGGCGTTCCACCTGGTGAATTGGCTGCTGGGGGCGGCGGCGGCGGCGGCGGTAGCCGAATTCGCCCGGCGGTCGGTGGTCATGGCGCTGGGAGAGAGAGTCGATGCGGATGAGGCATCACGCCGCGGCATTTGGGCCGGCCTTGTTGCCGGGCTGTTGTTCGCCGCCCATCCGGTGCATGTCGAGGTGGTTGCCGGGATCGTCGGGCGGGCGGAGTTGGTTTGCACGCTGGCTACGTTCGCGGGGCTATGCCTCTTCCTGCGCCGCCCGATGACCGGGCCGCGGGCCGTTGCGATCGTCGCATGCTTTTTTGTCGCGCTGCTCAGCAAGGAGCAGGGGATCCTCTTCCCGTTGCTTTTGGCCGTATTGGCGTTAGTCCGCGTGCCGCGGGCGGCGGTCTCGCCGCGCGAGCGTGCCTGCAATCGGTGGTTTGCGGTCAGTCTCATTTGGTTTGAGTCAGCGTACTTTTTCTTCCGCGAGCATATCCTCAAGTTCGAATGGCCGCGGCAATGGATCAGTTACGCCGCTAACCCGCTCATGCGCAGCACCGGGGCCGACCGCTGGCTCATGCCCTTCGTGCTCATGGGCCGATACCTGGTCGTGCTGGTCGCGCCGTACAGGCTGTCGCTGGACTACGGCGGCGGCGTGATCGGGACCAGCGTGCGCTATCACGAGCCTTATTTTTACCTCGGCATCGCCGCCGTGCTGGGGTGGATTGTGGCGATAGTTGTGCTGGTCCTGGCCTGGGCGCGGGGTCGCGGGCCGGCCCACAGGCGGCCGTCATTTCGGAGCGTGCTGGCCGGCCTTGCGGTGTTCGCCCTGCTGGGCGTCGCCCTGACCTTCGGCATGGTGAGCAACCTGCCGGCCCTGATCGGCACGATCTTCGGCGAACGCCTGGCGTTCATGCCGTCGGCTTTCCTGGCCATGCTGGCTGGGCTCGTTGTCGCCGGGGTTGCCCCTGGCGTGCGGTGTTGGATCGTGGCAGGTGCCCTGGCGCTGACAGGCATGTGGTCCGTTCGCACCGTGACGTACGCCAGGCAGTGGAACAACGCCAGCGACTTCTACAAGTCCTCCCTGGCGCAGCAGCCCAGGAGCGTGTCCCTGCATGCACTGTTGTATCAACAATACAAGCGCGAAGGCGACTGGCCGGCCGCCCGCGCGGTGGGTGAGGACTGCCGGCGGCATGTGCCCGAATGGTGGCAATCCTGGCTCATGTGCATCGAGCCGGACATCGAGATGGGCCGACTGAAAGAGGCTCGCGATTTGATCGACCAGGCGTTCCACGTCTGCTACAACGACGGCCTGATCGGCTGGTGGCACATCGTCAACGAGAAGGAGGCCGAGCAGGCCCAAACGCAGCCGGCGACGCAGCCTGGGCAATAGACAGGGTGTCATGGTTGCAGACCGTCTTCACGCCGAGACCGGAGTTTACGACGGTCCGGATCGACGGGAGGAAGGTGTTTTCCGCGCAAATCCGCACCTTCGTAAACTCTCGGTCTGCTCATAAAGCGCGTATTCGCGACGGTTATTGATACGCGGGCTCCCAGCGGAGCCCGACGGACCGTGTTTGACCCCTCGCCAGCGTCCCGCAACAATGGGCGACATGGCAAACGAGGGCGCGTATGAGTTGGGCATCATCGGGGCCGGCAACATGGCCGAGGCCATCACGCGCGGCGTGCTGTCGGCGGGGTTGTTCCGCCCCGATCAACTCATCGCCGCAGATGTCGCCCCGGCACGACGGGAGCTGTTCGAGCGGGACTTGAAGGTGCGTGCCGTGGAACACCCGGCCGACGCGGCACGCGGCGCGCGTCGGCTTCTGCTGAGCGTCAAGCCGCAGCAAATGGTGGCGGCGCTGGCTACAATCGGCGAGGTGTTGCCGCCGACCGCACTGGTCATCTCGATTGCCGCGGGGGTTGGCACCGACTTTATCGAGCGTGCCCTGGGGCATGGCAACGCCTGGCGGATCGTGCGGACGATGCCCAATACACCCATGCTGGTGGGCCAGGGGATGGTCGCGGTTGCCGCCGGCAGGAACGCAACCGCCGACGACGTGGCGGACGCTACACGGATTTTTGCTGCCGCGGCATCGGTTATCTCGGTTGACGAGGACAAGCTCGACGCAGTCACTGCCATGAGCGGTTCCGGACCGGCGTATTTCTTCTATCTGGTCGAGCAAATGGTGCAGGCGGGGGTCGAATTGGGCCTGACGCCCGAGCAATCGCACGAATTGGCCGCCAAAACCGCCATAGGCGCGGCGACAATGCTGGTTTCCAGCACGGATTCACCGCAGGAGCTACGACGAAAAGTCACCAGCCCCGGCGGGACGACCCATGCAGCCATCACCCACATGGAATCGGCGGGGGTGGGGCATTCAATTGTCCAGGCCATCAAGGGGGCCCACCAACGCAGTCGGGAGTTGGGGGTCTAATATTACCGTTTCGCCGCCATCGCGCAGCGATGCGCCTCGCTCAGGGGCTCAGGGCACGTGCATTCCCCTCTAAATCCGGCGAGGGAATATAAGGGCGAAGGCGATTTCGGTGGGATATGCTGTTCGGACGGTCTGATTGATCGAACTGGCAACGCATTCCCGATAGCAATTGAAAGGAGCCTCTTATATGAAGAACCCATTGCAATCCAACGGATCCCAAAGCCTTGGCCTTCTGCTGGCTCGTCTGCCGCTCGGCATCGTGCTGGCCCTGGCCGGCTACACCAAGTTCCACACCATCGGCTTGAACCAATTTGTGAGTGAGCATCTCAGCCAGGTGCCCGATTACATGCCGAGCTGGTTCGGCAACGTCTTCCTGCACGCCGTGCCGTTCGCGGAACTGGGGCTTGGGGTGCTGTTGATCGTCGGACTTCTGACGCGAGTCAGCGGCCTGCTGGCCACCCTCATGCTCGTGAGCTTCGGGATGATCCAGTCGGGGGTGCTGGGATTCATCAATTTGTCCCCGCCGGACGCATCCAAGTTGTTCCAGTCGCCGGCGGTTTACGCCACGTTCGCCATGATCGCGTTTTTGGTCGGGCCGGGCAGCATCAGCGTGGACCGGCTCCTGTGGGGCGGGCGGAAGGCATAACCCGGACCCTCCGCCCCTCGATCTTCAACCTGCCTTCCTGGTACAGGCGGATCGCCTGCGGGTAGGCGATCTTTTCCTCTTCAAAAACCCGGTGCGCCAGCGTCTCGGCGGAATCGTCCTCGGCCACGGGGCATGTGCGCTGCAGGATGATCGGACCGGAATCGTAGGATGCATCGACGAAATGGACCGTGCAGCCGCTCACCTTGCAGCCGTGGTCGAGGACGGCCTGGTGCACGCGCCGGCCGTACATGCCCTTGCCGCCGAAGCTGGGCAGCAGGGCGGGGTGGATGTTCATGACCCGTCCGGCATAAGTCTCCGGCAGGTCGAGGAGGCTGAGCCAGCCGCCCATGCAGACCAGGTGGGCTTTGACCTTGTCGCAGTGGGCGAATATCTCACTGCTGAAGTGGGCCAGCGATTCATGGCGCGAGCGCTCGATAACGGCATGGGGAATGCCGGCCTTGGTCGCGCGCTGGATGCCGCCGATGCCCGGGCGCGAGCCGATCACCAAGCGCACTTGGGCGTCGAGCTTGCCGGCGGCGATCACGTCGAGCAAGTTTTGCAGGGTCGTGCCGGAGCCGCTGATGAGCACGGCGAGATTGATTGGGGAGTGGGGCATGGCTGCGTGGAGCAGGAGCTTCTTGTTTTCTCCCTATCCCGGTACTGCTCTGAAAGGAGTAACCGTGCGGGAGTACTCCCGGAGAGGGTTAGCTTTCATGCTTCGTGGGTGAGCCGAAGGCTCATGGTGTCTCCGGGAAAGGGAGTAAGAGGACGTCGCGCCTCACGTCAGTAAAAACAAATCCACCGCATACCTCATCCGACTCCCCGTTCCCGCCCCGCTACCGCCGCCGCGTCGCGGGCGCTCAGATCAGGAAAGGCAGGATTGCTTCCCACGTCCGCCCGGCGTTTCCAGCTCCGGGCGCAGGCCTTGTATGTCTCACGCCGGTCGACGACTTCGACGGAGACGCCGGTGGGGTCGGCTTTTTCGCCGAAGCTCCAGGAGCCGGCGCCGACCAGGTCCTCCAGGTCGGGGCCGTAGGCCGACAGCTTTTGGCGCAGGACGGGGTCGCGGACGTGGTAGATGACCTCGGCGTCCAGGGCCTTGTACTTGCCGATCTGGCGGGTGAGCTTGTCGATCTGCCCCAGCGCCTGGTCGCGAAGGGCCATCAGTTGCTTCCACTCGAACTGCTGCTCTTCGCTCGGTGTCTGACCCGAAGGCTTGGGCAGCAGGGCCAAGTGGACGCTGGGGAGCGCGGTTTCATCAACCGGCTTATGCACGATGTGCTCCCAAGCCTCATCGGCGGTGAAAACCAGGATCGGCGCCATCAGCTTGGTCAGGGCCAGCACCGTCTGGTGCATGACGGTCTGGCACCGACGGCGCAGCGGCGACGCGGGGAGCTCGCAATAGAGCCGGTCTTTCATGGCGTTGCCGTAGAGGGCACTCATCTGCACAGAGCAGAAGTCGTGCAGCAGGCGGAAAACGCGGTGGAACTGGTATGACTCGTAGCCGGCCGTCACATCACGGATGAGCGTGTCCAACTCGGCCAGCGCCCAGCCGTCGAGACTGTTGGGCGGCACCGGCTGGGCGTCGGTCCGCGGGTTGAAGTCGTAGAGGTTCGACAGCAGGAAGCGGACCGTGTTGCGGATCTTGCGGTACTTGTCGCCGAACTCGCGGACCGCAGACTTGCTGGCGGCCATGTCACCTTCGTAGTCCATGCTGGAGACCCAGAGCCGCAGCAGATCGGCCCCGTTCTCGGCCACCAACTCCAGCGCCTTGGGATAGTTGGGGTCGTTGGCGTCGCGCTTGGCCCACTTGGTGCCGTCGGGTTTCACCGCAAACCCGTGCGTCAGCACCTGCTTGAACGGCGGCATGCCGGTGGCGCCCAGGCTCGGCAGCAGCGACAACTGGAACCAGCCGCGATGCTGGTCCGAGCCTTCCAGGTACAAATCGGCGGGGAATTTCAGATACGAGCGCTCCTGCAATACCGAGTGCCAACTGCTGCCGCTCTCGAACCAGACGTCGAAGATGTCGGATTCTTTGCGGAGCTTGCCGGGCTCGAAGCCGGGCGGGTAGACGAAATCGGCGCCGAGCAGTTGAGCGGCGTCGCAGTTGAACCAGGCGTCGCTGCCGTGCTGCTTGATGTGCCGGGCGACGGCGCGCACTGATTCGGGGGTCAAGAGGGCATCGCCCTTCTCGTTGTAGAAGACGGGAATCGGCAAGCCCCACGCCCGCTGGCGGGAGATGCACCAGTCGGGCCGGTTGCCCAGCATCCCCTGAATGCGGTTGCGGCCCCAACCGGGAACGAAGTCGATGTCCTTTGTCACGGCATCGACCGCACGCTCGCGGAGCGTTCGCGGCGCATCATCGGCGCGCTCCCTGGCGTGGTGACCGGGCAGCGGACACAGCACCTCGTGGATCGTGTACGGCTTGTCCAGCGCGATGAACCACTGTTCGGTGGCGCGGAAGATGATCGGCGTCTGGCTCCGCCAGTCGTGCGGATAGCTGTGGACGATCGGCTGTTCCGCGAACAGCAATTCTCGCCGAACCAATTCTGCCACGATCAAGCCGTTGCCTTCCTTGGTGCTCTTGCCGCGGAGGAACTCGGGGACGGTGTCGTCGAAGCGCCCGTTGGCCTGGACGGGGCTATAGATATCGAGGTTTTCGCGGATGCCGGTCTCGTAGTCATCCTCGCCGTGGCCGGGAGCGGTGTGGACCAGGCCGGTGCCGTCGGTCGTCGTGACGTAGTCGGCGGCCACGACCCGGCCCTCGCGTTCGATGAATGGATGGCGATAGGTCCTGCCGAGCAGTTCGCGGCCGGGGACGGTGCGGAGGACGGTGTAATCTTCGATTTTCCCGTGCGCCTTGAGGACCTGCTCGACCAGCGCGGACGCGACGGCGCCCAAGCGACGGACGCCCTTACGGGTATAGCTGACCAGCGCGTACTCGACGTCCGGGTGCACCGCCACGGCCAGGTTGGCGGGAAGCGTCCAGGGCGTGGTGGTCCAGACCAAGAGGTGAAGTCCCTCCTCGGCCCCGGCTCCGCTTGCCGGGAATTCCACGAAGACGCTGGCATCTTCAACGTCCTTGTATTCCAGTTCCGCGTCGGCCAGGGCCGTCTGGTTGGCGACCGACCAGGGCACCGGCTTGAGCTTCTTGTAGACCAGCCCCGCCTCGACGAACTTGGCGAACACCTCCAGAGTTCCCGCCTCGTACTCCGGTTTCATGGTCAGGTAGGGATTGGCCCAGTCGCCGAGGATGCCCAGCCGCTTGAACTGCTCGCACTGGACGCCGGCGTATTTCTGGGCGTAGGCGAAGCATTCCTTGCGGACGTCGAGCGTCGACATCTCGCGGAATTTCTTCCCGTGCTTCTTCTGCATCTCCTCCTGGATCTTGTGCTCGATCGGCAGGCCGTGGCAGTCCCAGCCGGGGACGTAAGGCGTCTGCAAGCCCTGCATGGTCCGGAAGCGCAGGATGATGTCTTTCAATGTCTTGTTGATGAGATGGCCGATGTGGATGTCGCCGTTGGCGAACGGCGGGCCGTCGTGCAGCACCCAGCGCGGGCAATGGTCGCGGGCGGTGAGGAGCTTTTCGTAAAGGCGGGCCTCTTCCCACTCGGCAAGTCGCTTGGGCTCGTTCTGAACGAGCTTGGCTTCCATGGAGAAGCCGGTCTGCGGCAGGTTCAGCGAGTCCTTGTAGGACTTCTTCTCCTGCTTGGCGGGAGCGGGTTGGGCTGTGGAACTTGGGGTGGACATTGAACTTTCTTCCGTTGAAATCAAAAGAGACTATCCACGAAGGACGCGAAGGGACACGAAGGGACGCAGGAAAAGAAGTTGGGCATTCGAAGTCCTTTTTCCATTTTTCTTTGTTATTTCTTCGTGTTCCTTCGTGTCCTTCGTGGATCAATCCGCATTTCTTCACCGTGCCGGCGCCGCCTCGAAACCGCGTAGCGTATCGGCCGCCGTGACGTCCTCCAAATGGATCGTCTCCCAGCGGCCTCGTTGGAAGCGGATGAACATGAACAGGCCCAGGATCATCCCGTAGCACGTCGCTGCGATCCATGGCCCGGCGACGCCGGCGTTGCCGGTCTGGCCGTGGCTGGCCAGGTAGACGGCGATGTAGCGGCCGGCGAAGACCGTGATGCCCCAGTTGAGCAGGGCCGTTGCCAAGGCGGGGACGAAGGTGTCGCCGGCGCCGCGGAGGGCGCCATTGTAGATGATGTACATGGCGTCGAAGAACTGGTAGACCGCCGCGAAGACCAGCAGCATGGCGCCGATGCGAAGGACCTCGGGGTCGGTGGTAAACAGGCCGATGAGCTGGTTCCGGCACAAGAGGAAGATCAGCCCGCAGGTCAGCATGTAGCCGCCGGTCAGGATAAAGCCCAGGTGCGCGCGGGCATGGGCGATGTCCGGCCGGCCCCGGCCGATGTACCGCCCCACCAATGCCGTCACCGCCACGCTGATGCCGAAGGCCGGCATGAAGCTGACGCTCATGTAGCGGAACATGAAGGTATTGGCAGCCATGGCACGCGTTCCGAAAGCACCCATCACCCAGTTGACGAATAGCGACCAGGCCAGGACGTCGGCGACGATCTGGACGCCTGAGGGGATGCCGATCTTGAGCAGTTCGGTCATTTCCGCCAGCCGCGGCCGCCAGTCGGCCACATTGAACGTGCGCCGGATGCTCGGCACGACAGCAAAGGAGATCAGGCAGCTCGTTTCCACCAGCACGCCGATATTCTGCCCCCAGGCCGCGCCGGCCACGCCCATCGCCTTGACGCCCCAGTGGCCGAAGATGAGGGCCCAGGCCGCCACCGCGTTGACGCTTACACCTATCACCGTCGCGGTCATGACGCAGACCGGTTTGTCGATCGACAGCAGGAACTGCCCCACGGCGGTGCCGATCAGCTTGAGCACCGACGCGCCGACCACGATCTGGAGGTAGGTCGTCTCCAGGGCGACGAGCCGGCTCTCGTGTCCGACCAGGTGGAACGCCGCCGACGCGTACGGCAGCCCCGGTACGAGCAACGCCGAGAACGCGAGGGCGAACCAGATTCCCTGCCATAAGAAACGTCCGCAGGCGGAGTAGTTCTTACCGCCAAAGTTCTGGCTCACCAGCGTGTTCACTACCCAGAGCACGCCCATCCCCAGGCTGATGATGGAAAAAGCCAGCATCCCCGAGTTCGCCGCGGCGGTCGGCGCGTCCACGCTGTCGGACGTGTGGGCCAGGAACCACGTGTCAACAAACTGCATGAGCGTGTAGGACGCCATCTGCGCCACCGTCGGCACCGCAAGGCCGAGGAGTTCCGCGAGGGGGCTGCGCGCGGCGACGGCGGGACCGGCCCCCTTCAGATTGTTTGCCGACTCCGCCATGAGGGAATGATATGCAAGTACGCGTAGGGGCGGCTTCAGCCGCCGTTCTCGCTACAAATGGATCGCCCTCCCGTCCGCGACCCCCGCGGCTTCCATGATGGCTTCGGAATAGGTCGGGTGCGGGTGCATGGCCTCGATGATTTCGGCTTCGGTTGCCTCGAGTTTGCGGGCCAGGACCAGTTCGGCAAGCAGATCGGTGACGGTTTCACCGATCATGTGCACGCCGAGCAGTTCGCCGTACTTCTTGTCGAAGATCAGCTTGACGAACCCGTCCGGCTCGCCCAGCGCCAACGCCCGGCCGC
>Ga0182024_10023919_pt1 | contig 10899 bp, 9 predicted proteins | sample P32metaG_FD_120480 | JGI IMG/M metagenome (GOLD analysis project Ga0182024, IMG submission 120480) | Permafrost microbial communities from Stordalen Mire, Sweden - P3-2 metaG (Illumina Assembly) | ecosystem: Environmental > Terrestrial > Soil > Wetlands > Permafrost | place: Sweden: Stordalen... | reverse complement strand
TGGTGGGAACGCAAAGGGAGTTGTAGTAGAGCATCGACTCCCAGTCCGGCAGAGCGTTGGCATTGGTGCAAGTGCTCCAAACCAGCGCCGCGTTGAAAAAAATTGTGTTTGTGCCGACATCCAAGGGCCGGGCCGGGGTGACACTCGTCGTGGCTAGTAGCGAGGTCCATACTGACCACCCATTCGTGTTGGCCAGATTGTCGTTGGTCAAAATTAAATAAGTGAGGTTGGATAACGTGCTTTCCACCGAAACATAATTAGTTCCACCGATGTTAGTGATTGATAGCCAGAAGTTTGTGTACGTTTCGTAGTTGGTAGTAATGACAAAGTTGGGCAGACAAAAACCGCTGCCGCCTGAGCCACCTCCACCGCCGTCACCGCCGCCGGGGCCTAGTAGTGGAGAAGGGCTGTCGGGATGAAAACCACGATCGCCGCGGTCATCAATGAAATAATTCCCAGTGCCGTCCGTGTAAAGAGGCAGGTCTGGATACGGGTCGAACGGCAAAGGCGGAAGATTGCGCCCCATCAACCAAAAATTGCCATGTGCTGGAATCGAATCAACCTCGACCCAAGAGCCTGTATCGGTGCCGCGTTCCCACCGACCCTGAGCGTGGCATACGTCACCGATGCCGGTACAAAGGACTGCTAGGGCGGCTGCACTCACAGCCAATGTCAGGGAGTTGGTTCGCACTTAACTGAATATAGAAACTTGCCTAGAAGATATCAAGTTAATAATTAAAAAAAAGTTCAATTTTGCTCAATCCATTTCGTGTAAGCGCGGTCGCCGAAGTATTGGTAGCCTTGGCCTTCGTTGGCCATGCCGGAGACCATTGTCTCAATGAATCCGTTGCGCTCCACTTGAACGGTGTGGAGGATTTTTCGCTCGGGATTGTTTTTCAGCAGGAATTTGATCCGTCCATCCAGCGCGGTGACGGTTTCCAGGGTGCCATTGGTCTGGCTGGTGAACTTGAAGCGCGCGCTGAGGTCTCTGAGCATTTCGTGGCTTTTGCCCCATGTGCCGCCTTTCGCGCTGACGAACGGCTTGTCGTTATACAACGCCACCGCGTCATTGTAGGCCAGCACGCATAGGTAATGCTTTTTGGATGCTTTCAGCCATTTGGACAGCTTTTCCAAGTGGCCCAAAGCGGGATCGTAGGCGTAATCACTGTCGAGAAAAGCGATGCGTATCACATCGTTCGGGATTTTTTGGACGGCGTTCATGTAGCCGAAAATAAAACTGCCCCCGCCACTGTGGCCGCTTAACACGATCTCCGCCGGGTTATCCGCGACAACCTCGCGGATGGCCGCCACGATGCCGGGGATGGGCGCATCGCCATTTTTTTTGCGCCAGGAGGGCCAGCTTCGGGGAATGGTTTTGGCATTTGCTTCCAGGCAAGCGACAACGATGTTGCGGTCGGGAATCATCTGGCGCAGGAACCGCGTTTGGGCGCCGATATGCTGGATCTCAAAATGCCAGTCGTCGCCGGGCTTGAGTTTGTGGCCGATGGTTTGCGCGATGGTATTGCCGTTGGGCAGGGCGTAAAGGATCAGCAGCGTTTTCTTGCCTTTGACGAAGTCGGCAGCGGGTGGAGCGTTGATCTGGACTTTGACTTCCGGCTCCAAAGTGAACGATGCCACGCGCTCATTGAAGGCAGGGCTGTCATGAAAACCGGTGAAGCCGGTCATGGAGGATAACGGGCCCGGCGACTGCATGCAGGCGGTTAGTCCGGCCAGGACAGAGGCGCAGCCCAGCGCGGCGGAATATTTGAATCTCACACGGCGGAAGCCTGCCAGAAAAGATCATCCGGGCAACTTTGAACTTTGAACCAGACGGCCCTTGCGGCAGACTAAGAGCTATGTTGCGTTTGCGGGCGACTGGCTATTGCGCCGTTTTGTATTTGTTGATGAGCTGCTCAAGCGGCTGTGTCCAGGGAGGCCATCATGTGGATGACGAGCGGGACTCGCATTTCCAACGGGGCCGCATTCTGGCCAGCGCCCAGGATTTCAAAGGAGCGGCAGAGGAGTTTGAAAAGGCGCTCGAAGACAATCCCCGCTCCGCCGCCGCCCATTTTGAGCTGGGCTCGCTGTATGACACGAAGTTCAATGATTACGCGGCGGCCATTTATCATTATGACCGTCTTTTGCAGTTGCGGCCTGATTCGAAGCGCGCGGCGCTGGTCGAGGAGCGGATCAGGGGTTGCAGAGAGGAGCTGGCCAAGGGCGAATTCCCGCTGCCCAACAGCCGGAACTTGCAGCGGGAAGTCGATCGGCTCAATGCGGAAAACCTGCTGTTGAAACAACAATTGGAGGCGCTCAAAAAACAAGGTTCGGCCAGCGCGACCTTTGCGCCTAGCGGCGTTGAACCGAGGCGCTATGCCGCCGCACCTTTCCCCGCCACCTCGTTCCATCCGCGCGTGCATATCGTCCAACCGCACGAAACAATCACGGCCATTGCCGCCGAGTACGGCATGAAAGCCAGCGCCGTCCTGGCGGCCAACCCGCAGACTGATCCGAGGCGCTTGCGCATCGGGCAGAGCCTGAATTTGCCCTGACTGCGATGCGTTCCCGCATTTTTTTTTCCGCAATCGCCGGGTTTTGGGTGGTCATGAATTTTTTACTCTGGCGCTCGCAATCGGCGCGCAGCCAGCTTGGCAGCGCCATTCCGGTGCAGGTGGTTTGGGACAAAATCCTGACCGCGCCGGACCCTTCCACGCTTGATGTTTATGATCACGACAAAAACGTGGGCGTCTGCCACTGGACGGCCACCGTTGGGAACGCGACCCACGCGATGAACCAAAGCTTGTCGGAGGATTACGAGCCCGATGGTTTAATTCTGCAACCGAGCGGTTATGAATTGAATTTCGACGGCAACACGGCGATTTTCGGCACCAATCATGTTGGCTTTAAAATGCATCTCCTGCTCTCGACCAACCAAACCTGGCAGGATTTTCGTTTTAGTGGGAAGATGCGTCCGACGGCTTGGGACATTCACGCCATTGAGACGTCCCAGAAAATCATGATTAAAGTCAACGACGACGGCAGCATTTGGCAAAAGACGTTGAAGTTTTCCGATTTCGAGCATCCGGAGACGCTTCTGGGGGAAATCGGGGGCGCGGACACGCTGGGTTGGGCAGGCGTCGCGTCGCTGCCTTTGGGGAAACTGTCCCTGACTCAGGCGGTCACTGGCATAAAATGGGAAGCGCATGAGGATTGGATGCAATTCGGCCATTCCCGGGTGCGGGTGTATCGCCTGGAAACGGAAATTTTCGGACAGCGCCTTTATGTCTTTGCCAGTCGGGTGGGTGAAATTCTTTGGGTGGAAGCTCCGAACAAATTGACCTTGCGCAATTCGGCGTTCAGTCATTTTTAAGAACATGATCGAACTGAATCAACTCACAAAAAAATTTGGCGACCTGGTGGCCGTGAACGATGTGACCCTCAAGGTGGAACCCGGCGAATTCTTCGCCGTGCTCGGCCCCAACGCCGCCGGCAAGACGACCCTGATCAGGGTGCTGGCTGGCCTGCTCAAGCCCAGCGCCGGCACGGCGCGGGTGGCGGGTTTTGACATTCAAACCGCCCCACTGGAAGCGCGCTGCCGCCTGGCCTATGTTCCGGATTTCCCCTTCCTCTACGACAAATTGACTCCCTTGGAATTCCTGCGTTTTACCGGCCAGATTTTTCAGATGAGCGAAGACCGGATTCAAACGGCCAGCCGCGAATTGATTTCGCGTTTTCACCTCGCTGACTTTGTCAACAAACCTCTCGAAGGCCTCTCTCACGGCACGCGGCAGCGTGTGGCCATTGTCTCGGCCTTGCTGCACGATCCGGAAGTCCTTATTATTGACGAGCCGATGGTGGGGCTGGACCCGCAACATGCCCGGGTGGTGAAGGATGTTTTAAAGGAACGCACCCAAAAAGGCGCGACCGTTTTCCTTTCCACCCACCAATTGAGCGTGGCCGAGGAGATGGCGGACCGCATCGGCATCATGCACCAGGGCCGGCTGGTCGCGGTGGGGACGCGCGAGGAACTACGCCGCCGCGCGGGCGACCCCGGCCCCCTGGAACACGTCTTTCTGACCCTGACGGCGGATGCTTCGGGCTAAAATAAGCTGTTGCAGGTGCGCGACTCGCGTTTGTCCGAGCATATCATTCAGTGAAAAAATAAATGTCCAATTTTCGCGGCGGGCGGAGATAATCAAGAAATGCCCGATGGGAAGGACATGGAGCTGGTGCGCGAGTACGCCGACCGAAATTCGGAACCGGCGTTTGCGGAATTGGTGCATCGCCACATTAATCTCGTTTATTCCGTGGCCTGGCGTTTCGCCGGCAACGGCGACGATGCGCAGGATGTGACTCAGGCCGTTTTCGTCATCCTCGCCCAAAAAGCCGCGGGGCTGCGCCAGGGAACCATCCTCACCGGCTGGTTGTATGAGACCACGCGGTTCACCGCCCTGAACCTTTTGCGGACCAAAGCCAGACAACACGCCCGCGAACAAGAGGCCTATATGCAATCCACCTTGAACGATGCAAATCCCGACGGCGTCTGGCAACAACTCGCGCCGCTGCTGGAGGAGGCGATGGCGCGGCTCAACGAGAAGGAACGCACGTTGCTGGCCCTGCGCTTTTTTGAAAATAAAACCGGCGCGGAGACGGCGGCCATCCTGGGCATCCAGGAATGGGCCGCGCGCAAACGGGCGGAGCGCGCCTTGGAAAAGCTGCGGATATTTTTCACCAAACGCGGCGTGCCCTCGACCACGGAAGTGATCGCTCGGGCGATTTCCGCCAATTCCGTCCAGGCCGCGCCCGTGGCGCTGGCCAAAGCAGTCACGGCCCTGGCCATGGCCAAGGGCGCAGCGGCCGGCGGTTCAACTTTAACCCTCATCAAAGGAGCATTGAAAATTATGGCATGGACCAAAGCAAAAACAGCGGTTGTGACCGGCGTAGCAATCTTATTGACGGCAGGCGTGGCGACAGTGGCGGTGAGAACTGCCCACGCCTACTGGCAACCGAAGATTCGAGGCGCCTGGGAAGGGGTGATACAAATTCCGGCTGGCTCCAAACTTCGCGTGGTGCTGCATGTCACGGGTGACAATAGTTCCTATCACGCGACACTCGACAGCATTGACCAGCGCACCAAGGACATTCCCATTAGCAAATTCGTTTACGATTATCCTTCGTTGCGGTTCGAATCCAAGACCGTCCAGGGCACTTTTGAAGGAAAGGTAAATGCCAGCGCCACCGAAATGTCCGGCATCTGGGACCAGAAGGCATTTGGGTTGACCACGGCTTTGGTCATGAAACGAACGCCGACGCCCGCCCCCGTCCCGGACGTGTTGACCGAGGACGATTACGCGCCGCGGGCCGGCTCCGATTTGCAAGGCTATTGGAGAGGGACGGTGAAAGCGGGCCCGGTTTCGCTCCGACTGGTGATTAGGATTTCGGAGCCAACCGATGGCAAGTTTGTCGCAGAATTGGACAGCATTGATCAAGGCGCGAACAACGTTGTTGTGTCCTCAGTGACTTATGACAAACCGACCGTCCAGATGGAAGTGGGCGTGGTCGGAGGCAATTTTGAAGGCAAGCTCAACAGCGATGGAACAGAAATCACCGGCACATGGACACAGGCCGGTACGAAGGAGGCGCTTACGATCAAGCGCACTGACCCGAAAGCGGCACAGGCGGCCGACTTGGCGGAAGCGGCGGCACGCGACTCGAACAAGGATTATTCCCACGCCAGCCCGAATGATTTGACCGGCCACTGGAAGGGCGCATTGGATGTACAAGGAATGAAGCTGCATCTGGCCTTGCACGTCGCCCGGCTGCCGAGTGGCGAGTTGTCCGGCACGCTGGACAGCATTGACCAGGGGGCGAAAGGCATGCCTGCGGATGCTGTCCGTTTCACTGCACCCAACGCGCATCTGGAATGGACGGCCATCAACGGCACTTACGATGGAAAGATTCAAAATGGCAAACTCTCCGGCAAATGGAAGCAGGCCGGCCAGACCTTTGCGCTGGTATTTACAAGGAGCAAGGACGAATGATGACGCAACCAGGTTCCGGCGGCCTGACCAGCGGGGTCTGCGGCTTTTGAAATAAATTGGCGTTTTTTCCCCGCGGCGGACATGAATGGGGTAGATGCAGGATGTGTCTGACATGGCGTTGCTGCGGCACTACGTCCATCGGAATTCCGATGAGGCGTTTGCGGCCTTGGTGTCGCGGCATGTCAACATGGTCTATTCCGCCGCGCTGCGAAAAACCAGCAATCCACACGCGGCGGAGGAAATCACCCAGGCAGTCTTCATCATTTTGGCGAAAAAGGCGGGCGAATTGCGCGAAAAGACGGTTCTTTCCGGCTGGTTGTACCAGGCTGCGCGGCTGACGGCGGCCAGTTTCCGGCGATCCGAATTCCGCCGCGCCCGCCGCGAACACGAGGCCCATATGCAATATCTTGCCCATGAAACAGAATCGGAACTTTGGCCGCAGATGAGGCCCTTTCTGGAAGACGCCCTGGGCCGGCTCGGCGAGAAAGATCGCAACGCCATTGCCCTCCGCTTTTTTGAGGGAAAAAGCTTTCAGGAAATTGGCGTAACCCTGGGCGGGACTGAAAACGCGGCCCAGAAGCGAGTCAACTATGCCCTGGAAAAATTGCGCCGCTATCTTTCCAAACAAGGCGTGACTTCGACCACCCTCCTCCTGACCCGCGCGATTTCCGCTAACTGCGTCCAAATCGCGCCCGTGGCGCTGGCCAATTCCGTGACGGCCGCGGCGCTGGCCAAAGGCGCGGCCACTGGCGGTTCAACTTTAACCCTCATCAAAGGAGCATTGAAAATTATGGCGTGGACAAAGGCAAAAACAGCAATTGTGGTTGGCGCGGCCGTCATTTTGGCGGCGGGCACGGCTACTGTCACAATAAGAGCAATCTCGCAAAACGGCGATGCTTCCCAGCTTACGCAGGAGGGCTGGCAATTGTTGCAAGCGGGACGGCGACCCGAAGCAACTGCGAAGTTCAAGCAAGCCGTCAAAAACGATCCCAAAAGCGCGGAAGCCTGGAATGGGTTGGGTTGGGTTTATTTTAACTCAAACCAGCCGAAAGAAGCCGAGCAAACATTTCAGAAGGTTCTCACGTTGAATCCAAACCATCCCGCCGCGTTGAACGGGCTGGGACAGCTTTATTTGGCGCAAAGGAATTATGATGAGGCGGAGACGTATTTGCTCAAGGCCGCGCCAAATGCGCCGGCGGCGTGGTATGGACTGGCGCGCCTTTATTTACTGCAAGGAAAATTTGACCAGGCCGAGGAATGGGCCCGACAGGTGGTCGATTCAGGTCAGGGCGATGCCATGGCAAAGATGATGCTCCAGGCGGCGCAGGACAAAAAGATGAGCGCCAGTCTCCGCGGCATTCTTGAACCAAAATAAGCAAACCGAGCTGTTCAATTATTCAAAATTTCCTGTCCCTTTCCGCGCCTGGGCGTGCATGAATATATGAATGACCAGCGATGACATGGAATGGATGCGGCAATATGCCGCCAACCCATCTGGGAGCGCCTTTGCCGCGCTCGTTTCGTATAATATCAATCTTGTGTATTCGGCAGCATTGCGGCGGGTGCGGAATCCTCAATTGGCCGAAGAGGTCGCCCAGGCCGTGTTCATTATTTTGGCGGGGAAGGCAAGTTCGCTCAAGGAAAAGACCGTTCTCTCCGGCTGGCTCTATCGCACCGCCTGTTTGACGTCAAACTACGTTCGCAAACGGGAAAATCTGCGGCAAGAAGCCGAACCGAAGCCCGGCGCCCCGGCCAGCCTTCACGAAGCTGCCACCGATGCAGCCTGGCACAAAATAGCGCCGCAGTTGGAGGAGGCGATGTTGTGGCTCGGCCAGACGGATTGCGACGCGATCCTGCTGCGTTTTTTTGAAGGGCGCAGTTTCCATGAAGTAGGGACCGTCGTGGGCGAAAGTGAGGAAGCGGCCAAAAAGCGCGTGGATCGGGCGCTGGAAAAACTGCGCCGCTATTTCAACAAGCACGGTGTGAGATCGACCACGGCCATCATTGCCAGCGTCATCTCCGCGAACTCCGTCCAAGCCGCGCCAGAGGCGCTGGCAAAGTCAATTACAACCCTCGTTACAACTAAAGGCGGGGTGGCCAGCGGTTCGACGTTAGCTCTCATCGAAGGGACGTCGAGAATGATGGCCTGGGCAAAAATGAAAACCGCCGGAATTGTCGGCGTGTGTTTGTTGGCGTCGGGAATGATGGCTTATACGGTTAATATTCTCCTGGACCCGTCCATCCGGAACATGCCAGCGGATTGGTCGGCCGTCACCGGTGATCTCGACCAGTGGAGTTGGTCCGGAGGCAAAATCACCACGCATAACGAAGATGGCGACAGCCTTTTGTTATCCAGCAAGGAATATGGCGATTTCACCATGTCCGTCACCGCCGGCACCAGCACGCGTGAAGCGAGCCTGGCGTTCCGCATGCAGGACAGGAACAACGGCTACATTCTTGTCTTCTGCCCCGCCGGCACTCCCTGGACGAGCCGCTTTGCCGCCGAGCTTTTGCTGGTAGAAAGAACATCCGGGGGCGAGAGACGCCTGGCTTCCTTCGCCGGCAGAAAATTTATATCCTTCGGGCAACAGGCAAAATTTGAAATCACCGCCCGTGGCCCATTAATCGTGGTGCGCATGAATGGCATCAAAGTGATACAGGCCAAGGATAGCTCTTTCCCTACCGGTCGTATTGGCTTTCGAACCTACGCCGACCGCGGCATACCGAGTGATTCCACTTTTTCCAAACTCATCATCCATGAGGGAGCCAGTGACGCCATGCCGCGACGGTAGAATCGGTTCGAGTCCCCTCGCTGGCATCACAGGACCTTGCAAAGCCCTACATGCTAAGCGCACCTCCTCCCGTTTCAACCGCAGACCAAGTTTAAAACACCCAGATTTTGCTTGCAAAATAGAAATTGATTTCTATTTTGCATAGATGATTAAACGTGCCGTGTCGGAGTTGGTTCTCACCCGGCTGGAACAGTTTCCAGCGGTGGGCTTGCTGGGCCCCCGCCAATGCGGCAAAACCACGCTGGCAAAGGTTTTATCCAGGCATTATTTCGACTTGGAACAGCCTTCGGACCGTCTGCGCCTGGATTTGTCGTGGAACGGCATCATCGAACGCAACGATCTTGTCCTGCTGGATGAGGCTCAATCGTGGCCTGAAGTGTTTCCACGGCTGCGCGCTGCGATTGACGGTCGGCGCAAATCCAACGGACGCTTTTTGCTGCTGGGCTCGGTGTCTCCGGTTTTGATGCGGCAGGTCAGCGAATCGCTGGCCGGACGCATGGCGCTGCTGGAATTGACGCCATTTCACCTCGCGGAATTGCCTGGAAGCAAATGGGATTTGTTATGGCGTTGCGGCGGTTACCCTGATGGCGGTGTTTTGGGAGGCGCAACGTTCCCACACTGGCAGACCAATTATCTGTCGCTTATGGCCCAACGGGACCTTCCGGCCTGGGGTCTTCCAGCCAAACCCGCCGTAACGGACCGGCTTTTTCGAATGGTGGCGGCCCAGCAAGGCGGCATCCTCAATGCCTCGCAACTCGGCCAGAGCATCGGCATCACTTATCACACGGTGCAATCCTACCTCGATCATTTGGAGGCGGCTTTTTTGATTCGCCGGCTGCCGCCGTTTTACGCGAACATTCAAAAACGGCTGGTGAAGGCTCCCAAGATTTATTGGCGCGACTCCGGCTTGTTGCACGCGCTGCTCGGCCTCATGCCGGAAGCCGATTTGTGGGCGCAGCCGTGGGTGGGGGCGAGTTGGGAAGGCTGGGTGATCGAGCAAATCCTGGCAGGGCGGCAGGCGCGCGGAGAAACCTTTCAAGCGTATTATTTCCGCACCCAGGACGGTTTGGAGGCGGATTTGTTGCTGGAATCCGGCAAACATCGTGAAGTGATCGAGATCAAACTGACGACCGCGCCTTCTCAAGAAGATTTCACCCGGCTGGAGAAAGTCGCCGCGCTTTCCAAGGCGACACGTCAAGTGCTCATCAGCCGTGTCAATGAAGCCGTTGTCACCAAGGACAAATGGTCAGTGGATTTGGCAACCTATCTGCGGGAGTCCGGGGCCGCATAAATTAAATCTTGGAAATCGCCTTGCAGTCACCGACATGGCAGGCCTCAGTGGTTCGATTCTACTCGCTGGCATTCCTTTGTTTTCAAGGCGGGAAGGTGGAATGAAGGGGAAATGGCAATTGACAAATTCCATCGGATATCACAACACAACACCATGAAAAAAGTGATCATCCCCGTTTTGGCCGCTCTGTCGCTCATCCTCGGATGCGAATCCACCCCACACTATAACCGAACCAAGATTGTGATAACAGGAGCAACATTGCCAAAAAAGCCTTACGGAACAGTTAAATTGTTTCAAAGCAAGGCAGAGGTCAAAGACAGTTATGATGTCATCGCGCTCATGTCGGTGGAGGGTAATGCAGGTGAAGAATCTGCGTTTATCAAAGCGTTCTTGTATCGAGCAGCCGACGTTGGGGCTGACGCTATCATCTTCTACCGGGGAAACGTCGTAGCTGGGCAACAAGGCATTGGTGGGGGAGGGAATGGCGTCTTTGGGTTCCTTGAAAGCCCTGCGCAAGATGCGGTCTATCGAGCCGAAGCCATTCATTTTAAGTGATATCCGGCCTTGTTCTGCTGAGTCTTGCTCGTGGAGCTTGCCGGCTGCGTGCTTGTGAGTCCTCCAGTGGGCTCTCTCAAAGGGTGGCAGGGGCAGCGGATGTTTCTCGTAATCGCTGCCAGTTGTGATGCCTCGTAATCACTCTGGACAACTTCAAGTGAACTCCTTAGAGCCTGTTTAAAAACGCCGAAAAACTTACGTTAACGATAACTTGTACTTT
>Ga0182024_10023918_pt1 | contig 10899 bp, 9 predicted proteins | sample P32metaG_FD_120480 | JGI IMG/M metagenome (GOLD analysis project Ga0182024, IMG submission 120480) | Permafrost microbial communities from Stordalen Mire, Sweden - P3-2 metaG (Illumina Assembly) | ecosystem: Environmental > Terrestrial > Soil > Wetlands > Permafrost | place: Sweden: Stordalen... | reverse complement strand
CGAGGAAAAAGCGGTGATGCGCACACACTGTGAAATCGGCTACAACATGCTGGTGCGTATCCCGTTTCTGCGCGAGGCCGCCGAAATCGTGCTGGCGCACCAGGAATTTTACGACGGCTCCGGGTATCCGCGTGGTCTGGCTGGAGAAGGCATTCCACTGGGAGCGCGCATTTTCGCCGTTGCCGATGCGCTCGACGCCATGATTTCCGACCGGCCTTATCGAAAGGCTCTATCCATCGAGCATGCTCGCGCGGAAATACAACGCTGCAGCGGAACCCAATTCGACCCCAGGGCCGTCGAGGTGTTCCTTTCCGTGCCCGAGTCGCTCTGGATGGAACTCCACGAGAGCATCGACACTCCCTTTCGCCTGGCCCTGCAAGACTGAATCCTAACTCCGGCAATCGTCCTCACAACGAGTTGCGCAAATCCGCTGCGGAAGGTACTATCGCGCCGGAGGGCACTTCAGGCATGGCACTGGTTCCGATCAAGACTGCTTCCACGACGGGTTATTGCGACTGCATCCACGGCTGCTACGAACTGGCCAGCCTGCGCGACGAAGACACTGGGAAAGGGTATTGCCCAGCCTGCGCGAAAGATCATCAAGCGATGAACGCAGGCATTGGGCTGCCTCAGCCCGCTCCCTCGAAGATCGAGGCGAGCACCGCGAATCCTACCGTACATCCTCTGGCACCGGCTCCCGCCGATCCGCCCGGACGGCCTCGCTAGCCGTTCGTTGATCCGTAAATCCACGGCAGACATAGGAATCGGCGTTGGGAGTCGCTGCGCGGCTGTTCTGAGGAAATGCGACTGCTCTTGAGTCTTATGCCAACGGGGACAGATCAGGGTCATCCAAAACAGCCGGGTCAGGCCAAGCGTCGGGATCTTCCGTTGCCCGGTGATGATAAATCAACAGAAAGAGCCCAATAAATAGCAAAAGCGTTGGAAAAAGCAGCACTAACAGGGCCACTTGAAAGGCGTGCAGCGCGCTGGGGTTGGCATTGGAAAGCGAGGTGTAGCACAAAACGCAGCCCTGCGCCCGCGCAGCCGGGACAGGCATGATGCCCAGCAGCGCCACAACCACAACCGCCATCAATCGCACGCGACGCAACATTTATTCAGCTCCTTGCGCCCCACAGTATAACGCGGTCCGCAGCCAGACGAACCGAAATTCCACTACTGCAATCGCATCTGCAGCAGCCGCCAGCTATCGGGAAAGAAGAAGATCAGGATCATGCAAATGCAAAAGATCGTCGGCGGAACGAGAATCAACGCCAAGCTCAGCTTTTCGTACCTCAGGTGCATGAAGTAGGAGACGATCAGCGCAGCCTTGACCAGCGACAGGGCCACCAACAGGCCCAGCATCAACTCCGGCTGCAGCCGCTCGTAGCCCAGGAAAACCTCGAATCCCGTGATGGCCACCAGCCAAACCCAGACGCTCAGGAAGAGCCGCGTGCTGCCTACCGCGTGTCCCCCGGATCCGTTCTCGTGTGTGCTCATGCGTTCCTCGCCGTCTAGAGTTTGATCGACATCAGATAGATCATGGGGAAAACGAACATCCAGACCAGATCCACGAAGTGCCAGTAGAGACCGCTCACCTCGACGTCATCGGCGTCGAACTTTTCGCTGCCATAGCCTATCGCCATGATCACCAGGTAGATCACGCCGATGGTGACGTGCACCATGTGCAGGCCAGTGATCCCGAAAAACGTGGCGCCAAAGAGCGGCACCCCTTGCGGAGTGTTCCAAGGCGTGTAGCCCTCGTGAATCAGATTGATCCATTCGGTGGTGTGCAGGACCACAAAGGTCGCGCCGCCCAGAGCCGTGAGCAGCAACCAGCGAACAGCCTTCTTACGCTCGTTGCGATGCGCGGCCGCCACGCCCAAAACCATCGTCAAGCTGCTCAACAGCAGAATGATGGTCATCGAAGTCGATTTGGCGATTGCTGGATAAATTTCAAACGGACGGGGCCAACCAGGATTGGCCAGACGCTCCCAACTGTAAACCAATAGCATGGCTGAAAACGTCAGCGTATCGGAGACGATGAACAGCCACATGCCCAGCTTCTTGGAATTCACGCCAAACGGCGCCACTCCTCCAGACCACGGAGAGGCAATCGCGACGTCGGTTTTCGTTTCGTGCAAAGGTCACCGTCCCAGGTAGAGAAGTGCGAATAGAAACAGCCACAGCCCATCCATGAAATGCCAGTAAATGGCGGCCAGATCGGCGGCGATGGATTGCGTGATGCGCGAGCGCTGCCAGCGCCGGAAGGCCACGTAACAAAGGGCCAGAATTCCGCCCGAGAGATGCAGCGCATGCAAAGCGGTCAGCAAGTAGAAAAAGCTGCTGCTAGGGTTGGTTGCGAGAAAGACGCCCTGTGACGCCAAGTCCCGCCAAGCCACCAATTGCCCGGCGACAAACAACGCTCCGAGCGCCGCCGTGAATGCCCACCAGCGCCGGAACGCCGCAACTGCGCCTTCGTGCCGATAGCGTCGCGCGACTTCGATGGTCACGCTGCTGGCGAGCAGGACGAGCGAATTGAACCACAGCACCCGCGGCAGCGCGAAGGCCACCCAATCGTCCCCCAAGCCCTTGCGCACCAGGAACGAGCTGGTCAGCGCCATGAAAAACATCACGATGCCGACGAGCGCTAACTGGATTGCCGTGTAGTAAGCGCGCTGCGGAATACCCGGCAGACCGCTGCCCGAATCTCCGCCGTCATCGTCTCCGCCGGCAGGGACATCTCCCCCGCCGCCGTGACCGGCTTCGATGATTTCGAGATCGGGTGTGAGAGTTTCAGGCATGCTTCAGTCTCTTAGTGCGCCTTAGCTACCTTTTCCGGAATCAGATGCTGCGGAATGTAGTCGTCGGTTGAGCCGGGAACGCTGAATTCATAAGGGCCGCGATACACGGACGGCACGTGGCCGGCAAAGTTATCAAACGGCGGAGGCGACGGGATGGACCATTCCAGAGTTGTCGCGTGCCAGGGATTTTCGCTGGCCTTCTCTCCAGCGAACATGCTGTAAAACAGGTTAAACAGGAAAATAAGCTGCGCGGTGATGGTGACCATCGCGGCCATGGTGATGAAGTAATGCACCGAGTGCAGCGGGGCAAGAAAATTGACGCCGCTGGTATCGGAATAGCGCCGCGGGTGGCCCGCCAAACCCAAAAAGTGCATGGGCATGAAGATGCAATAGACGCCGATGAACGTGAACCAGAAATGGATCTTGCCGATGGTCTCATTCATCATCCGGCCAAACATCTTGGGAAACCAGAAGTAGGTCGCCGAGAAGATGCCGAAGATCGCGGCCACACCCATAATCAAATGGAAGTGCGCAACGACGAAGTAGGTATCGTGCAGATACAGATCAAGGGACGGCTGCGCGAGAAAGAGGCCCGACAAACCGCCAGTCACGAACAGCGATACAAAACCGAGCGCAAACAACATGGCCACCCGGAACTGGATTTTCCCTCCCCACAGCGTTCCCAGCCAGTTGAATGTCTTGATTGCTGAGGGGACGCCGATGGTCATGGTCATCAGCGAAAACGCAAAGGCCGAATACGGACTCATGCCGCTGACGAACATGTGGTGGCCCCAAACGCAGAAGCCCAGGAAGCCGATGGCGCTCATCGCCGCGACCATGGCGCGATAACCGAACACTGGCTTGCGCGAAAAATTCGAGAGCACGTGCGACGCTACGCCCATGCCGGGCAGGATCGCAATGTAGACTTCCGGATGGCCAAAGAACCAGAACAGGTGCTGCCACAGGAGCGGCGATCCCCCTTTGTGCCAAGTGATCGGCGTGTCGGTCACCACCAAGCCACCCGGAATAAAGAAACTCGTTCCGGCTACGCGATCGAGCAGCAAAAGGATACAGGCCGCGAGCAAGACGCCGAATGCCAAGAGGCCTAGAATCGCGGTGATGAGCCAGGCCCATACTGTGAGCGGCATGCGTCCGAGCGTCATTCCCTTGGTGCGCAGGTCCAGCGTGGTGGTAATGAAATTGAGGGCGCCCAATAGAGATGCCACGCAGAAGATCGCCAAGCCGATTACCCACATCGTCTGGCCTAGCCCCTGGCCCGGCCCGGTGATCTCGCCCAGCGCGCTCAGAGTCGGATAGGCGGTCCAGCCTGAAATGGGAGCTCCACCCGTAACCAGAAACGCCGATAGCAGCACCAGGAGCGAAACGAATGTCGTCCAGAAGGAAAGCATGTTGAGGACGGGAAAGGCCATGTCCTCAGCGCCGATCTGAATCGGCAAAAAGTAATTTCCAAATCCGGACTGCGGAGCCGTGGTGAGCACCATGAAGACCATGATCGAACCGTGCATGGTGACCAGCGCCAAATACTGCTCTGGCGTCATTTGCCCGCCGGGCGTAAACGGCATCTTCGCGGTCGGCCAGACCAGATGGATGCGCATCAGCAGAGAAAGCGTCATGCCAAAAAACACCGAGAATAAGGCTAGAAAGAAGTACTGGATGCCGATGACCTTATGATCCAGGCTGAAGATGTACTTGCGGATGAATCCGGTCGGCGCGTGATGATGTCCGGCGCCGCTGTCGTGTGTCACCATCGAGTCGCTCCTCGAGATTGTGCGCTCACCCTAGAATGGCCTACTGCTGCTGCAAAGCGACTTCCTGATCGTGCATCCATTTGTCGAAGTCCTCTTGTGACACCACATTCAGGAAACTGCGCATGCGGTAATGCCCCAGCCCGCACAACTCGGCGCAGGCAATCTCGTATTGGCCTATCTCTGTCGCGTCAAAATGCATGTGGATCACCATGCCCGGAACCGCATCCTGCTTCAGGCGCAACTCGCGCACGTAAAAGCTGTGCGTAACGTCTTGGGTCCGGATCAAGATCTCGACCTCCTGCCCCGCGGGCACATACATCACCGGCGAGACCACGTCGTCCTTGCCATTGGGGTCCTTGGGATCCAGTCCCAGCGGGTTTCCCGTCGAGGCGCTGACCAGCTCGGGTTTCGTCAGGCCCCATTTGCCGTCCGGTCCTGCATAGCGGAAGTTCCAGGCGAACTGCTGGCCGGTCACCTCCACCAGCAGCGCACCGGGCGCCGCTCCCTGAAAGTGCGCCTCAGCCCAGGCATGCTCGCCGTAAAGTCCCAAACCGACGAACATGACAATCGTGGCCAGCGTCCAGACAAACTCCATCTTCGAATTGCCCTCGAAGAAGCTGGCCTTCTGTCCCTGGTCGCGGAAACGAAATACCGCCCACGCCAGACCTAGCTGCGCGAGCACAAAAATAACGCCGGTGATGATCAGTGTGCGGTGGAACTGCTCGTCGATCTGCAGTCCAAAAGCCGAAATGGCCGGCGGAAACCACCATGTCTTGGCCGCGAAGAAGTAGACCGTGATGAAGGTGAATACGACAATGAAAAGTGCCAAGGAAAATGCCGCTGTCGTGGAACCTGACTCTGGGTCGTGTCTCTGCATCGCCTCCGCTCCGCACACTCCGAAGCCGCGCCGCACAAGCAAATTCATCTGCTCTAGCTGGCGGAACCGCAAACCACTTTCCGAAGGGAACCATAATATACATCCGCTTCGGATTTACAAGCTTCGATTGCGAATTTGAAGCGTGACGCAGGACACGGCAAATGCGGGCACAGCTTCAAGGACGCCGGTTTGCCGGCGCGAGTTTACAGCCTTTGCAAACCACGTTTTTGCGATCTAAAAGTTTGAGGTGCAGTTTAGGCTTTCGCGCATTCGGACCGAAGCCGGCGTACCGGGCGCGCACGCCGTGCACTGGTACGATTCGCCCTCGATGGCCCTTTACTTCGTGCAGCGGCCTGCCAGCCCGCCCTGCGCGTCCGTTTTCTCGCGATATACGTCATGGCAGTTCTGGCACGCGGTGGTCACCTTGTCGCTGGCGTCCCCAAGCGCGTCCTGACTCTTCGCCTGTGCTGCTTTGTACGTAGTCAGCCCGGCCGCTCGAAGGCCTGAACGAATTTGATCCAATCCGCATTCTGCACGGGCACGGGCTTTCCGTTCGAACACAGCCGGCCGGGAACCGTTAGGAGTCTGGCCGACTCGGATAAGGCCAGGCCGCTGTCTCCCACCGCCTGCCAACCGCCAAACATGCTGGTAAGCGGATTGGGTGACGTACTTGGATCGTCCGCCGGTTTTATCTTCGCTGGATCGTCATTTTGGGCGGCGTAGATCACGTTCACGTTGGGGAACAGGATGCCCCGCATCACCTGCGCGAGATTCGCCTGCGTCCCGGCGGCGGCTCGCGTAGCCGTCGGCTTGGCAGGCGCGGGCGCTTGCGCCCTGCCGGCCTCACCGCAGAGCAGTGAGCCTAGCGAAACCACCGCCAGCAACCACAAACCCAGATGCGCAAATCGCATGTCGTAACACCTCCCGGTAACCTGCGTGCACAGCGCCCGGCGGATCTCTTGACGTTCACCCCGCGAAAAAGAGCATTTTACCCAAACGCAACTCCGATCAGCCCTTAGAAGTTGTACTTGAGCGCCAGTTGGACCAGCCTGGGCGGCTCCGCGTTAACCACTTGTCCAAACAACGGACTGCCCTCAACGCCGTTTACCGCTGCTGGACCGAAAAATTGCGTGTGGTTGAAAATATTGAAGAATTCCGCGCGGAACTGCAACACCTGCGTTTCGCGGATTTGGAAATTCCGCACTAGAACCGCATCGGTGTTGAACATACCAGGCCCGGAGAAGGTTCGGTGACCGGCATCTCCGACTGTGCCTAGAGCATTGATGGCGAAGGCGCCGGGGTTGAAATACTGCAGTCCGTCCTTATGAGGGTTGGAGATGTCCAGAGGTTCGCCAGTTAAGTCTGGCATGTCCACGTAGCGATTGTTGACGCCATTGGGGCTGCTCCCCTGCAAGGAGTTATCGCCAATCAACGTGCTCAGCGTGACCGGGAAGCCGGTGCTGGCCCGCGTGACGCCGGAAATTTCCCAGCCCTCCAGCACGCGACGGGCGCGGTGCGAGAGGCGGTCCAAAGGCAGCCGATAATCGTAGGTCGCAACAAAGACGGAGTTCAGATTCCAAGCCGAAAGGCCGCGGGTAGCGTTGAAATTGTAAGGATCGAGTGCATCGGAGAGCGACGAGGCCTGGTCGATGGACTTACTGTAGGTGTAGCCAAGGGTATAGGTCAGACCATGACTAGGCGAATTTTTCACGCTGATTTGGAGCGCGTTGTAGTCCGAGTTTCCGATGCTCGCATCGTAGCTGTCATTCCCATAATAGTTCCCCGACTGCACGTTGTTGTTGATGAGGCTGGTATTCAAGCCGACGCGAGTGCCTTGGAGGACTGAACCCGCCGGGTACCTGATGCCGTTAAATGTGAACGCCGAAGCCAAATTGTAAGTATTGTTTTCGCCGCCAGGGCCGCAGGATTCACCGGCCGTCAGAACGCCCGGCGCATTGAGCGCCATACAAAGAGCCGGATTCCCCGGATCCGCGGAATACACGGCGAGCAGATGATGACCTTCGGTCCCGACATAACTAATGCTCAAAACGGTCTGACCAGGCAATTGACGCTCGAAGGAAAGAAAATAATCCTCCGAATAGGGATAGGTGTTCCACGGTGGAGGCGCGGTCATGCCAGACTGTGGATTATAAAGGTTATCGAAAATGACGCTCGAATTCGGATGGCTGGCATTGGCGTTGAGCGGCGGAAATGTAATTGGATACGGCGAAGCATTTTGCGTCCCATTCAGCAAATTATAGGGAGAGGCGAAAGTTCCGTTGTAAACCGTATCGCTCAGCCCGTAGGGAGGCTGAGGCTCATCGACGCCGATGGTGTTGCCTTCAATGACCGTGTTCATGATCCCGTAGCCTGCGCGGATGCTGGTGCTTCCGGGCCGGCCAAAAACCTTTCCCAGCAATCCGCTGCTTGCACTGGGTGAATACGCAAGGCCAACCCGCGGCGCATATCGAAACCGCTGGGGCACCAACGTGTTCGGGATACCAGGATCGGTCGGATAGACCAGCCCGGGAAACGCGTTGGGATAAACGACCGATTGTTCTCCGGGATTAAAGGTCGGCACCTGGTCGTATTTTTCCGACCAATACTGCATTAGCTCCACGCGCAGCCCGTAATTGAATGTGAGATTGGGCTTGATTCGCCAGGAATCCTGCCCGTACCAGCCCACATACTTATGGCGCGGATAATACGAGGCCGAATCGGACTGGGTAAATTGGTTGGGCGCCCCAAGGAGATAATCCGCGAAATTATTGCCGGTTACATAACCGTCGAACGTGAAAGTACCGTTAAACGTCGCATCGGGATTCACGTTCACCTGCTCGGAGCTAAATTCGATTCCGGCCTTGACAGTATGCTTGCTCAAGACTCTGGAAAGACTCTCGTTCATCGTAAACGTGTTGTTGGCCTGCGCCAGATTGGTAATCGGTTCTCCCATCACAAATTGATTGTTGAAGACTATGTTTGCGATGCCTTCGATTTGGGGAGCCAGCGGGAGGATGCCTCCGGTTGCTGGATTCGTATTAAACCCCTGGGAGGCCAAGCTAATTCCCAGGCCGCCCTGCGGTTGGCCCACCACGTTGTCACTGCGCGTAAAGCTGAAATGGGCTTCGTTTACCGTTTCCGTACCGAACGTCTTCGTGTCGCCCAGACTAATCAGCTGCGCACGGCCGTGATTTATGCCGTTGAAACCGGGAACGGTCGCGCCGCCTTGTCCGCTCGGAAAAGGATTGTCGACGATATAGTCGTCAAAAAAGTAGTAGGCCGATAGATCGCCCCAGCGCTCTGTGTTTTCATCAATACGCCCACTGGCCTTGTCGTCGCGCAGCGTCTCGTTTTCGGCGCCGGCGAAGGTGGTCGGGCCGGCATTGGGCAGTGGAATGTACTGCAACAAGTTCTGAGACGGGACCTGCCAGACCGACTTAGGAATAATTGGGCCGGAAGTTGCCGTGGCAGCTGGAAATACGCAAGCGGCCGTGCTCGTGCATCCGAAATTCCAGAAGGGTTCGTTTGGGCTGACCGTATGACCGAGTTCCTGGCTGAGCGTGTTCGCCAGATATTGTGTGGGGACCGTTCCCGGAAGCGGATTGTTTCCCGCGGGATTTTGCGCGCTGGGATAGACAGTCGCATCCGAGAAATTGCCCTGCCGCTCCCCGAGAGACGGCACGGCAATGTCTCCTGTGTCCAGGCCTTCGACTGTCCTGGTTCCCTGATAGTCGCCAAAATAGAAGACCTTGTTTTTTTTGATAGGGCCACCGATCGTGCCGCCGAATTGATTCTGTCGATAGGCGTCGCGCGAGGGGGAGAAGAAAGCCTTCGCGTCGAGATCGGTATTGCGCAGGAATTCAAAAGCGCTGCCGTGAATCTGGTTTGTCCCGCCTTTGGTCACCGCGGTGACGATGCCGCCGGCATAGTTGCCGTATTCGGCGTCGAAATTGTTGGTCAACACGCGGAATTCTGAAATGGAATCCAGGTCCGGAATGATTGCCGTGCCGCCGTTCATCTCCTCTTTAACGTCCGATCCGTTCACCAGAAATCCGTTGGCATCTTCGCGCTGTCCATTGATCGATTGGTTGCCCGGATTGAGATTGCCGGAGGGCGTGATCGCCACCGACACGCCCGCCATCACGACCGAATCCGGCGTCTGCGTAGACATCGGAACGATGCCGGGCTGAAGCGCCAGCAGGTCGGTGTAGCTGCGGCCGTTGAGCCCGACTTCAGTCATCACCGCGCCGGTAATCACGTCTCCCATTTGGCTGCTCTCGGTATCCACCTGTACCGCGTTCTCGTTAACCGTCACCTGTTCGGATTGCGCTCCTACCTCGAGCGTGATGTCGATTTGCAGCGCCGTATTGATGTCGATCACCAGCCCAGTCCGCCGGTAAGGCTTGAAACCTGGCCGGAACGTGTCGAGTTCGTAGGTCCCCACTGGCACAGTGGGGAAAGCGTAGAGACCCTGTGTATTGGTGACCGCATTTTGCTGTACCCCTGTCGCCGTGTCCTTGGCGATCACCGCGATGTCGGGAATCACCGCCCCTTCAGGATCCTTCACCGTCCCCGAAATGCTCCCAGTCGTTGTCTGGCTCCGCACCGGCAAAGCGGTGAAAAGGGCGAGCGTCACAATCAACATCCGCACAGCGACTCCGGCGCAGCGTTTCATTTTCCGGTTACTCCAATCATCCGCACAGGATAACTTTCTCGCTCATCCGGGCTCTGTGAGTTGCATCACGACTTACGCTCGCTCTTACTAGCCCCCGAAGTACACCCAATCATGCGGCAAGCATTGCCCGGCAAGCCGTAAAATCGAGGTAAAGTTTTCTTAACGCAGACTTAACAGATTGACTGCGGGTGAGAAGGGGTTAGAAGGATGCCAAGCACGCCCGCCGAACTTCACAATGTGTTCCTAATGGCAGTCCCGCTAAGGCTTTCGGCCAAGCTTTCGGCCATCGGGCGTGACTAGCGTCTCCAGCCACATAATGTGCTGTGCATGTCTCCCCGGGCGGCCGATCATTGTAACTTGATCTCCGGGTTTGAGGGTTTCCCGGGTCCAACCCGCTCGACCCATCTCCAATGGAGGAAGAAATTCGGCGTGCCACTCTTCGACGGCACCACTATCGGTCTTCACCGCGATGGAGATAATCGAGTGGGGATTGGCGAACTCATACTCGGTCACAGTCCCCATCAGCATAATGTCATTCGCCTCGTACATCGGCTTTGGGTTGTGATGCGCTGAAGCGGAGCGTGAAACCGCGAGCGAACCTATAAGGAGGAATGCTACGACAAGAAGTCTGGCTCTCATTCCAACACCTCCGATACCGACTCAGGAAGAGATGCCCCTGGGGCAGCATAACACAACCACGGGCGCATGAAACGTTGCCAGACCAAATAAAACCTTTGCTCTGCGGGAGATCCGCGGGGTCTTCCGCTCAACTCCACT
>Ga0182024_10023917_pt1 | contig 10899 bp, 11 predicted proteins | sample P32metaG_FD_120480 | JGI IMG/M metagenome (GOLD analysis project Ga0182024, IMG submission 120480) | Permafrost microbial communities from Stordalen Mire, Sweden - P3-2 metaG (Illumina Assembly) | ecosystem: Environmental > Terrestrial > Soil > Wetlands > Permafrost | place: Sweden: Stordalen... | reverse complement strand
CTCGGGTTCGTTCGTCGCGTCGATGATCGAGTCCGCCGTTGTCGGCTCTAGAGTCGGCGCCGTGGGCTCGGGTTCGTTCGCGGGGTCGATGATCCGCTCGGCCGCGGTCGGCTCGGGTGTCGGTGTCGCGGGCTCGGCTTCGACTTCGCTGCCGTTTTCGACGGGTGCCGGCGCAAGGTGGACGCGGCGCGCGACCTCGTCGGTGCGGCCCGGACGTCGATCCTTTCCGCGCGGTGCTCGCTGCCGAGCGGGTTCGACCGCGGTGCCGAGAGGTTCAGGAGTCGAGGTGGATTCACCGGCAGGGGACGTTTTCGCGACCGGGCGACGCCAGAGTTCTTCGGTCGCGTTCGGAGCGTCCACTCGCGCTCGTAGCTCGCGCTCGAAGGGCAGCAGCGGTCGGTTTGTGATCCGCGTGCTCTCGCCAAGAACGATCGGCGCTCCGCGTTTGCGTAGCCGCGAATGACACGCCGGACAACGCTTCTCCCCGCTGTCGAGGATTAGCGTCAGGCAAGTCGGACAGCGCAACGTCTCCACAGCCGGGCGCTCCTCTTCCCTGAGTGCCGCTCTACCTCCCCGCTGGAGTTAGAGGTCGATTCTAGCTCAAGAGGTACGCATCGGGTCAATGGCCCTATCAAGTACGAAAACCCCCAGTTCCGAAAACCAAGCTCACGGGCATGGTGAATCGGGACCGAGCTGACGCGTACCGAACTTCAGATTCCAGGATATGGCGCCACTCGACCTCGGCGCCTGAGGCGTAAGGCCCGGACCGTCGAGCGCTCCGACCAGCTCGACACCCAAGCGGCAGCGTCGCCGGCACACGACCTCGGCGCGGTGAGGCGTAACGCCTGCCTCCGGACCGTTGAGCGCTCCGACGAGCTCGACGCCGACGAGGTGGCAGCAACGGCTTCGGCTCGGGCGTCGCGGCGCGAGCCTTCGGGATCTCGCGGTCGCTGGCGCACTTTCGTAGCAGGCGTTCGATCGGGATTGGGGCCGATGCCGACAGAGGCTGTGAGGACGGCAGGACCAACTCCACCTTGGGTTTCGACCGAACGCGGATGTCTTCCGACGCAATCGTGTCGGCGTCTGCGATGTCGGCCTCGAACGCCAACACGGCTCCGAGGGACTCGGGCTCCGGGGCGTCCGCAGGTGCGAAGTGGGCGAGGGCGCGGCCCGTGCCCGGGCGAGACCGCGCGCTGCTCGTCAACGTGTTCGACCATGTTCAAACGTTGGGAGCCGCACCGGCATCTCGCGTTCTCTGGGATGTGGACGGCCGGGCGTGATCCGAGATCGGTTGCCGAGCGCGATCGGTTGTCTGCGCTTGCGCAGCCGTGACCGACACGCCGGACAGCGTCGTTCCTCGCCTTCGAGCATGGTCAGACAGGTCGGGCAACGAAACTTCTGCATCGACGTCCGCTCCTCAGAACGTCGGACGTTGTGTTTACGGGGCCAGATCGATTATTTCCCCGATCGAGGTCGAAACCAACCCTGACCGAGTGACCACGACTGCCGGGTGATCTCGGTGGCGACCGCCGTGTCGAAGTCGGGCTGCCAGGGTGCTTCGCGCAGCGTGGCGCCTGCCGCCGCGCTCAGCTCCTTGGGGACCGAAGCCGCGCCGGCCGCGAACGCGATCGCCCGCTCGGTGAGCTCGATGTCGGGATGGCACGCCCACGCGAGCCCGATCTCCGCGGCACGTGCGCCGTCGATCTTGGCGCCGAACAGCACCATCGCGGCCGCGGCCTGCGGCCCGACTGCTCGTTCGAGCATCCACGCGTGACCACCGCCTGGATGGAGGCCGATACGAAGGAATCGGGTGTCGAAGCGTGCCGACTCGCCGGCGAGACGAACATCGCAGGCGAGTGCGAGGTTCAGTCCGGCACCCACCGCCGGGCCGTTGACCGCGGCGACCGTGGGCAACGACGAACGCAGGACGCGCAAGAATCCTTCGTAGATCGAGCGGACCGCGCGACGCTCGCCCTCGCTGTGCACCTCGGACAGCGAGCCCAGTGCCGCGACGTCAGCGCCCGAACAGAACGCGGGCGGCTCACCGGTGATCACGACCGCGCCGACGTCGGCGTCGGACTCGAGCGCGTCGAACGTCTCGACGATCTCGTTGACCATCGCGGCTGTCATCGCATTGCGTCGATCGCGGTCGATGAGCGTGACCAGCGCGACGCGGTCATGGCGCTCGACGGTGACGTGGTCCATCAGTCGTGTCGGATCACGGCCGGTGAGTGCCGGAAGAAGTCTTCGACTTCACGCTCGTACCGGTACGTCGGATGCTTGTCGCCGATCGTCCGCGCAAGTCGCAGTCCGCGTGCGAACGCCTCGACCGTACCCGCATTGGAGTACTGGTACCTGAATCCCGCCTGCTGATACCTCGAGTTGTCGAGCGAGCGGCCGAAACGCAGGAGCTGCAGCGCTTCGGGCGGCAGGTCCCAGAGGCGAAGGAGGCGCAGAGGTTCCGCAGCCAGGTTGGTCAGCCAGGGCGAGAGAGGAACCCGCGGCTTGCGCACGAGCGCGCAGACCTCACTCCACGGCATGTTGCCGTCGCCGGCGACGTTGTAGACGCCGGGTACGTCGTTGTTGGTCGCGTACATCAGCGCGCCCACCACGTCATCTTCGTGGACGAACTGCACGCGGGGGTCGAAACCAAGGATCTCGGGTACCACCGGACGCCGCAGCGCAAGCGCGAACGGGGTGTCGAGGTCGTCGCCGAGCACGTTCGTGAAACGAAGAAGCGTAACGTTCACGTGTGGGCTGTCGTCAGCGAAATCCCGTAGGAACGCCTCGACTTCGAGCAACGAACGTTCGACGTTCGTGGTGGGCGGGCTCGTCCGCGTCATCTCCTCGCGGAAGAAGTACGGGTCGGTCTTGGCCGCGCCGTACACGAGGCCTGAGCTCTTGAGCACGACTTTGCGGACGGGGCTCCCCGACGCGCCGGCCGCGGCGAGCAAGCTCATCGTGCCGATGACGTTGATCTCGTGCAACGTTCGGCTGCTCGCACGGGTCGAGTCGACGATGAGGTGTGTGTGCACGACCGTGTCGACCTGTGTTGCAGCGACGATACGGGCCAGGATCGAGTACGACGAGTCGGTACGCACGAACTCGGTGCGTTCGAGAGGAATCCTGGGATCGGTGGTGTCGACGCCGACCACGGCCTCAACATCTGGTCGCCGCTCGAGTTCCTGCGCGACTCGACCGCCCCAATAGGTACTGAGCCCAGTGACCAACACGCGCATACGAATCTCTATCCGAACCACACACTGCGCCGAGTGCGCAGCATGTCATAGAGGGCTTCTTGCACCGTCGCTCTGATGCGCTCCGACTCGTCCATCACTCGACTGCGCGAATAGCGCTCCTGATCGGGTGCAACGTCGAAATGTACGGGTGGCAACACCCGAAGCCGGAATTTCGAGGGCAAATACCCGATCAGCCCGAGCGGACCCATCATCAGCACGTTCGCGGTAACAGGGAAGTAGGGCAGACCGAGCACCTTCGCGACGCGACTGCTCTTGAACACGATTGGCATTGCCTCTTCAGCACCGACGACCGCGATCGGGATCACCGGCACCCCCGCGCGCATCGCGATCTCAACAAAACCGCCCCGTCCGAACCGATGCAACTGATAACGCTCGGTGAAACGTTTCCCCGTCGCCTTCGTCCCTTCCGGGAAGACGAGCACGAGTTGACCTTCGTCGTGCAACAACCGGTACGCGTTGTCGGGATGCGCGGCGACACCTCCACCGCGCGCCCACAATGTGCCCACAACCGGCACCGAGCGAAACAGGTTCTCAGCGAGCCCGTAGACGCGCCGACCGAGCTCCTTCTCGATCCCATGCATGATCGCGGGCGCATCCGGCGGAATCGCGCCCGCGTGGTTCGCGACGATGAGCGCACCGCCCGTTTCGGGCAGCCGGTCGAAATGTTCCCATTCGACGCGGAAGTAATGTTTGTAGATCGGGTCATACATCCGGCGGGTCAACTCGCGCAGGTGCTCGCTGCGACCCCAGGCGTCGACGTCCGACCGTCGCAGATCGTGCGTCCGCCCGGCGCCCAACGCGCGGCGCGGCATGGGAACGAGGTCACCCTGACGTTCAAGCACGTCGGCTTCCGCCACCAGATCGAGATCCGGGCGCGTCACGCCGACGACTTCAGGACGCTCCGGTAGATCGGGCACCCAAGAAGCCAACCGGAATCGAGCCCGACTTGCAAACGGCCCGTGCTTGTCTCAGCCGGGGTATTCAATACGGCGCGATGGACCGTTCGTCGACCGTTGCCTTCGCCCACGCTGCGCGCCGGCTCGGCGCCGCGGCGCGAGCGGCCGGGCTGGAGGTGCCGGCGTTCCGATCTCCACCGCGCCGTCCGGAAGCCCCGCGTACCATCCGCCGGCTCCCCGGCGGCCCGGTGGTTGCCGTCGCGCTCCGCGACCGCGCGTTCCCCGACGTGCTCGCCGACATGGTCGAGGGCATCGTGATCGCCAACGCGTTGCAAGAACCCGCCGCATCGCGGATCCGCCACGCACTACTCGATGCCGTCTCACCGGCGAGCCCGAACGCTGGAGTGTCTGCCGCCGCCTAAGTTGGGCCCCGGCCCGGGTGGCGGAACGGCAGACGCAGGCGGCTTAAACCCGCCGGTTCCTTGCGGAACGTAGAGGTTCGACTCCTCTTCCGGGCACCTCTGACCAGCGGTTATACGTTTCAGCTAGCCAGACACGGGTTCGCCGAGCAGCCACTTGCTAACGCCTTGCTAACCTCCTGATCCGTGCAGGGCCACGTTCTTCGCCGAGGCGCGACATGGAGTTATGTCGTCGACGTCGGCCGCGACCCGGCCAGCGGCCGACGACGCCAGCGGACGAAGGGCGGATATCGGACCAAGAAGGAGGCGCAGCAGGCCCTCGCCGCGCTGATCCGGACCCTCGGCGACGGGACGTATGTCGCGCGAGATCCACAGACGCTCGATGAGTGGATTACGCGGTGGCTCGGCACGATGGCGCCGAAGGTTCGCTCTTCGACGCTTCGTGATTACGCCAACGGGCTGGCCCGCGTCACCGAGCAGCTCGGGCAGATGCCGTTGCAGTCGTTGCGTCCGCTCGACGTCGAAGAGCTCTACGCGTCGCTGTTGAAAAGCGGCGGCCGCGGTGGCGGAGCACTCGCGCCGAAGACAGTTCGCAACATTCACATTGCTTTGCGTCGGTCGCTGGCCGACGCAACCCGGCTCGGTCTCGTGTCGCGCAACGTCGCCGCGCTGGTGAAACCGCCCGCGCCCGTTCGTCACGACCTCGTGACCTGGACGGCCGACGAAGTGCGCACGTTTCTTGCTGGGGTTGAAGGTGACCGGATGGCGCCCGCCTATCGATTGCTCGCGAGTACGGGGATGCGTCGCGGCGAGGCGCTCGGACTCCACTGGACGAACGTGGATCTCGAGGCGGCGCGGATCGTCGTGAACCGTTCATTGACGCTCGTGAACGAAGAGTTGGTGTGGGCATCGCCGAAGACTGCCCGGTCGCGTCGCAGTCTTTCGTTGGACCCCGAAAGTGTTGCGGTGCTTCGTGCGCATCGCTGCCGACAGCTGGAGGAGCGGTTGAACGCCGGTGAGGCGTGGCAGGACAACGATCTCGTGTTCTGTAACGAGGACGGCGGCGCGTTGCACCCGAGTCAATTCACGCGCCGTTTCGTGACGGCATGCGAGCGAGCCGGTGTACGGAGGATTCGATTGCACGACCTTCGGCACACATGGGCGACACTCGCGCTACAAGCGGGCATCCATCCGAAGGTGGTCAGTGAACGACTCGGGCACGCGACGACGGGCATCACGCTCGACATCTACAGCCACGTACAACCCGAGCTTGACGCGCACGCCGCGACCGCCGTCGCCGAACTGTTCGGGGAGAAGAAGCCGGTCAGGAAGAGCGAGCGCGCTCGTTGAACACACCCTTCGGATCTACGTAGCTCGCGGGGTACACGGGCGTTGGCTAACGACTGCTCGACTTCGGTTTGTGCGGCTCCGACTGCTGGCACAACAGCGCCCTACTGAGGGCAATCTGGGCGGCTGCGCGTGTGGGACACTGGAATTGTGAGCGACCCGGTGACGTTCCGTTCAGACCTCTATCGGGGAACGGCTGAGGACTACGACCGTTGCCGCCTCCCGTATCCCCCGGAGATGTTCGCCGATCTCGCCGAGCGGATCGGGCTCAACGGCACCGGCGCAGCACTCGACGTCGGGTGCGGAACCGGCCAAGTCGCGTTCGCAATACGGCCCTACGTCGCCGAAGTCGTCGGCATTGACCAAGAGACCTGCATGATCGAGTTTGCCAGTACCAAGACGACAAAGATTCGGCTCTCCGGAATGGAGTGGCGTGTTGTCGCCGCTGAGGACTTCGTAGCCGCTGGTACCTTCAGACTCGTCACGATTGGAAACGCGTTCCACCGTTTGCATCGGACCGACGTCGCCAAGCGTGCCCGCAGGTGGCTGCGCCCCGCCGGTCACCTTGCTCTCGTCTGGTCATCGGGCACGCAATCGGGTCCTGCGGACTGGCAGCGCGTCGTGAACGACTGCGCGAACGAGTGGGCCGATCGTCTCGGTGCCAGCGACCGCGTGCCCTCGAACTGGCAATCTGACATCGATGCTCGGCCGCACGCGACGGTCCTCGCAGAGGCTGGGTTCGAAGTGCTCGGCCGACAAGAGTTCACTGCGACCCACGAGCGATCGGTTGCGGACATCGCTGGCTTCCTGTACTCGACCTCACTACTCCCACGCTCAGTGCTCGGTGATCACATCACCGAGTTCGAACAGGACCTAGCCACGCGACTACACGAGATCGAACCTTCCGGAACCTTCCAAGAAGAGGTCAGTGCCGCGTACGACCTGGCTCGTTCACCATGATTCGCTGATCGCTCACATACGCCGATCGGGTACTTGCCGGGCGCGCCCATCGCGGGCAACCTGTGCCTTCGTGCCTGACACGACGGCGGTTCTCCTCGATGTCTACCGGACCGTGCTACACGTCGAGTTCGGGCGCGTGGAGCGGACGCTTGCCGAAGCGGCGGGTGTGTCACTGGAACCTTTTCATGAGGCGCTCGGAGCAGTAGCGCCCCAAGTGACAATCGGCCGCTTGACGATGGCGCAAGCACTGGATCGAGCACTTCGTTCGTGCGGTACCGCGCTGTCATCGGCAGCGATCACAGACCTCGTTCGCCGCGATGGCGACAGTCTGCTCGCGGAGTCGCGCGTCTACGACGATGTCGTGCCGGTGCTCTCGGCACTGAAGTCCCTCGGAATACGGGTTGCGTTTGTGTCGAATTGCGTCGTGAACACACGACCGATCCTCGTTGCGCTCGGTCTCGCCGAACTCGTGGATGCGACAATCCTGTCCTGCGAAGTGGGCGCAGCGAAGCCGTCAGGTGCGATCTTCGAGCACGCACTCACGGCACTTGGTGTCGAACGCTCAGCGGTGCTTCTGATTGACGACCAACCGGAGTACTGCGACGGCGCGATGGCCTTTGGAGCGCGCGCCATTCAGATCGCCCGTGACGCTTCCGCGGAAGTGCATGCGACATCCCACGCTGTCATCCATTCCCTTGACGAACTCCTACCGATGCTGACCGAGGCCACATAGCGCGGAACTGCCGCTCGGCGCTTCCCCCCGGCCCGGTCTTGTCTCCATGTGCGCGGTGCGAGATTCACGGGCTGTGCCGAGCCGAGAGTCGTGTTCGCCAAGCGCTGAGGCGTGCAGGTCTTGAGGATCGGACCGAGTGCCGCGTCAGTAGACGTTTGCGATGTCCACGGTCGGAGACGGTCCGTGGCGAGGCTGCGCCGTACGCGTCGGGGACGCGGGTTCTGGGACGGCCTGTTTCATTCTCGGCGCGACCTGAGCCGTCGATCGGTCCCTTCGAAGAAGCGCGATCGGTCAGCTCAACCGGTCTCTATCGGCTCGCTGGCAGGCCAGCGCGCGAGTCTGAGCAGTGTCACTGCTGCATCCTCGACGTCGAGACAATCGACGTTGATAGGCAGGCCGACGTTGTGCTGATTGAGGAGGTGACCCGCGGCCTTCGCATGGTCGGCGACCGCGAGTAGCTCGTCTTGTGATCGATCTCTTAGCGGGTCGCCCGGTTGTGACCAGCTTCCACCCTCGCGTCGCGAGAGGATCCGCCTGGTGAGTTCTGCATCGCCGACGCGCAGCTGGCACCAGGACAATCTCGTGCTTGGGAGCGCCTGCTCGTAAAGGAGTGCCTCAGAGCGCTTGATCCGCAGCCCACGACGACGGCCAGTCGAGCGCCGACATCGTGGAAATTGTTCCACAAGGCGGCGAGGTTCTGTGCTCGCAGCGAATGGTCGGTCGGTGCGGTGCTGCAGAAGCCGATCTGGTCGACGTCGACGTACGCGGCGTGCCCGCCCGAGCGGAGCACATCGAGGTAGGCACGAAAGCCAATAGTCGACTTGCCAACGCCGGTGGTTCCCGACAGCCAGAGCAGCTCGCAGCCTCCATGTGCGCCCGTGCCGCTGTCCGAAGACGACGAGTCCGACCGTTGTTTTGCAGTCAGCGGCCAGTCGCCGATCTCTGCGACGGCGCGGGCCGCGACCTCATCTATCGACAGTCCGCTCGTGTTGATCACTAGTTGGCGAAAGGTGCTGCGGTCGAGCGTCTTGCCTTCCTCCACCGCGGCCTCGTGCTGCGCGAACGATCCTGGTCGCTGACGGAGCCGCGCACGTAGTTCATCGGGCTCGGCCCGCAACCGGGCGACGACGATGTGCCCGCCGCCGAGTTTGTCGACATCCGGGCCTCGTTGGGTGTCGACCACCCCCGACACGATCAGAGTCCGCGCGCCGGACGCCGCGAAGTTTGCACGCAGCGCAGCGACGTTTCGCGCCTTCAACGTGTGTCGGTCGGGATCGTCCGTGAGCGGCGGGAAGCACATTCCGAGCTGATCGACGTCGACGTAAGCCGGATCCGCACCGGCGCGCTGGAGGCGTTGGTAGATCTCCCACGCGACGGCGGTCTTGCCAACGCCAGGCGGACCGGATAGCCAGAGAACCGGGATCATCGTCCGCTACTCCGCGATCCGGCCGTTGAGGATCTCCGACCGCGACCGCCACGCCGTCTCAATGATTGACCCCCGACATTGTCGCTCTCCACAGCAAGCGTGGCACATCATCGCCAGGTCTGAGTCACCCTCGGCAACGCGATCACAGAATCAAGACAGCGCCGCTACGGCTGCGTCGAGCACTGGGTCGTTTCCAGCGAAGAACGCGGTCGAATTTTGGCGAACCGGGATGTCGGGTATGCGTGTGACTCGATCGTCGAACTCGCCCGCGGTCCTCCAAGCGACGGTCGCGACGAAGGCGTTGAGACCGCTGTTCGGTAGCTCGACTTTGGTGGCGTCGCCATACTGGTTGGGGCTACCGCCCGTCGGCTCCCCGACGAAGACGGCTCGCGTGCCCTGCTCTAGCTCGACGATGAGCTGCATCGCCGCGGAGAACGTCAGGCGCGACGTCAGCACGGCCAAGCGCTTCTCGCTTCCGAGCGCTGCAGCGAATCCAGAAGCGGTCTGTACGTGCGGTTGTCGCCGCCTCCGTTTTGCCGTAGGTCCAAGACGACGACTGCGACGCGTGAGGAGCCCGCGAGAGCCGTGACCTCGAGAGCGAACGCCGTGACGTCGCCAAGAGTGACGTTGTAGCCGACGTGGATGGCACGACCTTCGGCGGTGACCTCGGCCCAGTACCAGTCGCTGCGACGCAGGTAAGCCGGGCCAGGACCTGCACGTGCGCGGTCGCCGGCAAAGCGCGAAAGGAGATCGCTCGTCGCTATCGCGTCGAGCGCGGCGTCCACGACGGAGCCGTTGCGAGCGCGCAAGCGGAACGTTGCCCGCGCTGGGTCCGCGACGAGGCCAAGCCCGTGGAGTACTGATGCGTTGACGACGAACGTCGGGCGCCGCGCGCGGATCGTCGACTCGTTGTCGTGGGCGATCAGTGGCGTCACCGCTGCGAGGACCTCGTCGACGTCGGCGCCCTCGATTGCGACGAGCTCGGTGCCGACGAGGTCGCCTCGTTCCGCATCGACGACGAAGACGCCGTCGTCGAACTCGTAAAGCCAGAGCGGGAACGCGTGGAGCGGGATCGGGTGCCCGCCGAGTGGGTGGATCGCGGTGTGGCCGTTTCGCGCCCCGAGCAAGGCGATTGTTCGCATCAACTCCACGGCCATGACGCTTGGAACGTCCGAGTCGAGTGCATCGACACGCGCGGCTTCGCGCAGAAGCGTGCGGCGATCGACGGACCGGAAAGGTTCGGGATGTCGAGATTCGATTGCCGACACGAGGACGGCTGCATCACCGTCCGGGTTCCGACGACCGTGCTCGTACTCATACGCGCGTCTCACAACTCAGGAACGTAGTTGACATCGAAGGACCGCGACTCCGCACAGGAACGATCTCCTCGGACGTCGGTCCGGAAATCGGCGGGGTCGAGAATCGTCGCGGCACAGTCGAGACCACCTGGATATCACGCGGCTGTTCACCGCATCGACTGAGCGGTCGTCTGCGCCGAAGGTCTGCTCAGAAGGTCTACGCAGGGCGCCTGAACGATCGTCTGTACCAAAGGTCTGTACCGGAGGTTTCAGCGGTTGTCTGCGCCGAAGGTCTGCGCAGGGCGCCTCAACGCGCGTCTGTACGGCAGGTCTGTACCGGAGGTTTCAGCGGTTGTCTGCGCAGGATGTCTGCGCAGGGCGGCTCAACGATTGTCTGTACCGAAGGACGCACGCGAGGTCTGCACGCAAGGTCTGCACGCAAGGTCTGCACGCAAGGTCTGCACGCAAGGTCTGCACGCAAGGTCTGCACGCAAGGTCTGCACGCAAGGTCTGCACGCTAGGTCTGCACGCTAGGTCTGCACGCACGGTCTGCGCGCTCG
>Ga0182024_10023916_pt1 | contig 10899 bp, 8 predicted proteins | sample P32metaG_FD_120480 | JGI IMG/M metagenome (GOLD analysis project Ga0182024, IMG submission 120480) | Permafrost microbial communities from Stordalen Mire, Sweden - P3-2 metaG (Illumina Assembly) | ecosystem: Environmental > Terrestrial > Soil > Wetlands > Permafrost | place: Sweden: Stordalen... | reverse complement strand
TTGCAAAAATTCATAGGCTTGTTGGATCGAGCGGAAGCGCGCCGCAGCCATCTCGTCATCGGGATGCAAGTCAGGGTGGGTAAGGCGGACCATCCGGCGGTGCGCGCATCGAATCTCTTCCGCGGTCGCTTGCTCGGGTAATTCAAGTGACTTCAGCGCCAGCGCATGCGATGGATTGTGGCCAACCGGAATGGATACGCTGCCGGTCTCGTGGCGATTTGGGAGTTCCCACTCCCATAGCGGTTCGCCTCGACGAGTGAACGCGTAAACATAGGGGCCCTCGGCTGCAAATATTTCCTGATCGTTGGCCGCAAGCAGAAATACCGGCGAGTACTGTGTAAAGAAGGTTGCACAACGAAAATGCCGCTCAGGCGGTGCGTGCCAGGTCCACAAGAGGTTCCCGGAGCGATCAAATGAGCGCAACGTGCCATCCCGGCAAGCCACTACCCATTCGGGTCCGCGGGATGCAAATTCAGTACACGAGTCAGGCGTCCAAACGGTACGAATTAGATTCAGCGCTGGATCGAGGAAGTGCAGCTCAGATGGATGTCCTTTTCCATGCCGCTGCGTATAGCCGAGCGCATCGAGATTGGAATTCACGAACAATTTGTGCATCACGGGTGCGTTTCTCGTCTGTTTCCGCAACGCAAACGTCGAGGCATCCAGGTCAGTGAGAACGCCTGAGGCCCCACTTGTTCCAACAGTCAACACGCGTCCCGATCTCGTGCACATGCGTTTTGGCATGGGGACAATGCGGATTTCGCCGGTCGGTTCGGAAAAGTTTCCTTCCAGGTGCAGAGTTGTATGTATGGTTTTTGGCATGCTGCATGTTGGGCTGATGCAAGGCTGCCATTGCAAGTCGAACTGACCGGCAGCGGACCGAGAAGGGCCGCGGGATTTGTTTAACGAACGAAGCCGGGCATCTCGCCGTAGCGCCCGTGCCGTGCGACCTTAATGATGTTGCCGAACGCTGCGTCGGCCAGGCGTGAACAACGATACCGGCTGCAGCTTGGTGGCGGGACGGGCACGATCCCATTAGCTATTGGCAACGACTTTTCTAAAGAATTCGTGAACCGTGCTGGGTAAACCATCCTCCCAGCACCGGACCGACGGCTGCGGTTATGGAGGTGAACCCGGACCAGGTTCCGATCGCGCGGCCGCGGTCATCCTCAGAAAAATTAGCGCTGATCAGCGCCAGGCTACCGGGGACGAGCAATGCTCCACCAACCCCCTGTACGCCTCTGGCAATAATCAGCCATCGAATATCGGGCGAGCAGCCGCACCAGGCGGAGGCAGCGGAAAAGAGCGCAACACCAACAGCGAAAACCTTGCGGCGCCCGTACAAGTCCCCTAAAACGCCGCCGATCAGCAGCAGTGCCGCCAGGAACAACGCGTACGATTCCACCACCCATTGAACGTCCGACAGCGTGGCGTGAAGTGCAGATTGCAAAGCTGGCAGTGCCACGTTTACAACTGTTCCGTCAATAAACGCCATGCTCGAACCCAGGATTGTCGCGGCCAAAATCCATGGTCCGTTCACGCGGCCGGCTGGGAGCATCGAGTACTGCGAATCGCGGCTTCGTCGCAGGGAGGCCTCGCGATAGTGGCCATTCGTCTATTTTCCGCCGGATCGCTCAGCATTGGGACCCGGAGGGACGGCGCCCGGAGGCATTGGCGAACTTCGGCTTTTCGTTAGCCGCGGTCAACCCCGTGGAGCCGCGAAATTAACCGAATTTGAGCTACTGCCCGTTTGAGGCAGCCAGGTCAAGCCGCTCTTGCGCCAATCATTCCACCCTTCCCTAGAAGCTCGGATGCAAGCGTATGGCGAAATCGATGCGGGTGCGCCCGCTCAACGCCAGAACGCTCGAAGACAGCTGCCAAGGTGCGCCACGCGCCTTTAACGTCGCTGCGCAGAAGCCCGCTATCTTTTGAAAAAAATCTCCGATTGCCTTGAGCTGCAGCTTTGGGGTGCGGCAGCACCTCCAGCGCCCGCAGGACGACGGCCGGCAACTCCACACGAATCAAGCGATGGTTTTTGACAGCCCGTTTTTCGAGCCGAGTTCCTTTGATGTGATCTCGCGAAAGCGTTACCACATCGCTGATCCTCAATCCCGCGTATCGCATCAGCAACACCATCGCCCGTGGACGGCGCCTCTCATAACTGCTTCGGCCGATCTGGTCGCAAGCGGCGATAATCGAGATGATTTCCTTCGCCGTATACGGAACCACGTCGTTCGCCTCGCGCAAAATAGGTCGCTTCAGGCTTCGCGCCGGGTTCTTTGCGGTCCACTCGCGGTCTCGGCAGAACTCGAAAAACTGCAGAAGCAGTTCGATCTCCTTGATCCAGCCCCAACCTTCCCTGGCTCGCCAAGCCGCATAATGATCCATCGCGACTACGTCGACTTGATCTACGTAGGTGAGCGACTCTCTGGCACACAAGTCGCCAAAGTCAGTCAGGATTCTCGTGTATTTCCTTTTCGTGTCGTTGGGAATCTCCTCATGCTTCTTCACGTAGGGAGCGAGGAAATCCTTGACTGCGGCCTCTACCGTTTTTCGTGGTTTCCCGGAAACGCGGTCTTCCATTTCCGCTAATCGCCTGCCGGCACGTTGCAGGTCACGAGTTTTAAGCGAAAGCCGCACACGTCTGCCGTCGGCTGTAGTGCCGCAGAGCCGCAGCCTGCAGTGGCCGCGGCATTTCAGGAAGTTGGGCCCTTTCCCGATCTTTGCACTCTTTCGAGTGCCGTCTTTGAAGTGTAAGCATGGGAGTCATCCTATCGCTGAACCGGTTCGTTCGCGGTAGACCTCGCATGGCAATCGAAAAGGGAATCCGACCCGCGCAAGCAAGTCAGCGGTATTCCGGTTGCGCCCGGATCACTTCAGCAGTTCTTCTTTATGCGGTGGATGGACTATCCTACGCCTCTTCGAGGTACCGGCGGCCCCTGCAGCGAGTCACTGATTAAGTGATGCAGAGGCTTTGCTCCGTATTGAGTGCTATCCCAAGCCGATCTCTTCCCGACTCCACCAGGCTCGCCGCCAGTTCAAATGTGAGCCTATAGGCATCGAAAGCAGCCTCCAACCGATGAGAGCATGCCCTGACCTTAAAGTGGCTCGTAATAAAAAACCCGCCCCTATGAGGGACGGGTTTTAACCTTCAACGCGCTCTGTCTTTTAAGTCGCTGACTTACCTACCAGGCACCAGTAATCTCTGCATCCTCAATCCAGCGCACTCGCACTCCTGAAGGCAAACTCGTCGAACCGTTTTGGAATGAAGTGGAATGAAACTGCATTGCAGAGGATCGGTAAGTACTTGAAAACATGGTGGCCAGGGACGGAATCGAACCGCCGACGCCAGCCTTTTCAGGGCTGCGCTCTACCAGCTGAGCTACCTGGCCGCGAGACAACATTATTCTAACAGCACCTCTATACTTGCTGCAGTTCAGCGAGCTTTGCGCCTGTCTCCTTTTCTATCTCGGCGTGCAAGCTGTTGCCGTGCGCGTCCATCGTAACAATCGCTGCGAACTTGTTCACCCGTAGATGCCACATCGCCTCGGGAATTCCGAATTCCAGCAAATGAACCCCCAGCACCTGCTCCACCGTTCGAGCATAAAATTGCGCCGCGCCGCCGATCGCATTCAGATATACGGCGCCCGATTTTTTCAGAGCAGCCAGCGTCTTCGCTCCCATGCCGCCCTTGCCGATCACGGCGCGCACTCCGTACTTCTCGATGATGGTGGCCTGATAAGGTTCTTCGCGGCTGCTGGTGGTTGGCCCGGCCGCCTTCACCGCCCAGCCGTCGCCTTGCTTCAGCATCACCGGCCCACAGTGATACAAAACCGAACCGCGCATATCCACGGGCGGGGCGTTTTTCATCAAATGCGCGTGCACTGCGTCGCGGCCCGTGAAAACTTCCCCCGACACCAGGACCAAATCGCCCACCCGCAACGCTCGTACGGTCTCTTCCGACAAAGGCGCCGACAGCACCACTTCGCGGCCCGTCAATGGAAATCCCTCGGCTCGGGCCATTTGATCGATGGGTCGCGCCGGATCGCGATACAACCAGCGCGTGATCGCACCACTCGACGCATCCAGGCGCACTCCCAACCGTCGGAATGCCCAACAATCATAGGCCACCGAAATGAAGTAGCTCGCCGGCAGACGGTTGGCCACCCCAATCTTGCATCCGATGAGCGAAACCTTCCCCCCGAAGCCCATCGCGCCGATCCCGAGCCGATTCGCCTCGTCCATAATCTCGGCTTCCAGCTTAGCCAGCTCCGGAACGGGATTCACATCATCCAGCGTCCGGAAGAGCTGATTCTTCGCCAGGACATACCCATGCGCGCGATCGCTTCCGATGCAAACACCCACGGCCCCCGGCGCGCATCCCTGTCCTTGCGCCTGCCACACCGCGTGCAAAATGCTCTTGCGGACGCCCTCCAGGTTCCGGTCCGCGCGGCCTAAATGTTCCAGCTCGCAGGGCAGGGAATACTGGATATTCTTGTTCTCGCATCCCCCTCCCTTCAGGATCAGCTTGACCTCAATCTCGTTCTCTTCCCACTGCTCGAAATGGATTACCGGCGTCTCCTCGCCCAGATTGTCGCCGCTATTTTTTCCCGTAAGTGAATCCACCGAGTTGGGCCGCAGTTTGCCGCGCCGCGTAGCCTCGGCCACCGCCTCGCGAATCGCGCGTTTCACCTGAAGCTGGTTCACGCCCACCGGCGTATGAACCACAAACGTCGGCATCCCGGTGTCCTGGCAAATCGGTCCCTCATCCTGCTGCGCCATGTCGATGTTGCTCGCAATAATCCCCAGCGCCTGCGCCGCCTGCGTACCGGGGACCTCCGAGCCAAGTGCCTCGCCCATGGCCGCGCGCACGTCCGGCGGCAGATTGGTGGAGGTTTCGGTGATCAGCTCAATCAAACTGTCTTTCAAAAAAGTCATTCGTTTCGCATTCAGTCCTTCGCTCTAGGTTAGCTTGATCTCGGTGCTTTTGTAACCCAGCCGCCCGCGGTGCTTCTGTTACAATCCTGATTGATGTTTCGAGGCTTGGAGCATACCGCAATAGCATCCCCTGATCCGAAGCGATTGGCCGAATGGTACGTGCAGAAGCTCGACTTCCGCCTGAATTACAGCTACGAAGGCAATTATTTTGTTCGCGCGGCCAACGGATCTTTGCTTGAGATCATTCCATCGGAAGGAGCGCGCGCGCCGCAGACCATGAAGGATCCCGGTATCCGCCATCTGGCCATCGACGTCGACGACTTCGACGCAGCCACCGCGGAGCTGGAGAAGCGCGGCGTCGAGTTCCTGAGCGAAGTCCGCTTCGTAGGACCCAACCGTCTCATCTTTTTCAGCGACGGAGATGGCAACATCCTCCATCTCATTCAACGCGCACAACCGCTGCCGTAATCGGAACGTGCATTGCTGACCCGCGTTTTCCAAGGCTTTCGATACCGCGACTTCCGCATCATGTGGATCGGTGCCTGCACCTCCAGCATCGGAACCCTCATGCAGACCTTCGCGCAGGCCTGGCTGGTGCTGCAACTTTCCGGATCGTCCTTTCTCCTGGGGTTCGATTCATTCCTGGGCACCATCCCCATCGTGCTGTTTTCCCTCGTTGGCGGCGTCTTCGCCGATCGCACCGAGCGGCAGAAGCTCCTGCTCGGATCGCAGTACGTTCAGATGACCTGCGCGTTTCTGCTCGCCATCCTATTCGCCACTGGCGTCGTGCACATCTGGCATATTCTGGTGCTCTCCTTCATCACCGGCACCGCGCAATCGTTCGGCGGTCCTGCCTATCAGGCTTTGATTCCTTCCCTCGTCAAACCCGAAGATCTGAAGAACGCCATCGCGCTGAATTCCATCCAGTTCAATCTGGCTCGCGTGCTCGGTCCCACTCTGGGCGGCGTCGCTCTGATTCTGGGCGCATCCTGGTGCTTCTCGCTGAATGGCATCTCGTTCGTCGCCGTCATCATTTCCCTGATGATCATCCGGCCACGTTTCGTTCCCACCAAAAGCGGCGAATCCGTGCTCCACAGTATGCAGGAAGGCTTCCGCTTCATCCGCAAGCAAGGCACCATGGAGGCGCTGATCGTCCTGGCCTTTTTGATGACGCTGCTGGCCTTTCCCGTGGTGGTCTTCTTGCCTGTGTTTGCCCGCGACGTCTTCCACGGTGGCCCTAACCTCTATACGATATTCCTGGTGTGCTCCGGCATCGGATCCATCTGCGGCGCGCTGATCGTAGCCGGAAGCAGGCACCAGCGCCAGGGGCTAGCCACTTTGCTCCTCTTGATCGCCTTGGGCGCGCTGATCACCGGTTTCGCGCTTTCCCGCTCATTGGTTCTAAGCTGTGTGCTGATCTTTTTTTCCGGGGCCGCGCTTTTGAGCGTCTTTGCCACCATCAGTTCCCTGGTCCAAATGATTACTTCCGACAACATGCGCGGCCGCGTCATGAGCATATATAACGTCGCCTTCCGGGGCGGCATGCCATTTGGGAGCCTGATCGTCGGAGCTCTGATTCATAGGTTCACCGCGCCGGCGGTTCTCGCCTGGAATGGCGCGCTATTGGTATTGCTCGCTTTGTACTTCCTAATCGTGCAGCGAAAAATTGTAACCCTGTAGGGCGATCGAGGCGTCCTAAAATCGAACGACATGCGCTTCCTGCTCTGTCTCCCGGTCTTATGTGTGGTGGCCGCCACGTTCGAAGATTCCGACTTAATCCAGGCGCGCGATCGCCAGGATCGGGCCGCGCTGGACAAGATGGCGTCCGAGCTTCGTACCGTGGCCGAGCAACAGCCCAAAGATGCCACGGCTCAATACCGCGCCGCTTTGGCCGAATCCTACGCCGCCGAAATCGCCGTGGAAATGGGCGACAAAAACGCGGCCAAGAATGCTGCCCAGTCCGGCATCGACGCGGCCGAGCGCGCCGTCAACTTGAAACCGGATTCGGCCGAATATCAGCGCGTCCTCGGCACCCTGTGCGGCCAAATGATTTCCAGCAACGGGCTGGCCGCGTTTAAGTACGGCACCTGCGCCTTGAATGGCGTGAATAAGGCCATCGAGCTCGATCCGAAATCGTCCATGGCATTTCTCAGCCACGGGGTCGGCAACTACTATCTTCCGCCGGCGTTCGGCGGCGGCATGGAGGCGGCCATCAAGGATTTCCGCAAATCCATTGAGCTGAATCCGAAGAACGCCGAGAGCTGGCTCTGGCTTGGCATCGCGTTGCGCCGCACCAACCAGCTGGACGAAGCGCGGAAGGCCATCGCCAAATCGGTGGAACTGAATCCCCGGCGCGTCTGGGCCAAGCAGCAGCTCGAGAAAACGCCGGCCCCTTAATCAGGAAACGATCGCGTCCCCCAACCGTCTAACTCCGGGGGTTTGTCATGCCTGGAACACTAGAAGACTACGCGGTTGCGGTTACCAATGTAATTTCCATTTGTCGAGACGCTGAGCAGGGCTTTCGGGGCGCCGCCGACGCCGTCAAGCAGCCCGCATTGAAGGAAATGTTCGAGCGATACTCCGAACAACGCGGCCGCTTCGCCAGCGAGTTGCAGGAGGCCGTGAAGAGCATGGGCTTCGACACACCCCATCCTTCCGGTGTTGCGGGAACGCTGCACGGAGCCTGGATGACCGTCAAAGGCGCGCTCACCAACCATAGCGAACACGCGATTCTGGCCGAGACCGAGCGCGGCGAAGATTGGTCCTTGAAGACCTATCGCGAAGCGTTAGACAAGCATCTGCCGGTGGGCGTCCGCTCGATCATCGAACAGCAGTACGAGCAGGTGCAGCAAGGCTACCAGCAAATCAAGCTGCTTCGCGAAGCCACCGCGCCAAAGCAACCGCTGCCGCCCCAAACGCCGCCCGCGCAGCAACCCCCACCCTCAAATACCGCTCAGTCGTGAGAAGCGCTCACGGCCACTTTCTCGGGCTCGTGCGCATGCTGCCGCAACTGCACGTTCTTGAGGAAGGCGTTCAATAGCACCGCCGCAACCATGATGAACGAGCTGGTGAAAAAGATCAGGTGCAATCCATGGATGAGCGCCGTTCGGACATTCGCCATCAGAGCGTGCAGCAGATCCACCCCGCCAGCGTACCGGCCAAACTGAGCCTCGAGCTGATCGCGAATCTGCACCAGCATCAGCGGATTCGAGAACGGCCGCAGCAGTTCGCCCGGTGTTCCCGCCGGCACGTGGCTCGCAAAATCGCTTTTGTAGTTGGTAAGCAGCACGCTGCCGAAGATGGCCACGCCCAACGTGCTGCCGATCGATCGAAAGAACGTAGTGGAAGCAGTCGCCGCTCCCATGTACTTGCGCGGCGCGGCGTTTTGCACGGCCACGGTGTAAACCGGCAGGAGCAGGCCCATTCCCAACCCCGCCGTAACCATGTTCCGCAGCACTTCCAGCCGCGTCGTCGAGCCGTCCATATGCGAAAACAGAATCATGGCTGTGGCCACTAGCGCCGACCCTAAAAGCGCCGGCATCTTGTAGCTGCGAATCCGTGAAATGGTTTGGCCGCTGAGCATGCTGCCCGTCACCACGCCCAGCATCATCGGAGTGAGCAGATTGCCGGATTGCGTCGCGGAAATTCCCAACACGCCCTGCATGAACAGCGGCAGGTAAATCACGATTCCGAACATCCCCATCCCCAGCACGAACACCGCGATGGAGCACACGCTAATCACCGGATCGTTAAACAGGGACAGCGGGATCAGCGGCTCGGCGGCGCGCTTCTCGACGTAGAGGAACGCGGCCAGCATCATCACCGCAACCGCCAGCAGCGCGTCTACCCGTACCCCCGTCCAGCCGTAATCGGTCACCCACGTCAGAGCGAGCAACAGCGGCACCATGCAGAAAATCAGCGTAAACACGCCACCCCAATCCACGCGGCGCTTCGAGATCTGCGGACGAATATCGGGAAAGTAAAGATAGATCGCCGCGGTCGCGATCAATCCCACCGGCAGGTTCACATAAAACACCGCGCGCCACGAAATATGGTCCGTCAGCCAGCCTCCCAGCGTCGGCCCGAAAACAGAGGCCACTCCCCACACCGCCGAAAAGAACGCTTGATAGCGGCCTCGTTCAGCGGGAGAAAAAATATCCCCCACGATCGTAAAAATCAGACCCATTAGCGTTCCCGCGCCGACACCCTGCAAGCCCCGGAACAGGATCAACTGATTCATGCCGTCAATCTGCAAGAACCCGAAGTTGCCCGCCGCCCCGCATAGGCCCGACGCGATTACGAATAAAATCGCCCCGAACAGAACGAACCACTTTCGCCCGTAAAGATCGGAGAGCTTGGCGAAAATCGGAACCGAGATGGTCGACGTCAGCAGATACGCCGTCGATACCCACGGGTAGCGGTCGAAACCCGACAAATGTGCGATGGTCTGCGGCTCGGCCGTGGCCACGATGGTCTGATCCAGGGCGGCAAGCAGCATTCCCAGCATCAGCCCGCCCATCGTTCCAACCAACTGAGGGCGCGTCAGTGGAACTATGCCGGAAGTTCGGAAGGCGGTCTCAGCGGTAGCAGCCATCTAATTAGTTTATCTGTATAGGAACTTCGGATGGGATCGGACCGGGCTTTAGAACCTCCGCCTGATCGCCGCTCGGCTCTTGTGATGGAATTAGCCAAAACGGCTCCACCGGCAATTTCGAAGAGTGATATACTACCACCCACGCGCTCCCGCGGCTTCGGGAGCGAGGTCATATTCCGAGGGGGAAACGACCATGCAGCGGCTGAAAAGTAACTGCGTGCCGTATTTCTTAACGACGATGCTGGCTTTCGGCATCCTATGCGTCAATCTCAGTAGAAGGAGGGCCCATGCGATCCAAAGCACGCGCCGTTTCTGTTTTCGGACTGTTTCTGTTCGGCGGGGCCCTTCCTGCTGTTCTCGCCGCGCAGACTGACGCTCAGCGAGTACCTCGATCCAGCAATATGGATCTGGTAGGCTACGACGACCTTCAGGCTCGCAGCGCCTATCAGCCCGTTATCGAGAAGCAGGGTGCGCGCTGGATCGCCTACATCGGACACCACGGCGGCGTGCAGCCCAATCCACTCACCGGCAAAACCGAGCCGAACGGAACGTCCATCGTCGACGTCACCGATCCCAAACATCCGCGCTACCTTTTTCACATCCCCGGCGAGCCCAGGGATCCAAACGCCCAGGGCGAGAGCGGCGGCGCATCCATGGTGCGAGTGTGCAGCGGCAACGACCTTCCGCATGGCGAAAAAGACAAGTTTTACATGCTGCGCGATTTCGGCGAAACCTCGCATGAGATGTGGGACGTCACCGACCCGGCGCATCCCAGCCGTATCAACGTCATCGTCAGCGGCCTGCGCGATACGCACAAGAGCTGGTGGGAGTGCGATACCGGCATCGCCTACCTGGTCTCGGGCGTGGTCGGCTGGCGCGTCAACCGCATGGCGCAGATTTACGATCTCAGCGATCCAACCAAGCCGGTGTTCATCCGCAACTTCGGTCTGCCCGGCCAGCAACCGGGCGCGAAGGGTCAGACGCCGGGTGGATTGCACGGCCCCATCTCCACCGGTCCAAAAGGCAACCGCGTGTACTTCCCTTACGACAACGCGCGCAATGGCATCATCGAGATCGTCGATCGGGAAAAACTGTTGAACGGCCCCAAAGAACCCACCGAGGAAAACCTCCGCTATCCGATGATCTCGCGCGTCGATCTGCCGGACGATATGGGCGCGCACACCACTTTCCCGATGATGCGGATGCAGCTCTCCGAGTTCGCGCAGCAGAAATTCAGCAAGGTGAAAGATTTCATGCTGCTCATCGGCGAAACCACTCCGAACGAATGCCAGGAGAGCCGCCAGATGGTGCGCCTCTTCGACATCACCACCGAGACCAAGCCGGTGGGCGTCTCCACCTGGACCGTT
>Ga0182024_10023915_pt1 | contig 10900 bp, 9 predicted proteins | sample P32metaG_FD_120480 | JGI IMG/M metagenome (GOLD analysis project Ga0182024, IMG submission 120480) | Permafrost microbial communities from Stordalen Mire, Sweden - P3-2 metaG (Illumina Assembly) | ecosystem: Environmental > Terrestrial > Soil > Wetlands > Permafrost | place: Sweden: Stordalen... | reverse complement strand
GGGGGCCGAGCGCATGACCGAAACTCTGGATTGGTTGTAGCTCAAATGTGGCGGCAGACCAGCGCGATCCTGTGGGCCCAATGGCGAACATTCCGCAACCACTTGCCCCGTTCCAATCAAACCGGTGCGTTATTCACCACTTTGTTGACCACCGTCTGGTACGGACTCTTTGTCTATCTGGCCCTGGTGGCTGCCTTCCTCCTCTCCAAGCCCGAAGAGATCGAGCCGTTCCGCAAGCTGTTTCCCGCCGCCTTATTGTTATGTGTTCTCTACTGGCAGTTGATCCCGGTCCTGATGGCGTCGCTTGGATCGTCGCTCGACATGCGAAAGCTGCTGGTCTACCCCATCCGAACCAACGAGCTGTTTACGCTGGAGCTGCTGCTGCGAATCTCCACCGGCATCGAGATGCTGATCCTGTTGATGGGGGCTTCGTTCGGGTTGCTGGTGAATCCGAAAATGCCGCTGTGGGCGCCTGCCTGGCTGCTGGTATTCGTCTTCTTTAATCTGTGCTGCTCGGCTGGAATCCGGGATCTGCTGGTTCGTCTCCTGGCCCGCAAACGTGTGCGGGAGATCGTAGTATTCCTGCTGGTAATGGCCGCCGCTTTGCCCCAACTGCTCTTGTTCCGAGGTGCGGAAGGACGCGTCCGGCATTTCCTTTCCGGCGAACCGTCTTCATTCTGGCCGTGGACCGCGGCCGCGCGGCTGGCCCTCGGTGAATTTTCCTTCGCCGCCATGGGCATCTTGCTGGCTTGGACCGCGGCTGCCTATCTGTTCGGCCGCTGGCAATTCGCCCGGGGCCTGCGCTTCGATTCCGCGGCGGCAGCAGCCCAGGGGGCCTCCAGCAAACGCCGTACCAGCCGCCTGGATTGGTTCTATCGGATCCCCAACCTGTTGTTCCCCGATCCGCTTGCGGCGTTAATCGAAAAAGAACTTCGATTCCTCAGCCGCTCACCTCGATTCCGGCTCGTTTTTCTCATGGGGTTCTCGTTCGGGCTACTGATCTGGGCTCCGATGGCCTTCGGCCGCGTCGCTCCCAGCCATACCTTGCTGTCCGATAACTATCTCACTCTGGTGAGCGTATACGCGCTTTTGTTATTAAGCGACGCGCTGTTCTGGAACTGCTTCGGTTTCGATCGCGGCGCGGTACAGATTTATTTCACGGCTCCGGTTAGCATCACGACCGTTTTAATAGGCAAAAATCTGGCGGCGATGCTTTTTGTCATGCTCGAGGTCACTGCCATCGCGGTGGTCTGCGCGCTCCTGTACCTGCCCATCACGTTGATTCAGGTCGCCGAGGCCTTTTCCGTCAGTGGCGTGCTGACATTGTTCCTGCTTGCGATCGGCAACCTGAGTTCGCTCTACAATCCTCGCGCGGTAAATCCGTCCAAATCATTTCGGACCGCAGCCAGTGGCCGCACTCAAGCTGTATTGATGCTCGTTTTTCCGCTTGCTCTCATTCCCGTTGCCCTGGCATATTTGGCCCGTTTTGCGTTTCATACCGAACTCGCGTTTTTTGGGGTGCTATTGGTGGCGGCGGCGCTTGGAGCCGTGACGTACGCGTATTCGATGCAGACCGCCGTCCAAGCCGCCACCGAGCGGCGCGAGCAGGTGATCACCGCGCTCAGCCACGGCGACGGCCCTATCGAGAGCTGATGCCTTCCGATGTGGCCTGTAAATTCTGTGAACTCGCGTCCGGCGAGCATGTCCCGTTGGTCGTCTTTGAAGATTCCATTTCGTTGGCCTTCTTGGATCATCGGCCGCTGTTCCTGGGCCACACGCTGCTTATCCCCAAACAACATTACGAAACCTTGGCGGACTTGCCCGCAACATTGCTCGGTCCATTCTTCGGCAATGTGCAGCGGCTGTCGAACGCGGTGGAGCAGGGGATGCAGGCCGAGGGCACTTTCGTCGGCATAAACAATCGCGTCAGCCAGAGCGTGCCGCACCTGCATGTCCATATCGTTCCGCGTCGCAAGAAAGACGGACTGCGGGGCTTCTTTTGGCCGAGGCAGAGTCATCCCGACCCGGAGCAAATGAAACTCGCGCAAGCCGCCATCCGCAGCGCGCTTGGCCTATAAAGCCGGGGCAGGGAACGCGCCGCGTGCTTCCTCCATCCGCACCGCAATCTCCAGCAGCAGATCCTCCTCGTACGGCCGCCCGACCAACTGAATCCCGACCGGCAGCCCCCGATCGTCCACGTCAAACGGGATCACCATGGCCGGCAGGCCCAGCAGGTTCACAAATGTCGCCGGCATCATGGCTTGAAACAGTCCGATCTCTTTCGATGGTGTTTCGAAGCGGCGCTGGCGATGCCGGAACGCCGCAATGCTGGCGGGCGGCGTCAGCAGCACCGGATACTGCTCCATCTGGCGCAAAAGCCGGGCGCGCATCTTATCGCGCACCGCCAGGTTCTCGATTACGTCGAGCGCCGCCGGCTCGGGCTTAGCCAACGCGGCGCGTAGAAATTCGGCGCTGGTCCAATGCATCTCGTCCTCGCGGCCCCGCACTTGGCCGGCCAGGACACGCCCGGGAAGCTCGCCGAAAAAGAACCACCATAGATTCGGTGCATTCTCTAAACCGGCCGGTTCGAACGGCTCAACAGGAAGCTTTAGGCCACGCAGGCAGTCGGCCGCCTTCCGCAAAGCGCGTGCGACGCCCTCTTCGACCGGCACGTCGAGAAAATGTTCCATCACCCCGATTCGGATTCCCCTGAGATCCGGCGCGCTCGACGCAATCGGCGCCGAGAACGGGTCTTCGGAATCGTAGCCCGCCAGCACTTCGAACAACAGCCGAACGTCGGAGGCGGTTCGCGCCATCGGCCCTGCGACCGTCATCAATCCCGCCAGATGACTCAACTGCGGGACGTGTCCCGCCGCCGACACGCGACCGGGCGTTGGCTTCAGACCCGCGATGCCCGTAAAGTGCGCCGGAATCCGTATCGACCCGCCGCCATCGCTCCCCACGCCGCCCGCCGAACAGCAGGACGCGATCGCCGCCGCTTCCCCGCCGCTCGATCCTCCGGGTGTCCGCTCCAGATCCCAAGGATTGTTCGTACGGCCGATCACGAAATTGTCGGTCTCGTAGCTCGACAGAAACTCGGGGCAATTCGTTTTTCCGATCAGAATCGCACCGGCCTGTTTCAGCCGCCCCACCGCCGTCGCATCGCGAGCCGGTTTCAAATCCGCCATGAGCCGGCTGCCGCAGGTGGTCGGCACGCCCGCCACGTTGAAACTATCTTTAATCGTCACCGGGACGCCGTGCAGCGGCGGAAGCGACGCTTGACGATCTGCCAGCGCCTGCTCAGCCGCCCGAGCCGCATCCCGCGCCTCTTCGGCGAAAACTCGCACGAACGCGTTGATCCGCGGATTCTGCGCGTCGATCTGCCTTAAATGCGCTTCCACCAGATCCACCGGCGACAGCTTGCGCGCCCGAATCTGTTCGGTCATCTGAACCAGCGTGAGGCGATGCGGCATTCCTCCTAGAGTATCGGGAACCACGTCCATCATTTATGGCCCGGTACAATAGCATTCGTGGCTACCCTCACCTTTGAGCAGGCGCGCCAGTGCGTGCTAGCCCAGGCCGCGGCAGCCAAAATCACGCCTGGCCGGGACCAGGTCAGCCTTCGGGAGAGCGCGGGACGAGTGCTGGCCGAGCCGATCTTGGCCGATCGCGATTACCCGCCCGTTTCCCGTTCCGTCCGCGACGGATTCGCCGTCCGCGCTGCCGACGTCCCCGGCGAGTTGCTCGTGATTGGCGAAGTTCGCGCCGGCGAGGCTTTCAGCGGTGAGCTCCAGCCAGGCCAAGCGGTCGAGATCATGACCGGCGCGCCATTGCCGCGTGGATCAGACGCGGTCGTCATGGTGGAGCATGTCGCGGTCGAGGGCGACAAGGTCAGTGTGCCGCGTGCGCTCGCCCCGAACGAGAACGTAAGTCTAAAAGGATGCCAAGCCTCAAAAGGCGAAGTCCTGCTCGAGCCGGGCCGGCCCTTGGATTTTGCGCAGGTGGCGCTGCTTGCCACGGTTGGCGTCTCGATCGTCTCCGTCTTCGCGCGCCCGCGAGTGGCTATCCTCGCGACCGGCGACGAGATCGTGGAAGTGAGCGAAAAGCCGCTCGACTACCAGGTTCGCAACTCGAATGCCGAATCTTTGGCCGTCCAGGTGGCCCGCGCCGGCGGCGATCCTGAAATCCTGCCGGTCGCCCGCGATCTGTATGACGCCACGCGCGAATTGATCGAGCAGGGGCTCCGGAGCGACATGCTATTGCTCTCCGGCGGCGTTTCGGCCGGAAAATACGATATCGTGGAACGCGTCTTGGCGGACCTCGGCGCCGAGTTCTTTTTCGACCGCGTGCTCATCATGCCCGGCCAGCCGCTCGTTTTCGGCAAAGCTCAAGGAAAATTCTTTTTCGGCTTACCGGGCAATCCCGCTTCCACCATGGTGACGTTCGAACTGTTCGCCCGTGCGATGGTGGAACGCTTGGCTGGCCGGACCGAAATGCCCTTGCTGATGCCCTGGACCAAGCTCGCCACCGAATTTCGGCAAAAGACCGGCTTGACGCGCTTCCTGCCGGCCCAACTTAGTCCGGATGGATCTCAGGTCACGCCGCTCCCCTGGCAAGGGTCGGGCGACGTGCCTGCCTTGGCGCGAGCCAATGCCTTCTTGGTCACCGAGCCGGATCGGGAATGCTGGGCGGCCGGCGACTGGATCCGCGTACTCCTCAAAGAATCCTAAATGAAGAAAAAACTCACCCATTACGACGACGCCGGCGAGGCGCGCATGGTCGATGTCTCCGCCAAATCGCCTACCAAGCGTTCGGCGCGCGCCCACGCCTTTATCCGCATGCTGCCCGAAGTTGTCGCGCGGCTGCCCGAAAATCCCAAGGGCAATCCGCTCGAGATCGCACGTGTCGCCGGTATCTCGGCCGCCAAAAAGACTTCCGAGCTGATTCCCCTCTGCCATCCCCTGATGCTCTCCCATGTCGACGTAGACGCCAGCATCGAATCCACCGGTGTCCGCATCACATCCAGCGTGACCACTACCGGGCCCACCGGCGTCGAGATGGAGGCTCTCACCGCGGCGGCCGTCGCCGCACTCACGGTGTATGACATGACCAAGGCCCTGGACAAGGGCATCGAGATCCAGGACCTTTACTTGCTGGAGAAAAGCGGTGGGAAGAGCGGAGACTACAAGCGCTCATGATCCGAGTTGCGGTTCTGACCATCAGCGATTCGGTTGTCGCCGGAACCCGTGAGGACCGGTCGGGCGCCAAGCTGCGCGAGCGAGCGCAGTCGCTGGGGTGGGCGGCGCACGCTTCTGAACAGGTACCGGACGAGACTGATCAAATCGCGGCCGTCCTCCGCCGTTGGGCTGATTCCGGCCAGGTGTCCGTGATTCTCACGACCGGAGGAACCGGCGTGGCCGCGCGCGACGTTACGCCCGAGGCGACCCACGGCGTTTTGGAGCGGACCATCCCCGGCTTGGCCGAACTAATGCGCTCGGAAGGAATGAAATCCACGCCCTTTTCAGCGCTTTCGCGCGGCTTGGCCGGTGTCCGCGGACGCTGCCTGATTGTCAACCTTCCCGGCTCGCCCAAGGGAGCGGTTGAATCCCTGGACGCTATCGCGAAACTGGTACCGCATGTCGTCGATCTACTAGAAGGGAGAACCAGTCACAATGATGTGCCACACTAAAGGTATGCGCAATATCCTCGCCGCGTTCATGATGTGCGCTCTCGGCTTCGCTCAATCCCCGCCCGCCGCCGATCCTCCCACCGAGGGGGAAGCTCCCCCCATAAGAGTCACGACCAGCGTTGTCATTGCGCCTACCACTGTTCGCGATAGGAAGGGCGACTTCGTCGACGGCTTGCAGCTCCAGGATTTCACACTGCTCGACAATAGCAAGCCCCAGCGAATCACCGCTGACGTTCGCGACGAGCCACTGTCGCTGGTGATCGCGGTGCAGCGCAGCAGTAACCTGACCGAGATTCTCCCGAAGATTCAGCGCATCGGCTCGCTGCTGAACGACATGATCGCGGGCCAGGATGGCGAGGTCGCAGTCATCGGGTTCGACCATCGTATTCAGGTGATGCAGGACTTCACCACCGAAACCGAAAAGGTTTCCGAAGCCATGAAGAAGATGACGCCTGGCAGTTCCAACCACGCCCTGGTGGATGTCACCATGGAGTCCATCCGGATGCTGCAAAAGCGTCCCGCGAATCGAAGGCGCATCCTGCTGCTGATTGCCGAAAAACGCGACAAGGGCAGCGAAGGCCGATTGCGCGAGACTCTCACGCAGGCCGAGTTTGCGAACGTGGCGATCTATTCATTGGATATTTCCAGCGTCGTCGCGGGCCTAACGTCACGTGCCATGCCCCAGCCCCCGCCCCCGATACCAGCGACCGCGACAGTGGCTCCGCCCGGAGCCGCGGTCACGCCCACCACGGTCGATCAAAATTACTACAACGGCAACTGGGTGCCGCTCTTCGTCGATATTTTCAAAGGCGTCAAGGGCATGTTTGTCGACGATACCTTGGACGTTTTCACTCGTTTCACCGGCGGCAAGGAGTATTCCTTCATCAGTGACAAGAGCCTGGAAAAAGCCGTCCAAGGAATCAGCGAAGAGATTCATAGCCAGTACCTGCTCAGCTACAATCCTTCGAATTTGAACGAAGGCGGGTTTCACGATATCAAGGTAGTCGTGAATCGCTCGGGCTTGGAGGTTCGTACGCGCCCGGGGTATTGGGTGGCAGCCAGACCAGAATAGAAGTCAGACCGGAATAAAAGGCAGCTTTTCGTTTCCTGTTCGCCGCCGAAGCAACCAGACTCAAGAAACGAAAAACTGGGGGAGAACTAGCCTCCCCAAACCAAGACGAAGGAAGGTTTCACTTCGGGCACGTTCAAGAATAGTCGCAAAGGCGAAATAGTACCTATGGACCGTTCGTACCATTGGGTTCTAGTACTATGGCTAGCTGGGTACTATCGAAACGTAATCCCTGCGAAGCTAACTACACTGGTTTGATCGATATTCCACTGTTGATAGCGCTGCAACGTCCCCCGTGCTTGCGGCATTACTTTAAGAAAAGTGTAAAAGGGCGCTGAGCCGCACCACTTTAGGTCGTCACGATTCTCCTGTACCAAGCCCCAAAAGCCATCGGAATCCGCGTTCGCCAGACGTTCGATTCGCAGCCGGTCGCGTTCGCGGACAGCCAGCATTTGCCCCTCTTCGGCCTGAGCGGCGAAGTCGTCGCCGTAGCGCCGGCCCATGTGGGCCATATCCACGCCCAGGACCCAAAACAGACCGTCCCCTTCTCGCGCCACTAGGTCTCCAAGCACGCCCAAGAATCGATTCACGTTCTCATTTTTTTCGGGCTTTCCGCCGCTATAAATGCTGCGCGCGAACGACCCGCACAGGATCGGCAGGATGCGGATGTTCGGCCCATAGACGTATTGAAGAAACAGCACCTGAAACTCGATGGAGTGCTCCACGGCATGGCAATAATCCTCCATGAGCACCGAATTCGGCGCCGCCTGAGCCATTTCGTCCACCAGCCGAAGGTCCGGCCGGGCTTCGCCCAACGGCGTGACGAATGGCTTGCGCGTCAGACCGAAGCGGTCCGGCTCCCCGTAGTGTGAAGTTCCCAGCACGACGAATGTCCGGTCACCCGCCGATTTGGGCAGCGCCGCATAAGCATCGCGGTAGGATTCCCAACCCCCAAACGGGCTGACATGCGGAGCCGCGATCCCGATCGGCGCGGCATCGTTGTTCGACTGTGCGCTTTGCATGTACCCGGCGAGTGTCTTGCGAGCCTCCTCGGTTTCGCTCGGGTAGGCTGATCCCGCGTGCGAAGCTTCCCTCGTTGGCGCGGCCGCGAACTCGCTGATGCGCGCGCTGCGAAGCTGGTCGAGTTTTTCGTCCTCTAAGAATCCGGCTTGGCTCAGCGTATCGTAGAGATGCTTCTCCAAATCGCCGACCTGTATGTCTCCGGTTATGCGCACCAGGCTTTCGCGAAGATCAAGCGTCGATCGTTGGCCATCAAAGCACTCCAGGCAGGGAACCAATTCGGGCGGAATGAGAAGCATGGCGTCCGAAAATCGGAAAGGATCGCGAATGAGCAGCCCCGGATGCTCGGGGTCGGGCGAAGGCATGAAGTCAAGGCTCAAGCGCAAACGAGGGAGTTGGCCGGACATTGCAACCAGTGTCGCATGGCCGGCCCGCAAGATTGGCCACCGTAACTTGCGATCGGTTTCGGGCGAAAATAGTCTTAGAGGTGCCGAACCAATGAGAGGACTTCTGCGTGCCGCCGTGTTTGCCTTCGTCCTGGCGGGAATTGTGTTGATCCGGTATGGCTGGGAGCCGGCGTCCGCTGCCGTTCAGCCCCAAGCCGACCGCAAGCCGGCTCCCCAATTCACGCTGCGCGACGCCAGCGGCAAGGAGACGAAGTTGTCCGACTTGCGGGGTAAAGCCGTGCTATTGAACTTCTGGGCCACCTGGTGCGGTCCCTGCAAGCTGGAGATCCCCTGGTTCATCGAGTTTCAAAGGAAGTATCGCGATCAAGGCCTGGCCGTGCTCGGTGTTTCCATGGATGACGACGGTTGGAAGGTTGTCACGCCCTACGTTCAAAAGATCGGCATGAACTACACAGTGCTTCTGGGCAATGAGGATGTCGCCAAGCTCTACGGTGGCGTCGAAGGGCTTCCTACGACGTTCCTGATCGATCGCACCGGTAAGATCGCCGCGATGCATACCGGTATCGTGAGCAAGAACGCTTACGAGGAAGAGATCCTGCAGTTGCTCAAGAAATAGCGCTCCTGCGCCCCTGCGTCTCATAATGGAGACATGAGGAAATTTTCGGGCGCGGAGTTGAACGCAGCACTCTCGGAGCTTCCCGGCTGGAGCGTCGTCAACGGCAAGCTGCACAAGGAATACAAATTCGCGGATTTCATCCACGCCTTCGGCTTCATGGCTACGGCTGCGATCGCAATCGAAAAAATGAACCATCACCCGGAGTGGTTCAACGTCTACAATCGCGTCACCGTCGATCTGATGACGCACGACGCCCAGGGCATCACCTCCAACGATGTAAATCTGGCGAAGCTTTTGGACGATACAGCCAAGAGACTGCAATGAGGATGCTCCTGCAATGAGGATGGTCCTGCTGCTGGCGTGTGCGATGTGCGCGTGGGCTCAGGACAACTATCCCGGCGCGGCTGCGGCGGACGAGCAGATCAATCAGGCGGTGAAGGACGAGTTGATCCCCGGCGCCGTTTTGCTCATCGGGCATGACGGCAAAATCGTCTACCGCAAAGCGTATGGCGAGCGGGCGCTCATTCCCACGCGCGAGCCGATGACCGTCGACACCATTTTCGATGCCGCTTCACTCACCAAAGTTATCGCCACCACGCCGTCACTGATGAAGCTGTTCGAGCAAGGCAAGATCCGGCTGGACGATCCGGTGACGCGGTACCTGCCGGAATTCCAGGGCGGCCACAGCAACATCACCATCCGCAATCTGATGACGCACTTTTCCGGGCTGCGGCCCGATCTCGATCTGAAGCCCGCCTGGAGCGGCTATGAGACTGGGATCCACCGCGCCCTGACCGATCAGCCCGCGGGTCCACCGGGCATTCGCTTCGTATATAGCGATATCAATTTCATTCTGCTGAGCGAGATCGTGCATCGTTTAAGCGGAAAGATGCTGAATGATTACGCGCGCGAAAACGTGTTCGAGCCGCTGGGCATGCAGGAGACGATGTTCCTGCCTCCGGCCAACCTGCGGCCGCGCATCGCGCCCACTGAGATCGATCCCGCGACCGGCCAGCCGCTGCGCGGCCTGGTTCACGATGACACCGCGCGCTACATGGGTGGAGTAGCGGGGCACGCCGGGGTCTTCACCACGGCCGACGACCTCGCGAAATACGCCCAAATGATGCTCGACCACGGAGAAGCCAACGGCCGACGGCTCTTTAGCGCCGACGCCGTCCAGAAATTCACCTCCCCGCAGTCGCCCGCCGATCAGCCGATCCTGCGCGGGCTCGGTTGGGATATCGACTCGGCCTATTCGAGCGAGCGCGGCGATTTATTCCCCATCGGCTCCTACGGGCACACCGGTTTTACGGGCACGTCGCTGTGGATCGATCCGTTCAGCCGCACCTACGTGATCCTGCTCACCAATGCCGTGCATCCGCATCGCGGAAAGTCCGTCAATTCGCTTCGCAGCCGTGTTGCGACCATCGTGGCGTCGTCGTACGGAATTACGTCCCCGGGCGTGAAGCTCACCGGTTACAACGAAACCATTGTCGGGCCGGGATTGCATCAGGTGGTGGATTTCAAGGGAGAAACACGAACGGGCCTGGACGTTTTGGCCGCCCAGCACTTCGCGCCGCTCATGGGAAAACGAATTGGGCTGATCACAAATCAGACCGGCGTCGGCCGCGACGGCAAGCGCAACATCGATCTGATGCTGGCTGATGGCGTTCAAATCGCCGCCGTGTTTTCGCCCGAACATGGTCTTTTTGGCGCCGAGGACCGGCCGGATATTCCGAACACCAAAGATCCCGCGACTGGACTTCCGGTATTCAGCCTGTTTCAAGGGTCGTCGCGCCGAATATCGCCCGAAATGCTAAAGGGAATCGACGCCCTGGTGTTCGATATTCAAGACGTCGGCGCGCGGTTCTATACGTACTCCTGCACGATGCTTTACGGCATGGAGGAAGCGGCGAAGGCACACCTGCCATTTTTCGTGTTGGACCGGCCAAATCCCATCACGGGGGTGCATGTTGAAGGGCCGATGCTGGACCCGGACCTGGAAAGCTTCGTGGGCTGTTTCGAAATGCCTTTGCGTCACGGCCTGACGCTCGGTGAATTGGCGAATATGGCGAATGCCGAGCGGCAGCTCAACGCCG
>Ga0182024_10023914_pt1 | contig 10900 bp, 4 predicted proteins | sample P32metaG_FD_120480 | JGI IMG/M metagenome (GOLD analysis project Ga0182024, IMG submission 120480) | Permafrost microbial communities from Stordalen Mire, Sweden - P3-2 metaG (Illumina Assembly) | ecosystem: Environmental > Terrestrial > Soil > Wetlands > Permafrost | place: Sweden: Stordalen... | reverse complement strand
CACCGAGATTGATGGCGAGCGCGCGGAATTGGTTCAGGTTTTGCGCGAAGGTGGTGTTGCTAATTGTGAGCGTGGAGGTCGTGCTGCCGGAGATGTTGCCGGAGTCGGTGAGGTTGGCCCAGGATGCGCCGTTGTTGATGGAAAGTTGCCATTGGTAGCTCGGTGCGGGATCGCCATTGGCGGCGACGGTGAACTGGGCGCTTTGCCCGGCAGTCACGGTTTGGTTGCCAGGCGGGCTAGTGATGTTGGGCGTGAGGGGATTGACCGTGAGGATGCAAGCATTGCCGGTGAGGGAGCCGAGTGAATTGGTGGCCACGAGGCGGAATTCGGTTCCGGACATCAAGAACGTGGTGTTACTGACTGTGAGTAAGGTGGTGGCGCTGCCGGAGATGTTGCCGGAGTCGGTGAGGTTGGCCCAGGTGGAGCCGGTGTCGGTGGAAGTCTGCCATTGGAGGGCGGCAGTCGGACTGCCGCTGAAGTTGGCGGAGAAGGTGGCGGTTTGGCCGGAGATGACCGTTTGGTTGCCGGGTTGGGAGGTGACAGCGGGTGACGCGGGCGGAATGACCTGGCCGAGGAAGGTATTGCCGGCGGCGCTGAGGATGTTCAGACCGAGGGCGGACACGGCAGCTTTTTTCAGCGCGACACCGGAAGTCTCGGGTCCGGGGCAACGCGTCCAGGAAACCGCGTCGAGGCTTTGGTAGATGTTGCCGTCGGCGCCGAAGATCAAAAAGAAACCGTTAGTGAAGATTACGGAATTCAGATTTGGGGTGGCACCACCAAGGCTTTGGGGAGTCCAAGTCAAAGTTCCATCGGGATTCGGGGTATCGTTGCTGGAAAAGACGGTGCCGTTGGCCCCGACGACGACCCAAGTGCCGTTGCCGTAGGTGACGCCGGTAAGATTGGGAAGGCCAACACGTTCTATGCCGACCCATTGTGCAAGTGGGGTCTCGTCAATGTTGCTAGTAAGCGCAACTGTGCCGAATGTGCCGACAGTCACCACCCGTCCGCTGCCATTGGAGGCCACAGCGTTCATATTTGCCGGGGAAACGCCATTGCCGGAGTTTTTCCAGTTGATACCATCAGGGCTTGACTGGATGTTGGACGGCGAATCTGATCCATTCGTGGATCTGTCGTTTGCTTGAGGGCCGCTCGGAAGGTCGCCAACCGCGACGAATTGGGTGCCCGTCCAAGTGACATCGTTAAAGTTGGGTTCAACTCTGGCGGTGCTGTTGTAGGTGAGGGTAAAGGTCCAAAATAAGCCACCGTTGGTGCTACGTTCGACGGTGTTGTCATTGCCCACGGCGACATAAGCAGCCGAGGTCGGGCTATAGGCAACCGCCGTGGCATTGAAGGTTTGGAAATTATTTAAATAGCGTAGTTGAGGCATATTGGTGATGCCAAAGGTGGATCCACCATCCGCGCTGAAAACGGCTTGCCCGTTACCCACTTCCACCAAGCCCAGAGCGCCGTCCGTCGCGAGGCCATTCCATTGTCCATATACGCCGGCGTAGGATTGCGTCCAGGTGCTTAAGTTCGCGGAGTTGAAAATGACGGTATGGTTGCCGACCGCGACGGCCACGGTGCCCGAGGGATTTGTAGCCACGTCCGTCAAATTGTAGAGCTTGGCAGTTATCGTCGGAGTGGTGTTGGTAGTGGCCATTGTCCAATTAATGCCATCCGGAGAGGTGGCTATCTGTTCGTTGGAGGCCACGGCGACAAAAAGGCCCGCGCTTTCAAGCCAGCGGACATTTTGCCAAGTGGCGTTAGGTGTGCCGACAACGGTGGTCCAAGTAGTGCCCTGATCCGCGCTGGTGATAATTGCGCTGTTGTTGGCAACAGCCACAAGAATTTGATGGCCAGGATCAGGGTCGTAGGCAACACCCGTAATCGTGATGTTTATGGAGTTGATGTTGGAGACGCGAAAAAACCAATTGTGTGAATCGAGACTGTTAGCGACTGTGCCACCCGTGCCGACAGCCACGTAAGCGGAGGCAGTAGCAACGACGGCTTTGAAGCTGAAGTTGCCATTCAATATCAACTGGTTGGTCCAAACGGAGCCGTCTGGACTGGTGTCAATTTCACCGGTATCGCCAACGGCTATCCATTCGTTGCCTGTCCAGGTAACAGCATTTAATGCATTAGAGGTGGTGGAAATAGCACCGGTGAGCGTCCAATGAACGCCATCAGTGGTATGGTAGGACGAGGTGCCAACGGCGATAATTTCGGTGCCGTTGGCGGCAAAACCATTCACTTTTGTGGCACCGGCGAGAGCGGTCTGGGTCCAATGGGTGCCGTCCGGGCTGTACATCGCAACCCCGTTGTTACTGACCGCGACATAATTGCCATTGAAGAAAGTGATGCCCGTGAGATCTGCTTCGGACAGGGCCGGGTTGATTTGGGTGACGTTGGCGAGGCAGACGTTGCCGCCAGTGGTGGCGGAAAGATTTTGGGCCAGAGCACGAGTGGAAAAGAGCAACGCAGGGATAGCCAGGACGGATGGCAGCGAGACGAGAGCCAAGCGCAAAAGGCGGAGGGGGTTCATGGCTCGAAATTTGTCCGTCCGGCCTGGAGCAATGCCGGCTAAGACACTTTGTGAGTGACAGTATCGCCAAACCGGGCAAAGGCAACGGCCAAAGCTCTAGGCGGTGATGGCTTGACCGTTAGGAGGCTAATGGACGGCGTTTTATTTCAGACGCTCGGGGGAGATTTGGCGGCGGCCGAGGAGTTTGGCGCGGAATCCGGTTTCGAGGAAGTGGCGGGCGGCTTATTTGACGGTGAGGGTTACGGAGGAACTGGGGAGGGGGCCGGCGGGGTTGGTGACGATGACGAGGTAGGGGCCGGCGTTGGCGGAGGTGGCGTGGGTGATGGTGAGGGTGGAGGTTTTAGCGCCGGAGATGTTAGAGGCTTTGGGAATGCCGCCGTTGAATTGCCACTGGTAAGTGATGGGCTTGGAGCCGGTGGCGGTGATGGTGAATTTGGCGGTGGCGCCGGCTTTGATAGTGGCGGTTTTGGGCAGGGTGGTGAGGGAGACAGGGATGAGGACGGTGAGGTTGATGGCGGGGCTGGTGACATGGCCGGAGGCGTTGGTGACGATGACATCGTATTTGCCGGCGCTGGAGGTTTTTACGCCGAGAATGGTGTAGGCGGGGCCGGTGGCACCGGAGATATTGCGGCCGTTGAACTGCCACTGGTATTTGAGCGGGGGCGAGCCGCCGGCGGTGACGGAGAGGGTGAGGTTGTGGCCGACGATGCCGGTGGTGTTGGTGCTGGAGGTGGTGATAATGGCGGGCTTGGAGATGACGATGAGGATGACGGTTTTGCTGAGAATAGAACCGACGATATTGGTGGCGATGGCGCGAAACTCCCTCTGCGACATGCCAAGATTAGTGTTGGCAATGGACAGCTTGGCGGTGGCAGAACCAGTGACGCCCGCACCATCGGTGAGGTTGGCCCAAGTGAGACCGCCATTGTTGGAGATTTGCCACAGATAGGCGGGGGCGGGATTGCCCGAGGCGGCAACGGCGAAGGTGGCGGTTTGGCCGACGGAAATGGTTTGATTGCCGGGTTGGGTGAGGAAGGCGGGAAGGGTTTGAACGGTGAGGATGGCAGAGGGGCTGGTGACGCTGCCACCGAGATTGATGGCGAGCGCGCGGAATTGGTTCAGGTTTTGCGCGAAGGTGGTGTTGCTGATTGTGAGGGAGGAGGTCGTGCTGCCGGAGATGTTGCCGGAGTCGGTGAGGTTGGCCCAAGTTATTCCATTGTCGGTGGAAAGTTGCCATTGGTAGCTGGGTGCGGGATCGGCATTGGTGACGACGGTAAATTGGGCGCTTTGCCCGGCGGTCACGGTTTGATTGCCGGGGGGAGTGGTGATGCTGGGCGCGAGGGGATTGACGGTGAGAATGGAGGCGTTGCTGGTGACGGTGCCAGCGATGTTGGCGGCAACGACACGGAATTGGTCGCCGGACATGGCGAAGAGAGTGCTAGCAATGGTCAGATTGGCGGTGGCAGAGCCGGAGATGCCGGTGCTGTCAGTAAGATTCCCCCAGGTGGTTCCGTTATCGGCGGAGAGCTGCCATTGGAAAGTTGGCGCGGGGCTGCCGCTGGCGCCGCTGGCGAAAATGGCTTCTTGTTCGGCGGTTAAGGTTAGGTTGGACGGTTGGGCGGTTATAACCGGCACCATATTGACGGTGAGGATCGCGGATGAAGATGCCGTGGTGCTTGCCACATTGATCGCCAAGACGCGGAACTGGCTACCGGACATCGCAAAGGTGGTGTTAGCAATGGTCAGATTGTCGGTGGCTGAGCCGGAAATACCGTTGCCGTCAGTAAGATTGCCCCAAGTGGTGCTGTTGTCCGTGGAGAGCTGCCATTGGAAAGTTGGCACAGGGCTGCCGTTGGCGCTGGTTGTAAAGCTGGCGTCCTGTCCCGCGGTCAACGTGGTGTTGGAGGGCGGGGCTGTTATCACTGGCGGCGTGTTGACCGTGAGAATAGCTGATGAAGACGGCGTTGTGCCAGCGACATTGACGGCCAGGGCGCGGAACTGGTCGCCGGACATGGCGAAGGTAGTGTTGGCGATGGTCAAATTTGCGGTGGCGGAGCCGGAGATGCCATTTCCGTCGGTGAGATTTCCCCAGGTAATCCCGTTGTCAGCGGAGAGCTGCCATTGGAAAGTTGGCGGGGGACCGCCGCTTGCGCCGATGTCGAATGCGGCACGCTGCCCCGCAGTCAAGGTTTGGCTGGAGGGCGAGTCGGTGATGAATGGCAACGTAGCTGCCGTTGAGAGAACTGTAAAATTATAATCGTTCCAGTTTGTTGAAGCGATTTTCACCGTCACACTGCTTTTCCCGCTCGTAAACGAGGCGGGGATCATGAAATCATCGTCCCGCCAGGAATGGTAGATGTTTTGGCGCGGTTGATTCCACGTTCCCACAAGTTGTCCGTCCAAGTATACGGTGGCATTCGTGGGCGGCGTGCCGCTTTGGTCAAAGGTGCGCCGCAGGATCAGGCCGTTGTTCGAGGGCGTGATGTTGGCGGTGAACTGCTCGGAGCCGTTGAAAATGACGCCGCTCATGGTTAGGTTATCCAGAATATTGCCCCCGGACACGTCGTCCGCCGAGCCGCCCTCATACGAATAGGTGTGCGTGGCCGTACTGTTCGTTCCAGTGATGACAAAGCCATGCGCCGATTCGCTGGTAGCGTCGCCGAGATTTAGTGTGTCTGTGGTGGTGGCCATGGGCGTAGGCGCCTGGTAGTAATAAGCGCAACTCTGATAAAAGGTCGTCGAATCTTCCTCGTCGCCATGCTCGATGGTGACCACCAGCCCGTTGCGGAAGGAAACGGCATCACCAATGGACAAGCGGTAAGCTTGTTCCTGGTCGTCAAACGAGAATGGTAGCGTGATGTAGCGACCGGTGAACCCCGATAGCGGCTGGCTGAATGGCCCGTCTTGCCAGTAATTTTCGCCATTGAAAGAATCCTCGGTACCTGTTCCCTGAATCACTGGCGTTGAACTGCCATCCACCCATATGTGCTCATCGCCTTCCAGATAAAAGCGGATTGGCCCCGTTCCCTGAAGTGACATGTTGAGTCCGACATATTTCCCGGCGCCCGCGGTGTTAAGAATGACGTAGTCCTTCCCATCCCCCGCCGTGTTGTTGCCGGAATTGAATTGCGCGTGGAAATAGCCGACGGTCGCCGGGTTGTCGGTGAACGGATGGTAGGTGATGTTGTAGCCGATGCCGTCCACCTCCGGCCCGTTATTCGTTAATGTCATCCGCGCGTGCTGGGCGAAGGGCATGGGGAAGTAGAGATAAAGCGTGTTATTGGCATCGATCCCCATCAGCAGCCCGTTCACGGTGGAAGCCGGTCCAAACCTGCCGATGCCGAAGAGCGCGCCCAGCGGCGCGTTGACTGCGGGGGTGATGTTGCCGTCCCAGTATATTTGCAGCGAGAGATTCGTCAGGTTGGCAACGCCGGTGCCGATGTTATAGTAATTTTGCGAGAGGCTGCCGCTACCGGTTTCGTTATTGATGACAAAGTTGTGCGCCGTTTCGCTGATGGAGTTGCCGGGATAGAGGGTGTCGGTCAGCACCTCGTTGCCGCTCACGTAAGAGTAAATCCAAGTGGTGTACATGTCCCAGGAGCCGTGTCCCGCGACAAATTGGAACGTCACGGTGATGTTGCTCAACCCCGCGGTTAGGTTTGAGGGAATCGTGAAGCTGTCATTCACCCAGCGATAGGGCACATGCACATCATGGCTGGGCCAGCTGTCGTCCGTCCAGTTGCCGGCGAAGTTGCCGTTGACGTAAACTCCGGCGACCTGTCCCCACTGGCTCATGTCCACCCGGCGGGTGATGGTGACGTTAGAGTTTGCGGAGTTAATGGTGAAATTGGCGGTGATGTTTCCCTGCGTGTCATACCCGCTGTCCGTAAGGTAGGAAGAGGCCGGTCCTCCCGTCGTCACCCCAGGCACCGTGAGCTTGATTGCGCTGATCGACTGCGGTCCCTGCACGTCCAAGATGGGGAGGGCGGCGTTCGTGGTGAGGTTGACGTTCCCGCTGACCGTCACCGCGTTGGGTGACGCAGACTTAGGGTCCTGGGTGATGTTCGCCCATTGGTTGCCCACCGTCGACGTGTTCTCAGTTCCCGTCCAGGTCGTCACCGGCGTGTCCTTGCCGTAGGTCTGGCCTTGAATATTGTAGTAGGGGTAGTCGGTTGCATTCGTGGTTATGATGATGGAAGAGTTGTAGGCGATGGGCAGGTAGACAAAATACCCGCTACCCGACACCGCGCCGTTGCCAACGAACGGCGCGGCAAAAGCCGAGATGTTCGCCACGGTCCCGTTGAACAGCGCCCCCGCGGTGGTGTTGATGAGCGGGGTAGTATTGCCGTCCAGATAAACCTTGAAAGAATCCGAGTTTGATAAATCGGTCATCCAAATGCGATAAACGCACCCCGGTCCAATCTGTGACGCCATCACATTGTCGCCATGGCCATCCGTGTAGAGGTAATTCCCGTTGTCAAAGTTCGCCCCCGTCCGGTCAAAGGACGACTGCCCCCAGGCTGCTGTATCTGGCGCGAGACAAGGTAGATGTTCGATATCCGACTGTGCCGCCAACCCCACCGGTGGCGAGGTGCCGGAAGCGACCGGAGTTTGCGCAGTAGCGATGGCGGGGAATAGCGGCAACGCCAGACAGACCAATCCTGAAAGGACGCCCAGGGCCATTTTTCGAAAACGAAAATAAATAAGCCATCCAGCGCGAAAATGCATCGGGATGCGGAGTTAGAGGCAAAAACGGAAGCGGAGATTTAGAGAATGCTAATAACGGCAGAGGCTCGAAGGGACAAGATTATTCCCGAAGTCGTTAGGCAGGCGGGGCTTAATTTAATAGAAAACCGCTACTCCATCCGCCTGAGCTACACCTCCAAACACTCCAGGCTCGATGTAAACACTTTAGCCCATCTCCTAACCGCATTGAACTACCGCTTCTTCAATTTCGGTTCGCGCTTGGGGTGAATTAACTCCCAGGTCGCCAGCCCAAGTCCCTGCGCCAAACGGTCTAAGGTGGAAATGCGCAGCTCACGTTTATTACCAAGTTCGATTTGCTGGAAATACTTGTAGGACAACCCAATACGCTCAGCAAACCGCTCCTGAGTCAGACCCGATTTTTTTGCGTAAAAGGCGCAAGCGCTTTATCAACGTATCAATGCTGTGGGTGGCCATCGGCTAGATGGTCGAGGATACCCGCTACTGGTTTGACTGGACACCTAACTGACGGTAGTGTTTATCAAAATGCCATGGGTCAGAAAGGAAGTGAGCAGGTGGTTTACCGATGCAAACTCCACTGGGGTATTTTCATACTGCCGTTGTGTTCGATATTGCCGTTGATCGTGTTCCCGATGGGCTTCCTTTGGGTTATTAGCAATCTTACAGCAAAAATGGGGATACACGCGCAAAGCCTGCCTCCCTTCGTTTGGTTCCTATGCCTCATGCCCGCACTAATTGTCGGCTCGATGACATTACTCGTGGCACTCCTCGAGTATCTAAATGAGGAGGTAGTGCTCACACGGGACCGGCTTAATTTCAAGACAGGATGGCTGTCGCATTCCAGTGCGGAAATCCTGCTATCGCAGATTGAAACCATTAGCTTGCGCGAGCCGTTGCTTGGACGGTTCATCGGTTACGGAACGGTTGCGGTGAGTGGTACTGGCGGAGCCGTCTTCCGCCTGCGGTTCATGCCAAAAGCCGAATACCTCCATGGACTATTGCAAACGATGGTACATGCGGCACAAACACCTCAAGTCCCCGGACGGGCCGATCCCTCACGACAGCTTGCCGAAATGCATTCACGGTACATGCCCAAAGGGTAGGACCGAACGATATTCCGCCGCCGGTTAAACGCAGTCCGTGCGTTCTGCCGTGCTAAAAAATGCTATCGCCGGCATAATGCACGGTCTGCGTCAGGCGGCGAAGGCGAGGCTGGGTTGCCGGCAAGGGACGGAGCAGCCCGTCGAGCTCGCGTCCAAGTCCGGCAACTGGGCCGAGTCAGTTAAACCGGGAAAATTAATAGTTGACAATCGCTTACTAGTGGCCATTTTCGTATGCATGCTTGAAGAGTTTCTATTTGTTGAAGTTCCCAGGGAAATGCTTCCCGTAATTGGGCAACGTATCGGCACTTCGCGAATGTACAAAAAATTGGGCACACATGAAGAATTGGCGGCATGGTATGAGGCTTTGACGGAGGTTATTGGGCCATCCTTATCCCCGGGAGGAGTCAGAATGTACTGCCCGGTTTCGCGGGCTGCGGTTCACAAACGGATCAAAGATGGCCGGCTCTCCTGTTTCAGCTATTATACCGAACGAAAGGAGACGAATATATTTGGACGAGCCAAGGACGTGCGTGAGATAACGCCATACGCATACATACCGACAAGTGAGTGCAAGGCGTGGCGGCAGGAATTATTGAGCCGCGAAACTAAAGACGATGAGAAGTTGGCCTTGGAGATGGAGGGCGCCAAACCAGACTGGACGGGTGAATTTCTTGATTGGGAATCACGGTGGCAACGCGAACAGGAGGCCGAGGGAGGTCCGCGCGACCGGAATTTCACTGTCAAATTGTCTGAAACAGAAATCAAACGGTATCATGTACTCGCGGAAAGTTTTGGAATGAAAGATGGCCAAACCCTGGCGGCAATGATTCTTGGCGATGGCGTCAAAAACGGGATGTCTGGCTACAGCTTTGTTAAACTGGGCATGAAGATTGCGCGCCTGATCGAAAAGGCGGAAACCGGAGGTTCGCCCTGGGCTAAACTTTTTAAATGGTAAATCCGTGAATCCGAGCTTTAAAAGCAATCCCGATGATTACGACCGCCGCATTCGGCTGCCGGAGGTCATCCGTCGCACAGCGTTATCACGACGCACTATCTATCGTCGCATGGCGGAGGGAAAATTTCCAAAACCCGCCAAAGATGGTCGCATTTCTGCTTGGTGGCTGAGTCATGTGAATCAATACTTGGGCATTCATAAAGGAGGATAATCATCATGAGATTTCGCGTTTACATTCCCCACCGTAATCGAGTGAGTAAAACTCGACGGAAAATCTACTTCGCGGAATTGCGCATTGGCGCCCTGCACAAACCAATTACCCGCAGTCTTGGCACGACTGACAAGCGCGTCGCCGACAAGAATGCGGAGGCGCTGTTTCAACAGTTGCAACAGGAGGCCGCTGGCGTGCCGACGGCAAGGGCGCTCACTGAATGGGCGGATAAGCCCCTCGCCGGACTGTCAGAGTCGTTCCTGCGCGATCTGCAAGCCTGCAATCGCTCTTCAGCAACGGTGCGTAAGTATGGCCTAGTGCTGGCGAAGTTGTTCAAGGAATGCGACTGGACCACCCTGCGCGACGTTGAGGCCGTAGGATTTGACGAATGGCGGGCTTCCTCGGGACGGTCGCCAAAGACCCTGCATGATTATCTGGGTGTTGCCAAAGAATTCTTTAAATGGCTGGTGAAAAAAGGGCTGCTCCCGAAAAATCCCTTGGAAAACACCGACCAAGTAAAACTCCTGGATGAGGATGATTTTCGATTTGCGCTCTCCCAAGAGCAACTAAACAACCTTTTCACCTCGGCTCCCGATATGCGGGCCTTCATCTACCGGGTGCTCTACTACTCGGCTTTGCGGCGTAACGAGGCCAATCAACTGACCTGGGACAACATCAAGTTGGATATCGAGCGTCCTGTTATCATCGTCAAGGCGTCGGTCGGAAAGAACCGCAAACCGGACATTATTGAGATTGCCCCTGCCATCCAGCAAGAGCTTCGCGCAATCCGCCCGAAAAACTGGAAGCCTGCTGAACGAGCATTCTTTGGGCATGTCCCCAAAGTCGAAACGCTGAGGAAAGACCTAGTCAAGGCCGGGATTGAGCCGAAGGATACTCTTGGCCGTCGATTTGATTTGCACGCCTTCCGCAAGACCTTGGGCACGCATATGGCGCAAGCGGGGGTACCGATGCATATTACGCAACGCGCCCTGCGGCATCGGGACATCAAGCAGACAACGAAATACTACACGGACAAAGCGCAACTCTCGACACAGGGAGCATTCGCCAGCATCGCTGAGTTTTGGGCAAAGACCGATCAAGCTTCCGAAAAAACCGGCGGCGAAATTGGCCGGGTACCTGAAGGAGGCACCGACGAGAGGGACATTTCAGGGCCTCTGCTGGCACACCACGACAATCTAGGATGCAAAGAGCCCCCTGCACAACCCCTTGGGGATGAGTCTTCTAGGCTCGAAATGGCGCCCGTTGGCACCGGTGGAAAATGGTCGGGCTGGAGAGATTCGAACTCTCGACCTCTTGCACCCCATGCAAGCGCGCTACCAGGCTACGCTACAGCCCGAAAAAGT
>Ga0182024_10023913_pt1 | contig 10901 bp, 12 predicted proteins | sample P32metaG_FD_120480 | JGI IMG/M metagenome (GOLD analysis project Ga0182024, IMG submission 120480) | Permafrost microbial communities from Stordalen Mire, Sweden - P3-2 metaG (Illumina Assembly) | ecosystem: Environmental > Terrestrial > Soil > Wetlands > Permafrost | place: Sweden: Stordalen... | reverse complement strand
TCGAGCGCGGAGTGAACCGGATCGTCCGCCTGACCGCCGCGGAGCCGGGTACTGTGACCAGGGGGAGCGGCATCGGGATATTCATTCAGTTCGTCATTTTCGTCGCGTTAGCCTTTGTTATACTCATATTTACCGGTTTCAATCTGATGGCCACGATGCTTGGGTTCCTGGTGTGTCCGGCCGCCGCGATTTTAGAAATCGTCTACGAATTATTCACTTATGGTCACTCGTGAAGCCTGGCTGACGCAGTTCTTCAATACCTACCTTGTCGGTCCCGGAAATGCGCTGCTCGCGCTTTTCCATCAGACTGCCGCGAACCCGAAAGAGCCGTGGGCGGATTTTATCGTCATGCAGATTCTGGTGGCGCTTCTGATTATCCTGTTGCTGATTGCGCTGCGCAGCAACCTCTCGGTGGATAAACCAGGCAAGCTCCAGCACATCTTCGAACTGATGCGCGAATTCATTAACGACCAGGCTCACGATCAGATCGGTCACGATAGCAATCGCTACACCGGCATCTTCATGACGCTGTTCATATTCATTCTGCTTTCAAATCTGATCGGAATTATCCCTGGGTTTGTGAGTCCCACGCAGTGCTATTACGTGCCTGCAGGCTGCGCGCTGCTGACCTTCGTTTACTACAACTGGGCGGGGCTGCGGAAGAACGGTTTGTGGAAGTACACGAAGCATTTCTTCGGCCCCATGCCTTTGCTGGCACCGCTGATGTTCCCGATCGAAATTATTAGCCATCTGGCGCGGCCTTTGTCACTCACGATCCGTCTGTTCGCGAATATGTACGCGGGCGAGAAAGTGATGCTCGCGTTCCTCGGGTTGACGTATCTGGTAGTGCCCTCGATATTCATGGGCCTGCATGTGTTTGTTGCGCTCCTCCAGGCGTACATTTTCGTCCTGCTGACCATGATCTATGTGGCAGGCGCGGTTGCCGAGGAGCACTAAGCCGCAATATCCTTTTTTGGCCGGCGACCCCGGCCAATTGCCGTTTTCCGTGTGAGGCCTCCCGCCCCCAGGCGTGGAACGCAACCACCTCCGGTCAACGAGCCTTTGAACTGCAAGGAGTAGTAATCAATGAAACGTAAATTCGTGTTCCTTTCGTCGGCACTCATGTTGTCGGCGGTTCCAATGTTTGCGCAGGGTACCGCTTCAGCGGGGGCTGACGGCCGAACCTGGCTCGGTCCGGCTGCCGCGATCGGTATGGCCATCGCTTCCGGGTTATGCGCGCTCGGACAAGGGAAGGCGGTAGCGGGAGCAGCGGAAGGCATGGCAAGGAATCCCGGCGCCACCGCGGCTATTCGATTCGCGCTGATTCTCGGCCTGGTGCTCATTGAATCACTGGCACTCTACACCTTTCTGATCATCATCATGGGCGGACTGCTGTCAATTCCCGCCATCAAGCCGTAGTTCCGGCAGGCAAGACTGGGAATTCCTATGCGCTGGCGAGTCTTCATGGCTCGCCAGCGCATATTGCTTTCAGGGCAATTTTCTAGTCATTAAGTACTACGCCTCCCTTCCCGGATCGCGAGAACTGGATCTTCCACTAGTACCAAAGGTGTTTGCATTGGTAGATGTTACAGCGTAATCTGTAGGGAAGGGGATGGACTTGGAGCAAAGACGGGCACAACGATATCGCATGCAGTTGCCGCTGCAGATCGTCCAGGTCGGTTCCCAGAGGGTGAACAGAACCGAGGAGACTCGCGACATCAGTTCCGGCGGTGTTTGCTTCCTCTCATGCCAGGATGTGGAAGTCGGCGGCCGCATCGAATACCTGATCACGCTTTCCTGCAGCAATCCACCTGTCAGAATTCGTTGTCTCGGAAAAGTTCTGCGCAGTCAGAGTCAGGGCACCTCTCCAGCGCCTTTTGAGGTAGCCGTGACCATGGAGCGTTATCAGTTCATGAGTCCGCAGGATGCGGAAACGTTAGCTGCCGCCTCTTAATCCCGCCTGTAAAACATCTTTCGCGTTCGCGCGTCCCGGCCCTTTAGACTGTAAAGAGCGACCTTGTTGTAGTACAGGTATCGCGGTTCTGAAGAGATCTCACATGCGAATATTCCGATTCCTTCCGGTATTGTTGCTTCTGGCATCGGCGAGCTGCCTGATCGCCGCAGGCAAGATTTTTCCATACCCGTACGTACAGGAGGACCTGCCCAACGGGCTGCGTCTGATCACAATCCCGACCGACTATCCGAATATCGTTTCGCTTTATATCGTGGTAGGCGCGGGTTCGCGCAATGAGGTCGAGCCAGGCAAGACCGGCTTCGCGCACCTGTTCGAACATCTGATGTTCCGGGGCACCGCGGAGTATCCGCCGGAGAAATACACCGCTACGCTGCAGACGGCGGGCGCAGCATCGAATGCCTTCACATCGAGCGATCTGACCGCATTCCACACCACGTTCTCCAAAGAAGATCTTCCGACCGTGCTCTCCATGGAGGCCGACCGTTTCCAGCACCTCGATTACACCGAGGCGGCTTTCAAAACCGAGACGCTCGCCGTGCTGGGAGAGTACAACAAGAACAGCGCCAATCCGGCCGAGCAGCTTTACGAAACCCTGCGAGCCACCGGCTTCAAAGTACATCCGTACAGCCATACGACGATGGGGTTCCTCAAGGATGTTCAGGCGATGCCGGAAGGCTATCAGTACAGCCGTGAATTCTTCTCGCGCTATTACCGCCCCGAATACACCACAATCATCGTTGCGGGCGATATCGATTCGAAGCGCGTTCGCGCTTTGATCGACGAACGCTGGGGTAACTGGAAGCGCGGCTCCTTCAAGGCGCAGATCCCTGTTGAACCGCCGCAGGACGGTCCGCGGCGCGCGCATGTGGACTGGCCTTCGGAGACCATGCCGCTCATCACTGTTGCCTGGCGCGGTCCCGCCTATTCGGACGACACAATGGACACGGTGGCGCTCGATGCCATTGCGCACCTTGGCTACGACCAGAATTCGCCGCTCTATCAAAAGCTGGTTGTCGAAGATCAGAAGGTGGAATCCATGGGCGCCGATGCGCCTGGCTATCTGGACCCCGAGTTTTTTCAGGTCAACGCTCATGTGAAAGATGCGAAGGATCTGGCCAGCGTGGAAGCGCAATTCAAGGCGACTGCGCAGACTTTCGCGGATAAGCCCGTGGAACAAGCCAAACTGGAGGCGCTCAAACAGCATCTCCGTTACGATTTCGCGCTGCAACTCGACAACAGCGAATCGATCGCGTCCACCGTCGCCAGCTACGTCGCTCTCCGCCGGACTCCGGAGACGATGAATCGCTATTACGACATGTATTCCAAACTAACCGCCGCCGATATTCAGCGAGCCGCGAAGAAGTATCTGATCGATAAGAATCTCGACGTGGTCACTCTGACGACGAAGGAAGGCGCGAAATGAGGCGCGCGTTCCTGAATGCGGCATTGCTGGCAACTGCGGCTATTGCGACCGCCCACGCCGAGCCTCGCGTAGTGGAATTGCAGGGCAAATCGCCGCTGGTCACCATCCGATTCGTATTCACCACGGGCGCGGCTTCCGATCCGGCCGATAAGCCCGGTCTGGCCAGTCTGACCGCTCAGATGTTGGGCAACAGCGGTACAAAATCTCTCACCTACAAACAGATCACCGACGCTCTGTATCCGATGGCAACCGGAATTTACGCCTATTCCGACAAGGAGATGACCACGTTCGTCGGCCAGACCCACATCGACAATCTGGAAAAGTTCTACGCCATCATGCGCGACGCCGTGCTGAATCCTGGCTGGCGACCTGAAGATTTCACGCGCGTGCGCGACGATCAGGTGAATGCCCTGCGGGTAAGTCTGCGCGGCAATAACGATGAGGAATTGGGCAAAGAAGTTCTTTACAACGTGATCTACGCCGGCCATCCGTATGGCCACGAAGATATGGGAACCGTCGCCGCGCTTCAGAAGATGACGATTGCCGACCTTCAGGCGTTTCACCACCAGCACTACACGCAGGCCAATCTGATCATAGGACTTGCCGGCGGCTATCCGGCCGGCTTCGCCGCTCGTGTGAAGAAAGATCTGTCAGCTCTACCCGAAGGCCCGGCCGACACGTTCACTCTTCCGCAGCCCGCCGCGCCGGCTCACAATCAGGTAACGCTCGTCGAAAAGGATACCCGCTCGGTCGCATGGTCGTTCGGTTTTCCCATCGCTCTGAAGCGCGGCGATCCCGACTTCGCTGCTCTGCTCGTCGCTCAATCCTGGCTCGGCCAGCATCGCGAAAGCGGAGGAGATCTTTATAACCGGATGCGCGAATTACGTGGCCTCAACTACGGCGATTACGCATACATCGAGTATTTCCCGAACGGCATGTATCAGTTCGAGCCGGACCCGAACCTGGCGCGTCATGAACAGATTTTCCAGATCTGGATTCGCCCGGTGGAACCGCCGAACGCGGTCTTCGCGCTCCGGTTGGCGATGTATGAACTCGATAAATTGGTGAAGCATGGCATTTCGCAGAGTGATTTCGAAAAGACACGGTCGTTTCTTTCGAAATACGTCAACATCCTGACGAAGACTAAATCTTCGGAACTTGGCTACGCCATCGACAGCCAGTACTACGGGATGCCAGAATACAACCAATACCTGAAGGCGTCTCTCGCGAAGCTGACTGTCGATGACGTGAATCGCGCAGTGAAGAAGTATCTTCATGCCGATAAGCTGCAGATTGTGGGCATAGCGAAAGACGCGTCTGGCATCAAAGCCGCCTTATCCAGCGCGGCCGCCACGCCGATTCATTACAACGCGCCGAAGCCGCAGGACGTTATGGATGAGGATAAGACGGTGGAAAGCTGGCCGCTCAATTTAAAACCGGAAGACATAACCATAGTTCCGGTCAGCACTGTTTTCGAAAACTAGCCACTTTAGCTCTAGGCTGCTGAGTATGGGTGGTGGCGCAGGCGGTTTCGCCTGCGAAATCCTGTCTATTCCGCAATCGAAAACTTGCCATCGCGCACCGCAAGTCTGGCAAACGCGATCTTCGGATCGTGCCCGAAGCTGCACCGCCAGCCCTCCGCCGCGGCACGCGAAAACAAAGCATTCTTCGAATCGATAGTCTCCAGCGGAAACAGATCGAAAGCCGCGACCCATGTCGGCGTTACATGCGCGGCATAAGGCGCCAGATCCGCAAAGTGACACCATGTTTGCCCGCCGGATCGCACCATGACGACCATCATGTCGCGATTGTGTCCAGGCATCACCTGAACGCGGATCACTGGCGAGATATCCACATCGCCATCGAGCAGATGAAGCCGCCCTGTTTCGACCAGAGGTTCGTAATTCGCCGCGCGATAGCTGACGGCGTCGCGCGGATTCTGTTCGCGGGCATGCATCAGTTCGCCACGCTGGGTGACGTAGCGGGCATTCGGAAACGCTGGCACCGAGTTGCCGCCGCTATCCACCGTATTGCCGCCGCAGTGATCCCAGTGCAGGTGGGTGTTGATCACCATGTCCACGGTTTCCGGTTCGAAGCCTGCCTCTGCCAGCGCCACATGCGCATGTACACCGTGCTGCATTCGCATGCGCTCAAGCGATTTGGCATCGTGCCGCACTCCGCCACCAGTCTCAATCAAGACACGCTGGTTGCCGTCGTCGACAACAAAGCAGTTAAAACCAGCTTCAACGCGATTGAACTCGTCGCTCGCCTGGTGTTTCGACCAAAGGGTTTTGGGAACGACGCCGAACATGGCGCCGCCGTCCCACCAATACGAGCCCGCACGAACGCACGTAATCCTGCAATCGCCAATATTCAGAACGGAAGTCAACTGATAACCGGTTAGTGCTGGACCAGTTTGCGGCCGCGTTCGAACAGTTCGGCAGCATCGTCGGCGATCTTTCGCCCGCGGTCGTAGAGTTCCTTGCCGCGGTCCATGAGCTCTTTACCGCTGGATTCCACGGCTTCACGGCCTTCGCGCGTTGTCTTGTTCAGATACTTTCTTGTATCTTTGCCCGTCTTCGGAGCGTAGAGAAGTGCGATCGCCGCACCTGTGGCCGCACCCGCCAGAAACCATGCTACAGCTGCGCCACTGTCGTCTTTTGCCATTTGCCTGAATCCTCCATCTCCATTCTAAGACGAAGCCGGGGCTGCCACGGAGCATCCGGACTGAGATATGGTGGAGTCATGGAAATCCCTCAGGATGGAATGGCGACGGTGTTCCGCTCCGGCGGCTACGAGACTGAAGCAACACTCATCCGCGGCATGTTGGCCGCAAACGGAATACCCGCCTTCGTGACCGGCGTTGAAGGTATGCCGAGCCCCTATCGTATGCCTGTACGGGAGATCTGTGTGCAGGTGCCGGAAGACCGCCGGGAAGAGGCACAACGCCTCATCGCGGAAGCACGCATCGACGGGCCGGCTGCGGCCGATACCGGCTATTTAGCTGTATAGGCCTAATGAAACGCATTCAGTATCTTCGAGAAATCATATTGTTCCTGCGCGACGCCGCTGCACGATGACGATGCTTTGGTCGCCCCCGCGCAGCCAAGATCCCGTTCTACAGACCACATCGATACACGCGAAACCACCGGGTTCGATTGGGCCCAGTCCATCATTGTCCGGGCATCGCTCAGCGAGAATACCTCGGGCTTCACATCGTTCAGTCCGATCATCGGAATGATGCCGATTCGCGCTCGTATCCCGTTATCCAGCATTTGTGCCGTAGCGCCATTCACAGCGCTGATCGCGTAAGCTCCCATCGCCAAAGGATCCGCCGAGCCACCGTAATCCATCGTCATCAGGTTGACAACCGCAACCTTCACGCCGTGCGCCATCGCATTGTTCAGCAAAGCAATGCCACCGCGATTCATTCCGTCAGTCGCGACCGGAAGTGTGTACGATACCTGAATGTTCGGATTGGCCGCCTGAATCGCCGCCAGCGCAATATTGCGCCTGTCGACCGACGCCGTATCGTTCAGCGACTTGCCCTCGATATCCATATCGAGCACTGAAACCTTGTATTTATCGATCACGGCCTGATATTGAGCCTGCAGAGCGGTCGCGTTGTCACACCCAATCGCTAATTCTTTGCCCGCCTCTCCGCCAAATGACACCAGAACATCGCCGCCCTGCTGGCGGAGCTTATCGATCGAGGGCAACAGCGCGGCTTCATCGGAAACAGGCGTTCGCGACCCCCATGACGCAGTGCAGCCGCCGCCATCCAGAACGAATGCGAGAGTAAAGTACCGAATGCCCGAATCCGCGGAGATCTGTGCAAGATTCGTCGCGGCCCGCGTCATGATGTATGGCGCATAAAACCGGCCGGCCGGAAAGGCGGGCGGCAACGTTTGCGCGCCGAGCACCATCGCGTTCAACAGCAGAAAAGTTCCGATCCGCATATCGGAGATTGTACAGCGTCACTCTTCGACGAACTTACGCAAACGCTCCAACGCGCTGTCCAACTGTCTGGATATTGCGTCGAGATGCCGCCGGGCGTCTTCTAAACGACGCCGCTCCAGTTGCCACACGCTCTCGCGGCCGCAACGTTTGCTGCGAACAACTCCTGCGTCTTCGAGCACCCGCAGATGCTTCGTAATGGCTTGCCGCGTGACGCTGGAACCGGCAGTGAGCCGGGTAATTGACGCTGGCCCGTCGCGCCCGAGTTGCGAAACAATGCGGAAGCGCGTCTCGTCTCCGAGGGCCGCAAACACAGGCGCAGAGTGCTTAATGGCTGCTTCACGGTTCACGGATGACATACTCCGCAATCAGCGTCACCGCCATGCTCCAGCCGCCTTCGTTCGAGGCGAACGCTTTCGCGCGCCGCGACAGGGGAATCCGATCGAAGCCGGTCTCGATAACCGTAAGCAGAACTCCACCGTCGGCTTCCTGCAGCGTGAACTCCACCAGAGTGGTTGGTTCCAGTGAGTAATCGATGCCGGGGTCTACGGCGCCTGGATGCCAGCGGAACGAAAATAGCCGCTCGGGTTCCATCCGTTCAATTGCGATCTCAAATGGTATGCCTTCGTAGGGCTGTTGCGCCTTGGCAACTTCGGCATTCATCGTAGTGGGTACGATAACTCCGCGCATAGTGGCGCCGGGCGCGAACGGAGCAGTAAATCTCATGCCAAACCACGTTCCGAACTCAGTTGAGTCCGATAGCGCGCGCCATGCCCGCGTCAGCGATGTCTTGAGAAGAATGCTTTTTTCAATTCGATCTGTTTCCATATGCAACCGTATGGTTGCATAATAGCGGATCTCCCCGCTCACTGCAAGCACGCTAGAATTCAGATATGCGCCGCCGCGCGTTCCTGAAGTGTCTGCCCGCAATTGGGGCGCCACTGTTCGCCCCAATGTTCGGCAGGAACCGCGAACGCGTCATCGTCATCGGGGCAGGATTGGCTGGGCTGGCAGCTGCAACCGAACTGGTGGCTGCGGGGCACACAGTAACGGTGCTGGAATCCCAGTCGCGGCCTGGCGGTCGCGTTCTCACACTGCGCGAGCTTTTCACGAACGGGCTTTACGCCGAAGCTGGAGCCATCGCATTCTCAGATAAGTCCGCCAATGCGCTGCGCTATGCGACGGCCATGCACGTCGAAATGAAGCGAATACCCATATCGAGCCTCCCGCGTGTGTATTACCTGCGTGGACGCCGCTTCACCGTGAAAGCCGGTTCACCGGCGGAATGGCCCTATGAACTGACCGCGAAGGAGAAGCCTCTGGGTCCCGACGGTATTCTCGCCGACATCGTGGCCAAACTGAATGCAGACCTCGGGCCTCGTACGAAGCTGAACTGGCTGGCTACTGCTGAACGGCGTTTCGATCACATGACGACTATCGATTTACTGCGCACGAACGGTGTATCCACCGAGGCACAGGAGTTGCTCCGTTGGACCGCCTGGTACACCGCCAGTGCGGATGTTCAATCCGCATTGCAGACCGCACTCTCGGGCATGACAATCGGGCTGCCCCCGCAACAGACGGCCTACGCGATTCCTGGCGGTAATGACGCGCTGCCCAAAGCAATGGCGGCGAAGCTTGGCAAGAACATCCGTTACAACTCCACGGCCACACGCATCCAGCAGACGAAAGACAAAATCCGCGTGGCCATTAATGAGAATGGCTCAAATCACGTCATCGAAGCCGAACGAGCCGTATGTACAATACCGTTCACGGCTCTTCGCGACGTCGGATTCACGCCAGCGTTATCGAAGGCAAAAGCGGAGGCCGTCCGGACTCTGCGCTATGAGAGCGTAGCGCGCGTCTTCCTGCAGATGAAGCGCCGCTACTGGATCGCGGACGGGCACGCTGGCGACGCCTCCACCGACATCTCGCTGATGCAGGTGCTCGACGAACCGCCGCATCCGATCGCACCGGGCGCGGAATCGCCCGGCATTCTGGAAGCGTACATGCAAAGCGCAGGAGCACTATCGATGAAGAACTACTCGCCTGAGGAACGTGCCCGCATCGTTCTTAACGATATGGAATCGGTGCACCCCGGGGCGCGCGATAACTTTGTGTCGGCGGCGCAGCAGATCTGGGACAACGCGTATTCGCTCTATCTCCCAGGCCAGTTCAGCGCCTGGTATCCCGAACTGATCAAGCCGGAAGGACGCCTGCATTTCGCCGGCGAACATGTTTCCACCTTTCCCGGTACGATGGAGGGCGCACTCGAATCCGGCGTGCGCGCGGCTAAGGATATTCTGCACCAATGATGCCCGCGCTTATCCTTGCTCTTTTTCTCGCACAGCAGGCAGCGCCGCCCGAAAGGTGTACGCTTTCAGGAACCGTAATGGATTCACTGACGGGACTGCCACTCGCCAAGGTGGAGGTCGTGGCGGAGCACGTTGGCGGTCACGATCCAGGCGCGTCGACCACAACCGATGCCAAAGGCCATTTTCTGGTGGTCGAAATCGATCCGGGCGAGTATCGTCTGGCTGCGAAGCGCAGTGGCTATCTGGCAACACATTACGGCGCAAAACGATCGTCGGACTCAGGGGGCACGCTCACCCTGACGGCGGGGCAAAAGATGGAGGACCTTCAGGTCAAACTGACGCCATTCGGCGTGATCGCGGGTACCGTGCGGGATTCGGACGGCGAACCGATGGCTGACGGCACGGTGGATATCTACACCGTGTCGTACCAGGACGGACGACGCCGCGTGCACGGGTATGACAGCACAGGCACTGACGATCTCGGCCAGTACCGGATCGCGAATATGGAGCCGGGGAAGTATTACGTCTCGGCCGTGGCCCGCTCGCGCGGCGAATCTACGAAACCGACAGTGGACCATTCGGCGAAGTCGAGCAATCCGCCGCAAGTCCCGATCGCGACCTTCTATCCCGGAACAGCGGACCCTGCCGCCGCCAGGCCCATTGAAATAGCCGGCGGGGCGCGTGTCACGGGCGTGGACATCGCCTTGATCCGCAGCCGCGTACATAAGGTTACCGTTCATATCGATGCGCCCAGGGGACTCGAAGTGAGTGCTTCTTTGAGTTATTCCACCGAAGGATTTGACGACGTAGGGATTCCGCGCACGGTCAATAATAGCGGAGACGTGGAAATCACCGGCGTGCCGCCGGGCTCATATGTGATGCGGGTTTCGGCTGGCGAGCCCGCGAAGCCGTTCGACGGAACCATCGAGCTTTATGGGCACCATCAGTGCAGCGCCAGCGTTCCGCTTTCCGTCGGCCGTGACGACGTGGCAGAAGTCCGCGTGGCAGCGGCCGGATGTACCGAGGTCACGGGTCATATTGCGTTCGAAGGAGAGGACAAGCCAAAGGCAAACGGAAATAATGTCTACCTGGATTTCGGAGAAGGCCCGAACGTGATCGTCAAAGCCGACGGTTCATTCCGGGCTCTTCTTTCGCCAGGCCACCACACCGTCGATCTGGTCCGCACGCACGATGGCGTCTACACAAAAGCCATCCATTTCAGCAATCAGGA